>SKEG01000003.1_pt1 | contig 332210 bp, 297 predicted proteins | sample 4826631 | NCBI WGS metagenome assembly SKEG01 (sample SAMN11008815, study PRJNA524170) | human gut metagenome | biome: Human fecal sample; material: Feces; isolation source: fecal sample from pouch patient p26, p34, p50 | host: Homo sapiens | place: Israel: Tel-Aviv | collected 2016-11-02
GCTTCTGAATCCTGGTAGCCTTTGAGCAGCTTGAGCTTGTCCATTGTCGAATAACTGGGCATAAGAAAATCCCCTTAAGAATGACACTTTTATTATTTCAAGTGTCACCCTCAAGGGGATTATAGCCAATTATAATAACAGAAATCTTTGGTATTACTAACTGGTATGACGCCACTTAGGATCACCCAAAATCCGTGCCGCGATCAGCCCTAGCGGCAAGAAAACGATGATCAAAAGCGCTTTGGTAATCCATAAGGCACCAACGCTGATCGACGTGAGCCCCATATTATACATAGCCCGATAAAGGTAAAGTCCAGGCACCATGATCACGATTGCCGGTACCGTTAAAGAGATTCGCGGATAGCCAAGCCGATCACGAACGAACGAGGCCAGGATTCCCGCCGTCAACGCCCCTAAGAATGCGGCCGCACCTGCCGGCATTACGTTATAGTCAACCAGTTCGAGCCGCAGCGTATTGGCAATTGCGCCGATTACACCTGCAGTGGCTGCCATTTTAGGCGTGGAATTAAACATGATCGAAAAGCCGAAAACCCCGCAAAAGCTGGCCGGCAGCCGCAGTAAAAAGAGCATCAGTGGTGAAAGTGCCAAGGGTTCAAAGTTTTCCGGCTTGAGATGCACCAGCATGGCAACCAGCCAACCGACTAAGGTAGCCACGATAATGATCATCACGGCATAGGCCAGTCTTTCCAAACCGGAACGCATGTCAAGCTTAGAAAGATCCAAGCCGCTGGTAATGAATGGAAAACCAGGAATCACAAACAGTATGGCCCCAATATAGCCGGCTTCATGACGCGGATTAAGTGAAATTCCCATGTTTAAAAGCTTTAGGGCCATCACATAGATTACACAGGCCACAGCTACCGAAGTCGCGAGACAGGCAAACAGCGTCAGCTTACGGTCAATCATCTTGCGCCGAACGTAATTGCCGATGCCAGCGCCAAAAAATGAACAGATCATTTCAATTGGTCCACCGCCCAGTAAAAAGACAAAGGCACTGCAGGCTAAAGCCGCCGCCAGACCAACCTGCAGCGGCGAATAGTTGCCTTTCATCCGGTGTATGACGTCCAAGCGTTTGTGAATCTCGCCAACGGTCCAGTGATCGCCTCGTTGGTCAAACTCCTTGACAAAGCTTTCCAGCGCATTCAGCTTAGTCGTATTGACTCCAGTATTAGGCAGCGATAAAGCCTGGGTATAGCTGTTATTGGCGTCCATACAGGTATATTCGATTGAAACCAGACCAATATCAGCCGAACAGGTCATATTGAGCTTTTGGGAGACCACGTTCATCGAGTCGCGTACTCGCCAGGCTCCCGTGCCACAAGCCAGCATCATGATGCCAATGCGCCCAACAATCGTCGAGCGCTCAACCAGATTGGCTTTTTGGGCGGGGGTTACATTGTCGCTGCTGTAGAAGTCATGCCAGTGAATCGCCATATGATGACGATAGTTGCTGAGATCCTCATTATCGCTTTTGGGCTGGCCTTGTTCGATCGGCAGTTTTCTCATTGTTTAAATCGCTCCTTAGTCGGGATATCAAAAATTGTCAAACTTCTTATCATTATAAAACGATTAAAGCTGCTTGAACGAAAAAAATATTTTAATGATCACAAGTCATGCAAAAAGGCCCAGTATCCGATTTCAGATACCAAGCCTCATTCAGCTTTACTATTCGTCTTCTTTAGCAACTTGGCCCAGCAGTTTTACAAAGTGCTGCTCTTCATCACTAAGGACGTAGCCATTGCGAATTGCCAGTGAGATATAGAACCATTCTGGCAATGGATCGTCAATCTCCAAGGGCACGATGCCCGTCTCATTTTTAGCGGCATCCCGGACCATTAAGGCAATCCCCACGTTTTCTCTGACCAATTCCTTAACCCATGAAATATCAGGTACCTTGTAGACGGCTACGGTTGGCTTGATATGCGCATAGGCAAAGTAGGAACGCATTGCGGCCACATGAACGTACTGCTTGTCATAGGTAATGAAATGCTGATTGGCCAGTTCCTTAAAACTGATCTTTTTTCGCTGTGCCAGGGGACTTTTGGCACTGACCATAATACTGTATGGACGTTTGGTTAGGAGCTGTACATAGACCTTTTCTTCATCCAGCGGTGCCACTGACCCCAGCATGGCAACGTCAATTTCGCCTTTAAGCAGCTTGGACAGCAGTTCCTGGGAGCCGGCTTCACAGATCTGAACGCGCCGCATGATGGATCCTGGTACTTTCTTGGCAATCTTGGCTACTAAAAGCTTACCGATAATCGGCGGCAGGCCAAAGCGAATCTGCCGTTCTTGAACCAGATCGATCGAATGATGGGCCAGCGAGATCTGTTCATTGATAGCCTTAGCACTGGCCGCCAAAAGCTGACCGCTGCGCGTAATCATGTTTTGCCGGTGAGCACGATCCGTATAGACTAATTGGGCATCAAATTCTTTTTCTAATCGTTTGATTGCCTGAGTAACGGTTGGCTGCGAGACGCCGAATTCCTTGGCGACGCGCGTGTAGTTTTTATACTTGACCAATGCTTGAAAATACTGCAGATCCCGCGTATTCATCAAATCATCCCTTCAGATTGCATGGCTTCTGGCCGTAAGATTCCTTGACGCAGACCAATAAAAATCGTTAATATCAGCAGATCGGCCGAACCGCCCAGACTGTAGTTGTTGAGCAGATATTCTTGACTGAGCCGTGCCAGATAGTCGCGGCCGGCCTGCGTCTGCGTGCCGCCCAGCTCTAAATATCTTTTTGCCTGTTGATGAGCCTCTTCAACAACGTCATGACGACCAGCCCGTTTGATCAGATTAGTGTCCTCAGTCTGCGCGACGATATGCATAAACGTATCCAACAAGCGCTGCATCGTCGTTCCCTGGCTCTTTTTCAGCGCTGGCACGCCAATCTGCATGACGGTTGGATAGCCAGCCTCAGCCTCACCACGAATGCCTTTGATGCCATAGCGCAGAAATTCTTTTTCACCGGCCGTCAGCTGCTCAACGGGCTTGGCATGCAGCTTTTCAATATCGTAATCACTGGCTGTCAATCCTTTAAGCATCCGTTTAACGATCGTGGTCAGATCCAACTGGGGATGCTTGATGCGATAGGCTTCGGCACACGTCAGGACACCGAGCGAAAAAACCGCACCCTTATGCGTATTAACGCCATTGGTTGCCTTAAACATCGTCTTTTCGGCTTCAATCCCAAAAGTTCGCAGTTTTTTAAACATAAGCGTCAGATCAGTCGCTGTAAAATTCATTCCCAAATCAACGCTTTGTTCAAAATAATGATGCAAACTAAGGGCACTGTCAATAAATAAGAATACATCCATATCAGGGTGTGGTCCAGAAGACACCGGATCCACCAGTCCAGGCTTGGGGTTGACGGAGACTTCGTAAATCATTGCTCTAATCGCATCATTAACCAGCTTAGCGCTTGTTTGTTCCATAAATCATATCCTCAATTTTGGTAAAAAACCGCGACTGATTTTAAATGCCAGCCGCGGTTTTTAAAATTTTAATCAGTTTAGACTAACTAGTCCTTAACCTGCTTGATCGTGTCAATAATCGTTCCATCACGGTATTCAACCAGTGCCACCGTCCGATCAGTAAACTGCAGTGGTTCTGGCTTGCCAACCTTGGATTCAGCCAGCTTTTGCAGATCATGAATATCGTAGACTGGCAGACCAGGAACATTGCTCAGGGCATCCTGCAGGTCCTTGCGACGAGGGTTGATGGCAATCCCGTATTCAGTAACCAGTACGTCAACAGATTCGCCTGGCGTAACTACCGTCGTTACATCTGGAACAACCGTAGCAATCCGACCACGAACCAATGGAGCCGAAATAATCGTCAGCTTAGAGGTAGCAGCATCCTGGTGACCACCAATCGCCCCACGAATCACGCCATCAGAACCCGTCATAACGTTAACGTTGAAGTTGGTGTCAATTTCCAGAGCAGATAAAATGGCAACGTCAAGCTGGTCAACCATGGCCCCCTTGTTGTCAGGATCAGCATACCAGGAAGCATCAATTTCTTGTTGGTTTTGGTTGTTCTTCATGGAAGCAGCCGCACCCTTGTCAAAGTCTTGAACGTCCATTACCTTCTTGACCAGGCCTTCTTCAAGCAGCTTAACCGTTGGCGAGGTAATCCCACCCAGAGCAAATGAAGCCGTGATGCCGGCATCGATCATGGATTGACGCAGGAACCGCGTAACGGCCAGGGCTGCACCACCAGAACCAGTTTGGAAGGAGAAGCCATCCTTGAAGTATGGTGAGTTGACGATCACGTCGTTTACCATTGAGGCGATCTTCAATTCCTTAGGGTCCTTAGTGAAACGAGTAGCTCCAGAACCGATCTTGTCAGGGTCACCCACCTTGTCAACCTTAACAACGTAGTCAACCTGCGGCTGCTTGATTGAAGCTGGCGTGTTAGGGTAGTCGACAATGTTGTCAGTCAGCAAGACGACCTTGTCAGCATATTGAGCATCCATCAAAGCATAGCCCAATGAGCCAAAGACGGCATCACCATTCATCCCATTAGCGTTACCCAGCGCATCTGAGTTTGGTACCCCCAGGAAAGCAACGTCGATCTTGATGTTGCCATTTTCGATTGAACGTGCCCGGTTACCATGTGAACGGAAGATAACTGGGTTCTTTAAGCCACCATGAGATACAAAGTCACCCAAAGAGCCACGCATTCCTGAACTGGTAATGTTGGTAATCGTACCTGCCTTGATGGCTTCAATCACCTTGTCGTTCATGACACCAGTCAGCGAGGATGGTGCCAGCGTCAGGTCCTTGATCCCCAGCTTCAAGATGATGTCCATTACTTGATTGAAGACAAAGTCACCGTTACGGAAGTGGTGGTGGAAAGAAATCGTCATGCCGTCTTTAACGGTCTTTTTAACAACGTCTTCCAGTGATTCAACAACCTTGTCGTCACCAGTCGTTACGGTAACCTTAGGCGCAACCCGTTGAACCTCGGGATGGCCGATTTCGGTAGTTTCAAATGGCTTGTAGTCGAGCTGCTTCATCAGATCTTCTGGCAGTTCGCGATTTACATTATTTTTCAATGTAGTTTCCCTCCTCGTCAATCAGGTTGGATGCCTTTGCCAGGCGCATCACCCGTTCAGCACGCAGCACAACTGGACGGTCGACCATTTGACCGTTCATGGAAATAACGCCAGAACCCTTGAGTTTGGCTTCCTTGATGGCATTTTCAACGTTCTTGGCGTTTTCGATTTCCTTCTTGGTTGGTTCGTAAACCTTGTTAACCATTGGAATTTGACGTGGGTTAACCAGCGACTTGCCGTCAAAGCCAAGCTGGTGAATGTATTCAGTTTCGCGGTAGAAGCCTTCCGTGTCGTTCATGTTGGTGAAGACCGTGTCAAAGGCAGCTACACCAGCCGCCCGAGCAGCATGCAGAACCATGTTGCGGGCAAATTCAAGTTCGGCACCATCTGGGTAGCGGTGCGTCTTCATGTCAGTCGTGTAGTCTTCGGCAGACAGCGCAATTCCCATCATTCGATCAGATGCCGAAGCGATTTGGTAGGCGTTGATAACCCCCTTGGCGCTTTCAATGGCAGCCATCAACATCGTTGAGCCTTCTTCACGGCCAAATTCTTTTTCGGCAGCCGTGATGTCAGCATCCAGCTTCTTAACCATTTCGGCATCTTCAGCTTTTGGCAGCCGGACAACGTCGATCCCAGCCTTAACCATGGCCCGAACGTCATTAGCATAGTATGGCGTGTCTTGACCATTGACCCGGACAACCAGTTCCGCGTCGCCATAGTCCTGCGTTTGCAAAGCTTCGTAAACCAGGTCACGAGCAGCATCTTTTTCAGCCATTGAAACGGCATCTTCCAAGTCGAACATGATGGAGTCGGCACCATAGATACCAGCATCCTTAACCATTGCTGGGTTGTTGCCAGGTACGAACATCATCGTCCGGCGCAAGCGTTCTTTAATTTCAGCCATGCTTACAATACCTCCCATGCAGGTTCATCAGTCGTCTTGGCAGCACGTTGCGCAGCGGCAATCGTGCGGGCCTTGATTACACAATCCAAGGCGCCCTTGTCAACGGCCTTAACCTTAGCGTTTTGAATTCCCATTGCCGTCAGCGTTTCAGTGATGACCTTCTTGATCTGGGTGCCAAACTGCTTGGCAACGTCTGATTCCAAATCAATCGCAATGCCATCCGTACCCTTGGACAGCATGATTTGAATATCAGATGATTCCAAGGTACCAGCTACTGCGGTTTCCTTAATTTCCATTGATGTTCATTCCTTCCTTGATCCGCTCTTGAAGTATCGCAACATGGTCTTCAACGAACTTCTGCGTCGTTGCTGGGACGAGCCCCACGATGGCATCGAGATTGTCATCCTTGATGCATTTGCGTACCTCGGTCGCGGTAATATAATTTCCATTAGTTGCCGTCTTGCGATCAATAATCTTTAACGCAACTTTAGGCGGCAGTTCCTGCTGCAAAACTTGATTATAGATTCCAGTCGTCCGTGATAACGGCTCGCTGCCAACATAACGCGTCTTTATATTGAGTGCCGGTGCGATCGTATCGCGAAAGACGCGGGCATCTAAGGTTGTCTGGTAGTGAATCGTCTGGTCGGCTGATTCCAAAAAGTAGGCTGGGAAAGTGGCGTAGCTGACCATATAATCGCCACCGTCAACGACAATAACGTTTTTTAGATCAGCCGTCCCCGCTTTTACCAGTTCGAATCGTTCACTGGTCTTAAACAGCGACAGATCCGTATTGACTACAAAGACATAGACCAGATCGTTTTCTTTAGCTGCCTGCTCGACCAAGTAGCGATGACCATTGGTAAAGGGGTTGGCATTCATAACGATGCCCGCTACTTTTTTAGTCGCTTGTCCGTCCACACGCGGAACAGCGGCTAAATAATCATCAACGTTCGGATCACCGGTTTCCAAAAAGGCGGCAACATCCGAATGAGCCAGTTCCTTAAAGCCGAGGTGCTGAAAGCTTGCGGAATATCTGGCCTTGGTAAAGACAAACAAATGAAAGCGATGTTCTTGAAAGAGTCGATTCGTCAAGGCGCTGACAATAGCATTGAACCTGGCTCCCGGCACGGCTTCTTTGTTGCAGACGCCAATGTATTTCAAGACATTGCCGGCAGCTGATCCCGTACCAACCAACTGGCCTTGTTCATCAAGCAGTCCCAGAGTAAAATCGATCTTGTCGACCTCAGCATCCGAAAAGTTATGAATTCCCAACGATTCCAAAAACTGCTGCCATTTCTGCCGGGTAGCTCGATCACTCAGATGCAGATCAACAATGTGATTTTCCATAGGACGACTCCTTTTTATTTTGATTGACTGGCATAATCAACAACCGCTTTTGCTACGGTTGGGACGACGCGCTCATCAAAGACGCTGGGAACGATATTTTCAGCAGTCGGTTCCGCAACCACGCTGGCCAGTGCCTGAGCAACTGCTTTTTGCAGATCCATGTCAACCTTTTTCAAGCCGCTGGCCAATAAGCCTTTGAACAGTCCGGGAAAAGCCAGAATGTTATTGACCTGATTAGGGTATTGGCTGGATCCAGTAGCAATTACGGCTGCCCCGGCTTCCTTAGCTTTTTCAGGTGCAATTTCCTGATGCGGATTTGCCAGAGCAAAGATGATTGGCTGCTCATTCATCTGCTTGACGTCATGACGATTGATGACATTGCCGGTTGAAAGTCCGATAAAGGCATCCTGTCCCTTGATGGCATCATGAATATTTTGATTTTCCATCCTTTGCGGCGTTCCCAGCTTAGCGGCAAACAACCGCTGATAATCATTGGCGCGGTAATCCTCACTGGTAATGACGCCGTGAACGTCAACCAGCGTTAAGTGCTTGATGCCGGCCGCATACAGCAGGCGCGCCGTTGCCAGTCCAGAGGCACCAACACCATTGATTACGACGCGCAGATCCGTCAGCTTTTTGCCAACGACCTTGGCAGCATTGATCAAACCAGCTAAAACCACAATGGCACTGCCTTCTTGATCGTCATGATAGACTGGTATGTCCAGCTCTTCGCTCAGGGCATTTTCAATTTCAAAACAGCGCGGTGCGGCAATGTCTTCAAGATGAATGCCAGCAAATGATAGCGAGATGTTTTTGATCGTCTTGATGATTTCTTTTGGGCTAACTTGATCAACTGCCAGCGGAATGGCGTTGATATTGGCCAGATCCTTGTACAGCAAGGCTTTCCCTTCAATAACCGGCAGGCCGGCAGCCGGGCCGACGTTACCCAGTCCCAGTACGGCAGTCCCATCAGTAATCAAGGCAACCAGTTTGCCGCTGACCGTAAACTTGTCTTTGAGTTCCGGCTTTTCGGCAATCATTCTTGATAAGACCGCTACCCCGGGCGTATAAGCCTTTTGCAGGTCTGCTCGGTCCTCAATGTCAAAATCAGTTTTAATGTCCAGCATCCCGGTATGGGCTTGATGCAGACGAAGAATAGCATCTTCTTCTGAAGTCATCTAATCATCCCTTCAAGTTATCAAATTCTCAAACTCATCTATTATTTCAAATCTCTCATCAGTAATTTTACTCTCCTTTTTTAACTTTTTCAAATAGTTATAATATTTTTTCAAAATTAAAAAAGTTTGATATTATTAAAAAAGAGATTCAGAATCGTCTTTAGAAAGAAGGATCATTAATATGAACGACATCACACAGCAAGGACAGCTGGCCGATATTGCCCGCGACTTTTATCTTGGGCAGCTGACCATCACCCAGCTGTCGGAAAAATACCAATTGAGCCGTTATCTGATTACCAAGGCTTTAAATGAGGCACGCGCGGCTGGCATCGTTAGAATCACCATTAATTCACCAATCGATCGCAACACTGAATTAGAGACTCGTTTTGCGGAGCTCTTTCCGCACACCAACACGATGATCATCAAAGACGCAGCCACGACCAACGCTGATATCGAAAACATCATCGATTTTGCCGCGGCCGAGATTCAGCGCCATATTAAAGGCAGTCAGATCGTTGGCGTCAGCTGGGGTGGAACGCTGATGAACATCATCAATCGTTTCCAAACCGACGTCCGTGATGACCTGATTTTTACCCAGTTTATGGGCGACAATCTCAAGTACAGCTCAGCGATTGGTGCAACGCCGTTGGTTCAGCGCGCCGCAGCCAAGTACGGATCCAGTTACCTGACCATTCCGGCTCCACTTTACATTCTCAACGACATTGTCAGAGAACAGCTTAAAGATGAACCAGCCATGGCTAACGTCTTTGAACAATGCGGTAAGATGGACATGCTTTTTACCGGTATTGGCACGATTGACTCAGTCAACAGCATTCGGGTCTGGCATCAAAGTCTTAACGAAATTTTCGAGAACGTTGATCGTCAAGAAATCGTTGGTATGCTGTATGGTCGTCCCTACAGTATCGATGGTCAGATTTTAACGCCAAAGAGTGACAAGCTTTTTGGTGCCTCAGTTGCCGCTCTTTTGGAGGTACCTTGCCGTATCGGCGTCGTTAAGAGCAAGTTCAAGGCGCGCGCCATGCTGGGAGCCTTACGCGGCAATCTGTTAACCGATATCATTACCAACGAGGCCGTTGCCAACCGCGTTTTGCTTGAATTGGACAATAATTGACTCAATGCGTCGTCTAAAAGCTAGGCGGCGTTTTTATTATGGTGCGATCTTTTTGACAAAGTCACCCAAAACAGCATTGAACTCGACTGGCTGCTCAGCCATTACGGCATGACCGGCATTGGCAATTTTTGCTGTCTGCGCCTTTTCATTTAAAATCTTGATGGCCTGCAAAAAGTCAGAGTTGAAGTATGGCGACTTTTCTCCCGCCACAGCCAAAAATGGTACTGGCATCAAAGCAACAATATCGCGCCAGTCTTGAAAAGCATGATCAATGGCAAAATTTAAGTTGGCACTCTCATCATAAGGATGCTGTGCATTAGCCTGCCGAACAGCTGCTACCGTGACAGCATCAATTTCAACTGCGGTGGCGCGGCCCAATGGCATTTTCAGCGCTGCTGGAAATTCGTCCCATGATAAATCTTTAAAACCATAATGCCACGTCTCGTCATTAATCATCTTAGGGCTTTGATCAATATCAATCAGGCCATCCAACTGACCACGGCCAAATAGCGAAACATAGCCAAACATCGTCGAAGCCCCCATTGAATGCCCCACTGCCAAGCAATGTTCAATCGACAGACTCTGCAGCAATTCATAAACATCGATTGCATGCCGCGAGATGCGCGCCCCTTTAAAGGTATGTTCAGAGGCGCCTTGATTGCGTGCATCAAAAGTAACCACCCGATAGCCGTTTTGCAGCAGAAATTCCTTGGTCGGCCGCCAGATTTCCTTACACATTCCCAATCCACTGACCAATATAATCGGATAGCCAGTTCCTTCATCATCATAATCCAGACGTACGTGATCTGATGTAATAAATTTCATAATCTTTCCTTTCAATGCAAAAAAGCGATCCAAACCGGATCGCTTTTTTGCATGTCTACCACATGCCGATAACTTTCATCCAAAGAGGTGCTACCGTCAAGAAGACTACCAGATAAAGCAGACCCAAGACAAAGCTCATGCGCCACCATTCACCCTGCTTAACGTAACCGGAGCTTGCCAAAATGGAAGCGGGACCGTTGGCATAGTGAGTAGTCGAAGCCATGATTGAAGAACAGAATGCCAGCATCATTGCCGCCAGCATAACTGGTGCCCCCGCCGAAACGGCAACCCCGACAAACGGAGCGTACAAAGCCGTAACGTGCGCCGTGGCACTGGCAAATAGATAGTGAGCGTAGAAGTAGATGATCATCAGAATTGCCAGCACTGCAACCCAGTTCATACCATGCAGACCACTGGCAATTGACTTGGACAGCCACTTGATCAGACCCATTTCAGAAAGCTCGCCTGCCATGAAGACCAGAATTGAAAGCCAAATCAAAACGTTCCAGGCACCTGTTTCACTCAGCAGATCCTTAGTAGTCAAAACCCCAAAGATCAGCAGCAGTGAGATTGCCAAGAAAGCAACGAATGAAGCTTCAATGCCCAAGGTGTTGGACATCATCCACAAAACGATCGTTAAGATGAAGACGCCTGCCATGATCTTTTCAGAAACTTTCATTGGTCCCATTTCGCGCAGGCTCTTGTCAGCCCATTCACGAGCATTTGGCGTTTCTTTGATCTCAGGCGGATACATCTTGTAGATCACGAATGGCACCAGGATAAACAGCAGCAGACAAGGTACGACACTAGCCGTAAACCAGCCCAGCCAGGTAATGTGAATCTTCATCGTCTTAGCCAGGGCAACGATAACCAGGTTAGGTGCCAGGGCCGTCATAAACATAGCCGAAGTGATGATGTTGCTGTTAAATTCAGAGAACGTCAGGAACGCCCCGATTTTTTTGCGTGAATCGTCATTTGGTTCGGAACCAAACGTCTTGGCCAAGGATTCAACCAGTGGGTAAACGATCCCACCGGCACGGGCCGTGTTGGAAGGCGTAGCTGGCGCCGTGATCAGATCGATTCCCCCAACGGCATAGGCCAGGCCAAGCGTCTTTTTACCAAAGGCTTTGATCAGATACAGGGCAATCCGGTGACCCAGACCAGTCTTAATGATCCCCCGTGCCAACATAAAGGCCATGGCAATCAGCCATGAAGAAGAATTGCTGAAGGCCGTCAGTGCATCGTCCATTGGTACCAGCTTGGTCAGTACCATGACAGTAAAGCCGATCAGAGTTACGGCAGCAATTGGCAGCGGCTGCGTAATGCAGGCAGCAATCGTTGCAATAAAGATCGCCATCATATGCCAGGCAGCAACTGAAACGCCGGCTGGCCGAACTGGAGCCGTGAACCAGATCAGCAGCCCGATAATTAATGGGGCAATAAAGCCCTTATACTTAACTTTTGCTAAACCCATTGTGATATTTCCTCCAAAAAGGTTGTCTCAAAATCCTAATCTAAAGCTCAACGCCATCCAAAACTTCTTTCATTTTGGCGGCGGAGTGCTGCATTGCCGCTACCTCGCGTTCAGAAAGCGGCGTTTCAATGACATAGCGAATTCCAGTCCGGTTAACGGAAGCCGGTGTTCCCAGATATAGGCCCTTGATGCCATACTGACCATTCAAAGGAGCCGATAATGGCAAAACGATTGAACGGTTGAAGATGATGGCCTCGCAGATCAAAGACAGGCAGCGGGCAACGCCATAATAGGTCGCACCTTTGGAACGAATAATCGCGCCACCTTTTTTCTTGACCCCGGACTGCATTTCTGCAAGCTCTTCATCGCTGACATCAGCAAACTCTTTTAAAGGCTTGCCGGCAATCGTCGCTTCATCAAAGTTGGCAAACGACGTATCACCATGCTCGCCTAATACGTCAACGCTGATTTCGCGTACGGGCACATGACAGCGTTTGGCAAGCGCTACTCGCAGTCTGGCCGTATCCAGCGAGGTCCCCGTACCGATAACCCGGTTCTTTGGAAAACCAGAGATCCGCTGCGTCAGCGTCGTCAAAATATCAACTGGGTTGGAAGCAACGACAAAGATTCCCTTAAAGCCGCTGTTAACGATTGGGTCGATGATCGTCTTTAAAATGCCAACGTTTTTGTTGACCAGGTCTAAACGACTCTCGCCGGGCTTGCGCGGAATACCCGCCGTGATGACTACAACGTCGGTATCGGCTGCATCTTCATACTTGCCAGCGCGAACCACCGTCGTTCCATCGAACATGGCCAGGTCTTCCAAATCCATTGCATCGCCGGCCGCTTTTTGCGTCTTACGATCAACAATGATCAATTCATCTAAACTAACGTGTTGCAGTAAATCGTTGGCAAAAGCAGAACCAACTGCACCATCGCCAACCAGCATAACTTTTGACATATCTGATTTTCCTCTCCACTCGACTGAAACAGCACTTACAGCACTATTTTCAAAATTTTCCAACAAATTTTAGTATTGTACACGCTTCTTGTGATAATTTCAACAAAATAATGGCTAAGAATACGACAGGGTGACATCCTACCAACCCTGTCGCATATTAATTTATTCAGACCCGCGTACGCTACTCAAAGCAGAAAATTAATGTTCGCGAGCATAAACCGTTACTTGTTGACCAGCCTGACGACCAAAGATGATCGTTTCAGCGATTGAGTTGCCGCCGACCCGGTTGTTGCCGTGCAGGCCGCCAGAAACCTCACCAGCTGCATACAGGCCAGGAATAACGTCACCATTGCCATCAAGTACCTGCGTCTTGGTATTGATGTGAATTCCACCCATCGTGTAGTGGATGGCAGGTGCGATATGAATGGCAAAGTAGCCTGGCTTGGACAGATCGCGATCCATCCCCGTCGTCCGGCCAAATTCCTTGTCGTCGCCAGCTTTGACAGCCTGGTTCCAAGTTTCAACCGTATTCTTCAAGACAGCTGGATCCATCTTCAGGTTCTTAGCCAGATCCTCAATCGTGTCGCCATGAACGACCAGACCAACCTTGTCGTAGAATTCAATGGCCTTGGCATGATCGCGCACGCCTTGGTCAAAGATCAGATAGGCACTGTGTTCTGGCAGAGCGGTAATCGTTTCTGAGACGATCTTGCGCGTGTTCAGCTCGTTGACGAAACGCTTGCCTTGGAAGTTAACCAGGATTGCCCCTTCACCACGAACGGCTTCACCAATCAAGTAGACATGTGGATTGTCTTGTTGAACGGTTGGGTGAACCTGAACGAAATTCATCTGCGTCAGCTGGGCGCCAACCTCTTCAGCCAGCTTCAAGCCATCACCGGTTGCTCCGGGTTGATTGGTCGTCTTGTAGTCGGCCAGATCTGGACGGTAGCGCTTGATGTATTCCTTGGAGGCCCCAAAGCCACCAGTTGCCAATAAGACGGCCTTGGCATTGATCTGCTTGGTTTGACCATCAACACTGGCAACTACGCCGGCAACTGCGCCTTGATCGTTTTTGACCAGCTTTTCGACCTTTACCTTGTTGAAGACCGGAATCTTCTCTTGAGCCGCTACATCCAGCAGGCTCTTAACCAGGAATCCACCAATTGGCGCCATTGAAGCTGGGCGGTGCGTCCGTTTTTTAGACATCCCGCCAGTAATCGTAACGTCTTCCAGCTTGATGCCATGATCAGCCAGCCAGTCGATTGCCAGTGGCGAGTGAACGACGAAGAATCCCAGCATATCCTTATCATTGAGCTTACCACCGTCTTTGTAGGTTTCCCGGTAGAAGTCATTGATGTTGTCAATAATGCCATGCTTGAGCTGAACGTTGGTCTCGGCGGCGTTCATCCCAGAAGATGCTCGGTTGGTATTACCGCCAAGCTGTTCTTCTTTTTCCAGTACGGCTACGTTCATTCCCAGTTCATGGGCTTGAATTGCAGCTGCCAGACCGGTACCGCCAGAACCAACGATTACCGCATCATAGCTGTCTGCCAGTTGACTGACTGGCGTGGTTTGAAATTGTGCCATTTTGCAGCTCCTTTGATTAGTCTTCGTAGTCATGACGATCAGCGTTGGTCATCTTCAGCGGATCCATCCATTCGTCATATTGTTCTTCAGTAACCTTGCCAGACTTCAAGGCAGCTTCCTTCAGCGTGCTGCCGGCCTTGTCAGCGGCTTGAGCAATCTTGGCACTGTCATGGTAGCCGATGTGTGGAGAAAGTGCCGTCACCGTCATCAGCGAGTTGTCCAGCAGTTCCTTCATCCGCTTTTCGTTAACCGTTAAGCCATGAATCATCTTGTCGGCAAAGCCCATCGTCGTACCCGTCAGCAGGTCGGCAGATTCCAAGAATGCATCGATCATAACCGGCTTGAAGACGTTCATTTCAAAGTTACCTTGTGAGGAGGCAGTTGAAACGACCACATCATTGCCAAAGACCCGCAGAGCAGCCATCGTAACGGCTTCAGCTTGAGTTGGGTTAACCTTGCCGGGCATGATTGAAGAGCCTGGTTCGTTGGCAGGAATGTGCAGTTCGCCATAGCCAGCCCGTGGACCAGAAGCCAGGAACCGGATGTCTTGGGCAATCTTGAACATGTCAGCTGCCAGCGTCTTCAAGGCCCCGTGAACCACGTTAAGACCAGAGTGGTGCGACAGGCCGTAGAACTTGTTGCTCTTGGCAGTCAGCTTCAGACCATATGCCTGGCTGAGCTTTTCAGCGATCTTTTCAGGCATGCCTTCAGCGGCGTTCAGACCAGTACCAACAGCCGTACCACCAATTGCCAGTTCTTCCAGCGTTGGTTCGAGCTGTTCAATGTACTTCAGGTCATGTTCAAGCGCAGCCACATAGCCAGAGACTTCTTGGCCAAAAGTCAATGGAACAGCATCCTGCAGGTGGGTCCGGCCAACCTTAACCGTTTCCCAGTACTTGTCCTGCTTGATCTTCAGTTCGTCAATCAGGTGCTGTACGGCTGGCTTCAGCTTATCCAAAGCTTCCAAGGCTACGACGTTCATTGCCGTTGGGAACGTGTCGTTTGAGCTTTGACCCTTGTTGACGTCATCGTTAGGCAGGATCTCTACGTCAGGGTTGATCTGCATAGCCTTGTGAGCAACGACTTCATTAGTATTCATATTGGTCTGCGTACCAGAACCGGTTTGGTAGACCTTCAATGGGAAGTCCTTGCGCAGATCTTCATCGCTTAAGGCAAGCAGTTCGTCAACGGCTTTAACGATCAGGCTGCCCTTTTCTTCTGAAATAGCATTGGTTTCCATGTTGGCTTGAGCAGCTGCCTTTTTAATGTTCAGCAGTGCACGAATGATGGCGATTGGCATGTATTGGCCAGTTGGGAAGTTGTGACGGCTCCGTTCAGTTTGTGGGCCCCACAAAGCATCAGCAGGGATTTGAACTGGACCTAGAGTATCTTCTTCAGTACGAAATTCTGGCATATTAAAACCTCCAATTGAATTCAACATGCGATATAAACAAAGTGATGTAAGCGTTGTTGCTTTTTTACGATTCCAACTTTACTCTGCATAATTAGATATAGTCAAAACAAATAGAGCTGATAAGAATTCCTTATAATCCCCCATTAAAATGCCTTTCCTAAGCTGTTTTAATCTTTTTGAAACTTTTGCACAATCTTTAATTAATTTCAAAAAAACTAAAATTTTTTCGCTTGATTGATCAATTAGGCATTTTACATTTAAAAGTCAATCAGCAGCAATAAAAAATACTGCTAATCAGCTCAGTCAAGCCATTAGCAGTATTGCACTCATATTATTCTTCTGTAATTTCAACCGTCGTCATTACAACGTCTTCTTTAGGCTTGTCAGCTGCATCACGAGCAACTCGGCTGATCTCATCAACCACGTCCATGCCGCTGACTACCTGACCAAAGACGGTGTGGTGCCCATCAAGCCATGGCGTACCACCATTCTTTTCGTAATTGGCGATGACTTCGGCTGGCCAGCCCAGCTGCTTCATTTGACCAATCATATTGCCAGGTACCTGCGTAGCACTGACGATAAAGAATTGGCTGCCGTTGGTATTAGGACCAGCATTGGCCATTGACAGCGCGCCATTGAAGTTAAAAAGCTCCCGGCTGAATTCATCTTCAAACGGTGCGCCGAAGCTGCTTTGCCCGCCAGCTCCAGTCCCGGTTGGATCACCGCCTTGAATCATGAATTCGGGAATCACCCGGTGGAACGTTACCCCATCATAGTAGCCCTGCTTGGCCAGCGTAATGAAGTTCTCAACCGTCTTGGGCGCCTGATCTGGGAACAGCTGAATGGTTACGTCACCATGGTTGGTCTTGATGGTTGCTTTAGGTCCCTTGGCATCTGCCAGGTTCAATTGTGGATAGGTCATGTTTTCCTCCTGCTAATATAGAAAATCAATTTATATCTAATTCTATCATTATTTTGGATTAACACGATCTGATATTGATCAACGTTTTTATCACGATGAAAAATTTTGAGACAACTGCTGACCGGCTTGGCATCTATTGATATGCCGTACGCTCCGCAGAAATCGGAAACGAAAAAACAGCTCCGGCAGCCAGGCTTCATTAACCTCAACGATAATTTCAACAGCGGCTGGATTCCCAAAACCATTTTGCAAACTAGAAGTTCAAGTCCAATGACGCAGCAACAGTCAACCAATATCGGCCAAACATATTAAAGCCACCGATATTTTATCGTTAGGATCAAAACGACAGCTTACTGGCTCATCGTGACTGTCAGACGACCAACTTTGTGAAAGAACTGAATCTTTGACCGCTGATAATACTGAATTTACCTACTTTACCTTGTTTTTTCACCCATAGTAGGCAGCTGTATATCCAGCCAAACTTTACCTACTTTTGGCAGCTTTTCTTCAAATCGTAGGTAACAATGCATATTCTAGGGTTGATTAGGTCAGACCAACTTTGTGAATTACCTACGATTAGGGGATTTTTAGTTAATAGTAGGTAATGTTAGACTCCCCTAACTTGATATACATTAATTTTTACCTACTATGCATCGCTTTTTCACCGATAGTAAGTAATCGTCTTTGATCATCTAAAATTATGCAGATTTTTTTGCATAATGCCACCACTATCGTTTGATGACGACTTTTACAACTGACAGACAAGCGCTTCTTGATGATGATCAGATGCTTGACTGACTACGCGACTCCGAATTATCCGCCTTGCTCAGATTCTTAGCCATGACCAGGATTATGCCGACCCAGACATTCTGGACCGCCGCGATGCTGATTCTAATTGCCAAAGCTGCCAAGCAAATCAAAAACCGCCCGATTCCCAGTCATCGAGCGGTTTTAGCATTAATGCAAAGATGTTTAGTCGTTATTTGGCAACTTCAATCAGCTTTTCGCCGTGCTTGATCTCGCCTTCTGCAACGTGTTCAACCTTGGCGTAGCTGGCCGTATTGGTTACAACGACCATTACCGTAGTATCGTAGCCAGCCGCTTCAACAGCCTTGAGATCAACCGTCCCCAGCTTGTCACCGCGCTTAACGGTTTGGCCTTGCTCAACTGCACTGGTGAAGTGTTCGCCTTTCAGATTAACCGTGTCCAAACCAACGTGGATCAAAATTTCGGCCCCATCATCAGACGTAATGCCATATGCATGCTTAGTAGCATAAGCAACGGTAATCTTACCATCAACTGGTGAGTAGATGGTGCCATCGCTTGGTACGACAGCCGCGCCATCACCCATCATCTTTTGGGAGAAAACCTCATCTTTAACCTTGGACAGATCTTCTACCTTGCCATCAATTGGGCTCAGCACTTCTTCACTCTTAACGGCACCAGCAGGCTCAGCAGCCGTTGCCTCAGCCTGAACCTCAACCGCCTTGGCTTCAGCATCAGCCTCAGCTTCAGTAACTGGATCGATCAGGTTGCGGTGGGCCTTGCCATAGAAGAACGTGACACAGAATGCAATGGCAAAACTGATCAGCTCACAAAGGACGTAAAGCGGAATCGATTTGGCATTGATCGAAAGGAAGCCAATGAAACCAGCCGAACCAAGCGATACGGCAATCACGTGGAACATACCAGCCAATGCACTGGCAACACATGAGCCAATCAAAGCACAAAAGAATGGGAACTTCAATTTCAGGTTAACCCCGAAGATTGCCGGTTCAGTAATCCCCAACAGTGCTGAAACAGCGGCTGAGCTGGAAAGACCCTTCATCTTCTTGTTCTTGGTCAGGAAGTAGACCGCCGTCGTCGCAGCCCCTTGCGCAACGTTAGCCATGGAAGCAACGACAAAGATGAAGTCGCCATAGCCAGTTCCCGACTTAAAGGCCGAGATCAATTGCGTTTCGATGGCTGGGAAGCTTTGGTGCAGACCCGTCAAAACGATTGGTGAGTAGAAGGCACCAAAGATACCAGTTCCGACCCAGCCAAGCGTGTTGTAGATCCAAACAATCGCAGCCGTGATCCAGTCGGAAAGATCCCGCATAACTGGGCCCACAATGGTAAACGTCAGAAAACCAGTCAACAAAATCGACAGCAGCGGCGTAAACGTAAAGTCAACCGCGCTTGGCAGCTTCTTGTGGAACCACTTTTCAAAGATCGACAGCAGCCAAACTGCAGCCAGCGCCGGAATAACCTGGCCCGTGTAAGGCTGCATTGAAACGTGCAGCAAAGACGTTCCAGAAGTGCCCCGCCTGCAGCAGCGGTGAGGTCATCATCATACCGACAACCGCGCCCAAAAATGGGTTGGCACCAAACCGCTTGGCACCAGAGATCCCAACCAGAATTGGCAGGAACGTAAACGGCGCTGCCGACATTACGTTGACCATTGATTCGATTCCCTTGAGCGAAGGGTACATCTGAATGACTGACTTTGGCCCAAACAGACCAGGTGAAGCCAGCACGTTGTCCAAAGCCATCAAAAGACCGCCGGCAACCAAGGCTGGAATCAACGGTACGAAGATGTCAGACAAAAGCTTGATGAACGCCATCACCGGATTCGTCTTTTGGTTCTTGGCGGCAACCTGCTTCAGCTCTTGGGTTGACATTTCCTTTAAGCCGGTAATCTTAACCATTTCATCGTAGACATTGTTGACATCACCAGGGCCAATAATGATCTGGTATTGACCGTTCGTTTCAAACGTCCCTTTGATGTCGGCATCGCTATCCAACATTTTTTGATTGATCTTGGAATCATCCTTGACCACCAAACGAAGCCGCGTGGCACAGTGCGCAGCAGCCACGATGTTATCTTTGCCCACCGCTTTGACAACGGTTTGGGCGACTCGTTTATGATCCATAATTGCTCTCCCCAGATAAATAATTGCATTGCTAACCAAATAAAATAAATGTTAAAAACATCTGTAAGCGCTTTTACTGTTATTTATCATACCTGCTTTTCGCAAAATGTCAATCGTTTAACAATTATTTTTACCAGCAAAATGACAATGGGTTGACATATAATCCCGTTTTAAAGGCATTTTGCCCACCTGGTGGAATTTAAAAAAATTTTAATTTATTCGCGTGTCCCGACTCTTAAGACGCAGGCACCGTCAATATCGCCCTGCTTAACCCGCCGCAATGCTTCATCAGCTTTGGCCAGCGGATATTCGGCAACTCTGGGGTGAATATCCAGACGATCGGCCAGCGTCAAAAACTCTTCACCGTCACGCCGCGTATTGCTCTCAACACTGGTCAGTACTTTTTCATGAAAGAGATGATCCTGGTAGGCCATTTGCGGCACGTCGCTCATATGAATACCTGCCAAAGCCAGCGTTCCCCCAGGTACCAGATTCTCCAGCGCCTTGGGAATCATCTGGCCGGCTGGTGCAAACATGATTGCCGAATCAAGCAGTACCGGCGTTTGATCATACGCACCCTGCGCGGAGGCACATCCCAGCTGCCGAGCAAACTGCTGCGCGTCTTTCCCTCTTGTAAAGACGTGAACCTCAATTCCCTGCTTAATCGCAATCTGCGCCGTGATGTGCGCTGAACCACCGAATCCGTATAGACCCAAGCGACCACCTGCCGGAACGTTGGCACGCAGATAGGCTCGATAGCCGATAATCCCAGCACAGAGCAGCGGGGCCGCCGTCAAGTCATCGAAACGCGCGGGGATTCGATAGGCAAATCCTTCTGGTACCGTGACATATTCAGCATAGCCGCCATCGTGATCCCAGCCTGTGTAGCATGAATGGGGGCAAAGGTTTTCGCGACCCGAACGACAAAAGCGGCAAACCCCACATGCATGCCGAAACCAGGGAATCCCGATCCGCTCGCCAAGCTTAAAGCGCTGTGTATCTTCGCCAAATGCCACAACCTGCCCCACGATTTCATGACCAGGCGTGACGTTGGGCTGATGAACCGGCAGATCGCCTTCGCTGACGTGCAGATCAGTATGACAGACGCCACAGGCCAGCACCTTAACCAGAACCTCGCCTCGTTTTGGCTTCGGCACTGGCTTTAAGACAAATTGAAGCGGTGATTGTTCGCCATCGATTGGTCCCGGCTTGACAACCGCCCAGGCATGCATCATTTCAGGAATTGATTCTTTTTTCTCCATATTGCCACCTCGCTTGCTAAAAACCTATACTTAGACTACAAGTAAATAATAACGCTAATTCAAACTGACATTACAAGAGGTTTTATCATGATTGACGTAAGACAGACCAATGAACTGACGCCGCGAGAACTGGTTACGATCTTTAAGGAACGGACGCGCGTTTTTGTCGTTGAACAGACCTGCTATTATCAAGAAGTCGATGACGAAGACTACCAATGTTTTCACGTGCGGATTTTAGACGATCGGACCAATGAGCTGATGGCCTACGCGCGCATCATGCCAAAAAAAGACTCCGTAACGTTTGGCCGCGTGCTGGTCGTTGAAAAATTCCGCAGGCAGGGACTGGGCAGTCAGCTGCTCAAGGCCGTCTTGGATTATATCTCAACGCATTTTCCTGGTCTGGACGTTGAGATTGAAGCGCAGGCCTATCTAACCAAGTTTTATGGCAGCTTTGGCTTTAAGCAGACATCCGAGATCTACCTACTGGATAATATTCCTCATTGTCAGATGAAACTGGCCGCAAGCGTTGATTGATAAACGTTTGACATCAAGCCGTCAACTCCTTAAAATTAAAATGTAAAACAGCGCTTTCAAATTAACAGAGGGGTTGAAATTATGGAATGGACTCGCGAGCAACGCTACTTACCTTATGAAAAGCACAGCGCCTTGGAACTGCTGAAACTACAGGCACAGGCTGCCAATTCGTCTTATCAGATGCATTATCACGTGCGGCCGAACTCTGGTTTGCTGAACGATCCAAATGGCTTTTCTTATTACAATAATGAATGGCACGTTTTTTACCAGTCGTTCCCATTTGGTGCCGCTCATGGTCTAAAGTCATGGATGCACATGACGTCACCGGACCTGGTACATTGGCAGAGTCATGGCCTGGCCCTGGCACCGGATACTGAATATGACAGTCATGGCGCTTATTCAGGATCAGCCCGTGTAATTGATGATCGGCTGTTCTTAATGTATACCGGCAATCATCATGATGCTGACTGGCAAAGAACGCCTTATCAGCTGGGAGCCTGGCTGGACAAACAAAACCAGGTAACCAAGCTGGACCAGCCACTGTTTGTCAATCCCGATCACATCAGCGAGCATTTTAGAGACCCACAGTTGTTGAAATATAATGATAAATACTACGCCATCATTGGTGCACAAGAAAAAGACACTCAAGAAGGCCACATTGATCTATGGGTCAGCGATGAGCTTACGACTGGCTGGCAAGAAGTCGGCTATGTTGATTGTATGGACGATTCAATGGGCTATATGTGCGAATGTCCCAATCTGATCGACGTTGACGGCCATCCCGTTTTGATTTTTTGTCCGCAGGGCTTGGATAAAAAGGTCGCCGACTATGAAAACATCTACCCAAACATGTATCTGACCGGTGATGATTTCGACTATGAAAAGGCTAAACTGATCAACAGCTCACAGATTCCCGTCAACCTGGATGATGGTTTTGACGTCTATGCCACGCAGGCCTTCAACGCGCCAGATGGCAAGGCTTATGCCATCAGTTGGGTAGGCTTGCCAGATCTTTCCTATCCTACCGACACGGAAAACTGGGCCAACTGTCTGAGCCAGGTTAAAGAACTGCACTATCAAAACGGCCGCCTGCTTCAAAAACCCGTTGCGGCAATGAAAGAACTGCGCGGCCAGGCTGAATCGTTTAATGGCAACGTCAGCCACATCAAGACCGGCCGCCAGTTTGAGATGACCGTTGACATCGCCGCCGACCAAGCTGGCACGCTCTTTTTAGCAGCTGCCCAGGATCTTTCTGCCGGTTTACAGGTGCGTTTTGACACGCGGACTGGTAAACTAAGCGTAGATCGCAGTCATGCCGGCCAACCTGTCGCTCCCGACTTTGGCACGGTAAGAAGCGTAAAGCTGCCAGCCGATCAGCCTTTAAAGCTTGACGTTTTTATCGATCATTCGCTAGCCGAGATTTTCGTCAATGATGGCGAACACATCTTGACTCTGCGTTTCTTCAATGATCCTTGTCAGGTCTGGGCAGGCTTTGATGAGCGGATCAATGCTCATGGAACGGTATGGCAGCTGAAAAACATGTGAAGGAAGTTTTGTCAGTGATGCTCAATCAGCCTCTGGATGTTTTTGACTTAAAAAAAATCCAGGTCAACGCCACGAAAGCCGAACTGGAAACCGATGGCAAGCTGCAGCGCCGCCAAGTCCCAGTCGAAAAGCTCGGTGAATACGTTCCCGTTCAGCGCGATCCAATCAATTTGATCAAGCTGACCGAAGCCAAGATGATCCCTGAACTGCTGCCATTGCGTCATCAACGCATGGCCGCCAGCCGCTTCGCCTTTTTTCGCGGCACCGCGGAATTAATGGAACAAGACCTTAAGCAGCAGTATCAAAGCGGCATCTCAATCATTATCAATGGCGATGCCCATTTAGGAAACTATGGCTTCTATGCCTCGCCAGAACGCAAATTGCTGTTTGATCTCAATGATTTTGATGAATCTCGGATCGGCAATTGGGAAAGCGACTTAAAGCGCCTTTTGGTCAGCACCTACCTGGTTGGTCTGCAGAATAATTTTGAGCCAGATCGGCTGCAAGCGCTCTTAAGCAGCATGTGCAAGGTTTATCGACGCGGCGTCAAGCATGCCGAGACGCTCACTCTGCTGCAGCGCTTTTATTTTTCATACGAGATTCATGATATGATTCAAACGCTGAACTCGCTGGAGGATAACGATCGTGCCGAAATGAGCCGCATCGTCGATCGAATTCTCAAAAAGAGCCATAAGAACAACTCAGAAACGGTCATCAAAAAATTCACGACGCTCAATTCGCGTGGTCATCTGATCTTCCGTGAGAATCCGCCCCGCGCCCGCCACGTCAGCGACCACACTTTCAGACAGATTCAAGCTGCCTATAACAGCTATCGCAACTACGTCAGAGAAGACATCCGCGTTTTGCTGGCCAGCTACCATCTTTCGGACGTGATTCGCTACAGCGTCGGCGTTGGCAGCTTTGGTACGCGCTGCTTTTTATTGCTGCTGACCGGGATTGATGGCAGTCACCTGGTCCTGCAGATGAAAGAAGCCTTGCCGCTGCGCTATAATCTGCTGGCCATGCCGGTTGCTGAATCCATCAAAAGCAGTCTGAATGCTGGACGGCGGATCGTTACGGCACAAAAGGTTCTGCAGTCGGCTTCTGATCCTTTTCTCGGCAGTACGCATTTTGATGGTCGCGGCTACTACCTGCGCCAATTCCGGGACATGAAGGAATCAATTGACGCGACCCGCTTGGATTTTGAAAGTCTGAGCGTTTATGCCGAGATCTGCAGTTTTTTATTAGCCATGGCGCATTTCCAAAGTCCTACCGCTCCTCGCATTGCCGGCTATCTGCGCAAGCAAAAACAGCTTGATGCCGGCTTAGCCAACTGGGCAGTTCAATATTCCAAACAGGTCGATCAAGACTACCAGCGCTTTTTAGCTTACCTGAATCAATAGCCATTATAAAAACACCTCGTCTGGCAACTGCCAAGCGAGGTGTTTTTAGCTTCATAAATCGTTAGACCGCTGGACTGGTCGGTTTCTTCATCCGGCGTCGAACCAAGAAATACATAGCGATCAGAATCAGCAGCGCGACCAATGCCCCGCTGCAGCGCTTGAAATCAGCATTAAACAGTGCATCACCGCCAAATGCATACAAAAAAGAGGTTGGCAGCATTCCACCGGCAATCATCAGCAGAAAATGCCCGCGATCAAGTTTCATTCTAACCCCGGCATAATCAACCAAAACGCTGGGAATTACGGGAATCATGTAGCCAATCGTCAAACCAATCAAAGGATGCTGCTGATCGGTCAGTGCCGTCAGCAGGCGACTGGTCTTGATTTTTTTCGAAACGTCGACGTGCTTGATCAGCCCAACGACCAGACAGCTGCCCAAGACGTTGCCGACCCAGTTCATTGCAAAACCGATCCATGGTTCATAGCATAGACCAGCCAGGATGCAGAGCAGCGAATTGGACATTCCTGGAATCGCATTCAAAAGGCCAATCACAATGGTCAACAGCACGATATCAGCTGCCCCATGCGAACGAATCAGCTTCATCAATTGATGCCGATGCGCCACGGTTGGGTCAACCACCAGCATCAGTTCGCACCGAAAATCCCAGACCAATAAAATCAGCCCAATCAGCGCTAAAATACCCCCAACCGTCAAAACAATTCTGCGTTTTTTCATTGCAATCTCCCCTAGACTAAGACGACCCCTGTCCAACTGATCAGCCAGGCAGGGGTCGCGCAATAGGTGTGTATATAGTATACGGGTTTATTGTATGAAACTTTACCGCCAAGTGCAACTAAATTCATCAATTCATTGATAGTCAGCATGACATCAGCGCTGTTTTTCAATCCTCCAGCAAAGCTTTCTAATCAAGATCACTTGTCTGGCCAATAACCCATCAATTTCACGCCTAAGCATTTCCTTTCACCAGCCGCTCTACAAGATTCAGTCCCACCAGGCATTGATATTCTGGAGATCCAGCTGCAGCCGATCCCACTGCCGGTTTAAGAGATGATGAGCAGCTGTTTTTAACTGAGCTGCCGTGACATGGCGATCGCTCGTCAAACCGCGCTTAGCAAATTGATGCGCGCTGGCTTTTAGATAGACCGCGTATGGTTCGATCAGGGCTGGCGAAATCTGCAGTTTTTTAACTAACACTCCGGCCATCATTGCAGACGCCTGCTGATAGCGCTGCTTTTCCAAATAGCCATCCAGCTTGTCGGCCATTTCTTCAATCCATTGATTCAGCGGATCGTCTGGCGTCAGATCTTCTAGAAACCTTAGATTAAACGACCAGTCCCACCAAGGATGCTCACCTACAAACCAGCGGCGCGCCGTTTGATCTTGAATCAACGGTGCCAGGCTCTGGTACAGTCGCTTGGTCTGCAAATGGCTGAACTCGTTTGCCGGCCGGTGCTGCAAGTCTGCAATTACTGGTACCGCATGCTTTTTTTCAATCAGCTCCCATTGACACTGACCATCGTTAAGCTGTTTGAGACTAAGATAGCTGTCAAGCGGCACGGTTATTTTCTGCCATTGATCAAATGAATTTACCAGGCCCATATTTTTCCTCACTGATTAATCTTTTTCGTTTTCCAAGCGGTGCAGCGCATCATCCATGGCAGCCTTTTGCTCAGCAGTAACTTCGGGGAAGGAAAGATCCAGCTTGCCCAGCCGCTTGGTCAAAATATCAGAGACGACCAGCCGCGAGTACCACTTGCTGTCGCTCGGAATTACGTACCAAGGATTCTTTTTGGTAGCCGTTTCGTTGATGGCTTTTTCATAGGCCAGCTGGTATTCATCCCAGTATTGACGCTCCTTGATGTCTGAAGCCGAGAATTTCCAGTTCTTTTCCGGCATAGTGATGCGCCGTTCAAACCGCTTCTTCTGCTCGCCTTTTGAAACGTGCAAGAAGAACTTCAAAACGACATAACCGTTGCGTGTCAAGTATTTCTCAAACTGGCGAATATCTTCGTAGCGGCCATCCCAAAAGGCATCATTGACATCAGCAATCGATAGGACGTTTGGCAGGTTGGCATTAAGAATCAGTTCAGGATGCACCCGGGAAACCAAAACGTCTTCATAGTAGGAACGATTCAAAACGCCGATTGCCCCGCGTTCAGGAAGTTTCTGGTGGATCCGCCACAAATAGTCGTGACTCAGATCAGTCTTGCTGGGCTGCTTGAAGTTATTGACCGTAAACCCAACCGGATCAATTCCAGAAAAGATGTGGGCAATCATACTATCCTTGCCGGCAGCATCCAGTGCTTGAAAGACCAAGACGACGCCATAGCGCGATCTTGAATACATCTTCTTTTGAAATTTCTTCAGTTTTTTTAGATTGGCTTCGATCTGACCCTTCACGTTTTCAATCATGGCCATGTCTTCATCGTTATAGCCATCGATTTTGGTTGGGGCCGCTTCAATATCAAAGTCCTTGCCAACAAATTTATACTGCTTGGTATCCATTGCAAAAACTCCCTTCAAAACATCATTAAAAACTATTATACCGCATTGGACGGCAACTATTCCGCCAATCAATCGAGTCAGCAGGCATTCTTAACTAATTGTGCAAAAGACGGTCCTAAAACATACCATTGCAGCAGTGCTTAGGTTTGAGAATGAATAAAAACCTGGCTTATAATTAAGTCAGCATCATTAGAGGAGGAGTTTTTAAATGACCGCGCAAGCAACCCTCGATTGGCAGCATGAGATTCACCATGCCATTATTGCCGCATTGCCCAACCGCGACTATGAACTGATTGCCTTTAATCAGGCCAAGTCGACCGAAAGCATCTACGCCAACGTTTTGCATGGTCAGCGGCTGTTTTATCTGCGTTTTTCCTGGCATGAGAATGAACGCTCGCGCCGCTTTGACGATGCTTCTTTTGATCTACGCCGTTATGGCAGTCATCGTGAGCTGGTTGCAAGTCTCAGAAAAAATTTCCAGCAGCCGCAATTTGGCAGCATCAAGCTTGGCTATTGGCATTTTGTCTGGCTGGCCATGCTGGAAAAGCTGGGCCAGACTGGCAATGAGCCGCTGCGTTTTAATAACGATGGCGTTTTGATCAATCATCAGCTGCTCAGCAATCCGGCGGCTCTGCATCGCTTGCGGGCATTGATCAACTTTGGCCTGGCAATCGCGGTTCATGAAGACGCCTACCTTGCCATCAGCAAAGACGGCCTTAACCTGCTCAATCATTACTGGGATGTTGCCGACTTTTCTGACAGCCGCCAGTGGGACGATAATCCGCGGATCATGACGATTGATGAACTGACTTGGCAGCTCAACAACATCAAGCCCCCAGTCCGCCATGCCAAACGCCATTAAATACTTTTAAACGCGCGACTCAAGCCCCGCTGAAGCCTGAGTCGCGCGTTTTCTATTTTATTTATGAATTCTCTTGATGGAACTGATGAGCCGTTCCTTCGTTTTGCCAGGCCAGATAAAGTGCTTGATCAACAGGATGTTTTAACAACAGCTCCACGCCAAAAATCGGCTTATTGGTACCCTTTTGCAAAAACTCATGAGCAGATCCCGGCATAACCTGGCAAAGACCAAGGTAGACAAACTGCGACTGGTCCTGCTCATCTGAATTTTTAACGAATAGATGCAGGCTGGCGTTTGGATTCAGCAGCTTTTCGGCATCGCGGCTGTTCAGCGTGCGGTTGGTCTTGGAATAAAAGGAAAGCTGCGTCCGGCTGCGAAACTGATTGTCAAAGTCAATCGCAGCCCGCGTGTTTGAGTGGTGGTAGGTCACAAATAAAATCCCCGTCTCACCCATGAAATAATAGCCGCCAATTCCATTAGGCACCATGTATTGCGCGTTGTTCAAGAGCTTGACGGCATCCATGCGGGTATAGCGCTGGTTGAGCGTCAGCGGCTGTTTCTGATCATACTTTTTAGCCTGCAGTCTGCCAGTTTCAATGGCATCATTCCAAAACAGCCTGAATTCAGCGTCTCTCAGATAGTTTTGAATCCGGGGGTGCAGCCGAATCTGCTGACCAGTCGTGATAATCAAGGGCTGATTGCCATAGCGGATCCGACTGCCAATCTTGCCTTTAGTCAGATAATATTCCAGCGTCAAGACTCGTTTAACCGATGCCAAGGTCGCGTTGTCAACCCAACAGCCATTCTGACGCAGTTGCGCTTGATAATCAGCGACTGTAATCGTTGACTGCTTGGTCAGCATTGCCAATAAAATCAGTTCATGCTGGCGCTTGCCATTGGCCAATTCCTCAGTCAGAAACTGTAAAACCGGTTCCGTTTGAGGATTGAGATTGACCGTTGCTCCCATTTTTTGCAGGAAGCGCGGATAAGTCTTAAACTTTTCGGCAAAGATGCTTTCATCAAGGATTCCTGCTCTTTGAAAATCAGCCATCAATGGTGTTTTTCCCAGACGCTGCTTAAGCTGGCTAAACTCGCTTTTGAGCAGACTCATCCCGGTCAGCTGAGCCTTTTCAACTGACGCCAGGATCCGCTCATAGGCCAGCCGCGTAAATGAGATCGTTGAAACTCCCAGGGTTGGCTCGGCACGCAGCGTCTGAAGCGCCCGACTGCGCTGGTGGGAATGATCATCAGTCAGTGCCTGGGGAATCAAATAGTTGTGCTGATAGTTACCGATAAAATCAATCACTGTCAAAAAATGCTTGCCTGGCGCTTTACGCAGTCCGCGTCCCAGCTGCTGCAGAAAAACGATTGCCGATTGCGTATCGCGCAGCATGATCACTTGATTGACGCAGGGAATATCGATCCCTTCGTTAAAAACATCAACCGTGATTAGATAGACCAGTTCACCGGCTTGCAGTCTGGCAACTGCCTGCTCTCTTTTGGCTGCCGAATCCTGTCCCGTTAGCGCCTGCGCCGGATACCCCTTCTGCGTCAAAAGGGCGGCCAGTTCTTGAGCTTCTTTGGTTCGCGAGCAAAAAATCAAGCCATGCAAGACATCCCCGTCATGTCCATAATAGTCAGCCACTTTGATTATCCAGTCCACCCGTTCAGGCTGAATCAAATGTTTGAGCGGCGTTTTTTCGCTAACGGTCTGCCCCTGCCAGACATAGTCACTGACGCCGACAAACTGAAATGGGCACAGCATCCGCTCGCTTAACGCCTCTTGAAGTCGAATCTCATAGGCCAGCTGGTAGTTGAACAAGGCATAGACGTTGAAATCATCGGTTCGATCCGGAGTAGCCGTCAGTCCCAATAAAAAGCGCGGCTGCAGCCAGTTGATGATTTTTTGATAGCTGGCCGCACCGGCATGATGGACCTCATCAATAATCACATAGTCAAAATCAGCCGGTCCAATCTGATCCAAGTGCCTTGCCAGCGTCTGAACCGTGGCAAACACGTATCGCGCGGTCCCAGGCGTCTGCTGACTGGTAAAAAAGCCATAGTCTTGATCTTGACCGCCAATAATCTTTTGAAAACTGGCCCGCGCCTTTAAAAGCAGCTGCTCACGATGGGCAACCACCAGGACGCGGTTAGGTTGGGCGCTTTGAACGGCAAACGCGGCCAAATACGTTTTCCCTGTCCCCGTTGCTGAAATTACCAAAGCCCGCTTTTCACCAGCCTGGCGCAGCGCCTCAATTCGTTTGCAGGCAGCTTTTTGCATAGCATTGGGCGTAATCAGATCAGACTGACTCGTTTGCGATGCTGAGCTTAAGACTGGTGCCTGCCAGCCTTTTTGATATGCCGTCAGCCATGCCGCGTTTAATTGAACCCCCGTCTGCCATTGATTGCCAAACTCAGCTGCAAACTGCTGAATAACGGCTCCTTGATGCTTAGAGCTGACTTTAAGACACCATTCGGCATTTTTTAAAAGCGCTTCTATCGTTAGGTTGGCACTGCCTATGATCAACGTCTCATAGTCTTGATGGTCAAACCAGTAGCCTTTTTGGTGAAAGCCGACCTCTCCAGTCAAGCGCACCTTCAAATTAGGAATCTTCATCAATTCGGCAAAGACCTGGGGAGAATTGAACTGCAGATAGGTTCCCGTCAAAAGCTCACCGCCAACTCCTTTTTGCGCCAGGTCCATCATAATCGACTTGACTGGCACTAAAACGGCCGGTGTAATAAAGGCAACTGCCATCTTAAAATTCGTGCAGGTGCGCAGTTCATTTTTGATTTCGTTAAAGATCGTATTGCCTTGTCGATTGGTTAAGATTTCTGGTCCCAGTGCGCCAGCCGGCAGACTGCCATCGATAAAGCCATTTTGTAAGTCAGCTCGCAACTGATCATCTATCCACGTCATAAACCTCTCCTTAAGCTAACAATGTTGATCACGATATCTACTTTAGGTTAATTCAAAATCTGTGACAAAGCTTTTGCCTACAAACATGGCATAACTGCTTCAAAATTCATGAATTCTTCAATTTGAGGTGTTAAACTATTTTAGTCTTTACAAAAGTTTTTATATTCTAAATAAAAAAATCATGGAAGGAAATTGTAATGAACCAGCGACCAGCACGAAAAACTCAGTTTAAACCCAATCGAAGGCGCCGTCTGTTTAAATGGCTGACGATCATCCTGATATTTGTCGCCTTAGGATGTACGGCCGGTTTGCTGATTCCTGGTCTGAATAGTTCTCGCAACGCCAGCGTTAAACTGTCATCACCCTTAAAAATCGTCCAAAAGGTAGTCTCCAACAGCTCCTCATCAACTGCCGACAGTACCAACACTCAGCTGCAGGATGCCTGGAAATCAACCCTGCAGCAGGCTGATGGGCACGTGGCCATTGCCGTCTACTCGAATCAAACCAAAAAGACCTACACGGCATCCAACGCTGCAAATCATTCATATCGCATGGTCAGCACAGTCAAGGTCTCAATTTTGGTCGGTCTCTTGATGAAACAGGGTACATTAAACAGCAGCGAGCAGGCCAATGCCCAGGCCATGATTGAAAACAGCAGCAATACCGCCGCTTCGGCTCTGTTTGTTGAACTGGGCGAAAAAAGCGGTCTGCAGGAGACTTTTGACAAACTGGGAATGACTGACTCTAAGGCCCATGAAGAATGGGGACTTTCAACTACTACCCCCAGCGACCAGCTTAAACTGCTGAACGCCATTTTCTACTCATCCAACCTCTTAAGCACCAGTCAGCAGTCGTATGTACGCAATCTGATGCAAAACGTTGAAAGCGATCAGCAATGGGGCATTTCAGCCGGCAGCACCAACTTCTACCTTAAAAACGGCTGGCTGGACGAAGACGATGGCTGGATCATCAACAGTATCGGCTACATCCCCGGTAACAATGGCGCCAGCGACAGCTATACGATCGCCGTCTACACTGATGACAATTCTTCAATGCAAAATGGTGAAAATACGATTGAAAAGCTGGCCAAATCAACCAGCAAGATCTTAAACAAATAGGTCCAGCAGTTTAAGATCGGCACTGCTTTACCGATTCAGCATAAAAGCGCTGATTTAGACTTTGAACAGTCTGAATCAGCGCTTTTGCTTTTACTTTAGCTTTAGGGCAACCTGTGGCATGTCGTTAGGCGTTAGCTTGCTGCCTTTCAGTGTTCCCTTTATCTTAATCGTCTTTTTTTCAAGCTTGGTATCTTTAGGCAGCCACAGCGTCGTTGTTTTAGCTGCTCGTGCCTTCTTTTGACCGACTTTGATCAGCGCACCTTTTTTGATCGTCTGTGGTGCAAAGCGACCCAATACGCGATTATAGAGGTTATTGGTCTGTTGGAACTGATTGTTGAAGTCGCCAGGAACGTTTAAGACTACCGTAACCAGGCGGCGATTGTTAAACGTTCCGGTGCTGACAAAGCAGTTGCCGGCTGAATCAGTCGTCCCGGTCTTTAGGCCATCGATCTCACCATCTGCTCGATCCAGAGCCGCTCCCTTGATCATCAGATTGATGTTTTGCATGTGGTAGGTCTGTGAATCACTGACTGGGAAGTCTTCTTGAGCCGTCTTGGTAATATTGACGACATCAGGATAATGGTTTAAAAGCCAGCTGGCAATCTTAGCCAGATCAACGGCAGAAATCTGATTTTCGGCGTTTTTGGAGACGTTCTTTAAGCGCAAAGTCCCCAGATCCCCGTTTGAGAGTCCGATCATGTTATAGATCTTGGCATCGGTCACGCCAGCTTCTTTAGCCACCTGCTGCATCTTGGCATTGAACTTGGCCACGCTGCCGGCATCAGCTAAGGCTAGCGCTTCGGCACTGCCATCAGCTGAAACCAGCATCATTGAATCAACCAATGACTTAATCGTATAGCTCTCGCCTTCATTCAGCGGCACGTTGGAAAAGCGCCAATCGTTGGCCATTACCGCCACTGGATGCGAGATCGTTACTTTTTGATCCCAGCTTAGCTTATGAGCCTGAATATCTTTTTCAATGACGGCCAGCGTGAGAATCTTAATGGTGGAAGCAACCGGATACCGTTTTTGCGCGTTCTTTTGGTACAGAATCTGCCCAGTCTTAGCATCCATGGCAATCGCAGCCTTGGCAGCAACATCCTGGCTCGTGCCTACATTTTGTCCCGATTGGTGGCCATTGCTGTCTGATGAGCTGTCCTGTGCGACAACCGTTGATTCTTCAGTTGCCTCGCTATCAGCCAAAACAATCGAGGAGAGACCCAGCAGGCTGAGATTAAGGCTGAGCAGCACCAGAACCAGACTCTGCAGGCGTTTCTTCCAACTATGTCTATTCATCTTTAGTATCAATCCTTATTAATAATTCTTTCTTTACACTGTCTTTTCTATCTTAACGCAAAATTCTTTCTGATTATCAGCAAAAACCAAAAATCCCTTATCGATTTTTAGCTGCTGGTTTGACTCATTGGTTTGATTGCCAGTTAATTATTGGCAAAGTCAGCGTTTCGATACTGCTGAATCCAAAGCTTGCTTCAAGCGCTGATTATTTGCATAACGGCCCAAACATCGATATTCTAGGGTCATCGGTTAAGCTTAGATTTTAATGACGCCAGCGAATCGAATAAATCTTACTTAAATATCTTAAAACAATTATTTTCTAGCAAACAAAAGCAGGTGATTTAATGCAGCTAAAAATTTCAAAGACCGCTCAACAATGGCTGATCAAGCAGCTGGATCTGCATCCTGGCAGCGGCGTGCGCTTCTTTACTCCAACTGGTGGCCGCAATGGACACGTCAATTATGGCCCCAAGCAGTCCTATCAAAGAGAAGATCAGCCCAAGCAGCCGGTTTTGCAGGTTATTATCGATGAGATCAACTATCATATCGATGATCAAGACAGCTGGTTCTTTTCAGGCAAGACCACGCTGATCGACTATGATCCGCAAAATGGCCTGACGTTTCATTTCTTTAATGGCAATGGCGAGCCGGTCGATGCCAACACCGCAGCTTCTAAAGGCAATACCCGCTTTGAGGGGCTGTGGGACTGATTTCGCCATAGTTATGACGCTGCTGCAATCTGGATCAGGTTAGGTCCGTCATTAACAGCTTAAATAGCGGCTCTTATGCAGAAATTTTTGTATAAAACATATGACGAAACCATCATTACCTACTTTTCGAAAAAATCAATGTATAAGTAGGAAAAAACTAATGTATATCGAGTTAAGGATCCCTAACATTACCTACTATGTTGATAAAAACACGTAATCGGAGGTAATTCACAAAGTCGGTCTAACCCTATCAGCCTTAGAATATACAGATTTACCTACGATTCACAGAAAAAATGGCAAAAGTAGATAAAGCAAAATAAATCGGCTATGCATGTACCTACTTTTGGTAAAAAATCTGTCGATAGTAGGTAATTTCAAGCCGCCCAAGCCCTCAAGCCATACTTTCTTCACAAGGCATGCAGTCAAGCAATCATAAAAGTCGGGTTCCTGCATACTTTCAGGATTATCAGCCAGCCGCCAAAAGCTGCCATTTTTAAGCCAATCCAGTCCCGTTAAAGCCGTCATGATTCTATCATAAGCTTTGGCTGTTCGATGATTTTGATATTGTAAACGTTCTTTCCGACTGCTAACCAAAAATACTTCATTTTTACTGAAAAACTGGTAATGACATCCGCCACTACCAGTTTTTTAGTTTCTGTTTCGTTATTCGGCAACCGTCTTAGCAATCGCAGCATTAACCGCGGCCTGCTCGCTTTCAATCAATTCTACGCGACTGGCAATCACCTTTTCATCCATTTGAATTTCGCGTTTCAGCATTGGGTCATTTTCCTTAGGCGTAAAGAAACGCTTGAATTCGGCCAATCGCTGCGAAGTCTTAAAGATACGGGAGATTACGGTAATATAGGTTGGAAATTCCATGTCGCCGCCAACGGTCTTTTCCAGCCATGACCATTCTTGCTGGATCCAGTCCCAGGCTGCCTGTTGACCATGATCATTAGTCAAAACGCCTCTAAACCAAGCCCGCAGATCCTGTGGCTTGATGGTATCGGCATCTTCAAACCGATCAATCAGCTGGGCAATCAATTGATCATCCTGCGTCTTGGTCAATGCTGCACAGATATCCTGCTTAAAGCCGGCATCGGCAGTCTTTTGATAGTCCGCCAGCAGCGTATCAAACAGTTCCTGGCTGCCATAGTTTTTAACCTCGTTGGCCAGCACCAGTCCCCGTATATCAGCCGGCAGATCCGCCAGATGGTCCTGATACTGATCAAACAATGCCTGCGCCTGCTTGATTGTGTCACGGTTTTGCGCATACAAGGCCGCGCTCAATACGATTGGCCGCGTTAATTGATCATCATTGGACTCATCTTTTTGTGAAAGCCAGCCAAGCCGCTGCACCTGCTTGACGCTAAGTTGATCAAACAGCTGCTGCAGTTGACGCTCTGTCTTGGCAGCCGGCTGGACAAAGTTTTTGAGACTGTTAGCCACATGGTACAGCATTTCATTAACGATTCCAGAATGACTGTCTTTAAAGCGATTCAGCAGCGGGACGATCTGAGCATAGGAAATCTGCCGTCCTTCTGCCAACAGACGCAGATCCTGCAGCAACTGCAGCTGATCGATGGCTCCCAGTTCATCAAGGTGATCCAAAATATCATTTAGCAGCGTCTCATCATATTTAACGATGACATGGGAATTATCGCCTACATTAATGCGGAACGGCCGACCATTTTGTTTTCGCAGTTGGGCATAGTCGCCTAAAACCAGGCTTTGTTCGCTAAAGATCGCTGGTGCCTGATTATAATTGGCATTTAATGGAATCTGCCAAAGACGGCCCTTTTCCTCGCCATCACCAATAAAGAACTGCTGCTGACTGAGCATAAGCTTGCCATCCTCAACCTTGACCTCGACTACCGGATAGCCCGGATGCTCCAGCCACGACTCCATGATCTGGCCAACATTCATTCCTGAAGCCTCGCCCAGTGCCTGCCAAAGATCGGCTCCCGTAGCATTGCCATATTGATGGGCAGCAAAGTAGTTCTTCAAGCCCCTGCGCATCGCATCATCACCCAGCAGTGCCCGCACCATCACCAGCATCCGCGCACCTTTGGCATAAACGATCGCTCCATCAAACAGCGTATCGATCTCCGCGGGGTCATCAACGGCAACGTGAACCGACTGCACGCCATCCGTAGCATCCCGCTGCAACGCCATTGGAACCTCAGAAGTCTGAAACATCTCCCAGACGTTCCATTCCGGCTCCAGAGCATCGACAGCCACGTATTCCATCATGTTGGCAAATGACTCGTTCAACCAAAGATCATCCCACCACTTCATCGTAACCAGATCACCAAACCATTGATGTGCCAGCTCATGCGTGATGACCGTGGCAATCAGCCGTTTTTGATTGAGCGTCGTATTGTCCGGATCCAAAAGCATGTAAGCCTCACGATAGGTAACCAGGCCCCAATTCTCCATCGCGCCGGCTGAAAAGTCTGGCAAGGCTAATTGATATGACTGCGGCAGCGGATATGGCGTCTGGTAAAAGTCTTCATAAAACTCAATCGCGCGTTTGGCAATATCCAATGAGAAATCAAGCTCTTTTGGCTGATGGGCCTTAGTAGAAAAGACACCGATCTCAACGCCGCTCTTGGTTTTGGCAAACTTACTCTGCAGCTCGCCAAATGCAAATGCAACCAGATAAGTAGACATCTTGACGGTTTCTTGGAAGTAGTGCACGCCATTTTCAACATGATCTTCCGGCATGTTGGCAATGATGGTTTCGCCTGGCTGTTCATCATACTTGATGGCTAACGAAAACGTCGCCTTGGCTTCTGGCTCATCAATCCCAGGAAAAGCCTGCCGCGCCGCCGTGGTTTCAAATTGCGTACCAATCAGCTGCTTTTTTTGACCGGCAACCGTGTAGTATGACGGATAGATCCCCATCATTGTATCAGTCAGCTTGGCATCATAAACTACTTTTAACTCCACGTCACCAGAATGCGGTAGTTCAAGCTGAATGGCTTCTTGACGGTCGCTGAAGCTGAATGGTACGTCCTGTCCATCAGCCTGAACGCTGGCAACGTTTAGAAACTTTTGATGCAGTGCAATCTTAGTGTCCACAGCATTGCCTTTGATTGTCGTAATGCCTTTAAAATGCTTGGCGGCGCGATCGATATCCAGGTAGATGTCGTAGTGGACTGGTTGAAATTTTTCATAAAAACGCGTTGAGTCTGCCATGTTCTTTCCTCATTTCGTTAAATTTATTGAACATTATAACGCCAATTGCTAAAAAGATTGAAACCGAGTACCTCATCAGCCTTCAATTCTTATAATTTTTTAATTTTAAATGGTATTCTTTGCCAGAATCGGTATAATGGTAGCTAGTTATTTTTAAGGAGTTTTTATGCAGTTTTTCCATAACCAATTAAATATCCATCTGATTATGGTCGGCTGCTGCAACATCTGATTAAGCTTAACGGTAATGATGAGCGGTTCATAATTTGAATCGCTCTTTTATTTTTGGAGGACACAGCATGAGTGAGAAAAACCACGTCGCGCCAAAGTTAAAACGCACAATGACGGCGGGACAAATGGAAATGATCTCTTTGGGCGGCGCGATTGGCGTTGGACTGTTTATGGGATCAAAATCAACCATCAAATGGACCGGGCCTTCCGTACTTTTGGCCTATGCCTTTGTCGGTTTGATTCTGTATATCGTAATGCGGGCTTTGGGCGAGATGATCTACGTCAATCCCAGTACGGGGTCGTTTGCTGACTATGCCACCCATTACGTGCACCCAATGGCCGGCTACATGGCAGAATGGGCCAACGTTTTTGAATATATCGTGGTCGGGATGTCAGAAGTTATTGCTTCAACTGAATATCTCAAGTACTGGTGGCCGCATACTCAAACCTGGGCTGCAGGTCTGATCATCATCTTCTTTTTAGCCATCGCCAACCTGGCCAGTGCCAAAGCTTATGGTACCTTGGAGTTCTGGTTTGCCATGATCAAGGTCGTAACGATTGTTTTAATGATTATTCTAGGCTTTTTGGTGATTCTGCTGGGATTTGGCAATGGCGGTCATCCCATTGGCTTTAGCAATCTTTGGGCTCATGGCGGCTTTTTCACCGGCGGCTTTAAGGGCTTTATGTTCTCAATGTCGATCATCGTTGGGTCATATGAAGGAATCGAGCTATTGGGAATCTCGGCCGGTGAGGTTGCCAATCCGCAAAAAGCCGTGGTCAAATCGGTTAAATCCGTTTTGTTTAGAATTCTGATCTTTTATGTCGGCGCGATTTTCGTCATTGTTACGATCTACCCGTGGAATCAATTGGACAGCGTCGGCTCGCCATTTGTTGAGACGTTTGCCAAAGTCGGCATTACTGCAGCGGCTTCGATTATCAACTTTGTGGTTTTGACAGCTGCTTTATCTGGTGCCAACTCAGGGATCTACAGTTCTAGCCGAATGCTTTTCCGCTTGGCGCATGAAGGCAATGCTCCACGCCTGTTTGGCAGACTTTCCAAGCACGTGGTTCCCGATGCGGCAATTCTGGGAATTTCTGGCGGGATTCTGATCGGCTTTGTCTTAGACATCTTCGCCGAATACTTCAGCAAGTCAACTGCCGATCTCTTTGTCGTTGTCTTCAGTTCATCCGTTTTGCCAGGGATGATTCCTTGGTTTGTGATCTTGTTGGCTGAACTGCGATTCCGGCAGCATAATCCTGAACTGATGCAGGATCATCCGTTTAAACTGCCGCTTTATCCATTTTCAAACTACTTTGCGTTTGCAATGCTGATCATGATCGTTGTCTTCATGTTTATCAACCCTGATACGCGCATCTCAGTAATCGTTGGCGCGGGCGTCTTAGTTCTGGCCGCGATCGTCTATCTTTGCCGTAACGGCTTAAATGGCAAAAAACAAGCTGTCAAATAATCAAAAAGCCAAGCTGGTGGATCCCCACCACGCTTGGCTTTTCATATTGACACAACCTGGTTAGTTTAATGATCGACGATGCGAAAAGGCCTGCAGCGGCATCATCTGCAAGAAAGTTGCCAAAACAATCAGGCAGCTGGCCAAGATATTGACCGGACCAAATTGAGTGTGCAAAAGCGCCACCGCCAGAATCGTTGCCACCAAAGGCTCAAAAGCTCCCAACATCCCCGTTGTACTAGGATCGATATATTGTACACTGGCCAGGTAGAGCGTATAGGCCAAAAGCGTACCGCCAATAATAATCCAGCCAATCAAGGCCACGTCTAACGGTCGCAGGGCCGGCATTGGCATGATAAAGTACAGCGGGATAAAACAAATGCCACAGATCAGCATCGACCAGGCCGTAACATTAAGCGTGCCATAGCGGGCAAACAGTCGCCCGGGTGCCATCGTGCTGATTGCATTGGCCAACGCAGCCAAAAGCGCCCAAAAGCATGCTTGCGGCGACAACGCCAGATGATTGAGATTGCCGTTGGTCACCAATAAAAACGTCCCAACCAAGGCTACAATGATCGATACCACATCGATTCGGCGCGGCATCATTTTCTGGGCAGCTGTCGTATAACCAATAATAATAACTGGCGCCAAGTATTGAATCACCGTAGCCGTAGGGGCATTGCTGTACTTAACGGCTGCAAAATAAGTCAGCTGCGACATGCCCATCCCAAAAAAGGCAAATAAAACCAGCTGCAGGACATCATGGCGATTGCTAAACAATGCCTTGGTTGACGATCTTCCAGTCAGCTTGGCCAAGATGAGCAGCAGCATTCCAGCTCCTAAAAGCCGCAGCCCGACCAGCCAAACCTCACTGACCGTCGTTTCGCCAAACAGATATTGCACGGCAACGCCTGAAGTTCCCCAAAAAGAAGCTCCCGTAACGGCCAGCAGAATGCCTTTCGTTCTCTTGTTCAAAATCTTTCCTCCCTGTCGAATGCATACTGAATAAGGATAAGCTTTTCATTACCAAAGAACAACCAGCATTTAAAAAAAGCTCATAAAAAACGCTCAGCAGTCGGCAATCGCCTCTCAAAACCGCTGAACGCTTTATTTTCAATCGTTTTTAATCATCAGCGCAACTGACAGCCTGCTTGCGGCTAGAAACGCTTGGCCAATAAGATTTTAGTACTTAACCATGGAACACCCCACCAGCCGTTGACGCCGCACTGGTGAACCGTAATATCATGAAAGCCCAGCCCTGCCAAAATCTTTTGGTACTCATCAAAATGCCTAAAATCAATAATTGCCAGCGTACCATCGCTTTTTAAGGTCCGAGCTGCTTCTTGAACGGCACGCGCGCGATTGATCGTTGGCTTGACCTGATGCAGCGTCATCCAAATCAAAATCCCATCAAACTGGTGATCTTTAAATGGCAGATTCAATATGTCCGCTGCCTGCACTGAAGCGCGATCTGCCATCGCCGCGGCTTGAAGACTGTCCTTGGCGCGGGCAAGCGAATTATGCGACTGTGCAGATTTGCGCCCGACTTCGACCCCAGTTGCATGTCCTGGGATCGTTAAGCGCTTGGCCAGCTTTACCAGCACCTTTCCTTGATCAGTGCCGAGATCAAGCACCTGCGCGTCAGAAGACAGATGCAGGTACGTGATTGTTTCATCAATTATCTGCTCCTTGCCGCGCCATGATGCATTCAAATACAGCCCTAAACAGATCAATAACAAAACCGTCACCAGCCAAAACAGCCATTGATGCCAGACAACGGCCGCCCCAATCGATAACATCGCTGCCAGCGCGATTGCCAAAGGTACCAGCGGCGCATCTACTCGCTTAGACTTCATCAGTACTGTCCTTTCTTTGTTTTTATGCTTTTTGAGCCTGCATCCAGTTAGAGATTGCCATGCTTAGTGCCACGCCTAATCCTAATGGCAAAAGGGCTGAAAAATTCAAATGACAGACTTCAAACAGCATAAACATTGCCATTAATGGTGCCTGCTGAGTAGCTGCCAGGAAAAAGGCCGCACCTAAGACGGCAAACTGCATCAACGGTTCGCCAGGCATTGCCTGAATAAAAATCATCCCTAACAGTACGCCTAAAGACGAACCCATGGCAATTGATGGCGTCAGTGTCCCACCATAGCCGCCACCACTGATCGTTGCCAAAGTAACCAGCCCTTTGGCAAAAAAGCCGAACAGCAGTAAAGCAACTGCCGAATGAGAAACACTGGTCACATTGATTGCCATCTGGGCCACGCCCCGGCCATTCCCCATGATTTCTGGGAAAAAACAGGCAACGGCACCCGTCAGCGCCCCGGCCAGCGGCATTGTAATAAAAATCCGCCGATCCTTCACGCGCAGTGCACTGGCGCGGCCAATCAACCGTTTGTACCAGGTACCCAAAAAGCCCATCAGCGGTGCCACGATCACTACAAAGGGAATCAAGCGCAGCGAAAACTGACGTGACGCCACCAGATAATACGGCTGCCAGCCTTTGACGATCGCACCAACCATTGTCGCAATCGCAGCCATGGTCAGACTGACGATCACGGCTTTTTTATCAATCTTTTTATAGAGGATCTCCAGGCAAAACATCGCTCCTGTAATCGGTGCAATGTAGACGCCGGCAAAACCAGCCCCAGCTGCCGCGGCAATCAGCAGGCGACGGTCTTCTGGAGCCAGCTTAAGCCAGCCAATCTGATCGCCCAATCGAATCCACGACTGGGCCCACATTGCGCCGGCTTCTCTTGGGGCCAGCTCCCGACCGATGGATCCCCCAGTCCCGACATAGAACACCTGGGCCGTGACGTGCATGATCGTGGCCCCCATTGGCATTTTTTCGCCATCAACGGCCTTGCCCAATTTAACCGGTCGATAGTGCAGCTGCATAAAGTACCAGACGACTGATACGATCAAAGCCCCAATAATCGGCGCCAGCAGCCGGTTTAATGGCTTGGCTGAAAACGCGACCGGAATCGCGTTGGTTTCGGTAAAATGAAAAAATACTCTTTCCGTTGCGTCCAGGACAATGCTTAACAAACCGGAACTGGCTCCGGCAATAATTCCCATGACAATCGTTGCAATTGCCAGCGCACGACTGTCACTTGACTTCTCTATTCTCAATTCTCTCTTCCCATCCTAATCTGCTACAAAAACCAAGTTATCATTTGTCGATGCCTGCTCATCATAATGATAGCCAAGATCAAACTGCTTTACGACTGCCAGATCATCAGCCTGACGCTCAGCCAGATAGCGCACCAGATTACCCCGTGCGATCTTGGCCCGTGTGGCTTGAGTCTTGAAGCGGCCATGCTCTGCTTTGACAAACGTGCAGCTGACCAGTTGACGCTTGCCTTTGACGTAAGGAATGACTGCTTTGGCATATTCTTTTGATGCCAGATTCAAAACCAGCTCGTCTTGTGCATAAAGCTCATCGGCCAGTCTGCTGCCCCAAAACTCATATAGATTCCTGGTCCCGGCAACTTTAGCTCGATCACCCATGCCCAAGCGATAGGAAACGATTCCGTCAAACGGCCTCAATAAGCCATAAAAGCCCGATAAGATGCGCAAGTGGTCCTGAACATAGCCAAGTGCTTTCTCATCAAAAACTCCCGGAGCCATCCGCTGGTACTGCAGGCCGGTAAATGCCAGCAATGCCGGGGTCAGCTGATGATAAAGATCCATCTGCTGCACCCATTGATAGTTGGGAATGGCAATTTTTTCGCTGCAGTCCCACCAAAGATGATGAAGCTGGTCGTAGCTTAAACTGCGCAGATAATCTAAAATCGTTTCCGTTTGCGGCAAAAACTGCGGTAAGCCTTGAATCGGCAATGAATCCGGATCAGCTTTCATATTCCGAGCCGGAGCAATGATAATCTTCATAAAAATCTCCTTTTATCGACCCGTCTATTTTAGCATGTTCCCAAACAAGCACCACTAACTAATCCGGTAATGGTTGTCATAATTTAGACAATCAGCTAAGATTAGAAGAAATTTTTTAGATTACGGAGGAATTATCTATGATTGCACAACCGCAGCGAACCGGGGTTACCGTTGGCTATCAAGGCGTCCCGGGATCATTCTCTTCTCAGGCCATGCATCAATGGTTTGGCCAGGTTGAAAGTCGCAACTATCCTAAGTTTGAAGACGTTTTTTTGGCACTGCAAAACGGCGCAATCGACTATGGCGTCGTCCCAATGGAAAATTCCTCAACCGGTGCCATCAATGACAACTACGATCTGATCAACAAGTACCATTTCTTTATCGTTGGCGAGCAGTCCATCTACATTGCTCAAAACCTATTGGGCGTTAAAGGAGCCAAACTCAATGACATCAAGGAAGTCTATTCGCATCCCCAGGGTCTTTTGCAGACCAGCCAGTTTTTAGCCGCGCATCAGATCCAAGGAAAAGAATGCCTCAATACGGCACTGGCAGCTAAAATGGCCGCTGAAAGGCAGGATCCGGCAGTTGGCGCGATTGCCTCGACTGAAGCAGCCAAATTATATGATCTAGACGTTTTGGCACCCAGCATCGAAAACGATAAGTCTAATCACACGCGTTTTATCATTTTTGGCCGCGCACCAGAAGTCTTGCCGGATGCTGATCGAATTTCATTGATCTTTACCTTGAAAAATGAGGTTGGTACGCTCTATGAAGTCATGCGCGTCATTAAGGAGCATGCTATCAACATGGTGCGGATCGAATCGCGGCCTTTGCTGGGCAACCCCTGGGAATATTATTTCTATGTTGACCTAGATGGCAATCTGGCTGACCCGCGGATTACCGAAACTTTGGCTGAACTGAAAAACTATACGACCTCACTGCGTCTGCTTGGCAATTACCATCGTCAAGAAAATTAATTCCATCAGCTCAAACCAAAAAGGCACGCTGTTCAAGTTCAAGCTTGACAACGTGCCTTTAATGGTTTCTTTAAACTGCCGCTTTTCAATGAAAATTGACTAACGCAGAATCTCGATCAGGTTTTTGTTGGCAGCCTGTTTAGCCGGCAAGATCCCAAAGATGATCCCGACTGAAGCTGAGACCCCAAATGCCAACAGGAACGAATTCAAGGTTATGACGGCATGAATGTGGTAAGGCATGAAATTACTGATTATGCCCGCCAGCAGCCAGCCGATGACAAAGCCCAGCAACCCGCCGCCGACCGTTAAGACGATGGCTTCTAACAAGAACTGGGCCATCACGTTTTGCGGCGCGGCCCCAACGGCCAGCCGAATCCCGATTTCCTGCGTTCGCTCCGAAACCGAGATGTACATCATGTTCATGACCCCAATCCCAGCGATAAACAGCGAGATCCCCGCAATGGCACTGATAAAGGCCGTCAAACCGGTAATCATGTTGTTGACTTTGGTCAGTTCCGCGCCGGCATCGACTGCCATGTAGGTACCATCGTGAGCGCTGGTTCCCTTCTTTTCCATGTATTTCTTGATCTTTTTGGTAACCTTGCCGGCATTGGCGCCTTGATAAAAGGTCAGCTTAATGCCATAGCCGGTTGTCGCCGTAGTCCCCGAATAAAACAGCTTGGTGCCGCCAATCAGATCGGCGCCGTACTTGTTGTCATTATAGGTGTTGGCCTGTGAGCGATACACCCCGACCACGCGATAGTCGTGATCCCCAATCGAAACTGAAGTGCCGACTGCATTTTGAACCGTCTGATACTGCTTTTTAGCCAGCGACTCTTTCATCAGAATAACCGGTTCTTCAGTCAAAAGCTCATTGGTCGTAAGATTGCGGCCCGCTATAATGGAAATCTTGCTGGTTGGCCGCTTAAGCAGTGAAATCGTGGCGTTGTTGACCCGCTCATTGCCAACCAGCGGCGAGACGGAAGCATTGTTGGTTTCATGCGAGATTGCGGCTTTTTTCACCTTAGCGCCAAATCGTTCCTCAATCGCGTTTAAGTCCGTTTCGGTAAATCCGGAAGCAGCTGACTGCGAATCGTTGGGCGTAAAGTAAAGATAGGTATACTGCTCGCCGTTTTGAGTCGTATTAAACTCGTCGCTGAGCCTTTTTTTGACCCCATTTCCCAGTGCCAGAATCGTAATTACCGCTGCGATCCCAATCGTAATCCCAATCGTCGTCAGAAAACTGCGCTTGGGGTTGGCTCTTAGCGATTGCAGAGCACTGCGCAAGAGTTCGGCATTTCTCAATTTGCTCCCACCTTTCGATCGTCGACAATTCGGCCATCAATGATCTTGACGACGCGCTCGCACTGTTCGGCAACCCGTGGATCATGCGTCACCATGATGATGGTCGTATGCTGAGTCTGATTGAGCTGCTTAAACAGGTCCATGATTTCCTGACTGGTTTTAGTGTCCAAAGCCCCCGTTGGCTCATCGGCAATCAAGAAATCAGGATTGGCAATGATGGCGCGCGCGATTGAGACCCGCTGCTGCTGACCACCCGAAAGCTCAGTGGGCAGTTTGTCATCATACCCTCCTAGACCAACACGACTCAAAACTCGGGCCGCCGTTTTTTTTGCCTGCCGCCGACCTACTCCAGCGTACAGCAGGGGCAAAATGACGTTTTCGGCAATACTGATGTCGCGAATCAGCTTAAAGTTTTGAAAGACAAACCCCACGTGCTGGTTGCGCAGCTTGGCAAAATCCGCCCGCGTATAGTCATGGATCGCCTGGTCATTGTAAAAATAGTTTCCTTCAAAATCATCATCCAAAAAACCGATGATATTGATCAAGGTCGACTTGCCAGACCCTGATTCCCCGATAATCGCCATCAGTTCACCGGCCGCAACCTGCAGATTGATATCATGCAGCACGTGAAATCGAGTCGCACCCTGACCATAGTACTTGTTAACGTGTTCCAGTCTAATCATTGCCATCAGCGCTCACCTTGGTCCCGTTATGCAGCTTGCTGTCTGGGTTGGTAACGATCTGCTGACCAGCCTTGACGCCGCTTTTGACTTCAAAGTATTCATTGACCCGCTTACCGCTAACGGCAACTGCTTTGGCCTTACCGTTTTTAACGACGTAGACCTGCCCATTTTTAACGCTGGACTTTGGAATCCGCAGCTGGTTTTGCGCAACTGAAGCCTTGACCGTCTGCCCATCCATAAAGTCTTTGCTGCTTAGATCGGCATCGACCTCGTAGCTGGCACCGTTGCTTTGCGAGTTCGTGGTCGGCACCGTGGCCAGGTAGCTGATCGTCGTATCGGCCTGTTTGCCCGTTGCCAGTGCCCGCACATGAATCGCCTGACCAGTTTTAAGCTTGCTGTAGTTATATTCCGATACTTTGGTCTTAAGCTTCAGATCGTTGGAATAGATCGTGATTACCGGTGCGTCCTGCTTAGTGTCGTCTACCGTGACCGTACCATCAAATGGTGCCGTTAAAGTCTGGGTGACCTTTTGACTCAGCGTGTTGACCTTATTTTGAGCTGCCGTAACGTCGCTTTGCGCATCGGCCAGACTGGCTTGGGCCTGGGCAACGCTGCTGGCCGATCCAGAAGCCGTGCCATCCTCGCTTTGCGCCGCCGCATCCTTTTGCGCCGCACTGACATTGTTTTGCTGTGCCGTTACGTTGCGCTGTGCCTTGGCCAGTTCCTGCTTGGCATCGGTCAGTTCTTCATTGGCACTCTCGCTGTAGGTCGTTACCAAAGGATCGCCCTCACTGACCTTTTGTCCGTTGGCAACCCCGATCGACTGCACCTTGCCAGATGGCAGACTCAAGACCTGCTGCTGTTGGGCGGCAACGGTCCCGGTCAGCGTCAAAGGAGTCGTTTTGGCAACCTTGGCAACGACATAGCGTGAAGACAGCGCGGCCTTGTTCTGCTTGATTTTATTGATGATCCCCATCCCAATCAGCAAAACCAAAACGATTGCCGTGCCGATCGTTGTCTTGCGGTGATTTTTTACCCAATGTTTTATTTTTTGCATAATCTTCCCCAGTTTCTACTTCTCAAAAATCCGTTTGAATGCGACAAATGTACTAAAAGCAACAGATATTTTAGTTAGTTACTTAAGTGATTAACTAGATAATACCAAATTTTTCTTAAAAGGCAATCCTATTTTTAAAATTACTTAAATACTTTATCTAACGACCAATGAATTTAGTGCCATCGCCGCTTGTCAATCCCAGCAATGCAGTGGTTAAATGGTAGTTGAAATAAAATGACTCTGTCTGGGGTGCCATTGATTTGGCTGAGAGATACCCACATAACCTGATCTAGTTAGGACTAGCGGAGGGAGACAGCTTAATTTGGCGTGGCCGCATCGTCACGTTCTTTTGATTAATGATTAAGCACTCTTTCTCGGCACTGGGAAAGAGTTTTTTTATTGGTTTGAGATGATTTTAAAACGTTTTTAGGAGGAATCTTATGAAAAAACGGACCTATCAGCTGGTGCTGACCGCTGTCTTGTCAGCACTGGCCGTTTGTGGCGGCAGCATGTTCTCATTTCCCATTGGCGTGGCCAAATGCGCGCCAACGCAAAGTCTGATCAATATTGTTGCTGGCGTGGTCTTGGGGCCGGAATGGGCAGTCGTGCAGGCACTTTTGACCTCAACCGTGCGCAATCTTTTAGGTACGGGGACGCTTTTGGCCTATCCTGGCAGCATCTTTGGCGCCTGGCTGAGCGGCTGGCTGTTTAAGCGGTTTGGCAAGATATGGCTGGCGGCTTTGGGCGAATTGATCGGTACAGGTTTGATTGGCGCGCTGGTCTCCTATCCAATCGCTGCTTTGCTGATGAGTGCCAAGGGATCACTTTTCTTATTCGTCCCCAGCTTTGCAGTCAGTGCCATCGTTGGCGGCCTGTTAGCCTGGGTGATCTTAAAAGCCGCCTGGCAGCCAATCAGTCGCTTTGCCAAAATTTAATATTTATTTAGGGGCAGTTATTTGGCTTTTTTCCATGTTCTCTTGTACAATTCAGTTATCAAGCTACAATCGTTTTCTCATTAAGGAGGAATCAGCAAATGGAAAAAACATTTACTTTAGCCGAATTAAAGCAGTTCAATGGTCAAAACGGTCAGCCGGCCTATGTTGCCGTTAAAGGCACGGTCTACGACGTAACTGAAGTGTCAGCATGGCAAGGCGGCAAGCACCATGGCGTTACGGCCGGCACTGATGCCACCGCGGCTATTGCTCATGCTCCTCATGGCGAAAGCGTCTTGGGCAAGCTGAAAGTAGTCGGTAAGCTGGCTGACTAACTGCCGCGATTCATCGACATCATCTAAACTGAAAAACAGTCATGGTCCTCAACCGTGACTGTTTTTTGTTGAAACGCTTTCTTGCTTTGATTATGATGGTAATAAACATTCAAGAGGTGAATCAAATGACTAAAGGTTCTGCAATCGCCTACCAAGAACTGCTTGACGATCTGCAAAAACTGGACATCAAGTACGAAATGGTGGACCATCCCGCCGCTAAGACCACTGCAGAAGCCGATGCCTATATCGCTGGTAAAATCGGCGTCCGCACCAAATCGATGTTTCTAAAGGATAAGAAGAAAAACTTCTACCTGGTGATCATGGACGATGCCAAGCGCATGGACTTTAAGGAGTTTCAAGAGCTTACCGGCACTAAGCGCATCTCAATGGCTCATGACAGTGACATTGAAGATCAGCTGGGGCTTGAGGCCGGCATCGTTTCGCCATTTGGCATTATGAACAACGCGGCTCACAACATTCAGATCTACTTTGATCAAGACATGCTGGATGAAAACATTCCATTAACGTTCCATCCCAATATCAATACGCATACGATCTTTCTTTCAGCGGCCGATCTGATGAAATTCATCAAAGCTCAAGGATTCGACTATCAAATTATTGATCTGTAAACTCAAAACGCCCATTCGTGAATGGGCGTTTTTTGAATGCTGCTATTCGGCAACCCGATTGCCCAGTTCCCAAAATGCCAGGGCTGAGGCGGCCGCAACGTTTAAAGAATCGACTCCGGGAGCCATTGGAATCTTGATCGTGAAGTCGCTTTGCTCGATCGTTGCCTCTTTTAGTCCTGGACCTTCTGAACCCATGATAATCGCCAGGCGGTCCACTGCAGTCAGCTTGGGATCGTCAATGCTGACGGTATTATGCCGCAATGCCATGGCTGCCGTCTGATAGCCAGCTTGATGAAGCAGATCAATACCAGCATGCTGCCAGGTTTTGGCGTCAACATAAGTCCAAGGTACTTGAAAAACGGTTCCCATCGCCACGCGCGAAGACCGGCGATAAAAAGGATCCGCCGAGTCGCTGGTCACGATGACGCCATCAATGCCCAACGCCGCCGCTGACCGGAAAATCGCACCAATATTGGCTGGATTGACCACGCTCTCGAGCACGGCAATACGGGGATGCTCAGCCGGCATGGTCGCTAAAAAATCAGCCAGCTCCAGACGCTTGACGCGATGCATCGCTGCCAGTGCGCCCCGCAAAAGATTATAGCCCGGCAGCTGACGAAGCAGTTTGCTATTGGCAACGTAAATTGGCGTCTGTCCTAAGCCGCTGGTCTGATTAGCCGCCATTTCATGATCCAGATCTGCTAAATCACGCGTCAAGGCTTTTTCTTCCACTAAAAGCGAAGCCGGTTGATAGCCAGCGCGCAAGGCCCGCTCGATTACCTTGGGACTTTCTGCGATAAAAAGTCCCGGGTCAGGCTCCAATGCGTGAAACAGCTGGGCTTCATTCAACCGTACATATGGATCCAAATCCGCACCATTCAGGTCATCCAGAAAAATTAAGTTATGCATTTTTATCTACCTGTCCTTAAAGATCTAAAACCATTTTAGCATAACCAGCCAACACCTTTAGTTAGGCAGTTTGCGTCAAAGTTAATCGAAAAGCCCGACAACGTTCGCATTTGTTTCAAAATTTCCAGCTATAATTGCAGAGTCAGCCATCATCAAAAGGCCCGGGAAAACGTCTTAAAAGCCATGCATACCAGCAACTACCAAACATTTTTAAAACAGCTTCAAAAACGCGTTCCCGACTATCTGGCCACTGCCAAAGCCAACGTTGACGCTATGCAGGCCGCTTACAGCTATGGCGTTTCAGTCGTCGACCAAAAATCAAGTATCAAGATCCAAGCTGTCAGTCATGGGCGCTTAAAGCTGACTTGGCAGGCTGATAAAAGCGGCAGAATTCAGCTGCCAATCGTTACCTACCGTCAATCGCGGCTGATCATCAACGGCAAAAAGCTGACCCGTTTTAAGCGTTCTTTGGTTGGCTCACCGACAGTCATTCAGCAGCCGGGGCAAAACACTGCCTATTTAAGCTAGGCTGCTCCATTATGGCTCAATTTCTTAATCGTTATTTCACTGCTGAGCTGGCTGGCTTGGGCGCTCAGGATGGTTTTTAATCATCACCATTCCCAAACCAATGATCATTTCGTTTCAAAAGACGAGCTGGCCATAAGATCTTATCCATAATTTTGGAATCGTTCTATCTGCTTCCCTACTAAAAAGTCAACAGAAAAAGCCCCATGATCCACGTTTTAGTGAATCACGGGGCTTTGATTTTGGTTAGGGTTGGTTACCAGAAATACCGTTATATCGGCTTTTCTCTTTAATCAATCCCTATTCCCATTCAATTGTCGAAGGCGGCTTACTCGTGACATCATAAAGAATCCGGTTAACGTGATCAACCTCATTTACGATGCGAACCGAAATCTTTTGCAAGACATCCCATGGAATCTTGGCAAAGTCAGCCGTCATCCCATCGATACTGGTTACGGCGCGGATACCAACCGCGTAGTCATAGGTCCGACCGTCACCCATTACGCCGACGGAACGAATGCCAGGCAGCACCGTAAAGTATTGCCAGATTTCTTCATCCAGACCAGCCTTCTTGATCTCTTCACGCAGGATCGCGTCACTTTCCCGCACGATTTCCAGCTTTTCAGGCGTGATCTCGCCCAAAACCCGAATCCCCAGACCAGGACCTGGGAATGGCTGACGCCAAACCAGATCATGCGGAATACCAAGCTTTTCACCCAGTTCACGAGTCTCATCCTTAAACAGGCTGCGCAATGGCTCGATCAGCTTAAAGCCGAGCTTCTTTGGCAGGCCGCCGACATTATGATGCGACTTGATGGTTTGCGCCGTGTCGGTCCCGGATTCGATAACGTCGGTATAGAGCGTACCTTGGGCCAGGTATTCGGCATCCTTCATCTTCTTGGCTTCTTCGTTAAAGACTTCCACGAATTCCTTGCCAATGATCTTCCGCTTTTGTTCTGGATCAGAAACGCCCTTCAGCTTGCCCAAGAAACGATCAGCGGCATCAACCTTGACGATTTTAACACCCAGGTCGCGGCTCAAGGCGTTCATTACCTCATCAGCCTCGTTCTTGCGCAGCAGGCCGTGATCAACAAAGATGCAGGTTAATTGATCGCCAATTGCCTTGTGGATCAAAACAGCCGTAACACTGGAGTCAACCCCGCCGGAAAGGCCCAGGATAACCTTTTTGTCGCCGACTTCTTTACGGATGCTTTCAACCTGCATGTCGATAAAGTCGTCCATTGACCAGTTCGCTTTTGCCCCGCAAACGTCAAAGGCAAACTTCTTCAGAATATCCAGACCATACTGACTGTTGCGGACCTCAGCATGGAACTGAATGCCGTAAAGCTTCTTTTCGTCGTTGGCAATGGCTGAGATTGGGCAGTTCTTGCTGGTAGCAACGACCTTAAAGCCTTCTGGTGCCTCAACGACGCGATCGCCATGGCTCATCCAGACATACTGCTTCTTTGGCAGGCCCTTGAACATTACCGCGTCGTCATCGATAACTTCAATATCAGCTCGGCCATATTCAGAATCGTCGGCTGGCTCAACTTTGCCGCCCAGATCATAAGACATCAGCTGCATGCCGTAGCAGATCCCCAAAATTGGAATACCCAGCTTGTAGATTTCTGGATCGACCTTAAAGGCGTCCTTTGCGTAGACACTGTTGGGGCCCCCAGAGAAAATGATGCCTTTGGGATGCATTTCTTTGATTTCTTCAGCGCTCAGCTTGTGGGAGAGCAATTCGGAATAGATGCCAAAATCACGAATCCGGCGCGTAATCAGCTGGTTGTACTGACTACCGAAGTCGAGCACGAGGATCTTGTCGAATGCATCAAGATTGACGTTAGCCACTTAGTTTCCACTCCTTTTGTAAAAGATCATTGTTTTTAAATCTAAAGGCTATTTTACGGGTAAAACCGAACAAGGTCAATCCTCAAGATGATTTTATACCCTGGTTTGCCTAACATATTTCGTTAAATTAGAATTCTCATACCATATTTACGGACAATTAATTTAAAATCAGTCGGCTGTTGAGTCAGCAAACGCTTAATATCCGAACTGGCAATCGTTAATCAAGCCTCAGTCGATGCAAACTGACTGAGGCTAAGTGAATAATTTCTTAAGCTTTATTTTAGTAATTCTTCAGTCTTATTTCTTAAGTTAAGTCTTATTTTGCGTTAACATTAATTAATATCAGCAATACGTTTTATAGAATTGAGAAATGATGGAAATGGAAATTTACGGTCCGTGCGCCGATAATCTGCCACTGATTTTAAACGACGTGCTCGATCGGATCAAACAGTTAAGCAGCACCCAGGTTGCCAACGGTCATCCCAAGCTGTATGAGCACTTGATTGGTCGAGTTAAGGCCAACGACAGCATGACTGAAAAATGCCAGCGCAAAGGCTACCCAGCAACACCGGAGTCAGCCCTGCGCAAATGTCGCGACGCGGTTGGCATTCGCGTGGTCTGCAACTTCATCGACGACGTCTACCGCTGCATCGATCTTTTGCGTGATGCCGACTGGTGCACCATCGTCAAGGAAAAAGACTACATTGCCAATGCCAAACCAAACGGCTACCGCAGCTACCACTTGATCTTAGACGTTGTGACGCCATACCAGGATATTGATGGCCAGACACCCGGTCATTATTTTGTCGAAATCCAGCTGCGCACGATCGCAATGGATTCCTGGGCCAGCCTGGAACACGAGATGAAATATAAGCACGACATTGACAATCCGGAACGCATCGGCAAGGAACTGCGCCGCTGTGCCGATCAGCTGGCTGCCTGCGATGTCCAGATGCAGACGATCCGTCAACTTATCCACGAAAATGATTAGGGGGATTTTTCCATGAAAATTCTGCTTGCTGAAGATGAAAAACAGCTTTCCCGCGTATTGATCATGGCAATGAAGAGCGTCGGCTATGATGTCGATCCGGTTTTTAATGGTCAAGAAGCCGTTGAGCATGCCCAGGCCAATGCCTATGACGTCATGATCTTTGATATTATGATGCCTGTTAAAACCGGTTTGGAAGCCCTTAAAGAAATTCGCGCAACCGGTGATCGCACCTACGTCATTATGCTGACCGCCATGGCTGAAATCGATGACAAAGTAACCGGTCTTGATGCCGGAGCCGACGACTATCTAACCAAGCCATTCTCACTCAAAGAACTGTTGGCGCGGCTGCGCTCATTGGAACGCCGGACTGAAGAATACGACAGCGACGTACTGGCGTTTGGCGATCTTAAAGTCGATCAGTCTGAACAGCGCTTGGCAAGTCACAACTCAATGAGTCTTTCAGGAAAGGAAACGCGTCTGCTCAGCTATTTCATTCTAAATGCCGACAAAGAGCTCTCTACACAGCAGCTGTTGAACCAAGCTTGGGATCGCGACGAAAATGCCGATGCCGAAGACGTATGGATCTATATCTCATATCTTAGACAAAAACTGCAGGCAGTAGGATCAAGCACCATTATCGATGGTCAAAAAGGAGGTCCTTATCAGTTAAGTCAGCCAGCTTAAAGAGGGTACGCTAATGATTCAAAGACTCCGCAACAAATTCATTGCTATTTCTACGGCAGCCTTGGTAATCGTCTTGATTACGATTATTGGCAGCATGGTTTCGGTCTCCAGCATTCATGCCCATCGTGAAACCAACGACATTTTGACCCTGCTTTCTCAGCACAACGGCCAGCTTTCCACTAAAAATGCCAATGAGGCGGCCAAAAAGCGGCTGGGCTCTCGTTTTAATCGTGAAGAGCTGTTTCAATACCGCTATTTTAGAGCCAATATCAGCAAGGACGGCAAGAGCATCAAGATTGACAACTCTCATATCTTAACGGTCTCGCCAGATGCAATTGCCGATCTAGCGGAAACCGTTCAGCAACGTGGACGGACGCGCGGTATTATCCGCTATCAAGGGACCAGCTATGCCTATAAGATGGTCAAAAAGAAAAATGGTCAAATTGGCATCGTCTTTTTGGATCAGTCGATGATTTTCAAGAATACGCATGACTTGATGCTTTCCGGAATCGTTTTAGGCATCATCAGTCTGATTCTCTTTGAATTCGTGCTGGTCTTATCATCCAAACGCGCTATCAAGCCAGTCATTGAAGCTGAGCAGCGGCAAAAAGAATTCATCACCAATGCTGGCCACGAGCTAAAGACGCCACTTTCAATTATCTCAGCCAACACCGAACTGGAAGAAATGATGAACGGCGAAAGCGAATGGACTCAAAGCAATAAGCAGCAGGTTCAGCGACTGACGCACCTGATCAATCTGATGATCTCATTAGCCAAGCTGGATGAGCGCCCCGAACTGCAGCTGCAGGAAATCGATCCAGCGACTGAAGTGCAAAAAGCCATCGACAACTTCAAGGCCGTTATCGCTCAGTCCAATCATCAGCTTAAATATCAACTGCAGCCTGGTCTCAAGATTAAAGCTGATCCCAATTACTACTATGAGCTGATCAGCATTCTATTGGATAACGCCAATAAATACTGTGATCCTAATGGTACGATCTTCGTTGACGTCAGTGCCGACAAACATGGCAAAAACGTGCTGCTCAAAGTCGGCAACAGTTATGCAGAGGGTAAAAACGTTGACTACAATAAGTTCTTTGAGCGATTCTACCGTAATGACACCTCGCATAACAATGAAAAAAGATCTGGGTTTGGGATTGGTCTTTCAATCGCCCAAAACCTGGTCAAAAACTTCAAAGGCAGCCTAAGCGTTGATTGGAAAGACGGCACCATCTATTTTACCGCCAGCTTTAAAAGTCTTAAGCAATCCAGTCGTGGCAACGCAACAACAATTATCAAAACACAATAGACTACTACGGCTGCACTCTTGATAACCAGTCGCGGTATCACAAAATACCCGACCAAAACACAGCGCCCCAGCAAGCAGGCTTGTTGGAGCGCTTTTTCTTGTAGCTTCAGCTGACGATGAGCGTAAAAGTCGTTGCTAAGCATTGATTGAACCCAATTATGCAAAAAATCAAGGAATAGTAGGTAGTTTCAAGCCCCATAGCAGCTTAGGGGACCATTTTCTTCACAAGACCGGCTTACCTTAACCGTCTCACATTGCCAGGTTTCCAAAAAGTCATCGCTATTCCCCGCCAGAAAGCTTTGTCAGCAAGATCCCAACATCACTAAGCAATACTGCTGACAATTGCCATCATGACTTGGGTAACGTTCCTTAGTCTTCTCGTAGATAAATCCGATCAATATGGTGATTTTCGGCTTTATGCAGAATCACATCGGCCCGATTGCGCGTTGGCAGGATATAGTCGCGCAGATTTGGCAAGTCGACCGTATCCCACACTTTCCGAGCCATCGCAAAAGCTTGTTGACGATTGCCCTTGGTGTAAGGATAGTAATAATTGCTTGGATCTTGAAAAGCCGTATCTAGAAGCATACCGAATCGTTCTAAGTACCATTGTTCAATCAATTCGGGTTCGGCATCAATATAAACCGCAAAATCAAAAAAGTCGCTGACGTAAATTCGCTGCGTAGTTGGCAACTGCAAGACGTTAATTCCTTCAACGATTAAGACGTCTGGTTTCTCAATTACCTGGTACTCGTCCGGAACAATATCATAGACACTGTGCGAATAGATCGGTGCCTGTACGTAATCCTTGCCGGCATTGACGTCATTTAAAAACGTCAATAGCTTTTCCATATCATAGCTTTCCGGGAATCCTTTGCGCGCCATGATTCCTCGCTTTTCCAACTCACGATTGGGATAGATAAAGCCATCAGTTGTAATCAGCTCAACCTGTTTATCTGGCATCAGACGCTTTAGCAGAATCTGCAGCAGGCGCGCGGAAGTACTCTTGCCGACTGCCACTGAACCAGCAATTCCAATAATATAAGGTATTCGCCGCATTGGTTTACGCAAAAAAGTCATCTTCTGCAGCTGCATCTGCAAGTAGTTTTGATACTGCAGCTGAATCAGCTTAATCAAAGGCAGGTAGACCTCACGTACATCCGTTAGCGAAATCTGGTCATTGAGCGACTTAATATCATCAAGGTTTTCCTGGGTTAAGAAAGTTTTGCCATAGGGGAAAAAACTATGCCAGGTTTCACGATCAAAGCGATCATAATTCAGCCATTCATCCATGTTATTTTGATCCTTTTTGTCAAATTTCTTTTTTAATTTTATCACAAACGATCGCTATGTGTGAAAACGTTCGCAAGTGTAAAATAAATCGTAATCCTTTCGCTACTGGCACGGTATAGCTAACATTACAGTACCGCCCCTGTTCCAGCAGCAGCCTTTTGGTAAACAGAGCAGAGCAACAGCTATTTGCGCCTATCGCAATGATCTGTTCTGCTGCAGCCATCGTTTTGCGTCCAGACCAGCATATCAGCCGTGCCTCATTAAAAAAGCTCAGCCGTTTAAGCGACTGAGCTTTTGGATTATTTAGTCGGGAACTTCAGCGTGACGCCTTTTAATTCAGGTGCATCGGTCGTGTATTGATCCAGCGTTGATTGGTTGTTGTTTTGACTCTTCAAGCTGGTCTTGCTCTTCTTTTGCGCCTGTTTAAGCTGTTTCAAGCCATTCTTCAGCGTGTACGAGTAGCTCTTCTTGTTGACTGTCTTAAAGCCTTTCAGTTTGTAGAAACGCAGCAGGTCGCCATTGACGACTTTATCAGACAGGCCAAGATCCGTCGTGACATACTTTTGAATCTTGGCAAACTCGGCTTTCTGGGCCTTGGTTGGCGACTTGATCTCCTTGCCGCTGCTGGTGTAGTAGTAATCCCCATTGTACTTGGTGTACTTGTTGGTTACCCAGTCACCATTTCTAAATGGCACGATCTGGTTGCGGTTCTTAGAAAGCAGGTCTTGACCAAACTGAACGTATTTATTGGAACTGATGCCCAATAGATCCTCAATGGTTGGCAGAACGTCGATTTCACCACCATAAGTATGGTTGACGCCGCCCTTTAAGCCTTCCATGTTGATCATGAACGGTACTTTCTGGAACATTGCCAAGTCATAATTGTCGACTGACTTCTTACCCAAGATCTGAGCAATAGCTGCCTTGTGGTTGTTGGAGATTCCATAATGGTCACCATACAGAACCAGCATCGTATTCTTGCGCAGACCGGTTGAATCCAGGTAGTTGAGCAGTTCGCCAACTGATTCATCCAGGTAGCGCGCAGTCTGGACATAATGATCAACCGTACTGTCACCGGTATTCCATGACTTGATTGAAGTATTTTTCTTGTCAATGATGTAAGGATAGTGGTTCGAGACCGTAATCAGCTTAGCATAGAATGGCTGTGGCAGCTGTTCCAGATAGTATGCGGATTCCTTTAAGAACAGCTTGTCTTTGACCCCATAACCCATGTTCTCATCCTTAACCTTTGGCAGATAGTCCTTGCTAAAGAAGTACTGGTAGCCAAAGCTCTTGTAGGCATTGTCACGGTTCCAGAAACTAGGCACGTCACCATGGAATGAGGCCGTAGTGTAGCCCAGCTTTTGTTCCAACAGAGCTGGCGCCGACTGGAACGTGTTGGTCGTCCCGTCAGTAACCATGGCCGAACCTTCTGGCAGACCATACAGCGAGTTTTCCAGCATCAATTCTGCATCGGCTGTCTTCCCTTGACCAACCTGGTTGAAGAAGTTGTCAAACGAAATCGTATCGCTGGCATGGTAAAGCTTGTTTAAGTTTGGCGTAACCTCTTCACCTTTCCACTTGTAATCGATCATAAACTGCTGGAAGCTTTCCAAGTGGATGATGATGATGTTTTTGCCTTTTGCCTGCCCATAATATTCAATATTTGGCGAAGCATAGTTTTTCTTTAAGAACTTCAAGACTGGCTTGATGTCATTGCTGTTGGCCTTAGCCTTAACCGCACTGTTATGGGTAGTCTTGACGCCATCATAGATCGTATAAGCCTGCAGTCCCAAGTATTTGACGATGTAGTTGTTGTCAAAAGTCCGCGTCAACAGCTGCGGGCGATCCTTTTCTGCCATGGCCAGGTTAGCACCAAACAGCACGAAGCCAATCATCGTAATCGTCATTGCATAGCGAACCTTAAAGTAACGCATATCAATCCGAATAAAATGCGCAGCCAGCAGAACGATCAAGATGATCACATCAGCGTAAACCAAAAAGTCGGTTGGCTTAATGATACCCATCAGACTCTTGCCCAGGTTGTTTGATGCCGCTCCAGAACCTTTGATAATGTTAAAGGTAATAAAGTCGGAAAATTCTCGGTAATAGAGAATATTGGCAAACAGCCAGGTCGAAAGCAGAAAATTAATTAAGATCATCAGCCAGTATGAAAGCCGACCGCGGAAATAAAGCGCGATGCCTAAAAAGACCAGAGCCCCAGGCAAGGTGTTAAACGCCAGCAAAAACTGCTGCATACTGTCGGAAATCCCCAAGTTGAACTTGGTTTTATAAGCCCAGTAACTCTTAATCGCAAACAAGAGCACCGTGAGAAGAAAGAAGCCCAGCTTGGTGTTCAAGCCACGCCTTACCTTCTGCAACGCTGTTTTCATAATCTTTCCTCCATCAAAAAATATCAACATTAGGTATCATACAATAAAAGATCCCTAGTCGTTACGATTATTCAACGTTTTTTAACAAATGTTTGGAATTTTTTTGCATCTCAGCTTGATTGACTGCAGCCGACTTAACTGATTGGTGTTTACAAGCCTGCCTGATCATCATTAAATTTGAAGATTTTATGATAAACGATCCGTCAGCTCATACTCATGACTCGGCACATCGGCAAACAGCTGACTGGCCTGCCCCACGCTGACGATCGTCAAATCATGCATCGCCCGTGAACAGATCGTGTAAAGCAGCTGCCGCTCACTGTCGCCATGATACTTTTGGTCGTTGGCATCCCAGACGATTACCGAGTCAAACTCAAGCCCTTTGGCCAGGTATGAAGGTACGACCAGCACACCATCAACCAGCCGCTGATTTTCAGTGCGGATCAAGTTTGCCTTAACGCCCTGCTCAGCCAGCAGCTGATAGATCTGTTCGCTGTCAGCCAGGGTCTTGCCGATAATGGCAACTGCATCATGCTGTTCTTGATAGTCCTTTAGAACCGCGACGACCTGTGCGACGGCATCGTTTAGATTTGTCAGCTGGTAGATGCTTGGCCGCTTGCCTTGACGCTCAAAGGCCTCGATTTTTTCGCCATCTTTGAGAATATGCTTGGTAAAATCGGTAATCTGTTTAGTTGAGCGATATGACTTGGTCAGCTGTACTACTTTCGTCTTTTCGGGATCAAACATCGTACCCAGCTGCCGCAGCAATTGCCGACTGTTGGCGCCCGTAAAGATTGCCTGGTTAAGGTCTCCCAGCAGCGTAAAGCGGGCATTGGGGAAACTGAACTTAAGATAGGCCAGCTGGAAGGCGTCATAGTCTTGAACCTCATCGACAAAGACATAGCGAATATCACGTTCGCCGCGCTTACCCGTCAGCAGATCATACAAATAGAGATAGATTGAGATGCCGGCAGCACTGATCTGCCGTTCTTTCAGATCCTGCGTGGTTTTTTCGATAAATGCCAACCACTGCTGCTCGGTCAAATCAAACTTCTGCAGATCAACCATCTTTGGCAAGGCCTTTAAAAACAGCAGATACTGTGCATTGATGTTGATCCACATGTTATGACGAATTGCTCGATGAATCGGCGCGAACTCCTTTAAAACGATCTGCTTGGCATAGAAGTTGTATTCCTGCTTTTCTGATTCAAACTCGCGCGGCCGATTGTTCATCATCGCGTCCATCTGCTCTTTGCTGAGACTTTGGACGGCTGCTTCTGCCCATTTTGAGCGCATGGCCCCGCCAACTCGGCTTCTCAGCTGATGATCCAGCGCATCTTTGGTCGCATCCAGACGATTGCCCAGGTTATAGTTGCGATTGAATGAGTAATAGATCGTCTTGATTTGTTCCTTGGTAAAAAACGGCTTGCCATGAAACATCAGATTCCGAAAGCGCAGGCCCCGCTGACCAAGCGCCCTGGCATAGGCACCAACTGCTTTAAAGCTGCTTAAGCTCGTCAATAGGCAATTGATGTTTTGATCGACTGCTGCCTGACTGCTTTCAAAGCGCTGCTGGAGCGTCTGAACGTGCAGTCTTGGCACCCGCCGATTAACGTATTGGAAGTAGGTCATTTGAACCATATTGTGCTCGCCCAGTTCTGGCAGCACCTGATCAATATAGTCGTTGAACAGTTGGTTGGGGCTGAACAAAACCACCTGGCTGGCCGTCAGATTGCCACGATAACGATACAGCAGCCAAGCCACGCGCTGTAAAACAGCAGCCGTCTTACCAGAACCAGCCGCTCCTTGAACAAACAGCAATTCATCTTTGGCATCCCGAATGATTTCGTTTTGCGTTTTTTGAATCGTCGTTACGATACTCTTCATCTTGGTGCTGGAATGGGTTCCCAAGGCACTCAGCAGCATCTGATCGGTTACGGCCTCATCGGTATCATAAAGCGTGACGATCGTGCCATCCTCGATCTGGAACTGGCGCTTGAGTCTGACATCGACCTCCTGCTTGCCAACGGGGGTTTCATAAGTGACCGGTCCCAGCTTGCCATCATAATAGATTGAAGAGATCGGTGCCCGCCAGTCATATACCAGAAAATGGTCCGGACGATCAGAGAACGAGGCCAGGCCAATATAAATGGTTTCAGGTTTTTGCGCACCTTTTTCCAAAAAATCGATGCGGGCAAAATACGGTTTGGCTTCCAAGCGCTTCAGCGTACTCAAACGATCGGCGGCATGCTGCCAGCTGTTTTCCCGCTCATCAAGCATCTGCTGCTGGGCGCGAACCGACATGGCCGTATCCATCATCCCCGAATAAGTCGTGGTATTCATGTGGATATCATTGAACTGCTTGCTCAGGCCCTTCACATCCCGTTTGGCGTTTTCAATCGTGCCGCTGGCTTTTTCCTCAGCCTTGCGAACTTCTTTAACGACCTGCTCCAAATGATGCTGTTCGTATTGTTGGATTGATTCTGTCAAACTCGAACATCCTTCCTGTCTTGAAAATCTAATCTTAGAATTATAACATTTTTTGCGCCGCGATTCCGTTATTAAGACTTGTCCGCATAAGGTTTGCTTAACTTATCGCCAGCAGTCTGGTTTAGATGGTCACAAAATACTAGAATGATCTCAAAAGCTGATTTGAAGGTGGAAGCAATGGCTAAGCTCTTGTATGCTTTGACGCATATTCCTCAAGTGGTCCTCCCTTTGTTCAATTCACTGGGCAGCTGGACCTACGTCATATTATTTAGCCTGATCTTTATGGAAACTGGTCTGGTTGTTTTTCCTTGGCTGCCAGGACAGTCGCTGATTTTTGTCACGTCTTCGTTTGCTGCTTTGCACGGTGCCGAGGTCAAGATGAGCATTTTAGTACCCGGCTTTTTTATCGCGGCCGTGCTGGGCGACACGCTTAACTATCTGATCGGTACCCGCTTGATCAAATGGTCCTGGCTCAAGCGGCGGCTGGCTGGTCCAACCATGGAGAAAGCCCAGCTGTTTTTCAGCAGATATGGTTTGCGTGCAATCATCTTTGGGCGTTTCGTCCCGCTGATCCGCACCTTTGTCCCGCTGATTTCCGGCATCGCCAAATACCGCTTTGGCCGTTTCATGCTTGGCAATGTCTTAGGCGTGGCCATCTGGGTAGTCTCCGGCGCGCTGGCGGGATACTATCTTGGCAACATTCCATTTGTACAGGCCCATTTTTCAACGCTGCTGCTGGGTCTGGTCATCTGCGGATCTTTGCCAGCCGTCTTTTTCAATCTCATCAAACGGATCCGCCGGCATATTATTGAACGCAACCTCTAACGCAATTTCGTACAATTTACCGCGGAATAATGGTAAACTGAATACTAAACAACGTACAGAATAATGGAGGTTTTTTCCCTTGGCAGTAAATGTTTATTTCGTTCGACACGGTCAGACCTACTTGAACCTGTTCCATAAATATCAAGGCTGGTCAGATGCACCGCTGACCGAAAAAGGTATTGAAGACGGCAAGCGCGTGGGCAAGGCTTTGGCCAAGATCGACTTTGACTATCTTTTCTGCAGTGATATGCGGCGGACGGTTAAAACCGCAGAACTGCTGGCAGCCAGCCATCCTACCAAGATCGTTCATCCAGAGCCAGATCCAGCCTTTCGGGAAGTCTTTTTCGGCTTTTTTGAAGGCGAGGACACGGCTGCGGCTTCCATGAACATTGGTCTTTGCCGTTCCTATGACGAGCTGGTCAGCAAGTATTCTGTTGAAAAGGCGCGCGATATCACCAAAGCTGCTGACCCATTCCATCTGGCTGAAAACGATGCCGAATTCTGGCAGCGCATGGACAAAGGTTTGGACCGGCTGCGCAATCTTCCCGATGGCAGTACCGCCGTCGTTGTTTCTCATGGTGCAGCCATTCGCTCAATCGTCAGCCGCTATGCCAAAGACAAGACCCTGGCCAACGATGCCCCCGTCAATGGCAGTATCACAAAACTTTCCTTGACCCCAGATCAAACCGAGATCGTCTTTTACAATCAACTGAGCTTGCCTGAATAAAACCTTGCTAAAAGGGGGAACTTTCTGTTAATGGACACTAATATACAAAGTGCGGAACCAGTAATTATCATTGGCCTTAACATGGACCAGGAAGATTATGAGTATTCCATGGAAGAATTGGCAGCCCTGGCCGAAGCCAACCAAATGGAAGTCATTGATCGTTTAGACCAAGCCTTGGATCGGCCTAATCCAGCGACCTACTTTGGCTCCGGTAAAGTAGAAGAGCTGCGTCACCTGGCCGAGGCTGAAGAAGTCGCTACAGTAATCGCCAATGACGAGCTGACGCCAAGTCAACTGCAGAACCTAGCTGATCAAACCGGTGTCCGGATTTTGGACCGGACTGCCTTGATTCTGGAAATCTTTGCCAAGCGCGCGCAAAGTCGTGAAGCCAAGATTCAAGTCGAGATTGCCCAGCTTCAGTACCAATTGCCGCGTCTGCAGACGGCTGCCAATCAGCGGCTTGACCAGCAGACTGGTGGCGGATCTGGCTTTACCAACCGTGGTGCCGGTGAAACCAAGCTGGAAATGAATCGGCGGACCATCAACCATAAAATCAGTCATTTGCGGGCTGAACTCAAAGAAATCGCCAAATCTGAGGACGTTAAACGGGCTAAGCGAGAAAAAAGCGATACGCCAACAGCTGCCTTGGTTGGCTATACCAATGCCGGCAAATCGACCATTATGAATCAGCTGGTCAGTCGTTTCGGGGTTTCTGAAGAAAAGCAGGTTTTTGAAAAGAACATGCTTTTTGCCACTCTGGATACCAGCGTGCGTCAATTAACACTGCCCGATCAAAAACGCTTTTTGCTCAGTGATACGGTTGGTTTTGTCAGCAAACTGCCTACTCATCTGATCGAAGCCTTTAAATCAACCTTGGCGGAAGCTGCCAGTGCTGATCTGCTCATCCAGGTAATCGACTATTCCGACCCTAATTATGAGGCCATGATGCGCACGACCGAAAAGACGCTCAAACAGATTGGCATTGAAAACATTCCAATGCTGTATGTCTTTAATAAAGCTGACCAGACCGAGTTTGAATATCCGGTAATGGAGGGCGATAACCGGATTATTATCTCAGCCAAGGATGATGAATCCATTCAGCTCTTGGTCCAGGCCTTGCGTCGTCATCTTTTCAAAGACTACGTACAGACCGAGCTGCTGATTCCATTTGCCGATGGACGAACGGTTTCCTACATCAATGAAAACTGCAATATCTTAGAGACGGAATATCTCAACAACGGTACGCGGCTCAAAGTCGAGATGTCACCGCAAGATTTTGCCCGCTTTGAACGCTACGTCATTAAAAATTAAAAAAATCTGGCATCGACTGCATCGATGTCAGATTTTTTTCTTGAAACATTTAGTTTAAACCATCGTGTTCCAATCGATCCGAAAGATTGTGCATTGACTGCTTAACAAAATCAATGACGTCTTGCTGCGGAACCTCATAGTTATTTTGCCGCCACCAATAAAAGGCCCCCAGAATCGAACCACTCAAAATATAAGCCAGCATTTCTGGGTTCTTTGAGTTTCGCAAAGCCGTAACGATCGTGTCCTGATTTTCAGGATCATGACGCTGCCGCAGCAGAATCTCACTGACGATCTTCATAATCTCGCCGTACAAAGAGCTTTGCGAGCTGCTATCGGCTAGATTGCGGAAGATGTCACGATTGTCGCTGACATACTTGATCAAGATTTCAACAAATTCATCCTCATTGCGATCTGACTGATCAATCAAGATGTTCAAGCGCGTACTGATCGTCTGTTCCAGCAGATCATACTTATCATGAAAGTAACGATAAAAGCTGCTTCGATGCAACAGTGCCTCATTACAAATTTGATCGATTGTCAAATGTCCAAACTGGTGAGTCTTTAATAAGCTTTCCAGAGCATTTTGGAAATCTCGAACTGTTCGATTCATTTTCATTAAAATCGGCCTTTCTATTTTGAGATTATACTTAGATTATAAAATGTTGCTTTATGATACAAAACATCTTTCTTAGTATTATAGTTCTTTTAAAAGACAGTTCAATTAATATGTTTTCTTGATTTGTCTTATTTTTGGTATTTTTAATCACAAACTAGCGTAATATGGTACAATCTTTTTATGAAAACGTTTGCTTTTAAGAGGTGGATTTAATTATGGAAATTAAAGAAAGCAGTTTCGGTACTTTTGAAGGACAAGAAGTCAAAAAATACACGCTTATCAACGATCAGGACATGCAGGTCAGCGTTTTAAACTATGCCGGTCTGTTACAGGAAATCTCGGTTCCAGGCAAAGACGGCAAGCGCGTCAACCTGGTTTTAAGCGCAGCCGACATTGAGCACTTTACTGACAACGGCATGTGCAACAACCGAGTGATTGGCCGTGTTGCCGGACGGCTGGCTAAGGGCGAGTTTACAATCGATGGTCAGGAGTATCACGTCGACACTAATGAAAACGGTAATACGCTTCATGGTGGCCCGAATGGTTTAGGCAACCAGTTCTTTGAAGCCGAAACCGTTACGACGCCAAACACCGTTAAAGTCGTCTTAACCAAGACCATGACGCCTGAAATCGACTCTTTCCCAGGCAATGAGAAAGTTACGGTTACCTACTCACTGAGCAATGACAACCGTGTCGTAATCGATCTGGATGGCGAAACGGATGCCAACACGCTGTTCAACCCAACCGTCCACACCTACTTCAACCTTGGCGATTCTGACGCAGCAACCGTTGAAGATCAAGTATTACAGGTTAACTCCAAGTTCCACTTAGACGTTGACGATGAAAAGATTCCAACTGGCAAAAAGCTCGTAAATGCCGGCACGCCATTTGATTTCCAGACTCCTCGTCGTTTGGGCGATGCGCTTAATGAAATGAAGAGTACTAAAGAAGGCGGCTTTGATGACATCTGGCAGGTTGAACCAAGCACGAACGTCAACCACGAACCAGTTGCCACGCTGTCTGACCCTGCCAGCGGCCGCAAGATGAAGCTGTACTCAGATCGCAATGGTTTGGTAATGTACACTGCCAATGGAATGGACAAGTCGCTCCAGTTCAACCGGCCAAGTGCCTCATGGTGTGCGCTGGCAATGGAAGCCCAAACGCTTTCTGACACGCCTCACCATCCAGAATTCGGCGATATCACCCTGCGTCCTGGCAAGCCAGCTCACCATCGCATCGTTTACGCAATTGAATTTTAATCAAATCTGATATCAAAAACCGGCAGCCAGCAAGACAGGCTGTCGGTTTTGCTATAGAATAGGGTCTAAAACAAGGAGTGATCGATTAATGAGAATCAACGTTTTGCAGCACACCCCCAACGAAGGACCTGGCGTAATCAGTGAATGGGCCCACCAGCGCGGCCACGAGATCTACGTCTATCATCCTGCCCAGTTCAACAAGCTGCCCACGGCTGATGAAACCGATATGCTGGTCATCTTAGGCGGTCCGATGAGTCCTAACGATGATCTGCCCTGGATTGCAAAAGAGCGGCAATTGATCAAAGAACTGCTGGCCCAGGACAAGCCAATGTTTGGCGCCTGCTTTGGCGGACAGCAGCTGGCAATGACTTTGGGAGCCACGGTTAAAGACGCGCCCGTTAAAGAAGTTGGCTGGGCTCCCGTCTTCTTAAAGAGCGATGTAATTCCTGACCTGCCTGAGGCATCTACCGTTCTGCACTGGCATCAGCAGATGTTTACCATTCCCAATGGCGCTCAGCTGCTCTACTCATCAGCCGGCTTAAAAGAACAGGGCTTTGTTTATGGCCATCGCGTTGTTGGGCTGCAGTTTCACTTTGAGCCGCTGGCCGATAACGTCCGCGAGATCGTAGTCAATGATGGCGACTATGCAGCAGGATCAATTCTTAATCAGACCCCGGCTGAAATCATTACTCATCCCGTGCCTAAAGAAAATACCGCGACCATGTTTAAGATTTTGGACTGGATCAACGAATAGCTCACTGTCTGTCTTATCAAAATCATCAATGCATCAAAAAAGCTGTTGGTTAGCATAAACTAATCAACAGCTTTTGCTTTTAGCGTTTTTCTCGATCGCGATAGGCAACGTTGGCAACCAGGCCATACTGACCATCCATTAAGATCGTTGAGCCATTGCGACCGGCAATCTTATGCGGTCCACCCGTCACGAACAGATTGGCTAAATAGAGCTCATATTGCTCGTGGGCAGTATGAATGTCCGTCAAACCGACCTTGGCAATATGACCGACTGCCAGTTTTTCCATTTGATTCAAGCCCATGTATATCTCAATTCGCCGCAGATGCTTGTCATGGTAGAGCTCAAAATAAGGCGGCGTCTGTTGCGAGTCAAGCGCATAGAACGACTCACCCGTTGCAGTTTCTGCTACGATCTGACTGTCGCTTAAGCCATCATAATCCGCAGTAAAGATCCCGTCATCCAACAGTTCTTGAACGACGCGCTGCAGATTATGCTGCTCGTGCTCATCAACCTCCACTTGAGCTGGAATGATATCCTGATGAGTAAAGTAGCCATTTGGCGCATTGTTGATGACACGAGCATTGCGTTTTGGCTTGGCATCCTCAGCAGTGGGAACGACCCCAGTAATCTTTGAAAGCCAAGGCGACAAAAAGTCAAACCGTGAGTTGCGGTCTAGATAGTAGTAGACCGCGTTGATGTACAGACAATAGGTGATCAGAATCACGGCGAGGCAGTATAGCAGCCCCCGCACCCATGCATGGTTGATCAAAAGGCGCGTGGTAACGTAGATCAGGTACAGATCACCCAAAAAGGCAATGATAATGTAGATTCGATTTTTCAGCTTGGCATTGATATTAAAATATCCCAGCCAATGATTGATCATGTCTAGAAAACTAAGCACTGTCGCGATCCCCCTTATTGATTGGTGTCAGTCGTGGTTGTCGTCGTGCCAGTCGTCGAGTTGGTACCAGTCGAGTTATCAGTCGTCGTGCCAGTAGTCTGACTGGTGGTCTTGGCCGATGAGCTGGTAGTGCCGGTACCAGCAGTCGTACCATTATCCGTAGTATTGTCGGTCGTTTTAGCTGATGAGGTCTTAGTCGTTGACTCCTCATCAACACTGTTGGTCTGATGACTGCTTTGCACATCCGGATCGCTTTCACTGCTTGGCTTTTTGCGGTCACTGCTATGACTGCTGTCTTGGTCATCTTTTTGACTGGTGCTCTGACTAGTCGATGAAGTGCTGACGATTTTAGCCCCTTCACTGGTATTGGTGGTTTTGTTGACCACCACGTTGGTAGCACCTAACGCCAAAACCAATGAAACCAGCGCAAATGGCGTCACAAACGGTGGTGTTTTCATTGCTTTTTTCTCTCCTTTTGTCGTCTGCTCTCTATCTTAGCGCAAAAATTGCCAGTGAGAGTTTGCGAAAAAAATAAGAATTGATGAATTTAATGCGAAGCCAGCTGACGACACTGAGCACATAATCCATACAGCTCAAAGCTATGTCCCGTAATCTCGGCGCCGGGCAGCTGCTGAGTCAAAAAGTCCCAATCAATCGTTGGCAGCTGAATCTCCTGCACCCGACCACAGCGCTGGCAGATAAAATGGTGGTGATGCGATTCGTCACAGCGATACTTAACCACCATGCCGCCAGACTGCGAACTCAATTCAACCAGGCCGATCTCTTGAAACTCTTCCAGATTGCGATAGACCGTGTTATGGCTGGCACCAGGAAATGCCTGGCGCATATGCTTGTCAACCTCAGTAACACTGACATAGCGATCCGGATTGGCAACCAACAAATCAATCAGCGTTTTTCGCTGCTTGGTGACGCGCAGATGATTTTTCTGCAAGACTGCCATGGCTTGTGCTTTAGGATCCGTCATTTTTTCATCCGTCCTTTTTGAAATTATGATTTTAGCACATTTATCTTCAAATGTATCGGCTGAGCAATTGATCCAGTTTTTGCTGCGTCATTGTCCAATCATCATTGACAAGCTCAATTGCCTGACCTTTCAATTCTTGCGGCAGCGACAGATCACGCTGATATTCGCAGCTGTTGATCCGCGACTCAATTGCATCTGGGTGATCGCCTCTGATATGCAGACGCTCAAAAAGCTGTTGCGGATGGCTGACCGTCAAAAAGATTATGACGGCCTGATCGCCTAACTTGGCTCGGTACGTCAACGCTCCTTTGGTATCCAAAACGATCACGTCAAATTGATGATGCCGCCAGCCGTTTTCCAGCCCCTCAATTGAAGAGCCATATAGATGATGATCATATTCAACCTGTTCTAATAAATGCCGCTTTTGCATTGAGGAACGCGTCTCAAAATAATAGTCGACGCCATCTTTTTCATTGGCTCGCGGCAAGCGTGTCGTATGCGTAATTACCTTGGCCATATCGTATTTTTTTCTTAGATAGTTGGCCACCGTCGTTTTACCGGTTCCCGCCGCGCCAGTAATTACAAAAACCTTATGCTGCTGATCCATCATGCCTGTGTTAAATGAGCATTAACCTGATCCAGCAATTCTTTTAAGTTGTCATAGGTTAAGCGTTGGCGAGCATCTTGATAGTTGAACCAACCGGCATTCTTAATTTCTTCAGCCTGCAGATGCAGATCCTTATCCTTAGGCAGTGCGGCCATGTAAAGCGTCATTTGCTTCCGGTTGCCGTTGGGCAGGTCGTATTCAGTGTAGACAGAAAAGCTGGTATCAATTGGCAGGACCAGACTGGTTTCTTCTTTAATCTCACGCTGCGCCGTTTCTAGGAGCGTTTCATCGCCCTCAACGTGACCTTTGGGGAAGCCCCAAAAATTACCTTCGTTTGTGCTTTGCAGCAGCAGGTATTCAATTTCTTGATCGTTATTTCGATAAACTACGGCACCTGCAGTCTTTTCAATCGCCATTTCCAAGCTCCTCCTTAATGCTTTTCTAATTGACTTTTAATGATTATGACATTATGATTATTAATGTCATTATGGCTTATTTTGTTCGGTAAATCCAATGATTATTTCGCAATTATTGCTCATTATCTTTGCCTATGATAAGCTATCACTTAAATTTATTAAGCTATTGGATATTATAACAAAGGTGGTTAAGGTCGGATGAGTTTAAATCTTTTTCGTAAAGAAAGCCTCTCACGCTATCTCAAAGCCGATAACAAATTCGTCAAGTCGCTGTCGGCTGGCGATTTGATGGCCATGGGGATCGGTGCGGTCATTGGGACGGGGATCTTTATTTTACCTGGGACCGTGGCAGCCAACGATGCAGGGCCTGGCGTCTCACTGTCGTTTCTGGCGGCAGCGGTTGTCTGTGCTTTAGCGGGAATGTGCTATGCTGAGTTTTCTTCTGCCATGCCGGTTGCCGGTAGCGCCTATTCTTATGGTAACGTGGTCTACGGTGAATTTATCGGTTGGATCATGGGCTGGGCGCTGGTATTGGAATACATGCTGGCAGTCGCCTCAGTTTCAACTGGCTGGGCAGCCTACTTCAATTCACTGCTGGCCAGCTGTGGAATCAACATCCCCAAAGCACTGTCTGGTCCTTTTGATCCTGCACATGGCACCTATGTCAACATTGTAGCAATCATCATCGTTTTACTGATTACCTGGATGCTTTCATTTGGAATGACTTCATCGGTTCGGGTCAACAACATTGCCATCGCGATCAAGATTGCAATCATCGTTGCCTTCATCGTTGTTGGGGCCTTCTTCATCAAGAAAGCCAACTACCAGCCATTCCTTCCATATGGTATGCATGGGGTCTTCAAGGGGGCAACGACGGTATTCTTTGCCTTTTTGGGCTTTGACTGTATCTCAAGCTCAGCTGCCGAAGTCAAGAATCCGCAAAAGAACATGCCAATCGGAATCATCGGGACGCTTTTGGTCGCTGCCGTGCTTTACATGGGCGTTTCAGTCGTCTTGACGGGTATGGTTAAGTATACCAAGCTGGACGTTGCCAATCCGGTTGCCTTTGCACTGCAGGCCGTTCACCAAGACTGGCTGGCTGCCCTGCTTTCAATTGGGGCACTGATTGGGATGGCAACCATGATGTTTACCATGATCTACTCTTCATCCCGTTTGATCTACTCCATCAGTCGTGACGGTCTCTTGCCATCATTTTTGAACAAGTTGGATGCCAAGACCAGCACGCCGAAGATCTCGCTTTGGATCGTTGCAGCGATTATCGCCGTGATGGGTGGGCTGGTTTCCCTGGATCGGCTGACTGATCTGGTTAATATCGGTACATTGCTGGCATTTACGCTGGTTTCATTTGGGATCATTCCATTGCGTAAGCGCAAGGACATCGGCAACCAAGGCGGCTTCCGCGTTCCTTGGTTCCCCGTTTTGCCAATCGTTTCTGGCTGTGCCTGCCTGTTTATGATGTCGTTTCTTTCCCTTGATACTTGGATTGGGGCCGGCATCTGGTTCTTAATTGGTTTGGCACTTTACTTTGGCTACGGCTATCGTCACAGCAAGCTGGCCACTGAAGAATAAACATCAATCAAAAAAGCTGATCGAAATTTTTCGGTCAGCTTTTTAGTTACTTTTTAAACATCTTAAATTCCAAGAACAGGTCATTATAGGTGCCAATGTCTTTTAATGGCAAGTCATGATAAACCTGCAGATGCTTCATTGTTTGTTTTGGCGGATAGAAAGCCTGATTGCTGGTAACGCTCTTTGGCAGATACTTTTTGGCAGCCTTATTTGGCGTTGCATAGCCGATATATTCAGCATTTTGCGCGGCATTCTTAGGATCCAGCATGAAGTTCAAGAATGCATAGGCTGCCTTTTTGTTTTTAGCCGTTTTGGGAATCACCATGTTGTCAAACCAGATGTTGCTGCCCTCGCTTGGTACGAGGTAGTGGAGATGTGAATTGACACTGATCATTTCACTGGCTTCCCCAGAATAGGTAATGCCGACTGCCGCTTCGTTTTGTTCCATGTACATCTTCATTTCATCGGCAATTACGGCCTTGATGTTGGGCGTCAGCTGATCAAGCTTATCAGCGGCTTCACGTAATTCCTTGGCGTTGGTCGTGTTGACGGAATGATGCTGAGTGATCAGTGCCACTGCCATCGCATCACGGGCACTGTCGATCATCATGATATTGTTTTTGAGCTTAGGTGACCAAAGCTGGCGCCAATGCGAGACATCTTTACGACTCACCTTTTGATCATTATAGACTATCCCCAACGTCCCCCAGAAATATGGAATTGAATAGCGATTATGCCGATCGAACGACAGATTTAAAAACTGCGGATCGATATATTTGAGGTTCGGCAGCTTGCGATGATCAATCGGCTCTAACAGATGCTCTTTTTTCATTCGCTGAATGGTGTATTCACTTGGAACGGCAATATCATAATGCGTACCGCCCTGGCGAATCTTGGTCAGCATCGCCTCATTGCTGTCAAAAGTCTCATAATCGACATGATAGCCGGTCTCATGCTCGAACTTGGTAATCAGCTGGGGATCAATGTAGTCGCCCCAGTTATAGATCGTCAAGGTTTTATTGCCGCCATCGTTTGCTTTTTGGTTTAGCAGCTTATTGCACCCAAACAGCGCACCGCACAGCAGCAGGATGCCAATGACAAAGCTCAGCAGTTTTTTCATTGGACATCACCTTCTTTAACCGTTACGATCTGGTTTTTGCGGCTGCCGCCATGCTTGCTGATAAAGTAGTAGCCGATTACCAGCGCCAATGATACCAAGAACATCAAAGTCGAAAGCGCGTTGATCTCCAAGTCAATGCCTTGTCGCGCCCTGGAATAGATTTCAACTGACAGCGTCGAAAAACCATTGCCAGTTACAAAAAAAGTTACTGCAAAGTCGTCCAGTGAGTAGGTAAAGGCCATAAAGTATCCCGACATGATCCCTGGAGCAATCGCCGGCAGCATTACTCGCGTCAATGACTGCCATGGACTGGCTCCTAGATCCGCGGCTGCATCTAAAAGCGTTGGCGACAGCTCATCAATTTTTGGCAGTACCATCAAGACCACGATTGGGATCGAAAAAGCAATATGGCTGAGCAAAACGGACCAAAAACCAAGCTTCATGCCAATCACCGTAAACAGAATCAAGAAACTGGCCCCAATAATAACGTCTGGTGAAACCATCAAAACATTATTAAACGAAAGCAGGGTGTTCCGCATGGCATTCTTGGTTCGCTTAATCGCCAGCGCCCCCATCGTTCCGATAATCGTCGCCAAAAGCGCTGACAGCAAGGCAACGATCAGTGTGTTGATCACAATGGTAATCATTCGCGTATCTTGCAACAGCGTCTGATAGTGCGTCCATGAAAAGCCTTGATACTTTTCCATCGTTTTGCCAGAACTGAATGAAAAGCCAACCAGATAAAGAATCGGCAAATATAAAATAATAAAAACGATTACTAAATAGATCGCGCCCCAATTGATTTTATGCTTCATTTAGCACGACCTCCCTTTTTCTTTTGCCGATCACCAGTTGCAAACATCACGATGAACATGGCAATGATCAATACCACACCGATCGTTGAACCCATGCCCCAGTTCTGCGTTGTCAAGAAATGCTCCTCGATTGCCGTCCCGAGAGTAATTACACGATTGCCGCCAATCAGACGCGTAATCATGAACAAGGAAAGCGATGGAATAAAGACTGCCTGTACCCCGGCCTTAACCCCAGGCATCGTCAATGGCAGCTCAACGTGCATAAACGTCTGCCAAGAGCTGGCGCCCAGGTCACGACTGGCATTGATCAATGAGGAATCGATCTCGGCCAGTGAATTAAAGATTGGCAGAATCATAAACGGAATCTCAATGTAGGCCGCGACAAAAATAAAGCTGGCATCAGTAAACAGAATCTGGTGGCTGCCCAGACCGACAAACCGCAAAAACTGATTGATCGAACCGTTTTGACTAAACAGTCCGATAAAGGCATATGTCTTCAAAAGCAGGTTGATCCAAGTTGGCAAAATGACCAGCAGCAGCCAAAACTGACGATTCGGCAGCCGGTTGATCACATACGCTGCCGGATAGCTGATCAAAAGCGTGATCAGCGTGATCAAAAACGCGTACCAGACCGAATTGAACGTCATCCTTAAATAAACATTGGAAGTCAGGTAGCTCTGATAGTTGCCAAACGTGAACTGGCCGTTGATGTTAAAAAAGGATTGATAAAGAATCAAGACCAACGGCGCCACGACAAACAGTACGATCCACAATGCATAGGGAACGACAAACCAGATTTTTTGCTGTTTCAACGTTCATCCTCCTCATCATCACCTTCGTAACTGTCCAACCGTGCATCAAAGGCCGCTTCGGTTTCATGATAGCGCATGATGTGGATGTCTTCGGGATCAAACGTGATGCCGACTTTTTCACCCACTTTCGTTTTATGAATCGAATTGATCTTCCATTCGTGTCCTTCCTCGTCATGAACCATGATCTGATAGTCAACACCCCGGAACAGCTGCGTATCGACCGTTGCAACCAGCTTTCCCTGATCAACGGTCGTAATATCCAGATCCTCGGGGCGCAAGACGGCTTCGACCTTTTCATTTGGCTTCATGCCGGCATCAACGCATTCGAAATCATGACCATTGATATTGACCAAAAAGTCTTTTTTCATAATCCCAGGGACAATGTTGCTCTCGCCAATAAAATCAGCCACAAAATGATTCAACGGCTCATCGTAGATATCAACCGGCGTACCGCTCTGCTGAATCATACCATCATTGATAATAAAGATCTGGTCGCTCATTGCCAGTGCTTCACCTTGGTCATGCGTGACAAAGATAAAGGTGATTCCCAAGCGGCGCTGCAAAGCCCGCAGTTCAGCCTGCATCTCCACTCGCAGCTTATGGTCAAGAGCAGAGAGCGCCTCATCCAAAAGCAGCACTTTAGGACGATTGACGATCGCGCGAGCAATTGCAACCCGCTGCCGCTGACCACCAGACATTTCTGTGATTTCACGCTCGCCATAGCCGTCCAGCTGCACCATATGCAAAGCATCCTGTACCCGCTTGGCAATCTCTTCTTTGGGGATTCGTTTGATTTTTAAGCCAAACGCTACGTTTTCAGCAACGTTCATATGTGGAAAAAGCGCATAGTCTTGAAAGACCGTGTTTACTTGTCGTTGATTAGCAGGTATATCATTGATTCGCTGGCCGTCAAAAATAACGTCGCCACTGGTAGCATCGTCAAAACCAGCAATAATTCGCAGGATCGTGGTTTTCCCTGATCCTGAAGGGCCTAGCAGCGTGTAGAACTTACCGGCCTCAATCGTAAAGTTGATGTCGCGCAGCACAAGGTTATCATCATACTGCTTACTGACATGCCGAAATTCAATTACTTGATTGGTCACGATGTTCTCCTTTTCATCTTTTATTTCCGCGAATTTTTCACGATTACAGCAAACTCAATTATACGCCGAAAGATACTTATCTGTCGCCTTTCAGAGCAAATTAATTAGATTAGGTTTCACGTGGAACATGCTGGTTTGGCAAATCATCCGCTGACTGATTATTTTAGTGTTGATTTATGTTTTTAAAAGTTTTTATTATTTTGATAGCTTTTCATTCAAGATGAGTTATCCTATAAAAGCTGATTATAAATGAATAATTTTTCGGTAAGAATTTTATTTTAGGGAGAGAAAAGAATTGAAAAAATCCATTGTTATCACCTCCGCCTTAGTGTCATGCTGGCACTCTTGGTTGAGCCTGACTGGTTCAAAGAATATATTGGCAATGATTTCTTCTGCTACAGTCCAGCCGGCGAGAATCCAATCAGTGACGCGGTTGCTGACTACAGTTATCTTACCGCGAACGGTGACCCAACCAGTTTTCTTTACTACAAGGTTGATGGCGATACCGTTACCTACAAAATGTGGGAAGTCAGTGATTCGGAAAACGTAGCGGATGGTCATTTTGAAACTAAGACCGTTTCCCTCTCAAATCTGGAAAAAGACTACTATGTCACCCAGAGTCAAAAAGATGAGGTCAACAGCTATGTTAGCCAGTTGAGAAGCGAGGCCGACTATCTTAATCAGAATTAATAGTCTTCAATCAGCGCGTTAGCTTACATGACGCGCTTTTTAAGTATTCAAAAAGCCGTAACCCAGTGAGGATCGCGGCTTTTGTTTTGAATATTCAGTTTGAAACAGCTGGAATTAGATAAATTGAATCCCGCCATCGATTTGAACGGCTTGACCAGTCATGTAGTCGGACTTGGTCGATGCCAGCCAGGATACGTAATTGGCCACGTCAGCAGGCGTTTCAACCCGTCCCAGCGTAATGGAGCCAGAGTACTTCTTAAGGTAGTCGCCCTTGTTACCACCCCATGCTTCAACCATCTTTTCATCGATGTAGTCCCACATGTCAGTGCCAACGATACCTGGGCAGTAGGCGTTGACCGTAATGTGCTCACGGCCAAGTTCCTTGGCGGCGGCCTGCGTCAAACCACGAATGGCAAACTTGGATGCAGAGTAGGCACCCAGCATGTCAAAGGCAATGTGACCGGCGATACTGGAGGCGTTGATAATCTTGCGGATCTTGTCGCCATCGTCCTGCTTGCGGAATTGAGCAGCGGCGGCCTGCATCCCAAACAGTACTGAGTAGACGTTGACATGGAAAATCTCATCCATGTCAGCTTCAGTTTCATCCTTGAGCAGCTTGATCTGAGCAATTCCAGCGTTGTTTACGTACGTGTCCAGACGGCCGAAGTTGTCAACGGCAGTCTTAACGAAGCGTTCGTGACTTTCTTTCTTGGATGCATCGCCGGATACGGATACGACCTTGCCTTCATATCCTTGAGCGTTCAGTTCTTCAACGGCTTTCTTACCGGCTTCTTCATTACGGTTGGCGATTACGACATAGTAGCCATCCTTAAGCAGCTGGTTCGTAATGCCGCGGCCAATCCCACGGTCCCCACCAGTAACGACAGCAACGCGCTTTTCTTCAGTCATATCATTACCTCCAATTTTACAAACCAAATATGTAACAATTTTATCTTATCACTAAAGAAAGCGCTTGATCGATTAATTTGTATACAAAATCACAAGCAGTAACCTTTATAGATGCCGTGTATTTCCTTGATTTTTCAACTTGCAAAATGACAAATGGGACGTTCACGGATATCATTAATGAATATTTGCACATAAATCAACCAACTCCTCCTAATGAAATGAGATATAATTTGGTTGAATTCAAATTTTATAAGTAAGGAGGCAGTGCTGGTGATTAGCAATGATGAAAAGAAAAAAATTTTGCATCGGCGCTGGGCAATTACGGCGTTCATCGCTGTCATCTTTATCACTGCTATGGAGTTATGATCGATTGTCTTTGCCATCTTTTTTATGTTTCTGGTAATTGTTCTTATTTTTTGGTTCTTTGAATGGATCACCGGCGCAGATCTTGACAGCCATAACGTTGATGAGATGAATAAGAAACGTAAAGAAGAAGGATTGCCGCCAGCCCCTTATCAAGATGAAGAGATGGACGATCATGATGATGTATCTGATACGCTATGGGACATTTATACTGCAGATCAGCTATCCCACCATCATCATGACGATTATGATGACAACGATGATAGATACTAAACTTTGATGTTTGCCACATCAATCTTTCCATATAAGATAGCGATTATTCAGCTAGTGTCAAATAATTGCTGAGCCACATCCCAGAAAACGTGAGAATGTTATAAAATATTCACTAATTAATAAGCATAAGTGCTTATCGTGATTTGGGGAGGTTTTGCCAATGAAAAACAATCAATTTGCCATGATGAGTCTGCCTTTTGAGCAGCAATGCCATGAACTCCAGACCATTCATCTTCTAAAAGCAAGCGAGAGCAGCACACTTACGCCTAATCAAATGTGGCAGACGCTGTTGGAAAGAATCAACTGCAGCTGCACTTCTGAACCGGCATTGAAGCGTTGGCGCCAAGACGTCTTGGCAACGCCTGAGCTGAGCCTGGCTGACTGGCTGGCAAGCAATCAGCCGCTTAATGACGAGGTTTTCTATCTTGTCGGCCTACAGCTGTTAGAGTTTGAACCAGCAATTGACTTTTCAATTACTGATCCATTGGCGTCGATGGATCAAATGCAGCTTTTGCACCATCATTTTGAACAATGGACGACCGCAGACGTGATTGCGGCGTTCTATGACCTTTTGAACACTCATACCAAAAATGGTCAAACCCTGCTGGATGCGCTGACGGCTCAAGGCTTGCTGAAATGGGCTCACGAACTGCCTGCTGATCAAAAGCCAATCTTTTTTAATGGCAAGTCGCTCGCCGTTTTTGATCCGCACGATTTCATCTATGAGGTCGTTTATGTTGAAACCGACGTCGATACCGATTTTGACGATCAAGCCGATTTGGTAAAAGTCGAGATCATGCGGCCCGCTGAATCCAATCAAGGGTTAAAAGTCCCCGCCGTCTTTACCGCCAGTCCATACAACCAAGGAACCAACGATGAATGGGGCGTAAAAGCAACCCATAATGTCAATCAAGCATTGAGTCGCAAAGAACCAGGTCAAATTGCGCCTGCTGAGCCAACGTTTAATGCCCATCCACGTCATCAGATGATTAAGGGATCATCAAAAGCCACTGAAACCTTTAGTCAGACACCAGCCTATACGCTAAACGACTATCTGGCTCCCCGCGGTTTCGCCTCTGTCTACTGTGCCGGAATTGGGACCAGAGATTCTGATGGCCTGCAGACATGCGGCTCGCCAGAACAGGTTGAATCGATGCAGGCTGTAGTTGAGTGGCTGCACGGCGACCGAACGGCTTTTTCCGATCGCACCAGCGGATTGGCTGTCAAGGCAGACTGGTGCAATGGCAATGTAGCCATGACAGGCCGTTCTTATCTGGGGACACTTTCAACAGCCGTTGCTACAACTGGTGTTAAAGGACTTAAAGCTATCATTAGTGAAGCCGCCATTTCCAGTTGGTATGACTATTATCGTGAAAATGGCCTGGTCAGAGCAGCCGGTGGTTTTCAAGGCGAGGATGCCGATACGCTGGCAGCCGAATGCTTTAGCCGTACCAAGCAGCCTGGCGACTATCGGCGAGTTGAGCAGATCAATAATCGCTATCTGGCCCAGATGAATCTGGCAATGGATCGTCAAACCGGCAACTACAATGATTTTTGGGAACGACGTAATTATCGGAAACAGATCGATCAAATCAAAGCCAGCGTTATGATGGTCCATGGGCTCAACGACGACAACGTTAAGCCAAGCAACGTCAAAGCTCTTTATGACGGTTTGAAGAAAAATGCAGCCAACAGCAAGCTGATCCTGCATCAAGGCAAGCATATCTACATTAATGCTTTTCGCTCGCTAGACTTTACCGATATGGTGAATCTCTGGCTTTCTAATAAACTTTGGGAAATCGATAACCATGCCGATGATCTGCTGCCAGCCGTATTAGTTCAAGATAATGCCACCCCTGAAACCTGGACAGCCTACCAAAACTGGGATGAAGATCACAGTGTCAAATTTTATCTCAATGTCCACCAAAAACTGAGTGAAAAAGAGCCATTGGTAACGCCAACTCGCGATTTTACCGACTATCAATGGCAGACTGAGATTTATCAAGATTGGTGTGCTCATCCTGCTCATTGGAAAGAGGCATTGTTAAGCGAGAAGAATCGTTTCAGTCTCAGCTATCAGACCGCACCGCTGACTGATGATTATCTACTGCGCGGCACGCCAACTGTAAAATTGAGAGCTGCTAGTGATCATGATCATGGCCTGCTTTCCGTGTTTCTGATCGACCAGGGATCGGCCAAGCGTCTGACTGAGAATCCTGTCTTATTAAGCCGTAATAGTCTTTCACTGGGCTATCACTGGAAATATGATGATCTGCGCGAATTCAATCTGCAAAATGAGCCCACGCCTTACAAAGTGATCTCCTATGGTCATATCAATATGCAAAACCCCCACGATCCGGCCGTTACTGAACCGCTCTACCCAAATGAGTTCGTGGATCTCACCTTGCCGCTGCAGCCAGTTTTCCATCGACTGCTAAAGGGACATCAATTGCGGCTGGTGATCTGCGGTACCGACTATGAAATGACTCTGCGTGGCAACGAAAAAATCAATTATCAAATCATGACTGAAAATTCGGCACTGTTTTTGCCTGATTTTGAAAAATTATGATAGATTTTCTGTCATATTTGCCAAAGCAGCAGTGTTTTTGGTTTACGTCATCTAATAAAAAACGTAAAATAGTCTTTAAACCATTTATTTAGCGTTTATATCTGAGAGAATGGGAGTTGACGATTTTGAAACAAGGTACAACGATTTTAACCCTTGATAACGGTTATCATTTATGGACCAACACGCAAGGTGAAGGTGACATTCATCTGCTTGCACTGCATGGTGGCCCTGGCGGCAATCATGAATATTGGGAAGATGCTGCCGATCAATTAAAAAAACAGGGACTTAACGTTCAAGTTCACATGTATGATCAATTAGGCTCTTTGTACTCTGATCAGCCAGACTATTCTGATCCTAAGATTGCCGACAAGTACCTGACTTACGAGTACTTCTTGGATGAGGTCGAAGAAGTACGTCAAAAGCTGGGAATCGATAATTTCTACTTGATTGGCCAAAGTTGGGGCGGACTGCTGGTTCAAGAATATGCCGTTAAATACGGTCAACACTTGAAGGGTGCCATCATCTCCTCAATGGTTGACGAAATCGACGAATATGTTGCCCATGTCAACAAGGTTCGCGAAGACGTCCTGCCAGCTGAAGAAGTTGCCTTCATGAAGGAATGCGAAAAGAACAACGACTATGACAACGATCGCTACCAAGCCGACGTGCAGGTCCTTAACGAAAACTTTGTCGACCGCAAACAGCCATCCAAGCTCTACCACGTCAAAGACCTTGGCGGCACGGCTGTCTACAACGTCTTCCAGGGCGATAACGAGTTCGTGATTACCGGCAAGCTCAAAGATTGGCATTTCCGCAACCAATTAAAGAACATCAAGGTGCCAACCCTGCTGACGTTTGGGGACCACGAAACCATGCCTTTGGACACTGCCAAGACCATGGAAAAAGAAATTCCAAATGCCAAACTGGTTACCACGCCAAATGGGGGTCATCACCATATGATTGACAACCCTGACGTCTACTACAAGCACTTGGCTGACTTTATTCGTGAAGTTGAATCTGACACTTTCAATAAATAATCAAAACGCTCTGCCTAAAGATTTAAGCAGAGCGTTTTTTGACTATGGTCGTTTTTGCGCAAAATCATTTTCCGGCTGTTTATTCGTCCTGCGTTTTTCGGGATGACTGGCCAGATACTGATTGCCCCAGTTATGCATGGTTTTTAAGATTGGATCCATGCTTTGGCCTAGCTCAGTCAGACGATACTCAACACGTGGCGGTACTTCTGGAAAAACTTGGCGCTGCACGATTCCATCAGCCGTCATCTCATGCAGGCTTTGGGTAAGCATCTTTTGGCTGATGCCGGCAACGCTATGCTGCAGCTCACTGTATCTTTCACTTGGATGCAGCAGCAGTTCGCGCATAATCAGAATCTTCCATTGACTGTTCAGCAGCGAAATCGTGGTTATGGCCGTACCATATCCAGCACTGGCGGCCCTTGCCAAACAGTACCAAGCTGAACTGGCTGGTAAAATCGTTGTTGATATCACCAATCCATTGAATTTTGAAACCTGGGATGAATTAGTCGTCCCCGCTGATAGCTCAGCTGCCCAGCAACTCCAGAAGCTGCTGCCTGAAAGCAAGGTTTTAAAGGCTTTTAACACTAATTTCGCGGCTACTTTGCAGAGCGGCAAAATTGGCGAGCTGCCAACAACGGTCCTGGTTGCCGGCGATGATGAAGATGCCAAGGCGGCTTTTAAATCGGTATTGGCATCCAGCGCGCTGCGGGTATTGAATGCCGGTAAGCTCAAGCGGGCCCGTGAAATGGAAGCAACCGGTTTTCTGCAGATGACCCTGGCTGCCAGCGAACAGATTGGCTGGGACGGCGGTTTCGGCGTTGTTGGTGCCAATAAATAAAAATTTCTTATAACGGTTCCGCGCGTTATCTCGGCAAAGTCAGGTAGCGCGTTTTTCAATATTTTGTCATAAAATGTTTTGCGGTACAATTGAAACGTTGAACGTTGAGGGTATGATCGTACACAGGAGGATTTTATGATTAAGAACTATATTTTCGACATTGATGGCACCTTGATCAATACGATTGACATGTACATGCCGGCAATGATCGAAATCTTGGAGAAGCACGGCTACCATACTGATCCAGCCGATGTTGAGCAAAAAAAGCATGATCTGTTTGGCATTACCGGGATGGATGCCTTAAAGATTGCTGGCGTAACTGATGAAAAATTGCGTCGCCAAATGCAGCAGGAATGGTTTAAGCTGGCTTATCAACGAGAGGATCGTATCCAGGTTTTTGATGGCATTCCAGAAACTTTGCTAAAATTGTCGCAAAGTCCCGACATTCAAATCGCAATTGCCACTTCCAAACTGCGTGATGAGTACGATCATCATTTTGCCAATCTATTTGCCTTTGCCAAGCTGTTTGACATTGTCATCACCTCCAATGATACCGATCGCCATAAACCTGACCCAGAGCCGGTTTTGGCAGCATTAGATCAAATGCATGCCGCACCTGAAACTGCCGTCTATGTTGGTGATACGATAAATGATGAAAAGGCCGCACACGCCGCTGGAGTTAAGTTTGCTGCGGCATTATACGGTGCTGCCAATCCAGAAAAAATCATGGATAGTGAATTTTTGCTTCATCAACCAGCTGATCTATTAAAGATCTAAAATCGCTGATAACACTTGACTTAGGGTAGAAAGAGGCTGGGAATAAAGTCTCAAAACAGAAAAATGGCTGAAGATTGCGTGACTTAAAACGTTGATCTTCAGCCATTTCTATTATTAAAGTTGTTTTATTTTGTCAGAAAAATTAGTTTTTTCCCAACCTCTTTATTTTACTTTTGCCGATAGCTGCCAGATTTTTCATCATAGTTAAATTCAAGGCGCTGATCAGCCGTTTCAACGTAAATCTTTTGATAGTTGGGACCATAGCCATGTTTAGTCAGCTCAACTAATGCCTGACCATTTTCATCAACCTCGACGTAGTATTCGTTATATTCACCATCCTGATAGGCAAAGTCTAGCCCATTGTCTTGATAGTGCATATATGAGCCACATTCACCGTAGACTCTAAACGTCATAATCTGATCAGGTTTATCGCTGACATGCATGGTTTTGCATCCCCATGGCAAGATCGTATTGGCTTTGATAAACAATGGCAATTTATCGATTGGTGCATCGACAACGATAGTCTGCCGACCGGCATAAGATGCATGATTCCAAAAATCAATCCATTCACCCGCTGGCAAGTAGACCAGGCGTTTTGTCGTCTGTGGCGTAACGACCGGTGCAACCAAAATACTGGTGCCAACCATATATTCATCGTTGATACTGCGAGCCTGTGGATCATGATCACAATTCAATACCAAAGGTCGCATAACCGGCAGCCCGGCTTGAGTCTCATGGCGAAATTGATCATACAAAAACGGAATCAAGCGGTATCTTAGATTCAAGTACTTACGGTAGATGTTAAGCGTCTGTTTATCAAATGCCCACGGTTCTTGATAGCGTGTCCCCAATGCGGCATGATTACGGAACAGTGGTACGAATAGTGCTGACTCCAGCCACCGTATCAACAGCTCACCGGTCGCATCTGCTTGAAAGCCACCAATATCAGTTCCCGCAAACGCAAAGCCACTCAATCCTAAATTGGTCAGCTGAGGAATTGACAGCTGTAGATGGCTCCAAAGACTCTGATTGTCACCCGTCCAAACAGTAGAGTATTTTTGCGTTCCTGCGTAACAAGCACGCGTAATGACATATGGTCGCCGTCCGGTTTCAGCTTTTAACCCCTCATAAGCTGCCTTAGCCATATTATGACCATAAACATTATGCATTCGGCGATGGTCGCTAATCTGCTCTTCATCATGAAACTCTAGATTTTCCGGCAGTGGTCCGTTAAATGATGCAGGCTCGTTCATATCGTTCCAGATTCCGCAGGTACCTAGATCGGTAAAGAACTTAACGTGTTTGGCCCACCATGCTCTAACCTCAGGCCGACCAAAGTCAGGAAAGACCGATTTGCCTGGCCAGACTGCATTGACATAAACCGTACCATCCGGATTCTTAACAAAATATCCTTGTTCAAGACCTTCTTGATAAAGATCATAGTCTGGATCCTCTTTGACCCCAGCATCAAGAATCGGCATCAAGCGAATTCCACGCTTGCGCATCTGTTCGACAAATTCTTTAGGATGCTGATATTTTTTGGTATCCCAAGTAAAGTCGCGATAGCCGTGCATATAGTCGATATCCAGATGAACCACATCGATTGGCAGCTCGTACTCTTCAAACTTTTCGGCTAATTCCTCAACTCGCTCTTGGCTGATACTGTATCCCCAACGTGACTGTTGGTATCCCAGCATCCATTTTTGCGGCATTGGAACGCGACCGGTCAAATAGGTATAGTTGGCTACGACTTCTTTTAGACTGTGCCCGCCGAGAATGTAATAGTCAAGATTGCCATCAATTGCCGAATAGAAGTAATAATGCTCACTTTCCTTGCCCAGGTCAAAATGACTTTGATAGGTATTATCAAAAAACATGCCATATGGATGCCCATTCTTTAATCCATAAACTACTGGAATCGACTTATAGAGCTTAGTCGTCGCTTCAGTATGCACTTGAGGGACGTCGCTGTTCCAATTGTCATAGTCATAGCCGCGCTTGTTCAAAAAGCCTGTCTTATCACCCAAACCGTAAAACTGCTCATCAGCGGCCAGCGTTTTAACGACTTCATAATAATGTGACTCATGGTGAAGCTCATCAGCAACCGAATGTCCCTCCGCCAAAACCGTCTTCCGGTGCTCAGCATCCAAATCGCTTGCAAGTGGCTGACGTGATCCGCGATAGTCGATAATCAGCGGATTGCCTAGTGAGTCATAAACGTCCAGCTTCTCATCATCATAGGCCTTGATCAAAAGCTGTGCCGTTTCCAGTTCTACATGATCACCCTTATCCAATACGTTTACCTTGGTTTTTTGCTGCTTATTGCCTTCGATTGCATATGAATTTCTGGCGCGACCGTGATCCTGGAAGACATGCACAATGCCTGGCGTCAGTACGGTCAACTCAAGCTTGCCTTGCTCATAGTTCAGCTGTAGCGATTGTTGGTTAAATTGAAAACCTTTTAGTTTACTGCTCATGTTTCGACTTCCTTTGCCTGATAATCTACGGCTATCCTACCACTCAACGTAAACGTTTACAACAAGGATTTAGAAGTTTGGGTAAGCGTTTACAGAAAACACTTGCATGATATAATGTATATATAAATTGCGCTATGAAAGAAGGCTGATTAAAATGGTCGCCAATAAACCCACTATCAAAGACGTTGCTCGTCAGGCCGGGGTTTCAATCGCGACGGTTTCACGAGTAATGGCAAAAAAAGCCAATACCTATACTCCTCAGACTGCCCAACGCGTCTGGGATGCAGCTGCCAAACTGGGCTATCAGAAAAACAGCGCGGCCGCAGAACTGGCGACGCGCTCCAGTGACAAGATTGCCGTAATCGTCAGCAATCCGCCAACTAATTTTTCAACTGGGATCTTGGATGGCATGCAGCAGACAGCCCTGGCTCATAATCGTCATATTATTATCCTTTACGCCGGCAATCACAGTCCTCAATTGCTCCATCAAGCGATTAAAGATGCCACGGCCGGTCCGCGCGCCGGTATTCTGCTGATTGGCAGCCAGATTGATCCGCAAAGCCTTAAAATGCTGCAGGATTCACAGCTGCCGGTCAGGCTGGTTTCCAACTACTCTTATAAATTACCGCTACAGTTTATCAGTTCTGATAATACTGAATTGGCTGCTCAAAGCGTTGAATACTTAATTAAAAAAGGCCACCGCCGCATTGGTCTTTTTGGCATTGATCATTCACATACCGGTCTCCAGCGCCGCGCCGGCTATCAAAAGGCCATGTATGAACACCACCTGCTAATTGAACAGGATTGGATTCAATATGGCGATTACAGCTATGAGGCTGGCCAGACCATCATGCAGCACTGGGCTGACCTCAAACTGAGCGCGGTCGTTGCTGCCAGTGATCTGGTTGCAATGGGCATCATGCGTCAGGCCGCTCAGATGGGAATCAAGGTACCGCAAGATCTTTCCATCGTCAGCATTGATGGTACCTTTCTTTGCGAGGTTACAGATCCACAACTGACCAGCGTTACCCAGGACTTTTATCAAATCGGCGTTAACAGCGTCTTAGACCTGCTCGGCAATGCTCCTTCTGAACTGGTACCGTTCAAGCTGGTTGAGCGTGGCAGCGTAGCAGAACAGCCAAAATAAAATCGGATTCGCCAATTGACGAACCCGATTTTTTAGTCTTCTTTTTTGCCAAACAAGGCTGCTAATTTGGCTGCCATGTCCGGATCGAGATTATCTGCCAACGTGCTTTCAGTCTCTGCTTTTTCTTCTTTTTTGACGCTTGTCATCTGTTCAAGCTCATCAGCAACCGCCTGTTCACCTAAGCGAATTGGGTTAATGTCCAATCGTCCGCCGGCTGCATCGGCATGACCGCCGCCTTGATAATAAGTTTCCGCAAACTTTGCCACGTCGACTTTGCCATTGCTGCGCAAAGAAATGCTCTTAGGACTGATTACCAGCGCAGCATCCAGATCCGGCTGCTGTACCAATAGCTCATGCGCGATCTCTGATTTATAGTCGCTGGCATAGACGATTCCAAAGCGGTGCCCATCTGCCGTTGCCTCGACCACGTCTTTTAAGTGCGACTTTAAGTACTTGGCCCGCCGTTCGTTCAAGGTTTGAATCAGCAGGTCATTATCTTGACGATACGCCGTCCAGCCCTTGTCAAAAACGCTTTGCACAAAGGCTTCGGAATGATCAAGCGGATAAAACCAGAACAACTGATTGAAATCATCAGCGGCCTGACGCTCTTTTTCGCTCATATCGGGATCATTTTGCCAATCCCACGTATCATAGGCACGAATCAGCTCCACCAGTTCCGCCAACTGCTGCTGCCGATCTTTGCTCAACTTAACAAAGCCAGGCAGCGTCTTAAGCCAATCCCATACCAGGCTGGTCGCGCTGGGACTGATTTTTGCATCAGCAGGCTTAACCGTATTGGTCGCAAACTTTTGCCGCAATGCCGCTTCAGTCTCATGGTGGTCAAAAACCAGCCAGTGATTGGCAAACTGCTGATTGAGCTCCTGCATCGTATGCTCGCTGTCTGGCGTCATATCCATAATCCAGACATCCGTTGCCGTGGCTGCTTCGGGACTTTTGAACCAGTAGTCCAGCTCACTGTCGATTCTACCGGCACCGATACTGGTTAGGTCAAACTCAGCATCGGGAAACATAACGTCTTGGACTGTCTTGACCAATACTGGGGCCCCAAAGCCATCCAGATCGTTATGCGAAAAAATTTTAATATTGCGTTTAGCCATAACTAACTTCCTTTGTGATTTTGACTTTATTATAACCGATTCAACAGCTAAATAAGCGTTTCGCCAGCAAAACCGACCTGCTTTTTGATTTCAGCATCCCTTGAGCTGATTTAACATCCATAATCTCATGCTTGACAACTGACATGTCCGCTTGGCTTTGCTAAGATGGAATCAGTCAACTATTAGAAAAGAGGTACTTGTGATGGTCTATGATTATCGTCATGAACTAATCGAAATTTTGAACCATACTGCCAGCGACCCGGAAAGTCTGCTGCAGACCCAGCGCAGTCTTACGATCATCGTCGACCTGCTTAATCAGCTGCAGCCGGTTAAAGAGCCGACGTCTACTGAAAAACAGTCTGCCAAGCCAGGCTATCAGATTCGGCGTAACGTCACTGCCCCAAAGATCTCGCTAGGCCAGCTGATCAATCAGACCGCGGCACCAACGCCCAAGCCGCATGAAACGCCAGCAAAACCGCAAAGCAATAAGCAGCCTGAACGGTCAACGGCTAAAGCAGCTGCCAACCAGGCTTATTTAAGAGACATCCCCGTCACTGCTAAAAACGAAGCGCCGACTGAACCGGCAGCTGCACCTGAGCTTTCGGAAGTCGAACTGCTGGCACGCGACAACTGCTATCCCGTCCACCGTCTGTTAAGCGGTGCGGAAATCAATCATCGTTTCTATTCAGAAAGCATTCTGCACAAGCTGCCATTTCCAATCAATGATGGCGATGTCGTGCAGCTGGACCGTCAGCGCTTGATCCATGGCAAACTGCCCGTCATCAATCGTGTTACCAATGACCATCTGGCAATCAGCACGACGCCAACCAAAGTTATTGAATATGCCACTTTGGAACCAGTTGCCGGCTCAGATGTCCTGCAGATCAAAAAGACGCTCAAGGGCAATTCGATTCTGGATGAGTCGCATGCCAATACCATCGTGATCGATCCATACAAATATGCCAGTCGAAATCTCAAGCCTGGCATGATCATCGACTTTGCCTACTATGATCACGGCAACGGAATGCGCGATGCCAAGGCTGGCGAGATTCGCTGGATTCACAGTGAGTACGAGTTTGATACAACCAAAGCGCCTCGCAAGCTGCAGCAGCAAAAAAAAGTTAAAAAGACACGCCACGAATACAGCGACAAGCTTGACTACGACTTAAATCAAAAACGCGTCTTAGTGGTAACTGGAGCCCGTGACCGCGTGCAGGATCTTAAAGCCGTCGTCGCCAAGCATCATGGCGTCTTTTACAGTCTGGATGCCTCAATGGAAGAAAACGTCTCCAGCAGCAAGATCAAGCGGGCCGTTAAGGATGCTGATCTGATTATCATCTGCATCGACCGCATTCATCACCGCATCAGTCAACTGACCACGCACCATGCCAAGCGCAACGACCGGCCATTTGCGATTGCCGCTACGACCAGCAATACCGCTGTCGAACGCGCCATTTTCCGAGCTCTCAATGGCAACAATGCCTACGAAAGCAGCGGTCAGGACATGGCAAAATACGTCAGTGCCGATTAATCAGCAGTTGCTTAATTTCAAAACCAAAAAGGATGCATCAGCTCTTGACGCATCCTTTTTCATTTTCTTCAGTTTTATTCGTTGTCCAGCTTGGCAGCCACATCATCAAAGCGATCCTTGATATATTTAGCCGAAGCAGCCAGCTTGTCTTTTTCTTCATTAGTCAGATCAAGCTGCAGCTGACGAACCAGTCCTTGACGACCAATGATGGCAGGGTAGCCGACATAGGTGCCGTATTCTTCGCGGAAGTTGGAAACTGGCAGCTCAGCGTGCGCGTCATTCAAAACGGCCGTAACCAGACGCAGAGCCGCTGCCGCAATCCCAAAGTTAGTATGCTTCTTGCCATGGAAGACGACATAGCCACCTGCCCGCACGTCTTCGGCCAATTGATCCAGATCAACATCGTCACGATCCTTAGCCAATTCGGTTACGGGATGGCCCATGACCCGTACCTGTGACCAAGCAGAGAATTGCGAGTTGCCGTGTTCACCCAGGTTGTAGCCAGATACCGAGCGCGGATCAACGTCAAACTTTTGACCAACGACTTTTTTCATACGTGAAGTATCAAGCAGCGTCCCCGTACCGATTACCTGAGTCTTTGGCAGACCAGTGTACTTTTGGAACAGCGCGGCAATCACGTCACAAGGATTACTGATTGAGACCAGCACGCCATGGAACCCGACTTCTTTTAGTTTAGTACCGACTTCTTTAGCGGCCTTGCTGGTAACCTTTAATTCAACAAATCGATCATGCTTGGCATCGTCGTTCTGTACGCCGATACTGCCGACCGCGATCACGACGACATCTGCATCGGCCAAGGCTTCATAGTCGTTGCGCACCACTGTGGTATGAGTTGGCAGATTGGCCGCCGCGTCCTCAAAATCGGTTGCATCCGAATTCAGCTTTAGTTCGTTGATATCAATCAATACCAGCGTATCCGCCGTCCCTGCTACCAGCATATTGTTAGCCAGCGTTGAACCAACATTCCCTGAACCAATAACACCAACTTTTCGCGTCATAATTACGCACGACCTTTCTAATCTTTTTTTAATCTTTTTTAATTTATGACTAAGAATTTAACATTTTTAGATTCAAAGTCAACTCATTTTAAAAAAACTAAATTAAAATAAGATTAATCCTTTCAGACAGCCAGCTTTCAATTAATTTATTTAATAAAAATAAGCAGCCGGCTTAATTATAGCTGACTGCTTATTTGACTATGATTTGCGCAAGCTCAGTTTCTCGACGTTTAAGACCTTATCCAGCCAGCCTTGATAAAAACTTTGCTCGTGGCTGACCAGGATCAGGTTCCCGGGATATTCTTGCAGGGCTTTTTTGAGTCCTTCCTTGGTTTCATCATCCAAGTGATTGGTTGGCTCGTCCATGATTAAAAAGTTTGATGGCGTCAGTTCCAAAATGGCCAGCTTAACCTTGGTCTGCTCACCACCAGACAACAACGACAGCGGCTTTTGCGTATTAGCGGCATTGATCCCTGCTTTGGCCAGCTTTTGTCGAATCGTTTTTGGCTGCATGGTTGGAAAAAGATTTTGAATCGTTTCCAGTGGCGTCAGATTAGGCTCATCCCACACCAGATCCTGATCAAAGTAGTTAATCCGTGCGGAAGGCGAAAAAGTAGCCGTCCCTTGCAGTGCTGGGATCTTGCCCAGAATCGACTTGATCAAAGTTGACTTGCCGACCCCGTTAAACCCGGTAAACAGCAGCTTTTCACCCATCGTCATCGAAAACGTCACGGGTGCGAGCAGCGGATGACCATAACCGACTGACAGCTGATTGACCTTTAAGGCATTGGCAGAACCGGTATTTTCATAAGGAAAGTGAAACGTCGCCTTTAGATTATCAGTTGGCGGATCAATCCGCTTCATCCGGGCCAGCATCTTTTCACGGGATTTGGCCATGGTTGATTTGGAACCCGCCTTGTTTTTGCGAATAAACCGCTCTGCCTTTTCAATGACTTCCTGCTGCTTTTCGTATTCGCGCTCCTGGGTCTCCTTGCGCTCGGCCTTTTGCCGCATTGCCTGCTTAAAGCTACCGCGGTACTTGGTGATCTTGCCAAATGCCACGTCACAGATCGTGTTGGTCACGCGTTCCAAAAAATCGTAGTCATGTGAAATAATCATGGCTGCGCCGTCAAAATCATTCAGATATTCAATCAGCCATTCGATGTGCGCGGTGTCCAGATAGTTGGTTGGTTCGTCAAGCAGGATCACGTCTGGATTTTCCAGCAGCATTTTGGCCAAAATGATTTTTGAGCGCTGGCCGCCACTCATTTCGGCAACGACATGGTCCTTGCCAATGTCATTTAGCCCCAGCCCATTCATAACGCGCTCAATTTTGGTTTCGACCTCGTAAAAGTCAGCCGCGTCCAAACGTTCCTGCAGCCGGCCAGCTCGTTCCAAAAGGCGATCATCCATTTCCGTGGCATATCTTGCATAAAGCTCATTCATCTGCTCATTGATGTCATAAAGCTCTTGAAAAGCCGTATGCAGAAACTGAATCAGCGTCATCCCATGTGGAATATCGACGTATTGATCCAAATAGCCGATCTTGGTGTTTTTCTGCCACTTGATATCGCCCTCGACCGGCAGCTCCTTGCCAATCAGGATTTTAATCAAAGTTGACTTGCCGGCCCCGTTTTGACCAACGATCCCCATATGCTCATGTTTTTCCAATTGAAAGCTGGCATCTTCATAAAGCTTCTTGTCGGCAAAGCTCATCGTCAGGTTTCTAACATCCAAAACCGCCATTTTCTCTCTCCTCATCTAATTTCAAAAATAAACAACGTGCTTTTCATGTTAGCACAGACTTTGCTTGCCCTTCAATTGGCAGCGGTAGGCTTCTGAGACATTGAAAATATTTATCAGTGATAAGATAGAGTTGTTGTATTGTTGCAGAATCTAAAAAGAAGGCATTTCATGGAAATTTTGACAATCTTAGGCAGTCCCCACGATCCTGCCGTTTCAACGATCTTAGCACATCAATTGATCAAAGGAGCCCAGGCAGCAGCCAACCACGTTACGATTTTTGACGCCGGCCATCACCCTTTGGCTCCCGTTAAAATGGATGCCGACAATCACTTATTGCCAGGTGATGCCGTAACTGAACGACTGCTTGATCAAATGGTAGCCGCTGATCTGATCGTTTTTGCCACGCCAATGTTTTATTATGGCATGTCCTCACAGATGAAGGCCGTCATTGATCATATGGGCGAGCGTGATGAGCAGCTGCATGATGACAAACAGGCCATTTTGGTTGCCAGCGCGCCGCATAATAATTTTGACCCGCTAAAGTCTGAATTCAAAGCGATTTTTGATCACCTGGGCTGGAAGTTTGCTGGACAGGTCTTAGCTGGCAAGGAAACCACACCACATCATCTAAGATTTTATCCCGACCTGGCCTACGAGCTGGGCAAAAGTCTTAACTAAATCGCAAGTAGGCCTGCAACAGTTCTGTCAGTCATTCCAGCCGTTAAGTCAATTGATAACGGTCTTTTGTCTCTGCCAGGTTCAAAATGACTTCATATTTTTTTCAAATAGTCTTCACTGTCCCATCATTTTGTCTTGTTAAATTAAAAACCGTGCGGAATTTCGCACAACTGAGCAAAAAACAAAAACATGGAGTGATTACTATCAAGAAAAAAGCAGCTAAGGCCTTAATTGCTGCCGTGGGTGCTGCCGGAGCCATGACCGCCGCGCAGACGACTGCCCATGCTGATACTACGGTTACCGTAGCTTCGGGCGACACGATCTGGGCCTATGCACAGCAATACAAGACCACGGTTTCTTCAATCGTTTCGGCAAACTCACTTTCCAATCCGGATCTGATCTTCCCTGGTCAGCGGATTACGATTCCAGAAACGACCATCAATCGACAAAAGAACAGCCAGCGTCAGACGACTAAGACTACGACGGCCAGTTCCACGGCTGGTTCCGTCAGCGCCAGCGTTTTTGCTGATTCAAGCACCAGCTCAAGTTCAGCGGCAATTGCTTCCAGTGCTTTAGATACTGCCAGTCAAGCCGCTGCCTCAACAACGGCTTCGAGTGATGCTGCAGCTGACACCCAAACGACCAGCACAGTATCAGCTCAGTCTGTTGATTCAGAATCCGTTCAATCGGCTTCGTCAGCTAATGAGAATACTGCTGCCGCGACCGGCTCAACTGAAGCAACAACTACTGCAACGCCGGCAGCCGCAACGACCGAATCAGCAGCCAGCACGGCATCTTCAGCCACCTATGAGTCCAACTCAGCCGCTGCCAATGCCGCAATGGCCAACTACACGATTACCTATGGCTTAACGGATGCTGCCAGTGCCAGCGCAAGCACCACTTCAACGGCATCAACCAGCCACGTGGCAGCTGGTCAGGGACTGGCAACCGCGCAGTCAATGATTGGCGTTCCTTACGTCTGGGGTGGCAATACGCCAAGCGGTTTTGACTGTTCCGGACTGGTTCAGTACTCCTATGGTCTGTCCAGCAGCTATCGCACGACGACCCAACAGGCAACGCTGGGAACTCACTACTATGATGTTGAAAACGCACCCGCGGGAGCTCTCTACTTCTGGGGAACCGATTCAGCACCATACCACGTTGCAATCGCAGAAGGAAACGGCAACTACATTCAAGCGCCAACTCCTGGTCAAAACGTGCAAGAAGGCAATATTCAATATTACCGTCCTAACTACTACATCGTTATGCAGTAGCTTTAAAACTTATCAACATTCTTATCAACTTAACGCTTAAGACAAGCTCTTAAGCAAAAGGCGCTCGATCGCATCATCCGCGAACGGGCGTCTTTTAGTTTTCTTCTAGAATTGCTTGGGCCGCGTGCCAAGCCAGGGCCGCACATTTGATTCGAGCCGGAAACTGCGCCACGCTGCCCAGAATCGCGGCATCCTGGAGCTGCTCTTGCGCCTGGGCATTAATTTTTTGACCGATAATCAGATTCGAAAAAGCCTGAATCAGCTGTTGGGCGTCTGACACCGATTTGCCAATCAAAACATCGCCCATCATACTGGCTGAGGCTTGCGAGATCGTACACCCGCTGCCGGTAAACTTAAGGTCGCTGATTTTGTCGTCATCGATCCTGACTGCCAGATTAATGGTATCGCCGCAGGTTGGATTATGCAGCGTGGTCTGCGCGGTTGCGTCCGGTAGTTTTCCTTGGTGATGCGGGTGGCTGGCATGTGCTAAAACCAACGTGCGATATAAATAATTAAGCTTGCTCAAACCCATTTTCAAAAAACTCCTTTGTAGCCTTAATCGCATCAATCAAGCAGTCAACGTCTTTTTGATCATTATACAGGTAAAAACTGGCCCGCAGAGTCGCATTGACCCCCAGATAATCCATCAAAGGCTGCGCACAGTGATGACCGGCACGAATGGCTACCCCTTCCAGATCAAGAGCCGTCGCCGCGTCATGAGGGTGAATGCCAGCTAGATTAAACGCCAAGACGCCAGTATGCCGATCTTGTGGGCCATAAAGCGTCAAGCCATCAATTGCCAACAGTTTAGGAATCGCGTAAGCAGCCAGTTCTTGTTCATGTTCCGCAATCGCTCGCATGCCAAACTGGCTTAAATAATCAATCGCCGCGCCTAAGGCAATCGCACCGCTGATGTTGGGCGTACCAGCCTCAAAGCGCCAGGGAACCGGTTTAAAAGTAGCCGTCTGCTGAGCAACCTGATCAATCATCTCGCCGCCAAACTGACTGGGGCAGAGTCGATTCAGCCAAACCATTTTTCCATATAAGATGCCGATTCCGGTTGGCGCCATCAGCTTATGACCAGAAAAAGCATAAAAATCCGCGTCCAGTGCTTGTACGTCAACCGGCAGATGCGGCGCGGCCTGGGCTCCGTCAACGACCAGGCAGGCCCCGACTTGATGCGCCATGGCACCGATTTTTAAAATAGGATTTACTACGCCCAAAACGTTTGAAACATGGGCTATGGCTACTACTTTGGTCCGTGAATCGATTTTGCGCGCAGCATCGTTAAGATCCAGCTCTTGACGATCATTTAAGCCGATCAGCCTCAGCTCAGCCCCGGTTCGCTTAGCCAGCTGCTGCCAGGGAACCAGATTGCTGTGATGCTCCATTATCGTCACTACGATCGCGTCATTTGGCTTAATCAGCTCACTCAGTCCCTGCGCGATCCAATTAATGCTTTCCGTTGTTGAACGCGTAAAGACGATTTCTTCAGCTTGCTTGGCATTGATAAAGGCGGCGGTTTTTTGCCGAGCCGTCTCATAGGCTGCAGTTGCCCGCTGCGCCAGCGTATGCGTGCCCCGATGAACGTTGGCATGATCATGCTGGTAGTAGTGCTCAATCGCCTTTAAAACCGGTGTCGGCATCTGAGCCGTCGCCGCGCTGTCCAGATAGGTCAATGGCTCATCGTTAACTCGCTGCTTAAGAATGGGAAAATCTTGTTTAATACTTTCAATATCCACTTAGCTCGCCTTCTTCTAAGAAAAAACTCATAAAAATCTAACTTTTAGTTGACAAAAGATCGTGACACTGATTATACTTTAAAACAATCAAACACGCGAAAGGAGATAAGCAAATGAGTTACAACCGCATCCAACTTAATATTCGTTGGCAAAGCCGGTAGCTCAGATCGCACGGAATGCGGTCTGGGAAGTCAGATCCATTCTGTGCCGGCTTATTTCATAATGCAAGCCTGCATGGAACCACATGCGGGCTTTTTAATTTCCCAAGAGGAGGCCTGCAGACTGGCTTCCTCTTTTTATTTTATCAAGCAGCAATTATTCAAAAGGTTTCGGAAAGGTGGCAAAAAGCCATGAAAAGAATGTATACCGTAATCGCCATTTTACTTGCCTTTCTTGGGGTCGCCTACTTCAAGGAAAATGGCGGCATCGTCAAACAGGCCAAGCCCAAAGTCGGGGTCTTAACCTTGATGCATCATCCCGCATTGGATCAGATCTACAAAGGCTTTGTCCATGGTCTGGCCGAAGAAGGCTATCACAATGGCAAAAATATTACGATCGACTATCAAAATGCCAATGGTGATCAAAGCAACTTAAAAACCATGGCCAACAAACTGGTCAATGAAAACTCAACCGTCCTTTTTGGGATTACCACGCCAGCTTCCCAAGCACTGGCCAACTCAACCAAAAAGATTCCAATCGTCTTAGGTGCCGTAACCAATCCCCAAGGAGCCGGTCTCGTTAAGAACAACAAGCGTCCTGGCGGCAACGTCACCGGGATTTCCGATCAGGCGCCGGTCAAAGAACAACTGCAGCTGGTCCACAAATTTATGCCGCACGCCAAGACGTTAGGGATCATCTACACTTCCAGCGACAGTTCCGCCGTCACTGAATATAAGGAATTCATGAAATATGCCAAGCAGATGCATTTAAATCTGAAGGCTTACTCGATTTCCAACAGCAATGACTTAAATCAAGTCTCACAACAAATGCTGAGCGAAGTTGACGCTGTAATCGTACCAACTGACAACACGATTGCCGGCGCGATGCAGACACTGGTTAAAAATGCCAATGCCGTCAACAAGCCCGTTTTCCCAGCCGTCGACACGATGGTTAAGCAAGGCGGGGTCGCTACCTACAGCATCAATCAATACAAGCTGGGCGTTGCAGGCGGTAAGCTGACGGCCGACATCCTAAAGGGCAAGAAGAAGCCATCCACGACTGCCATCAAGTACATTCGTCATGGCGAACCGGTCTTGAATCTAAAGCAGGCGCGCAAGTTGGGCTTACACGTTCCAGCCAGTTTCCAACGTGAAGCCGAAAAATATGGGGAGGTAATCAAATGAATCTGATCGTATCTGCAATTGGCCAGGGTCTGTTATGGGCACTGCTGGGGTTGGGCCTTTACCTGACCTTCCGCATCTTGAATCTCGCCGATATGACGGTTGAAGGCACGTTTCCATTAGGGGCTGCCGTAGCCGTTACCGCAATCACGCATGGTTTTTCACCATTGGCCGCAACCCTTTTGGCATTTGGCGCCGGTATGCTGGCTGGGCTGGTAACCGGGCTGCTGTACACTAAAGGAAAGATTCCATTCCTGCTGGCTGGGATTCTGACGATGACGGCCACCTATTCTGTTAACCTGCGCATTATGGGTAAGTCGAACATCTCACTGCTGGGCCAAAAGACGCTTTTTTCTGGATCGTTTATGACCTCGCTGCCACAGTATTTTGACAACGTCGTCTTGGGCATGGTCGTAATCGTCATTATCACGCTCCTGCTGATCTTTTTCTTGGACACCGACTATGGCCAGTCATTTATTGCAACCGGCGACAATCCCGTAATGGCTAAATCACTGGGGATCCATACCGATGCCACGATCAACGTTGGTCTCATGATTTCTAATGGACTGGTTGGACTTTGCGGCGCGCTGGTTGCTCAAAGCAATGGCTATGCCGATGTCAACATGGGGATTGGAACCATCGTAATCGCCCTGGCTTCAATCATCATCGGCGAAGTTGCCTTTGGTGAGTTGACACTGTCGCAGCGACTGGTTGCCGTAACCTTTGGAAGCATCATCTACCGCTTGATTCTGCTGGCAGTCTTGCAGCTGGGATTCAGTGCCAACGATCTCAACCTGATCTCTTCAATCGTCTTGGCATTGTGCATGATGCTGCCACAGCTGGACAAGCTATTCCACATTCGTAAGCCGTTCTTTAAGGGGGTCCAAACCAATGACTGAACCAATGCTTGAGCTAAAAAACGTCAAAACAATCGTCAATCCAGGAACTGCCAACGAAACCACGATTTTAAAGGGCATCAATCTAACCATCAACGACGGCGACTTCATTACCATCGTTGGGACGAACGGTGCTGGTAAATCAACCCTTTTCAATGTTATCGGCGGCAATCTTAAAGCCGACACCGGGCAGATTTTTCATGCCGGCGCTGATATTACCAAAACAACCGAAGAACAGCGCACTACTTTTTTAGCCCGCGTTTTTCAAGATCCTAAGCTAGGAACGGCACCCCGGATGACGGTTGCTGAAAATATGCTGCTGGCTTCCAAGCGTGGCGAAAAACGTCACCTGATGCCACGTCGTTTGAAGCAGCGAATGTCAGAATTTACCAAGCTGGCCGCGCAAATGAACAATGGCTTGGAAAATCGTATGACTACGCCAACCGGAGCACTTTCCGGCGGGCAAAGGCAGGCATTAAGCTTTTTGATGGCTACGCTCAAGCGACCAGACATTCTGCTGCTTGATGAGCATACTGCCGCCTTGGATCCGCACACGGCACGCAACCTGCTGCACGCTACCAATCAGCGCATCACTGAAGATCATCTGACGGCATTGATGATTACTCATCATATGGAAGATGCTCTCAAATACGGCAACCGATTGATCGTTTTAAAAGATGGCCAGATCAAAGCCGATTATAACGCAGCTGAAAAAGCCAAATTAACAGTTGACGATCTGTATGCCTACTTTGAAATGTAAAACAACGACGTTCAAAAAGACATTCCGTAATGGTGCGGAATGTCTTTTTAGTCAGCATCATTAAAAATCCACCTCATCAGGTTTGGCACATTGCCCACCAAGATTTGGCAACGCCTGAATCATCTGCATTTCAGACTCTGAAAGCGCAAAGTCAAAGATTTCCATATTTTGTGCCGAGCGTTCACGATGAACCGACTTTGGCAGTGGCAAAACGCCTTGCTGTAATTCCCAGCGCAATGCAATCTGAGCCGTTGACTTACCATGAGCTTTGGCAATTTCTTTCATCGTATCGTTAACTAAGACTTTAGCTCCCTGACCGCCTAATGGACCCCAGCCTTCAACCAGAATATCCTGTTCCTGCAGCCACTGAACTGCTTCTGTCTGCGGCCAGCCAGGATGAACCTCAATCTGGTCGACCATTGGCTTGATTTTAGCCGTTTTCATCAAAGCCTTAATGTGATGTGGCAAAAAATTCGAAACACCAATTGCCCGAATTCGGCCTTCATTGTAAAGATCTTCCATCGCTCGCCAGGTTTCAGCATTCAGCTTTTCGGCATCCTGACCAAACTGTTTTTCATTGGCTGGCCAATGAATCAAATAAAGATCCAGATAATCAAGTTTTAACCGATCCAAGGTGGCTTGAAAGGCGGCTTTCGTTTTTTCATAGCCACGCTCGGTATTCCAAAGCTTGCTGGTAACGAAAAGCTCTTCCCGTGCAACGCCTGAAGCAGCGATCCCTTGACCTACGCCAATTTCATTTTCATAGACCGCGGCCGTATCAATGTGCCGATAGCCCAATTCAATTGCATCCATAACTGACTGTTTGGCTACTGATTCCGGCGTTCTAAACGTACCATAACCGACACATGGGATTTCAACGCCATTGTTTAAGCGCCGCATTGAAGTAACGCTTGTGAAATGATTGTCCATTATGATCCTTCTTTCTTTTGTATCTAATAATTTGTAAGCATATTATAAAATCAGAACTAGGCAATACACAATAACGCACCTTTTTGTGACCTTAGACAGGAGACCTCAAATGACTGATACAATTAGAGAATACACCCTCGAAAAATTGCGCCAAAAGGATTTTGACTGCGCCAAAGAATACACTTTGGCCATGTTTTCCGGCAAATACAAGCTGTTGATCATCTGCAGTCTTTATCATAATGGCGCAATGCGTTTTAATGAGCTGCAGCGGCTTTCTGAACACGCTACGCACAAGATGATGACGCAACAGCTAAAAGAGATGATCAAGGATGGGTTGATCTCACGTCATGAACAGCTGATCAGCCATCGCAAAGCAGTCTTTTACCAGCTTACGAATACTGGCGAAAGCTTGATGCCAATTATCGATGCCATGTGCCAATGGGGTGAAAAGCGCCTGCAGGATTTAAAATTAGATATTGAATTTTGCTCAGACTAATCCAACAGCCGCTGCTCAATATTAAGCAGCGGCTGTTTCACACTAATAAGGTATTAATTTTTACTGTTTTTTGAAATGCGGTCGATTCTTTTGCCACATCAAAACAGCCAGCATCAACGTCAAAACATCAGACGCGGCCTGAGCTGAAACAATTCCCCAATAACCAAACAGATGATGCAGAATTACGATGCAGACTAAAAAAATCAAGCCTTGCCGTGATACTGACAGCCAAAATGCTGGGACTGCCTTGCCCATTGACTGAAACATCGTCGTAAATACCAAAATACAGCCGCCCAGCGTCGTTGAACTGGCCAGCCAGCGAATCATGATCGTACCTTCACTGATCACGGTCTGATCCTGCATAAACAAACAAATGATCAGAGGAGCTGCCAACATCATCAAAAGCGTTGCCACGACCCCAAAAACAACGACGACCAAAATATCAAAACGTACGGCTTCGTTAAACCGCTTTTGATTTTTGGCACCGTAAGTATAGCCAATCAGCGGCTGGGCCCCAAACGCAAAGCCGACCATCACCATAAAGATAATGGTATTGATCTTGTTGGCAATTCCCATCGCCGCCACGCTGGTTGAGCCATACGCAATCAGATAGCGATTCGTCAGTGCCATGGAGAACATAACCATGATATTGGTAATCGAGGCCGGAATCCCAATTGAGTAGATTTCTTTTTGCAGTGCTGGACTTAACTTGGTTTCATGAATCGAGGTCGTCAGTTTTTGGCTTTTGGTATTCAAATAATAAATCATCAAGACATCGCCAATGATATTGCTGACGACAGTGGCCAGTGCCGAACCCGCAGCCCCTAATCCACAAGGGAAGATAAAGATCGGATTCAAAATGATGTTAAAAATCGTTCCCACCATGCTGGCCGTCATAGACTGAACGGCTAATCCCTCAGTTCTTAAAATATTGGTTGGTGTCAGGCCAAAAACAATAAACGGCGCGCCAAACGCAATCACCAGGTAGTATTCACGCGCGTACTGCCAGGTTGCCGTGGTCGCCCCCAATAGATGAAGAATCGGCGTCTGAAAAGCAACCATGATGATCGTCATCAAGATTCCTACAATAATCGATACGTAAAAACAATAACCTGAAGCAAGGCGTGCCTCATGATCGCGCTTTTCACCAAACAGCCGCGAAATCAATGAGCTGCCCCCCAAGCCAAAGATATCGCCAATTGCAATCAGCAGACTGAAAACTGGCGCACCTTGCGATACGCCCGCTACCAGATCAGGATTTTGGGTCTTAGAAACAAAGAACGTGTCCACCAGGTTATAGATAATAATAATGGCTGAACTTAAAACCACTGGCATTGCCAGCGTAAAATAAGCCTTTTTAATGGAAGAACGCTCGAAAAGCTGATCCATTTTTCTACTCCCTTCATTAATTAAACAATCTTGATTATTTTAGACGATCACCTCTTGATCAACAATCATTCAATTATTGGTCTATTCCATATTTTAGTTTCAAATCATAAGAATGAAACGCTTTCATAATTTTTCAATTTTGTCTGGTCTAATAAATTTGTTTAATTTTTCGGAATCAAACTCAGTCTATTGTTTTTGAAAAAGAATTGGTCTAAATTAGTTGCCATTAAGAAAATGATTAGAGTTTTGAGAATTGGAGATGGCAATAATGAGTACAGCAAACACTTTATTCGTAATGATTGCCAGTATTCTGGTGTTCTTAATGACACCAGGACTGGCGTTTTTCTATGGCGGCTTGGTAAGTCGGCGCAACATCGTCAACACGTTTATGTCGGTCTTTTTCGTCTGTGGTCTATCCGTTCTGCTTTGGGTAGCAGTTGGCTGGTCACTTTCATTCAGCGGTAACGGCGCCATTGTCGGCAACCTGCACCAATTGATGATGCACGGCACCAACCTAAAGCAGCTGACGACTGGCAAGATTCCGGTCGGCATCTTCTCAATCTTTGAAATGATGTTTGCATTGATCACACCAGCTTTGTTTGTGGGCGCGATCGTTGGCCGGGTGCGCTTTAAGTTTTTAACCTTCTTTATCATCTGCTGGTCGATTCTGATCTACTACCCATTGGTACACCTGGTCTGGGGCGGCGGTCTGCTGTCCAAGCTGGGCACGCTTGACTTTGCTGGTGGGACTGTCGTTCATATCAATGCTGGCGTCACGGCCCTGGTACTTTCTGCTATGATTGGGCCGCGTCTGCACACCAAAGATTCGGATGGTCCTGCTGATCGGTCCTGGGTTCTGTTGGGTACGACCCTGCTTTGGATTGGCTGGGATGGTTTCAACGCGGGTTCTGCACTGGCCGTCAACAGCATTGCCATGCAGGCTTTCTTAACTACGACAGTTGCTGCCGCCGCGGCCATGGTTACTTGGCAATTACTGGAAATCTATACTGAAGGACACACGACTTTGGTTGGTACCTGTACCGGCGTATTGTGTGGGCTCGTTGGCATCACACCAGCCTGTGGCTACGTTACCTTGACCGGAGCCTTGATTATCGGAATCGGTTCGAGCTTGATCAGCGGCTGGTTCATCACCAAGATCAAGCCGCGGCTAAAAGTCGATGACACGCTGGATGCCTTTGGCTGTCACGGAGTCAGCGGTATCTGGGGAAGCATCGCAACTGGCCTTTTTGCTACTCACACGGTCAACCCTGCCGTTACTCACGATGGTCTGCTGATGGGTGGTGGCTTCACGCAGTTTGGCATTCAAATACTGGCAACCCTGGTTACGATTATCGCTACTGCTGCTATGGTCTGGGCTATCGTTAAGGTCTTAGGTCGCTTTATGACGATTCGAGTTTCTGCTCGCGAAGAAGGACGCGGCTTAGACATCAGCGAACACCATGAACTGATCGGCTCATTGGCGAATCCTCAGCTCTAACCACTTATCTGAATAATTAAATCTGCTGCACTCGATAATATAAAAAGGGCAATCCCGCGTTGGCGAGATTGTCCTTTTACGTTATGCGTTAACTGAAAATTCAATGCTAGTGTTCTTGAACTTCTTCAGGGTGTGCCTTTTCGTAGCGATGTTCATTCCAGAAGTAGATCGTGATGATCGCAAAGCAGATGGCTGGCACGATGAAGGAGAACTGCATGGATCCGGAAAGGTCAGATACCCGTCCTTGAATGGCTGGCACGATGGCACCACCGATCAGGGACATAACGATGAAGGCACCACCAGTTTCGGTGTACTTCTTTTCGTGAATCTGGTCCAGCGTGTGAGCGTAGATCGTTGGCCATTCAGGACCGAAGAAGAAGCTCGTCGCAATGGCTGCGTAAACGGCCGTCGCGTTTGGAACCGTAAAGGCAATTACCAGGCAAACCATCCCAAGAGCGGAGAACCAGGTCAGTACCTTGGTAATCGAGTAGCGGTTCATGAACCAGTTGGCAACCAGCTTGCCGACGAACCAGGCAACGTAGCTGTAGATCATAAACGTTGAGGCTTCAGAGTCGGAAATGCCGTGCATTACCTTCAGCGCCAGCCGGATGGTAAATGACCAAACCGTCGTCTGCATGCCGGCGTAGACGAACTGCGCACCGACACCCATCATAAAGCGCTTGTTGTGCGTCAGGTAGTGAATCGTCTCGCCCAAGGATGGCTGTGCTTCCTTGCCTTCTGCGCCCGTTCCTGCCGTGGCCTTGGCGCGTGGCATCTTGGTCAGCAGCAGGACGATGAAGATAACGATTAAAATTGCAAGGATGAATTTGTATGGACGCAGCGTCAGTTGAAGCATGTGCAGGTTGTAGGCGTGGGCTTCAGCCTTGCTCATGTGAGCGACCTTGTCAGCCAGGTTGCCGCCTTCACCAAAGATCAGGTACTTGCCTAAGACGATCCCCAAGATGTCACCCAGCGGCGTCAGTGTTTGCGCAAAGTTCAGCCGCTGGTTGGCCGTGTTGCGGGGACCCATCATTGAGGCGTAGGTGTCACAGGACGTTTCCAAAAAGCTTAGCCCAACGGCAATGGCAAAGATGGCTACCAGGAACACGCTGTAGGTGGCAATTCGGGATGCCGGGAAGAACAGCGAGCAGCCGATGATGTAGAACATCAGGCCGACCAGAATGGCCACCTTGTAGCTGGCCTTCTTAACGATCCGCGAGGCGGGGATGGCCATCAGGAAGTAGCCGCCGTAGAAGGCTGACTGAACGAAAGCCGTGGCCGTGTCGTTCAGCGTAAAGACCGTCTTGAACTGCGTGATCAGAATGTCGTTCAGACTGGCTGCGGCCCCCCAGAGCGGGAAGATCAGGCAGACCAGCAGGAACTGAAACATTGGCGTCTTGTCAAGGTAGCCGTCCGGCAGCTGCAGCCAGCTTTGGCCCTTGTCAGAATTCTTACTGTTTTGCATGGCTCATACCTCACTAGAACGTAACGCCGGATTCAAGAATAATGTTAGAGTAAGGCGTCATCTCACCCGTGCGGATGAAGGCGTGCGTCTTGGCCAGGTTCTTCTTCAAATCACTGTGAGGCATGAATTCGATCTCAACATCAGGCAGCGCCTTTTTGATGTTTTCCAGCTGTTCTGGATTTTGGTCCTTGATCTCATCGGCAAGGAAGATCTTTTCAACCTTCATTTCCTTCAAGACGTTGTTCAAAACATCCATAAAGCTTGGCAGCTGCTTATCGAGCGCCAGATCGATCTTCTTGGTTCCCATTGGCACCGGCATGCCGGCATCGCCAATCGACAGCCAGTCCATGTGGCCCATGTTGGCAACGACGGCGGACACTTCAGAGTTGATAATTCCAGTTTTTTTCATGATCAAAATCTCCTAATTCCTATTTTTATTGCTGCGAACGTTCAGCCGCGATTATTCGGCAAGTGCGGCTTTGACTTCTTCACTCGTTGGGATCGATGGCATAGCACCCATCTTTTGAACGGTCAGGCTGGAAGCACGCTGCGCGTAGACCAGAGCATCGGCAACATTGCTCAAGTCATCGTCCAGCTGTGAGGCCAAAGCACCGATGAACGTATCACCGGCAGCCGTCGTATCAACGGCCTTGACCTTGAATGCTGGCACCATTCCGTGACCGTGTGGCGTGCAGTAGAAGACCCCTTTTGAGCCCAACGTGATCAGCAGGTTTTTGGCGCCCTGCTGTTTAAACCATTCCGCGGACTTAAGCATGGAATCTTCATCAGTAATCTTGATTCCCGTCAAAACAAAGCTTTCGCTGTCGTTAGGGATCACGACGTCCGTGTATTGCAGCAGCTCTGGCAAGATTTCATGAGCCGGTGCTGGGTTCAAGATCGTCGTTACGCCATGTTCCTTAGCTTGTTTGAAAGCTTCAGCAGTGACTGCCTGTGGCGTTTCAAACTGACTGATCAAAAAGTCGATCTCTTCAAAGACGGCATCGGCATTTTTCAAAACCTCAGTCGTCATTGCTTGGTTGGCACCACCATAAACCATGATGTCGTTTTGGCCCTCGGCATCAAGCGTAATCAAGGCCGTTCCCGTACCATGCAGCTCATCAATTCCAATCAGCTTGGTATCGATATGGTCTTCTTGAAGAGCTTCACGCATGAACTTACCCTCGTTGTCAGCCCCAACCATCCCGATAAACCAGGTCTTGGCACCAGACCGAGCAGCGGCAACTGCTTGGTTGGCACCCTTACCGCCAGGAGCGGAACTCTTGGAACCTGCCGAGATCGTCTCACCAGGCATTGGGAAACGCTGTACGTGGTAGGTCGTATCAACGTTGATGCTACCTAAAACCGCAATTTTCTTAGCCATTTGCTTCCTCCTATGGTCTCTACTGTAAAACGTTTTTGTAAATCGTTTTACGAAAATTTCAACGTTGTTAATTTAACATGATTTGAAATCGTTTGCAACCCCTCTTTAAAAATTTAATTCAAAAGTTTTACTAATGTAAGCGATGAAAATAGCGCCATGGCAAACGATTTCCTAAATTAATTTTTTAGTAAAAAAAAGATCCGACTCGCTCAAACGAATCAGATCTTTTTTATAATCGCTGGTCTTATTCAGCTGTTTTACGCGCGAAATAATGTGCCAGCCGATCTTTTGGATAGATACCCGTTACTTTTTCCTTGGCCACGCCATCGCGAAAAAGCACCAGACTAGGAACACTCATCACTTTATAGCGTTCCGCGATTGCTTGTTGATGATCAACGTTAAACTTGACGAATTTGATCTGCCCAGCAAATTCCTTTTCCAGCTCTGCCATGATCGGTTCCATCATTTTGCATGGTCCACACCATGGCGCCCAGAAATCGACTACCGTCAGCGGGCCTTGAATCATTTCGTCAAAGTTTTCAATGGTTGCTTCTTGTGCCATCAGACTACTCCTTTTTATCGGTTGTCTGCGCATGCTTTTTGCGCCGTACCAAGTGCACGATAATCGTAATGACGAAAACGGCCAGGACAAAAATCCCAAAAGCACTTGAAGGAATCTCAATATCAATTGCAGGAATCGATAAGAACAGCTTAATGGCAACAAACAGAATCAAGATATACGCCATTGGCTCCAATTCTGGAATCTTGTTCATCAAGCGCATAATCACTTCGGCAATTCCCCGCATACAGATGATACCAATCAAGCCACCGATCAAAACGATCACTGGGTTGCTTGAAATTGCAAGTGAAGCCAACACAGAATCAACGGAAAATATGATGTCCATGAACTCGATTTGAGCAACGACCCACCAGAACCGCTTCCGACCAGTCAGACCTTTACGGTTAGCCTTAGGACTAGCCTGCTTGCTGCGCCGTTTCGGGTTGCCCTGAAACTTATAGCGGAAGAAGCGGTAAACCAGATATACCAGGTAGGCAGCTCCGATGACCTTAATTTCCCAGAAATGGATCAGGTAGACGCCAAGTCCAATAATCAAGAAGCGGAAGATATAAGATCCCCAAATCCCGTAAAACAGAGATTCCTCTTGTTCTTTAAGCGTCGGCAAAACCCGTGTCTGAGCTGCTAAGACCACCGCGTTGTCCACGGATAACAGACATTCGATCAATACCAGTGAAAGGATGATCAGCCAATCCTGACTTGAAGTTATCACAGCTTCCCAGTTGTGCAAGTCAAAGAACGGTCCGTAAAGCTTAGTTAAAAGTGACAATGAACTCCTCCTTATCTATTTGTTGTCTCTTTATTTGTATTTTAACAAAATTTGTTTGAATTCGTCATCTATTGGTGCCTGAATTGTTTGAATTTTTTCAGTAAATGGTAAAACCAGCTGCTGCTTAATGCCATGCAGCATCATTCGCGAAGCATCAATCGTACCATACAGCGGATCTCCGATGATTGGATGGCCGCTGTAAGCCAGGTGAACTCTTAACTGGTGAGTCCGACCGGTTGCCAATTGCAGTCTGACCAGCGTGGCGTTTTTACCGCGCCAGGCAACCTGGTAGTAGGTCAATGCTGGCTGACTGGCAAAGCCGTTGACTCGTCGCTTACGCTGATCAAGCAGATCTCTGCCAATTGGCCAATCAAATTTTCCGGCATCCGGCGTGATGTTCCCGGCCACCAGCGCAAGATATTGGCGATGCATCTGCCCTTGACTGATACGACGATCCAAAATCGGCACGACAATTGGATTCTTAGCGATTGCCACGGCGCCGCTGGTTGCTTGATCCAGGCGATGAACCATAAAGGCATCAGCTGATGAAGTCTTTAAATAACCAGCCGCATCGTTGAGCAGAGTCCCAATTTCAAGCGGCTGATTGGGATGCATTTTTTGGCCTGCTGGTTTGTTGACTACCAAGACGTCGCGATTTTCAAACAGTACGTTCAGCCTGGGATGTGGGGTTGGTTGATAGTGCGTTTGCGGCGTCCGAAACTCATCGCCATTAAAATTCAGCTCAATTATATCTGCCGGCTGCACTTGATGATTAACGGGATAATATTGACCATTGACCAAGACGTTATGACGCGTTCTAAGATAATATACAAAGCGCCGCGGCAGCAGCCATTGCTTTTGCAGCAGATCACGCAGCGTTTGGGACGGCTGATCTTTTGACAGCGTCTCGATGATTTTCCAGTTTTTTTCCATCATAGTCCCCTTAATTGATGATTATTTGATACTTTTTTCAGTTCTTATGGTTACCTGGGTTGAATTTTAGCGCATTAAATAGTTGAATTATACTTAAAGACCAATTTTCGCGGAGGATAAAATCATGTTGAGTGCCGAACTAATCAATGAACAAAGCTATTGGATCAGCGTGTTTGAGCCCCTGCCTCATGAACGCGAAGATTTGATCAACAAGTACGAGGTTACCAAAGAGCTTTTGGATTACGCCATCGACCCTTATGAAAAAGCCCGGGTTGAGGTTGATCGGGATGCCGGTGTCACTTTGCTGATCTTTGACGTCTACGTGCCCACACATGAGGTCTCGGCGCCCCAAACCGCGCCAATCGGCATTATGCTGACGGCCAACAACGTTTTAACCTTTACCAATGCTCAGACCAATTTTGTTAACGGAATCCTAGCCAAGCAGCTTAAAACCATGAAAAAACGCGGTCCGGTTAATGATCGCTTTGATTTCATCCTGCCAACACTTTACAAACTCTCAACCAGCTATTTTGGACCAATTCGGCGTGCCGATCAACAGCGCCAGCAGATTCAGCGCAACCTGCAGAACCATACGGAACGCAAGGCAATTACCGAATTTATGGAAATCGAAACGGGACTGGTCTATATTCTGACTTCACTAAAAGGCAACGTTTCCCTGCTTGAAGAATTCAAACGACGCTTTGGCAGCCGGATGTCGCATCGCCAGCTTAATGATCTGGACGATATTATTATCGAAGCCCAGCAAGGTTTAGAAATGGCCCAGATGACATCTGACGTCTCGGCTCGCGTTTCTGACGCCTATAGCAAGGTCCTGGACAGTAATCTGAACCAGACCATGAAATTTCTGACCATCTATTCAATCGTCTTGGCAATTCCGCCAATCGTTTCCGGCTTTTATGGCGAAAACGTCAGGTCGCTGCCGTTTGCCCAAAGCGAATGGGCCTGGCAGATTACGATCGCGATTACTTTAATTATGATTCTGCTCTCAATCTGGTTTTTATTCAATCGACACTGGTGGCATTGAAATAAGTTCGTAATTTTATGATTGATTAACCTTTTGATTGTCAAAAGGTTCGGATTATGTTAAGATAAATCCTGTTAAATTAAAGTTAAGCCTATATATTCTCGCAATACGGGCGAGAGTCTCTACCCTGAACCGTAAATTCAGGACTATAAGCAGCCAAAAAGTCGTCATGGTTGCCTGCCATGGCGACTTTTTGCTTGTCTGTATGGGCTGACTCAGGAGGAAAGATCTTGAATAGTGCATCACAGGGAAAATTAAACGACTTTGGGAAAAATCTGGTACTTGGCTTTCAACATCTGCTGGCCATGTACTCAGGCGACGTCTTGGTCCCGCTTTTGATTGGAAACTTTCTGCATTTCAATGCAGCACAGATGACCTATCTGGTTTCAATCGACATCTTCATGTGCGGGATCGCCACACTGCTGCAGCTGCGCAAGACGCCGCTGACTGGGATCGGTCTGCCGGTCGTTCTGGGTTGTGCGGTACAATCAGTTGCCCCTTTGGAATCGATTGGCGGCAAACTGGGCATTGCCTACATGTATGGTGCCATCATCTGTGCCGGAATCTTTGTCTTTTTGATTGCCGGCCTGTTTGCTAAGATGAAAAAACTGTTTCCACCAGTCGTAACTGGATCCTTGATTACCATTATCGGTTTTACGCTGGTTCCAGTCGGTTTTCAAAATCTCGGCGGTGGCTCAGCAGCTGCCAAGTCATTCGGTGCGCCAGCCAACTTAGCAATCGGCTTTTTAACGATTGTCATCATTTTGGCAATCAATGCATTTGCCAAGGGTTTTGTTAAGTCAATCGCAATTCTGCTGGGGATTTTGATTGCTTCCTTTATTGCCGGCGCATTTGGCATGGTCTCATTAACACCGGTTGCCCAAGCTTCCTGGTTCCATCTGCCGCAGATCTTCTACTTTGGGGTTCCTAAGTATAACGGCAGCGCGATCGTTACCATGATGCTGGTTTCTTTAACGACGATGATCGAATCGACTGGGGTCTACTTTGCCCTAAGCGACGTTACTGGTCAGAAGATTACTGAAGACGACATGAAACGCGGCTATCGTGCTGAAGGGATTGCTGCCATTTTAGGCGGGATCTTCAATACCTTCCCCTACTCAACGTTCTCGCAAAATGTCGGCGTTCTACGCATGTCCGGCGTTAAAACCCGCAAACCGGTCTACTATGCTGCTTTCCTGCTTTTGGCACTGGGACTGCTGCCTAAAGCCGGCGCACTGGCAACCGTAATTCCTACGCCGGTTCTCGGTGGGGCCATGATCGTAATGTTTGGCATGGTCGGCGTACAGGGAATTCAGATTCTGCAAAAAGCGGATCTGAACAAGAACAGCAATCTACTGGTTGCCTCGATGTCAATTGGACTGGGGCTTGGCGTAACTGTTTATCCACAGATTTTCCAACATCTGGCAACCGAAGCACAGATCATTCTGGGCAACGGGGTGGTCGTTGGCAGTCTGGCAGCCGTAATCTTAAATCTGATCTTTAACTGGCAGGACTTCAAAAAGCCGATTCAAAGCAAAATTAAGAACAACCCAAGAACTGCTGATCTAATTATGAATGAAAATTAAAATTAAGGCGTCGGTGATCGCTTCACTGGTGCCTTTTTAGTTGTAAAATAAAGCCAGATCTAACTTGAAAGGGGTTTTGTTTCATATGGAACATTTTGGTTCATTTCATTCTTCATGCACGGCAATGCTGGTTGGCAAAAAGGCAACGATTGACGGCTCAACCATAATTGCCCGCGATGAAGACGGCGAAAGCGGCATTAACCAAAAAACTTTCAAAGTCTTTCCGGCTCGCGACTATGATGAGGAGTTCATTTCTGAATACTCAGGCGTTAGAATCCCGCTCCATGGTCATGGCTGTCGCTTTACTGCTACACCAAACGCTCAGGAAAATGAGATCAAAGGGCGCTGGGACGAACAGGGCATCAATGAATACAACGTGGCAATGAGTGCTACCGAAACTGAAGGTACCAACGCTCGCTGCCTAGGCCACGATCCGTTGGTTAAAAACGGCATCGACGAGGATTCCATGCTGTATCTGGTACTGCCATTTATCAAAACTGCCAGAGAAGGCGTGGCCCGGCTTGGTAAGCTGATCGAACAATATGGAACCGGCGAGTGCAATGGTATTGCCTTTGCCGATCAAGATGAGGTCTGGTACTTTGAAACCGGTGCTGGTCATCAATGGGCCGCTCAACGCATTCCAGATGACTGTTATGCCATCTGTCCCAACATCATGGTGATTGAGGAAATCGACTTTAACGATCCCGACAATTTCATGTTTGCATCATCTTTAAAGTCATTCGTTGAAAAAAATCATCTGAATCCTGACCCAACGACCTTTAACTATCGCAACATCTTCGGGACGCAAAGCGAGGCTGACAGCTACTATAACACGCCTCGAACCTGGTATGGACAAAAGCTGTTCAATCCATCCATTGAACAGGATCCAACCAGTCAAAACATGCCATTCCTGCGGCGGCCAGAAAAGAAGATCGCGATTGAAGACGTGGAAGCCTTTCTTTCTTCTCATTACAATGGCACGCCATATGATCCGATGGGAACTTTTGCCTCGGGAACCAAGGAAGAGCAGCGCAAATTCCGCTCAATCTCACTTGATCGCAATCAAAGCTCCTGCATTCTACAGATTCGCAATCACGTACCAAAAGAATTTGCTGCCATTCAATGGATCAATTTCGGTTTCTACTGCTACAGTCCATACGTACCGTTTTATACCAACATTTCCGACACGCCAGCCAACTACCAAAAAGCTGGCGCCGAGGTCGATACCAACAGTGCCTATTGGATGTACAAAACGCTGGCCGTTGTAGTTGAACCGCTCTATCACAAATTTATCAATGAGGTCAACGAATATCGCGATGGCTGTCAGAGCTTTGGCCTGCAGCGAATTGACCAGATTGACCAGCAGGCGGCTGAACTTGAAGTAGATGAGCTGAACAACTTCCTTACCAAAGCCAATCTGCAAACGGCCGCCGAGGTTACCAAGCGAACCCACTCGCTGCTCAGCAGTCTGATCAAACAATCGCTGCTTGACTCCAAGTATCAGTTTGAGCTTGGCGATAATCTATAAAGAGCTACTAAAGCAAAAAATCGCGTGCCGTCAGCATTAAGTCTGATTACATGCGATTTTTTCATTTGTCTGCAGTTATTTGTGGTTATAGTATTCAACCTCAACGTCATCATCAGTCAGAATCAGCTTAGTCAGACTGCCATTCTCCGGACGCACCGTCAGATCGTACTTGCCCTGGCCAAAGCGCTCCATCAAGCTAAGCAGCGTATTGCCATGACTGACCCAAAGAATATTGGCGTCATCTGGTACCTCTGAGTGCCGAATCAGGTCAATTCCCTGATCAACGCGGGCCCAGTATTCAGCATTGTTTTCGGCATGATGGAATGGATCGGCATCCTTTAGCCAGTCTTTGGCCTGACCGATGCTATATTTTTCGACGATTGCCTTAAAAGTTGGCAGACCATGCGGCGCTCCTGCCAGATACCAGGCCTCATCCATATTGGCACCTTCAAAATAGCCATAGAACTCTTCTCTAAAGAATGGTGCCGTTATTGGCTGCTTGACCGAGTCAGCCTGATTCATATCCAGAATTGTCTGGATCGTTACTTCGGCGCGAGTGGTGTCGCTGCAAAAAGCTGCATCAAAGTGAATCTTGGCCAGCTTTTCTCCGGCATTGCGCGCATCCTGCATCCCTTTTTGCGTCAACGGCGAATTGCTCCAGCCCTGCAGCTTGTTATAGATGTTGTAGTACGTCTGGCCATGCCGTACCAGATAGACATTCAATTTTTTCAATCTTGGTACCCCCTTTGAATCTAAAACGATTGTAACGCTTTCTTGAACTTAAGGATAACATAAGCATCATAGATTCTTCAAACATTTCCCGTAATATTAAAAGCATCGAAAGAAGGGATGTTGCTTGAAACTACGTAATCCACACTCTGAACAAGATATCGTCGCTGCCCAGATCGTTGGGATGAATGGCAAGACTGTTACCGTCAAAACCGAAACCGGCCAGATTCTGCGGCTGCCATTAACTGCTAAGCATCAGCATGACCAGATCTTTTTGGCATCATTAAAAGACATCTGGCACGCGCAAATCTGGATCCCTGTCAACCGCCAGCTCAAAAGACTGTTCCATTATGACTGGCTGCTCGATCCAGCTCCAGTCAAAGCATAAATCTGATTAAGTTTCCTCAACGTTTTGCCACAATACACTTGCACAGGCTGAATTTGTGCTAGAATGATTGACGTTAAGCTCTTTTATGAGTACGTTAAGAATCATATAACTGCGAGGATATTTTTCGACATGAAACGATTAAGCAAACTCGTGAACACCAGGATTGGCTTTTTTGCACTCTTGGTGTTCCTTTTTTGGATTAAAACCTTGATTGCCTACTTCACTGACTTTAAATTAGGCGCTCAAGGCTTGGTTCAATATCTAATCGTCCTGATCAATCCACTGGGAACCACCCTGCTATTGTTTGGTCTGGCATTTTACTTTAAGCGATCGCGCTTTTTCTATCCCGTTTTAATGGGAATCGACATTGCCAATACGCTGCTATTATATTTAAACGTTATCTACTACCGTGAGTTTACGGACTTTATGACGATTGCCACCATGACCGGCTATTCTAAAGTCAACCAGGGGCTTAGCGGCAGTTCTTTGGCATTGACCAATCTGCATGACGTTTTTTATTGGCTCGATATTGTCGTCATCCTACTCTTGATGCTTTTTAGAAAGATTAAGTTTGATCCCCGCGCTTTTTCGCACCGGCTGGCATTTGCCTTCACCTCAGTTTCATTGGTCGTCTGCGGCTTGAATCTGATGGTGGCAGAAATGGATCGGCCACAGCTTTTAGGGCGGACGTTTGACCGCGTCTACATCGTTAAGTACCTGGGGCTGGATGCCTTTACCGGTTACGACCTGGTTAAATCAGAGCACGTCAGTCAAATGCGTAAGAGTGCCACCAAATCACAGCTCAAGACCGTTGAGAAGTTTACCAAGGAGCATTATGCCGCGCCGAACAAAAAGCTGTTTGGGATTGCCAAGGGCCGCAACGTAATCGTTATTCACCTGGAAAGCTTCCAACAGTTCCTGATCGATAAAAAAATCAATGGTCAAGAAGTTACGCCATTTTTAAATTCGCTGTATCACGGTCAAGACACCTATGCCTTCTCCAACTTCTTTAATCAGGTTGGCCAAGGCAAGACCTCAGACGCGGAAAACATGTTGGAAACCAGCACGTATGGACTTTCGCAGGGTTCACTGTTTGCAACACTGGGCAATGACAATACCTTCCAGGCTGCTCCCGCTATTTTGAAGCAGCGGGCTGGCTATACCTCAGCTGTTTTCCATGGCAATATCGCCAGCTTCTGGAACCGCAACAACGTCTACAAGAACCTCGGCTATCAATACTTCTTTGACGCCAGCTATTTCGACACGTCCGGCGACAAGGCAACCGGCTATGGCTTAAAGGACAAGCTGCTGTTTGCTGATTCGATCAAGTATCTGCAGCACCTGCAGCAGCCGTTCTATGTCAAGTACTTAACGGTTACCAACCACTTCCCATTTGATCTTGACGATGAGGATAAAGACTCCAATTTCACGACGACGAATACTGGATCATCAACGGTCGACAACTACTTCGTTACCGCGCACTATCTTGATCAGTCGCTGCAGGAGTTCTTTAGCTATCTTGATAAGACGGGGCTGGCCAAGAAATCAATCATCATGATCTATGGTGACCATTATGGGATCTCCAATTCGGAAAACAAGAACCTGGCCAGCGTCTTAGGCAAGAATGCTGACGACTGGACCGATTTTGACAACGTTCAGATGCAGCGGGTGCCACTGATGTTCGTTATTCCAGGATCTGGTGGTCACGGCGGCATCTACAGTACTTATGGCGGCGAGATCGACGTCTTGCCAACGCTGCTGCATCTGTTGGGAATCAGCACCAAACGCTATATCCAGTTTGGAACTGATCTGTTCAGCTCACAGCATGATCAAGTCGTTGCCCTGCGCAACCAAGACTTTGTGACACCGAAGTACACCAGTATCAGCGGCAAGATCTACCTCAACTCGACTGGCAAGCTGGCCAAACTGACCAAGCAGGAGAAAAAACAGCTGCGGGCCGATCAAAAGAAGGTTTCTGAAGAACTGGCCCTGTCAGATTCGCTTAACGAAAAGAATCTGCTGCGCTTCTATCATCCAAAAGGCTTTAAGACCGTCAATCCAAAAGACTACAACTATGCTAACGGATTAAAGAAGGAAAAGAAGATTGAAAAGTCCAAGGGCATTCAATCAACCAGCATTTTCTCCAAGAACAACGACAAGACCACTACCGACAGCTATAGCACCAACGCCCCAGAACAGGGACATTCTGCTACGAGTTCCAACCGAATCAAGATCACCAATCCTGATGGCAATGGCAATTAATGTTTCGTTAATCTAATTTAAGTCCCAGGGCTGTTAAGTCAGTTCTGGGGCTTTTACTATTTCGCTCAGTGCCCTGCTTAATTGGTCCTAAAATTCGTGATAAAATTAAAGAAAATTGATTTAGAAAGGCGTGAGCTGCATTATGCGAGAACATGAAGAGATTCAAGAAAAACTGATTGAAGTTGCCAACCGCCGCTATGCTACCAAAAAGTTTGATCCTGACCGCAAAGTCGACGATGATGACTGGCGCACGATTCTAGAAGTCGGCCGCCTGTCGCCCAGTTCGTTTGGCTATGAGCCGTGGCAGTTCGTTGAGCTTGATAATCCGCAGATGCGTCAAGACCTTAAGCCAATCGCCTGGGGAGCCGTCAACAGCATCAATGGCGCTGACAAGCTGCTCTTGATTTTTGCCAGAAAAGACATCACCTACGACAGCGACTACGTAAAATACATGGTCCAAGACGTCAAGCGCCACGAATACGATCCCAATTCCAAATCATCACAGGCCTTTAAGCATTTTCAAGAAACCGACATGGACATCAACGACGAGCGCACCCGTTTCGACTGGGCAGCCAAGCAGTGCTACATTGCCATGGCTAATATGATGATGGCGGCAGCTGCGCTAAAGATTGATTCCTGTCCAATCGAAGGCTTTAATCGCGAAAAAGTCGAATCCTATCTGGCTGAAAAAGGCGTTTTAGACCGTCAGCACTGGGGATTGGCCGTGATGGTAAGTTTCGGCTATCGCGATGAGCCAATCAAGCCCAAATCACGGCAGGCTATTTCTGACATCTACCGCACGATCAAATAGATAAGGAGCAAGAACATGGCTAAAGAAATGCTGGTTACGACGACTGAAAAGATTCCGGGCCATAACTATGAAGTTTTAGGCGAGGTCTTTGGCGTTACCACCCAATCCAAAAACGTTTTTTCCAATATCGGCGCTGGACTGAAAAACGTGGTTGGCGGCGAGATCAAAGCCTATACCAAAATGCTGCATGAATCGCGTGAGGTCGCAATTGCCAGACTGCGCGAGGATGCCGAGGCCAAAGGTGCTGATGCCGTGGTCATGATGCGCTTTGACTCCGGCTCAATCGGAACCGACATGCAGTCAGTGGTTGCTTATGGCACGGCCGTAAAATTTACTGAATAAAAAAAGATCCAGGCTGAACATATCGCCTGGATCTTTTATTTTTACTTATGCCGCGAATCGATGTGCATCGATGAGCTGTGCGTGGCCATTCGTTTTTGAGGGTAAAGCGCCTTGGCCAAAGCCGTAATCGCAATCGGCGCCTCGCCAAAGCCAACTGCAATCAGCGCGGCCTTGCCTGGGTAGGTAACGCCATCACCAATTGCATAGACGCCAGGGACGCTGGTTTCCATTTTGGAGTCAACCTTGATCAGTCCCCGCTCGCTTGCCAATGGCAGTTCCCACTCATTAAGCGCGGCGTTGTTGGAGGTAAAGCCATAGTTAACCAAGATTTTGTCTACTGCCAGATGTTTTTCTTCATCGGAGCGCATCTTTTTAAGCGTCAAATCAATCGAATCATCTTCGTTCACCTGCAGTTCCTTAGGCAGGTATGGCGTTTCCACCTGAACCTGAGATTTTTTCAGCTGGGAGACGGTATGCTCCAAAGCACGAAAGGCATCCCGGCGATGAATCAAGTGAACCTCTTTGGCGATCGGCTCCAGCATCAGTGCCATATCAATCGCCGAATCACCGCCGCCCAGCACTGCCACGCGCTGATCGACAAAATCAGACTGATCACTGACAAAATAGCGCACCTGTCGTCCCTCCAGCTGGTCTGCGCCATCCAATGCCAGTCTGCGTGGTGAAAAGGCGCCGTTGCCCAATGCAATCACTACGGCTTTGGAATAGGACGTTCGCTGTGCTGATTCAATCTTAAAGGTCCCGTCAGCCAGCTTGACGACGTTGGTAACCTGCTCGCCTAAAAATTGATCGACCGGCGCAATAGCCATCTGTTTTTTTAGATCAGCAATCAACTCGCGCCCCTGCACGCCAGCTTCACCAGCTACGTCCCAGATTTGTTTTTCCGGATAGAGCGCGGCAACCTGTCCTCCCAGCTGAGGCAGGCTTTCAATCAGCTGCGCCTTTAATTCATGCAGACCAGCGTAAAAAGCAGCAAACATTCCGGCGGGACCGCCACCAACAATCGTTACGTCATATGTCTGTTCCATCATCTTTACCTCGTTTTAAAAAAATCTTTTCTACGACAAAAGCCATTGTACCACGGCTTGGCGCCTTAATTTTGATAAAACGGTTTAATTGTTGTCAAAACAATGTTTGAGTTTTAATTGGTTTTTGGTTATTATGTAATTGTAAACGTTATCTAACAATATTCATTCGGAGGAAATCAATCAATGGCTAAAAAGAAAATGATTTTAGACTTGGACACTGGTGTTGACGACGCTTTGGCTCTGGCTTACGCGGTTGCTGATCCAGAAGTTGATCTGATTGGGATCGTGGCTTCATACGGTAACAACCTGCTGGACGTTTGTGCTGAAAACAGTCTGAAGCTTTTGGAACTGCTCGGCCAAACCGATGTGCCTGTCTACAAAGGTCTGCCACACTCCAGCACGACCGACAGCTTTGAAGTTATGCAGGTTTCTAAAGACATTCACGGTAACAACGGGATCGGCGATGTTGAGCTGCCAACCCCTAAGCGTGCCGTTGAAGCTGAATCCGGTGTCGACTTCTACATCGAAGCAGCCCACAAGTATGGCAAGGATCTGATCATCATTCCTACTGGCCCAATGACCAACCTGGCCGCTGCCCTGGAAAAGGATCCTGAAATTGCTCACCTGATCGGCAACGTTACGTTCATGGGTGGTGCATTGACGGTTGAAGGTAACGTTACTGACGTTGCTGAAGCCAACATCAACCAAGACGCCAAGGCTGCCAACACGGTTCTGCAAAGTGACCTGCCATTGACGATGGTTGGCCTGGACGTTACGCTGCGCACGCTTTTGACTAAGAAGGAAACGCAGCAATGGCGCGACCTGGGTACGAAAGCTGGTAAGGCCTACGCTGACATTACCGACTTCTACATCGATGCCTACTACAACCTGGATATCGACAAAAACGGCTGTGCCTTGCACGACCCACTGGCAGTCGGTGTCTCCATCGACCCTACCTTTGTTCAAACGATCAGCCTGTTTATGAAGGTTAACTACGAAGAACACAACTACGGCCGGACGATTGGCGACAACTCACGCTTGAACGATCCTAATCCAAACGTTAAGGTTGCCGTTAACGTTGACAAGGAACGTTACTTGAAGGTATTCATGGAACGTTTGAACAGCGTCTTGAAAGAACACTAATTACTAATCAAAAAACCTCATCGGTGCTTGCTGATGAGGTTTTTTGATCCTATTCAGTCTGCAGATTGGCTGACGGCAGATCCATAGCTGCGTTCTGAGCCGGCATAACAGCGTTTAGAAGCGTTAATTGCGCTAAGGCCTCAACCCACTCGGCATCATCATTTAAAGCTGGCAGCAATTGATATTCGCTTCCACCAGCAGCTAAAAAGACATCCCGGTTCTCCTCGCCCAATTCCTGAATCGTCTCCAGACAGTCAGCGGTAAAACTAGGCGCGATGACCAGTACCTTGCGATAGCCTTGCTTAGGCAGCGCGGTCAAAAGATCTTTGGTGGCCGGCGTCAGCCACTTTGCCGGTCCAAAGCGCGACTGATAGGCTTGAAAACAGGGAATCTGCAGCCCCAAACGCTCAATTACCGCCATGGTCGTTTGCCGGCAGCGCTGGGCGTAAGGATCACCGGCCTTTTGATAACTGAGCGGAATGCCATGATATGAAAAGACGATTGCATCTGGATTCATTTTAGCAACCGCTTTTTGCAGTTTATTCGATAATGCTTTGACATACGGCCAAAAACTGCTGTAGTCACTGACGAATCTAATTTCTGGAACCGTTTTGCGATCCTGGTAAAACCGAGCGACGTCATCTTGAACCGAAGCCGTGGTTGTAGTTGAATACTGCGGATACATTGGAATGATCGTTAAATCGGTGATTCCTTGAAACTCAAATTCTTTTAAGGCCGCACCAATCAGCGGCTGACTGTAGCTCATGGCATAGCGAACCGTATAATCCGGCAGTCGCTTTTGCAGCAGCTGGGCTTGGCGCTGGGTATAATGCAGCAACGGCGAGCCAATCTCTGATGACCACAGCTGCTCATAATTAACGGCCGACTTAGGAGCATGTTTGGGCAGCACCATCATGTTTAGAATTGGCTGCCAGATCAATGGCGGCATATGAATGACCCGCCGATCGCTTAAGAACCGCCGTAGAAATCTGGTAACCGCTAGAACGCTGGGATCACTTGGCGTTCCAAGATTAACCAGCAGGATGCCTTTTTGATTTTTCTTCATAGTTTTGCCTCTTACTCTTATTGAAATTCAATAGGACCATTCTACCACGACATCTAGTAGCCATTTTATGTTCAAACGCCATATATTGTGTCCAGGCTGATCAAATGATTATCAGTGAATCTCAATGAATTTAAACCCAGCTTGATTCAAATCAATTTCTCCGCTTAAATTCTTTTTTATTTCAAATTAAACTTCGATAAAATTTCTGCTGGCTTGCACTATGCCAAGTTATTTTGTAAGATGAAAACGATCAATCATTCATGTCTGGGGTGCCATACGGCTGAGATAATACCCATTGAACCTGCTCTGGATAATTCCAGCGAAGGGAGATACGGTAAATAATCTGTTGTAATTAGCCCCACTGTGGATCTTTTCCATAGTGGGTTTTCTTTTGGACAGGTGATTGAAAATTTCAATCATTAGGAGGGTCTTTCATGGCCAAAAAAAATAACAAGTTTCATCTGCGCGACATTATCCTGCTGGCACTGGTCGGCATTATCTTTGGGGTGATCTACTGGGCAGCTGCCTTTGTGTACAACGCGCTGACCATTGTCTTTACACCGCTCAAACTGCCAATGATGGGTAACGATCTAACCATGGGGCTTTGGTGCATGGCCGGTCCGATGGCGGGATTTATGCTGAAAAAACCTGGTGCACCTTTCCTTGGCGAGTTTTTAGGTGCCGCTGGTGAAGCCTTGATTGGTGATCAATGGGGCGCGGCCAATCTGATTTCTGGTGCCGTTCAAGGGATTGCCAGCGAACTGGGTTTTACGTTCACCGGCTACAAGCACTATGACTGGCTAGGGGCCGTTTCAACAACCATTACCACTACGATCGTAACGTTTGCCTGGGATTGGTTCCGCAATGGCTATAACAAGTTTGGCTTCAAAAACGTTTACTACTTTAGCGGCCGGCTGCTTTCAATGTTCATCTTCTGCGGTGTTTTGGTAATGCTGATCGAACGGCTTCTGGAACGCTCGCACGTCATGAAACGCGAGGAATTTAACGACTAATGAATCATTTGGCAATTGACAATCTGACTTTTGCATATACGCCAAAGCATCCGACGTTAAAAGACGTTGCGCTGAGAATTCCAGTTGATTCTTGGACGCTCTTTTATGGTGCTTCCGGCAGCGGCAAGTCCACGCTGATGCGCCTTTTAGCCGGTCTGCTGCCTAAATACGGCGGCCGGATTCTGCAGGGAAACATCAAGCTGCCGAATGGTTTAACCGTTGCGATGATGTTTCAGGATCCTGGGATGCAGTTCGCGCTTGATACGCCGCAGCATGAATTGGAATTTGCCTTGGAAAACCTGCAGCTGCCTGCCAACGAGATGCCCGCCCGCATTGAGCATGCCTTAAAATTCTGCGGCATTGAGCACCTGCGCGATCGTCAACTGGCCACGATGGCAGGCGGCGAGCAGCAGCGGGCCGCCTTGGCCGTTCTAGTCGCGATGGATACTGATATTCTGCTGTTGGACGAGCCATTTGCCAGCATCGACAACCATAATCGGACTTTGTTGATTCAGCAGCTGACCTTACTGCAGCAAAAGTATCACAAAACGATTATCGTTGCTGATCATGATCTGCATGGCTATCGCGGTTTGGCAAAACAGATCATTCACTTTGAAAATCAGCGGGCCCAATTGCTTGATACCGCTGCCAGTGATGCACTGCTTCAGTCTGCCGATCAGCTGGCCGCCACGGTCCACCACGTCAAACTACCGACTGCCAGCGACCAGCCGATTCTAACGCTCAAAAAAGTAGTGATTGAACATGGAGATCAAAAGCTGATCATGGCAAATGACTTTTCATTTTTCAAAAATCAAACGACGCTGCTGACTGGCGCCACGGGAACCGGGAAATCCTCATTGTTTAAGGCTATTACACACTTGGCGGCCTACCAGGGAACAATCGTCTATAATGACCAGGACAGCCAAAAAATCAAACCGCGCCGTTATGCTCAACAGGTCGGCTACGTCTTCCAGCATGCCGTCGACCAGTTTCTTAGCGTAACGGTTAAAGAGGAGTTGGCGCTGAGTCTTAAAAAGGGCCGTAATCCCTACTTTGACGAGGATCACCTAGCCGCGGCACTTAAGCTGCTTGATTTGAATAAATTGCAGGATTGCGTAGTCTACTCGCTTTCTGGCGGTCAGCAAAAAAAGCTGCAGCTGCTTTTAATGCTGATGATGGGGCAGCCGGTTCTGCTGTTGGATGAGCCTTTTAGCGGCCTTGACCTTCATTCGCTGCACAATGTCGTTGATCTGATCAAGGCCAGCCAAAAAGTCTACCCGCAAACAATGATCATTATCAGCCATCAGTTGGAGGGCCTGGAAAAGCTGATTGATCGGCACGTAAAACTGGCAGACTGTCAGCTCAGCTATCGGGAGGAATTTTAAATGAATCCAAGTTTTAAACTGTTGTTGGTGCTGATCATTGCCTTAGAAGTCTCGTTTACGCGCCATTTAACGATCAATCTGGTCTTAGTTGCCGTTGCCATAATCTATCTTTTGACTAAGCGCATTCGGCCCCGCTTGTTTGGCTGGCTGTTTTTAATGCCGTTATTTCCAGCAGTCGCGGTATTTATCACGATTGCCTGGTTCAGTCCCGGCCATGACTATTTTTATGCCTGGGTGCTGTTTTCACGAATCTATGTCTACGTTTTTACCGGCGCGGCTATTACGCAGACCACCAGTCCACTGGAGCTCACCCGCTCTTTGGAACAAAATCTGCATCTGCCCAGCAAGTTTGCTTATGGAACGCTGGCAGCCGTCAATCTGATTCCACGGATTAAAATGGCGGTTAAAACGATTCGCGCGGCTGGTCAAATGAGGGGCATCAATCTGTCTCGGTGGTCACCAACGCTTTATTTCAAGGCAATCCTGCATGCCATCACCTGGTCGGACCAACTGGCGCAGGCTATGGAATCACACGGCTACGTTGAGGATCGCGCGCGGACCAGCGTTCATCAGATTACATTAACGGCTTGCGATTGGTCAATATTGATAATAAGTATTATTTTAATACAGATTATCACATTTGCCCTACCATAGCAGATTCGATATAATTAAAGAAAATATTTGGAGGATTCCAATTCATGGATAACAAATTCGGTCAGCGAATCGTTAGCGCGCTAGCCTACTTCAGCATTTTCTTTTTACCGGTCATCTTCCCATTGATCGTCTGGATTATCGCAAAATACCAAGGCTTCAACGAGGTGCGTAAAAACGCTGTTAAGGCCTTCTGGAGCCAGATTTTCCCCTTGCTGTACATGATTGCGATTTTTGTAATCATTGGAGCAGCCAACATGCAGAATCTGGCTCATTTAGGCGGCTTGTTCAGCATTCTGGCAGCTTTTGCATTGCTGCTGGCCTTAGTACTTTTGATCTACAACGTTGCGATGGGAATCGCGGTTTTGTTGGGACGCAAGCCACAAGATCATCACCAGGAATTCTAGTTTACAAGTCAGTAATCCTTGTCTCAGCACTGAGGCAGGGATTTTTTATTTTGGCATATTAAAAATCAGATTGTGTAAAAACAGATTATTAGCATACTAATTAAGCAAAAACAGCGCTATGCCAAGCTTTGTCGTGCTTAGCATAGTGCTGTTTTTTTGATTACGTTTATTTAGTGCTTGAATTGAGCTTTAATGACTGATTCTTCTGGAATGTTCTTTTTACCCTTCAGCATCTGCAGCAAAATCTCGCCGGCACGCTGCCCCATCAAAAAAGGATTTTGCGAAACTACCTTAGCATAGGGACAGATACTGCCAATCAACGCAGTATCGGCAAAGCCAGTTACCGCAGTTCTTGCTTCGTCAATGACATGCTCTTTCATCAATCGCGGCAAAAATTCCAGCAACCAGCGTTCTTTGAGGGCAAACAAAAGACATTTACCTGGTCGACTCAAGGCTTTTTTGAGTGCACCATAGACTGCATCCGGCTGAAAGTTGTTCTCATCAATTTCAATCGTCTCAATGGTCGACGCTACTTGACTGATTCCTTGAAAACGCTGGATTCGCGTTGAAGCCAACTCAATCGTCGAAGTCAAAACTACAACCCTTTGAAAGCCTTGATCAGCGAAATATTCCGTCGTACTGCGCGCAGCCTCATAGTTGTCAGTTACTACTTTGGGCCATGTTGAGCGTGGTAAGTCACGATCCACAACTACGACTGGAAAATCACGCGTTAGCTCACCAGCGACCTGCTCCGTATCGCTGGTTAATGGCTGAAAAACCAAGCCATCAAAGCCATGCTGGTTGATTGAATGCAGCAGCTGACGTTCATGAGTCAGACTTGAGCCGGAATTTAAAAGGACCGATATGTATCCTGCCTCTTCAACCCGACTTGATATGCCACGATAGATTTCAACTGAAAAATAATCTGCAATATTAGCCGCCAGAACCGCAATAATTCGACTGCTATTGCGCGCCATCTCTCGTGCTGCTGAGTTGGGAACGTAATTCATTTTTTTAATGGCAACCCGAATTCGCTCAGCAGTCTGGTCTGACATTTTTTGCGTTTTGCCATTTAAAAATCGCGAAACCGTTGCCACTGAAACATCAGCAACTTTAGCAACATCTCTAATCGTAGGGCGTTTTTTACTTGCATCTTTTATCGACATAAAATTCACTCTTTCGCTAATCCTCTAAACACTTAATTATAACAATGGCGACTGTTGATGACAATTTAGCCCTAATTCATCTCTCTTTTTGTAAGCCCTTAAATTTTTTGATAAATTTAAGGTAACAGGTTAACCTTTATAAACCCTTTAATATCAACAGGTAACAGGTTAACCACATGAAACAAAAGGAATTTGCAAATTAAAAATAGTATTGAATATTTTAGGTTAACAGGTTACACTATAAAACGTTGAAAGCGAAATCATTTTTGGAGGTGCGATCTTGAACGAAAGAACACTAATCGATCCAGAAGCCTTTGCCTTGAAGTTTGCCCAAACCGCCCAAACGGAAGCAATCGCAGACAAAGACCTGGCCATTGCCGCTAAGAAGTTTCTACTGAGCTATCTAACCGCCTATTATCTGGTTGACGATTTTAACGCCATTGAAAGAACCAATTTCAAGCGGGTTGATGAGAAAAAATTTCAAGATCTGACTTTTGAAGAATTGCTGAATCGAGTCAAATCATTAAACAAGTACTGAGACATTTTAAAAAGGGGACGAAAAAAATGACTTTAATCTTAAACACTTGGATTTTTGAAAATGATGTTAAGAAAGGTGTCAGTCAAGTTGACCTGGTTAAGCGGGTTGCCGCTTTGGGTGCAGATGGCATCGAAGTTCGTCGCGAATACTTCAAAGACTTTGATGTTGAATTAGCCGCCGTTGCCAAAGCCGCCCGCGAAAATGATTTGATCGTCAACTATAGTGTGCCGGATGTGATCTTTGAAGCTGATGGCACGATCAATCCTAAGCTGCCACAATACTTTGCGGAAGGCAAGCAGATGGGCATCGCCAAAATCAAGTTCAACACTGGCAACTTCTCAAGCTACCATGGCGACCTGGCAAAAGATTTAAGCAAACTGCCATTGGCTGAAATCAAAATGAATGTTGAAAATGACCAAACACCAGTCTCAGGAACTCCTGATGCAATCATTAAATTCCTGACTGCAGCAAGAAACGCTGGCCTCAACAGCATCGGCTACGTTTACGATCTTGGCAACTGGGCCTTTACCGGCTTCGATGCCGTTTTGGCCGCCAAGCAGCTTGCACCTTATTGCGACTACATCCATCTTAAAAACTCCATGCTGGACAGCGAAGGTCATATGATCACCACCGATGATTTGGATAAGGGCATGTTCAATTGGAAGATCATCTGCAGCTATCTGCCGCATGACGTTCAATTTGCTTTGGAATTCCCAATGGCTTCCGACCAAGACGTTGCCGCACAAATCAAACTGTTTCAAGAAAATATTTAATTCATCAGAAAGTCTAGGGTGAGCAATTATGTCTTCTACTATCATTGCGATCTTGCTTTTGATCACATTTATTGGTTTTATTGTCTATATTCTTAAAGGCGGCAATTTGATGATTGGTTTTTTCATCATGGCTATTTTATGGGCCGTGATTGGATTAGTGCCATTCAATGTTGCCATTAAAAAAATCTTCGCTGAGCCAGCCCTAAACTACGGCCCAACGATCATCTACATTGTTTTTGGTTCTTGGTTCGGACGCGTCTTGGTTGACAGTGGCATCGCACCAGCCATCTCAGCCGCTACCAATAAAGTCGGTAAGAAAAAGCCGCTTTTGGCCGCGGTGTTGGTTGCCTTGGTCACATGCCTGATTTTTGTCAGTGCCTATGGGGTTGGCTCGGTAATCGCAATCGGCGTTATCCTGTTGCCAATCCTGCTGTCGGTCGGTTTACCCCGTGATCTGGCCCTCTCGGTATTCGTTTTGTCGATCGGTGCTCCTATGTATCTGAACGTTGTCTTGTACAACCAAATGAAAGCATTCTTCCCAAAGGCGGTCTACGGTGGCAAATACCTTGAATTCGGCATTGCTGCCATGATCGTTCAGATGGTTGCTGTATTGATCTTTTTATTCGTTCATCGCAAACAGATTGACCCTGCCAAAGCAGATGAAAATCTGGCAATTATCGGCGCGGCTGACAACGCTGATGAAGTCAAGTCGGTACCGGTGATTTCATATCTTGTGCCGATCATCCCAGTTGTCATGAACATGCTTTTCAAATGGGATGCGGTTCCGGCCCTAACGCTTGGTACTTTAATTGCAATGCTGCTGACGGGACAGTTTAAAGATTACAAGCACTCGATTCAATTTATGAATGACACGATCAAAACTGCTATCAGCGATATTGCCGGATTGATTATGTTCTTGATGGCACTGACCATGTTTAGCGGTGCCGCTTCAATGAATGCCGTTCGTTTCCGTCCAATCTTTGCTGCCATTCTGCCGCACAACACCTTAATTCTGTGTCTGGCAATGGGAATCCTGGCACCATTAGCATTGTTCCGTGGTCCGCTCCATGTCTGGGGTGCCGGCGCCGCAACCGCAGCCGTTCTTTCAGGAATCGGTCTGTTCTCGGATGCATTGCTGCTGCCTTTAATGTACGTGCCAACGTTATTAGCCGTTTCAACTGATATTACTCAGTCATGGAACGTCTGGGGCCTGGACTACATGAAGGTTGATTCTAAGAAATTCTTGAAGAATGGCGTACCCGTTATGTGGATTGTAAGTATCATTAATGAGCTGCTAGTATTCCATTTCTTCGGCTAAACTAATTTAAAAAGAGGTATATGAATCATGAGTGAAGTAATTACTATCGGTGAACCAATCGTCACTTTTTGTTCCAAAGAACCCGATGTTTCAATGGCTGATGCCTTAGAATGGCACAAAATCCTTGGCGGTGCTGAGCTTAACGTAGCAATTGGCGTCAAGCGTCTTGGCCATTCGGTTGAATACATCTCGCGTGTCGGCGAGGATCCATTTGGCGAATACACCAAAAAGACGATTGCCAGTCATCAGGTCGGTACCCGCTACGTTTCTTCTGACCCCGACTACTGGACCGGTCATCAGCTAAAAGAGCTCGTTACCAAGGGCGACCCTAAAACCTTCAACTACCGGAAGAACTCCGCAGCCTGCCATCTCAGCAAGGAAGTCATTGAAAAAGTTGACTTAAGCGACGTCAAAATCGCCCACATGTCAGGAATTTTCCCCGGCATCTCTGACACCGCAGAAGAAACGTTCCGCGCGCTGTTTAAACGACTGAATGAAAACAATATTCTTACTACCTTTGATCCTAATCTGCGGCCGCTTTGGAAGAGTCACGACTATATGGTCAAGACGATCAATGAACTGGCCGGCTACGCTGATATCGTGCTGCCTGGCGTCGAGGAAGGCAAGATCTTGATGGGCTCTGATGATCCAGAAGCAATTGCCGACTTCTACCTCAAGGGAGAACGAACCAATACGGTGATCGTTAAGATCGGTGCAGAAGGCGCGTTCGTAAAAACCAGCAATGGCGACAAGTACACGGTCAAGGGCTTCCACGTTGACCATATCGTCGACACGGTTGGCGCTGGTGATGGTTTCGCCCTGGGTGTCATTACTGCCCTGCTTGAAGGCAAATCGCTCCGCTCTGCAGTAATGCGGGGCAATGCCGTTGGCGCACTCCAAATTCAAACGCCCGGCGACAACGATGGCTACCCAACTCCTGATGAGCTAAAAGCATTTTATACTCAGGAAGGAGTTGCTGAAGACTAATGAAACTACAGGCAGCAATTGACCGCGTTACCTTAGAACAGGCTAAGGATTTAGCGTGTCAGCTTGATCCAATCGTTGACATCATTGAAATGGGAACGTCATTGATCAAGGATTACGGCTTTTACGCATTGAATAAAGAAGCATTAGGACTGCAGCATGCCGAGCTGCTGTTGGACGCCAAAACGATTGATGAGGGACAGTACGAGTTTGAAAAGGGCTTTGAAACCGGAGCCGACATTCTAACCGTTATGGGCGCGGCTTCGCAAGGAACGCTGGAAACTACTTATAAGGTTGCCGAACGGTACGGTCGGCAAATGTTTATCGACCTAATGGAAGTCAATGATCAAAAACTGGCAGCCATTGATCAATTTGAAAATGCAATCTATGGCCTGCATCATGCCAAAGATGATACCGGTGCCTTTGATGCCGCTGACTCAGTTGCCAGCTTCCATCAAAAATATCCGCAGATCAAGCGCATCAACGTGGCTGGCGGCATTGACCTGAATCAGGCACGAAAACTCAAGGCACAGGGAATTGCGGAAACCGTAATCGTTGGCTCTAAGATCGTCAAGGCTGCTGATCCGGTGGCCGCTGCTAAGGAATTTATGAAAGAGGTTAAATAACATGAGCTTAATTGCACAAGTCAAACAAGAAATCGATACCGTTTTAGATTTAGTTGACGAAACTCAGCTGGATGCCGTTGCACCTTTGCTGACCAAAGAAAAGCGCATCTTTGTCCTGGGTGCTGGCCGGTCTGGTTTAATGGCGCGTGCCTTTGCCATGCGGCTGATGCACATCGGCTATACGCCCTATGTCATCGGTGAAACCATCACTCCTTCTGTGCAGGCTGGGGATGTCTTAGTTGCCGTATCAGGCTCTGGCAATACCAAGAGCATCGTTGAACTGACAGAAAAAGCCAAGCAAAACGGTGCTGAAATCATCGCCGTTACCAGCAACGCCAACTCAAAACTAAGTGAACTTGGCGATGGCGTCATCGTCGTTCCAGGTGCTACCAAAGCTGGCGATGGGGTTAAATCCATCCAACTCTTAAGCACCCTTTTTGACCAGACCGTCCATATCGTTTTAGATGTTTTGTGCCTGAAACTAAGCCGCCGCGACCATACCTCTAATGATCAGGCAGCCAAAGAACACAGCAACATGGAATAATCGTTCAACCTGCAACCAACTCCCTATCCTCAAACTCTCAAAAACCCCAATGATCGTTGATGATCATTGGGGTTTTCCTATTTTACGTATTGATCCAAAAATTTCTGGACGTGTTTTTGGTAGGATTTGGGATGCGTGGCAAACGACTTGGCATGGGCTGCGCCTTTAACGACCCAAAGCTGCTTAGGACCACGAGTTGCTTGATAGTTTTGATATACCATCCGCGTTGGCACGAAATCATCATCAGCTCCATGAATAAACAGCATTGGGCGATGATTTTGCTTCAGCATTGCCGTTGAGCTGGCATCATGCAGATAAAAACCATTGGCAATGCGGTTGATGATGCTCAATGATCCTTCCAGCGGCTTACGGACCAGCCATGGCAGATGATAGAGATTCTGCGCTTCATAATCGATCTCAGCAGCCAGACTGGAATAGCCGCAGTCTTCAACAAAAGCCTTAACCTGGCGCGGAAGCTGAATGCCGCTGGTCATCATGGTCGTTGCTCCACCCATACTGACGCCAAACATCACGATCTGGCTGTCTTGACCATTATGCTTGATCAGCTTGTTGATCCATTTGCGCTCGTCATAGCGTTCCGGCCAGCCGTAGCCAATATATTTACCCTCGCTTTGTCCCTGCGCGCGGGCATCGGGAACCAGAACGTTATAGCCCAACTGATGAAACAGCGCTGCATAGGCTCCCATCTGATCCTTATTGCCCATAAAGCCATGCGCGATCAAGACGCTCTTATTAGTCTTTTTTGCGGCTGGGACGTACCAGGCATCCAGCCGATAGTTGCCGGTTGCGGATTTGATCGTCCAGCGCGTTTTATGAACGTCTTGATACCACTTTTTCTGCTGATACAAGGGATCGCTCTTAACGATTTTCGTATTGTTATTGATAAAGTCTTTGTGCCCCGGTACCATTGCCACGTGAAAAAAGTAGCCGCCAGCAGCAAAAATCATGATCAAAAGCGTTGCCGCCACACCGATCAGCCAACGCAGCCACCGATGCTTCCTAGATTGATTATGCAAAATTATCCCTCTTTTTCTCAAATTCACAATGACTACCAGTTTAGCAGATTTTATTTTGATTGTCGAAATTCTTTTTACACGCTCTGTTGCTCAAATAATGATAAAATAATCGTAACAAACTAATTAAGGAAGTGAGCATATGTTTCCAGAACGTCTGCGTGCTTTAAGAAAAGGCCAAAACCTCACCCTAAATGAACTTGCCCAAGCGTTGAACGAGCATCTGGGACCTGGCGAAAGACCCAACACGCCAACTCAGATCGGCAACTGGGAACGTGGCATCCGCAATCCCTCATTCGTTGAGGTTCGTAAAGTAGCCGAATTTTTTGACGTCAGCATGGATTATCTATGCGGCCGAACCGAACGTGATGGTCACGACTTGGCAAAACTTTTCTTCTCAAATCAAGACTTGCTGTTTGAAGGTACCGTCCTAACCAGCCAGGATCGCTATGAAATTTTTCAATTAATCAATGGCTACTTAAAGGGACGCAGCCAGCGCAGTGAAACTGACACCTTTTATGGCAAGCAGGAAGAACTGAATCTTGATTTTAAGGAGTAAACGATGAACCCCAAGCAGTTAAAGAAACTCAAAAAACAAGTTAAAAAAGCCCATCAAGTCGTTAAAAAGCAGCCATATATCGAGCAATTGATGACCTATCGTGATCTATTCGACGATTTTCCGCAGATTAAATTTCTGATCAATAACGTCTTGGAAAGCGATCGGCTGATCAAAAATGGTCTTTTACCGCAGCCATTACCTAAACTGCTGCTGCCCGACAATATTCAAGACATCATCTTTAAAAAAGTCAACGAGCAGTACCCACAAGGCAACCCAGAAGGCGACCGGCTCTGGAATCGCTACGTGGATGCCTTGCCAAAACTGGACCGGCTTCTGCGTAATTATCGCGACTATCTGGAAGCGACCTATGGTATGTGGTCCTACGTCAACGCGCCTTACATCAAGGCCCTTTCAGAATACCTGCATGGACGGCCAACGCTTGAGATCATGGCTGGTAATGGCTATATTTCCAGCGGCTTGCGGAATCTGCGGCCAGCACAGACGATCTTTGCCACCGACAGTACCGATTGGACCAAGGAAAACGAGACCGGCAAGCATCCCGTCACCACGATTGAGCCTCTGGATGCCTTGGCCGCAATTAAAAAGTATGGCAGTCAAGTCGATTATGTCATCATGTCATGGTCGCCCGACAAGCTGGAAATTGATTGGGAAGTCTTGCAGCTGCTGCGTAAAGACTATCCAGAAGTCAAATTATTGGTCATTGGTGAGAAAAACGGTGCTACTGATTCAGCTAAATTCTGGCAAAATGCTCATCTAACCCAGGATGACGAGCTGAAAAAAGTTAATGAACAGCTCCACTCATTTGACTTGATTGACGAACAGATCTATTTGGCTCAGTAAACAAAAGACCACCGAAGGAAAAATCCTCCGGTGGTCTTTCTGCGTATTGATATTATCTCAGGCTAGTGACGAACGTCCACTTTCGCCATTGCCAGGCCCCTTGCAATCCGGCAAGTTAACGGGCCCCGCTCGAAATGTCATTTCCGCTCGCGCGGGGCAGCCAAACAAGGGTCGGCTGCCTGACCTCTCGACTCATCGCAATGGCTAGAATAGCACACTTAAAGCTTTCATGCAAACTATTCAGCCGCCTTGGCCGCGCGATTCTCATTAGTCTGTGCCAGCTGCTTCGTCACCCAGGCCTGCATTTTTTCAGTCAGGGCCGTGGTTGAGCCGTTTAGCTCGTCAGCAGCAGCCAACTCATCAATTCGTAAGCCCGAAGCATTCAAATCGGTTCCTGTAGCCACCAGATACAGATTAACTGGTTTGGCATCGGCACCTTCTAATAGCTTAGGGTCAAGACGCATGGCCTCCTGCATTGGAATATTGATCAAGTTGGTTTCCAGAGCTACTTCAAGCGAATCACCGCTTGGCATGGCGACTTGCCACACATAACGAGCCAGATAGCCGGCATCCAGCTGATCGATTACGAACTGCAGCCCTTTTGTCAAAGTCGCAGCTTGTTGAATCTGAGCTGCATCGGCAGTATCCGTCTGCGTTTTGGCCTTATCCAGCTGGGTCAGATAATCATTAACCGTTAATTCCATCGCTTATCGCCCCATTTTGTTGATTTCCTGGATTGAGTAATAGTGACGCTGTTTTATGCCATACCAGATTCCGGCAATACAAAGAATGATCCCCAGGATTGCCAGCACCTGTACGAACATCCCGTAGACGGAAGCTTTAGGCCGCACCACCTCAAAAGCTCCCCAATCTGCGGCAGCATAATACAGCATTACCAATACCGTTACATAACCATCAAAACGCCAGTCCAGTGCCGCCAAAAAATCAACGACTACTGAAAGCGCAACGATCAGTCCGGCACGCCATAAAACCGTGCTGCTGACCAGTGACGTGCCGTGTTGATGATACATCAGCAGTTCCAAAGTCAGTGCAATCAGCATCGTAACCGTGGAAATGGCAATCACTTTGATGACGTTGTTCGACACTTTCTTCATTTTAAAAAAATCTCCTCATAATTTGCTTGGCAACATCACCATTCTACTAGAAAGCGCTGTAAACCTCAATTACTCTGCCGATTGCTGGCCAAAAATATTGTATACTAAATTTATAGAAATCAGGAGGGATCAACAATGGCAGATGGACAATATCACAACATTTTAGTACCAGTCGATGGCTCAAAGGTCACGGCTCAGGTTTTGGAAAAAGGCATTGCGATGGCTAAGGCTTGCGATGCTCACCTGGATATTTTAAATGTCGTTCAGGTTACGCAGCTTTCCGATGGTTACGCGCCTGCCAGCTCGCTTTCACCCGACCAAACCTATGACTTGGTTAAGACGACTCAAGAACGCCTGGAAGACCTTAAGCAAAGGGCAATCGATGCTGGCGTTGCCAAAGTCGACATTCACGTGCGGTTTGGCAATCCTAAGCAGGTTATCGGCCGCGACTTTCCCAAAGACCACAACAACGATTTGATCGTAATCGGCTCAACGGGCTTATCAGCTTTTGAACGCATCGTCTTAGGCTCAGTAACCGGCTATGTAATTCGTGTTGCCAAACCCGACGTCATGGTTGCTCGGACGCAAAAATAGCAATTATTCAATAAATCATAAAAGGACATGCCTCATTTGGAATTGGATGCATGTCCTTCTTTTTTGCATTTTAGCGGAAAACAGGCGCTTAGTCTAAGCCCAGCCGTGTCTTAACCATCTTTTCCACTTCATCGGCCGTGTAGCACAGGTTGATGGCATCGCTGGCCCACTTGGCGCATTCCTTGGTATCCAGATCCTTCATCATGCTCCGCGTCCGCAGAATCGAGCTGGCACTCATGGAATACTCATCCAGTCCCATGCCCAGCAATAATGGCATAGCCAGCTGATCACCGGCCATTTCGCCACACATGGCCGCTTTGGTGTTGTTGGCATGAGCGGAGTCAATCACGTGCTTGATCAGCCGCAAAAAGGCTGGGTTGAGCGGCTGATACAGGTAGGAAACCGCATCATTGCCCCGGTCGGCCGCAAAGCAGTACTGAATCAGGTCATTGGTCCCGATACTGAAGAAGTCGACCTCCTTAGCCAATTGATCGGCATACAGCGCCGCCAGCGGTACTTCGATCATCATCCCGATCTTAACGTTGTCGCCTAAGCCAGGATGATCCTTTTGCAGCTCATCCTTGCATTCCTGGTAGATTGCCTTGGCCTGACGCAGCTCAGCCAGGGTCGCGATCATTGGGAACATGATCTCAACGGGACCAAATTCAGAGGCCCGAACCAAGGCGCGCAGCTGCGTCTTGAAGATGTCAGGCCGGTGCAGGCAGATTCGAATCGCCCGGTAGCCCAAGAACGGGTTCATCTCTTCGGGCAGCGGCAGATAGTTCAGCGGCTTGTCGCCACCAATGTCCAGCGTCCGCACGACGACCGGCTTGCCCTGCATGCCCACGACTGCTTTTTTGTAGGCTTCAAACTGCTCGTCTTCGGTTGGCAGGTGATCGCTGCTCATGTACAGGAACTCGGACCTAAACAGGCCAACGCCATCGGCCCCCTGCTTGACGGCATCAGCCACGTCATCGGGCGTACCGATATTGGCCGCAATCTCAAAGTGCTGACCGTCTTTGGAAACGGATGGCGCGTCCACCAGCTTGGCCCATTCAGCCCGCTCTTTTTCAAATGAGTCCGCCTTGGCTTGATACTCATCGATCTGAGCCTGGCTTGGATCAACGATGATGTCGCCGTGCAGCCCATCTACGATGACCATATCGCCGTTCTTGATCGTGCTCGTAACGTCTTCGGCACCGACCACGGCTGGGATCCGCAATGTCCGCGCCATGATTGCCGCGTGGCTGGTCCGGCCGCCCAGATCGGTTGCCAGCCCCTTGACGAACTTGGCATCCATCTGTGAGGTATCGGATGGCGTGATCTCCTTAGCAATGATTACGACTGGCTCACTGATGGAGGCAATGTCTGGCAGCTGCTTGCCCAGCAGATGGCTCAGCGCCCGCTTGGCAACGTCTTTAACGTCAGCGGCCCGCTCCTGCATGTACTTGTTGTCGGTCATAGCCGCCAGAACATTGGCAAAATTGGTCGTTACGTCCGTCATGGCTTCTTCGGCGGAAACGTGCTGGCTTTCGATTTCATCTTTGATCTGACTCTTCATTTCCGGGTCGGACAAAATGGCGATGTGCGCGTCAAAGACTTCCAACTCTTCATCGCTCAGACGGTCCTTGGCGTTTTGCTTGATGGTGGCCAGATCGGCAATCGAGGCGCTGAAGGCTTTTTCAACTCGTTCATATTCCGCTGCTGGATCATCAATCGTTTTCTTTTCAAAGCTCAGATCCGGATCGATCAGCAGATATGCTTTAGCAATTCCAATACCGTCACTGGCGGCAATTCCTTTAATGATTTGCGACATAATTTTTGTCCCCCTCATCAATTCTCTAATGTCAACCGTTTGTCATATATCAACTTTGTATATTATAAACCGTTATCATTTTCATTTCCACCATTATTTAAGCGTTTGCATAAGTGCTACTGCATTATCGACTCTTAAAACTCGGTCAAGATTTCAATCTTACGAGCTGAATGCCTGATCAATCCTTGACGCTCCAGAACCTTAAACTTGCGCGAAATCGTTTCTGGCGTCGTACCAAGATAGGTCGCCAGGTCTTTTAGCTTCATTGACAGCATAAACTCGCGTGAATGGTTTGCCTGCATCTGTTCTTTCAAATAATCCTTGAGCCGGTCTTCAACTGAATCCATCCCCAACAGATGATTTTGCATCGCCAGCTGCCGGTTCTTTTTTAAGGTCAGCTGCAGCAGCCGCATGGCAATCGAAGGATACTGGTTCAGTAACTTAGCAAAATCTTCATAGGATATTGTACAGATCTCAGAAGTTTGCTCTGCCTGGGCAAAGGTATCGGTATTCTCAATTCCAAACAGCCAGGCCTCGCCGTCGTGTTCACCGGCTGCCAGCATTCTTTGCATCTGTTCCTGTCCAGATGGCGAAAGTTGATAGATCTTGACCGCGCCGCTTTCCACAATAATCATTTTCCCTGCTTGAGCCGGCGTTAAAATCTGGTCGCCACGACTAAACCGATGATGACGCACCAGACTTTCGACTTTCTGCTGATCAGATAAAGCCAGCTGATTAAACAGCGGTACGGTCGCAACACAAAGATGCGGTTGATGATGAATGTGATTTGCCATAATTGTCGCCCCTTAGAGTTGGTATCCCAAGTATAAACGAAGCTGATTCGATAAAAAATTGATTTAGATCAATAAACATTCTTTGCACTGATATCGGCCTAAAAAATTGCAAAACAAAAGCCGCCCGATTCAAATGAATCGAGCGGCTTTCATATTAAGGTTTTAGTCGAGCGAAGTTAAATTACTTCAGACCCTTCCAAGTCCAGTCTTCAACTTCTGGCAGGTCCTTACCTTCAGTACGGATGTAGTGGTTGTGCTTGTCAACCATGTTGTCCATTTCGTTTACGAAGGCAGCAGCCTTTTGTTCGTAGCCAGGTACGCTCAAGATAGCGTCCTTAGCCAGGTGGAACCGGTCAAGTTCGTTCAGCACACGCATGTCAAATGGCGTCGTGATGTCACCATTTTCTTGGTAGCTGTGGATGTGAACGTTGTGGTTGTGACGGTCAAAGAACAGGCTTTGGATCATGTCACGGAAGCCGTGCCATGCGAAGATAACTGGCTTGTCAGCCGTAAAGTAACGGTCGAATTCTTCGTCAGTCAGACCTTCAGCGTTCTTGTCAGGCGTCATCAGCTTCATGATTTCAACAACGTTGATGTAACGAATCTTCAGTTCTGGGAAGTTGTCGTGCAGAATGTCGATAGCTGCCAGAGCTTCTTCAGTTGGTTCCGTACCAGCAGATACGAAGACAACATCTGGTTCTGCGCCTTGGTCAGTAGATGCCCAGTCGACGTAGCCCAGACCGTGGTTAACGATGTTAGTAGCTTCGTCGATGGAGAACCATTGCAGACGTGGGTGCTTGGACGTAACGAAGACGTTGATGCATTCGCGGTCGTTGAAGGCCTTGTCGGATACAGCCAGCAGTTCGTTAGTGTCGGCTGGCAGGTATTCCTTAACCAGGTCAGCACGTTCCTTTTCGTACAGGTGAGTCAACAGACCTGGATCTTGGTGAGTGTAACCGTTGTGGTCTTGTTGGAATACCGTAGAAGTGTCAACAAAGTTCAATGCTGGGTAGTCATGACGCCAGTATTGTTCCTTAGCCTTACGCATCCACTTCAAGTGTTGAGTCAGCATGGAGTCAACGACACGACCGAATGATTCGTAAGTAGCGAAGAAACCGTGACGACCAGTCAGCGTGTAACCTTCCAGCCAACCTTCTGCTTGGTGTTCGGAAAGTTGTGAGTCGATCATCCGACCTTGACGTGCCAAGTCTTCATCGTTTGGTTCGTGAATGTCTTCCATCCATTGACGCTTGTCGTTGTCCAGAACAGCGTACAGACGGTTGGACTTGGATTCGTCAGGACCAAAGCCGCGGAAGTTGTCTGGGTTCAGCTTGAACATTTCGTCCAGGTACTTGCCCCATTCGATCATGTCTTGCTTCTTAACAACACCATGGCCTTGTACGTCAACAGCGTACTTGCGGTAGTCTGGCATAACCAGTGGCTTAGGATCCAAACCACCGTTAGTGATTGGGTTCATAGCCATCCGCTTGTTGCCTTCTGGCGTGTTAGCCGTAACCTTGGCAACTGGAGCACCGTTTTCGTCGAACAGTTCTTCTGGCTTGTAGGACTTCAGCCAGTTGATCAGCATGTCCTTGTGTTCCATGTCGTCTTGTGCGACTGGAATTGGAATTTGGTGAGCACGGAATGAGTTTTCGATTGGGTTGCCATCCAAGTCCTTCTTAGGACCAGTCCAACCCTTAGGTGCGCGCAGGATTACCATTGGCCATTGTGGCATGGAGTCGTCACCAGTTTCACGAGCGTGCTTTTGGATAGCCAGGATGTCTTCAATAGCAGCATCCATCGTCTTAGCCATTTCTTCGTGAATTTCCATGGTGTCCTTGTAGCCATCAAAGCCTTCGCCGTTGTAAGCGGAAACGAAGTATGGCTTCCAGCCCATACCTTCGAAGTACTTAGTAAGTTCTTCGTCGCTCATCCGAGCCAGGATCGTTGGGTTAGAGATCTTGAAACCGTTGATTTGCAGGATAGGCAGAACGGCACCATCCTTGATTGGGTTGATGAACTTGTCAGAGAACCAGGAAGCAGCCAGAGGACCAGTTTCGGCTTCACCGTCACCGATTTCAACAGCTGCGATTTGGTCTGGGTTGTCCAGAATTGCACCTACACCGTGGGACAGGGAGTAACCCAGTTCCCCACCTTCGTGCAGTGAACCTGGCGTTTCAGGAGCAGCGTGTGAAGCAGTACCACCTGGGAAGGAGAAGTGCTTGAACAGCTTAGCCATACCAGCTTCGTCTTGGGTGATTTCTGGGTAGATTTCCGTGTAGGAACCGTCCAGGTAAGAGTTGTTGACCATAACTTGGCCACCGTGACCTGAACCTTCAATGTAGAACATGTTTACATTGTACTTCTTGATAACACGGTTCAAGTGTGCATAAATGAAGTTTTGAGGAACAATCGTACCCCAGTGACCAATTGGCTTTGGCTTAACGTCGGAAGGCTTCAGTTCGCGACGCAGCAGTGGGTTGTGCATCAGGAACAGCGTACCAACAGAAAGGTAGTTGGCTGCCCGCCAGTAAGCGTCAACAGTTTCCAAGTATTCCTTGGAATCGTAATTTACTGCCATCGATATTACACTCCTTAAATAAAATAACTACGTTCTGACTATAACGTCTCGTAAACCTCAATCAATTTACGCTATCTATGATATAGGATTTTTTCTAAAAGTCAACCTTTTTGAAAATTGATACGGTCCAATTATCAAAAATCCGTTTCAGCCTTTATTATAAAAGGCTTTACCAAAGCTGCTCCGATTGATTGAACACCCAAATTTTAGCAGAATTTCTGCGAAAAAGGCGTGTTTTTCACTCTAAATTTTTGCTAAGAAACAAAAAAGCCCGCCTCAAATCGGGCCGGCTTTTAAACGTTCAGATCAAAACGTTCAATGATCTTATTTAACACGCCGTTCTCATCATTGCTGCCGCAGCGGAATTTAGCGGCTGCAATGGCTTCGGGAGCACTTTGCGCCATGGCATAGCTCTCGCCAGCTAATTTCAGCATGGTGGCATCGTTTTGTCCATCCCCAAACGCCATCAGCTGACTGGGCTGCCAACCACGAGCTGCCAAAAGCCGCTTCAGGCCGGTTGCCTTATCCATCCCAGGAATGATCAAGTCCATGTTGCCATAGCCGCTTGATACAGGGTGCACGATGCTGCCAAACCGCTTGATGACCTCATCCATCCAAAATCTGGTTTCTTTTGGCGGCACATCCATCATAAACTTAACTACCGGATCATCAATATCAGCCAATGAATTGATTTGCTGCATGTGGATATAATGCGGCTGAACGCGTTTTACAAATAATGGGTCTTCATCGGCAAATGCAAAGGCATGATGCCGTCCCGAAATAATCAAATGGCCGCCTGGGATAGAGCGGAAAAACGCAACCAGCGTCTCAACCTGTTCTTTAGTAAACTGACCACAGTAGATCTCTTGACCACGATCGATCAGCTCAACCCCGTTTTCAGCGACGAAAGCCATGCCATCTGCTTCTTTGGGAAAGCGTTTTTCAACCAGCTGATAGATTGGATTGCCGCTGGCGACGACAAATTCAACGTCTTTTGCCTGCAGCTGAGCATAGACTTTTTCAAACAGCGGTCGATCAAACGTGCTTTGTGAATTTAAAAAAGTACCGTCCATATCAACGGCAATTGCCTTAATCAAATTGATCCCCCTAATCCTGGTTTAGATTGACAAACGTATTATATTTCATGTATTGATAATGCACGCGCATGTTTGAGACTTCAAATGGCGTTCCATCATCCAGGAAAAAGACGCCTTCCATAATACCGACTGGCTCGGTAGGTTTCAGATGCAGCTCTTTTTGGTCCTCATCATTGGAAGGCGAAACCGAAATCGTCATAAATGAGCGCGTAACGGTTTTATTCTGTGATTCTTCCAAATAGTTGAAGATCGATCCTTCGACAATGGCTGGCGAAAGCGTCGGCATGATTTTAATTGGAATATAACCCGTTTCAATCATGAACGGCTGATCGTCAATCAAGCGCAGCCGTTTGATTTGATAGACAAAATCATTGTCGTTTAAAAAAAGATCCTGTTGAATTTCTTGGCTGGCCGGCACGACTTGATAATTCAAAAGCTTGATGCCCTGTTTCTTGCCATCAAGCTTGAAACTGTCGGTAATCCCCAGATTGCTGCCCTCATAGCGAAACATCGCTTGATTTTTTAAATAGAGCGGGTTGATAAAGGTCCCCGAACCACGTTTCTTAAAAATGATGCCCTGCTGCGCCAAGATTCCCAATGCCCGCTTGATGGAACTGCGGCTGACCCCGTAGTCGCTGCTAAGGCTGCGTTCATCGGGAAGCTTCATATTCGCATAGTCGCCATTGAGTATCTTATGTTTTATATCGCGCATTACTGAGCGGTATACTAAGTCTGCCATGTAATTACCCCTCGGTCGGTCCATCGACCCCTGTCTTAACTTGTAGTATCTAAATCAGTTCATAGTATATCAAATCTCATGATAATTGGTTACCATTTTTACGTTAATTGGTCCGTCCCAGATTTGACAAAAACTTGAAATTTAATACCCAATCTTTAATTGGACACCTAATCATCGCCTTATCAATTCTGACAACTCATGTCATAATGGGCTTGCAGTTTTTGATTAATTACCTGGCTGATATTTCAATTTATTTAAGGAGACCATTTATGAGTAAGAAAAAACAACGCATTAAAAAAACTCAAGTCGAACAGATTCTTGATAAGCACCACATCCCCTATCAGCAAATAGTCTTTCCAACGTTTGAAGATGGCGATGTCCGGTCATTGCAAGTTGATCACCTGGGCATCGATGAGCATCTGATCTATAAGACGCTGGTACTGGAAGGGCCAACCACCGGACCATTAGTCGGCGTAGTGCCAATTGACAGCCACCTTGATGAAAAGGCCTTAGCGCGGGTTTCCGGCAACAAAAAAGTCGACATGGTGCCGCTGAAAAACCTGCTTAAGACGACCGGCTACGTTCACGGTGCCAATACCCCCGTTGGCATCTGGGAAAAGCATAAATACCCGATCTTTATCGACAATGATGCCAAAGCCAGCGAGCAGATCTACGTCTCATCTGGTCAGATTGGTCGTTCTGTCGCCGTCAATGCCAAAGCACTGGCTGAATTGGTTCATGCCCAGTTTGCCGACCTGCAGCAGCATTAAAAGATCATGAACGGCTATTTTAAAGTCTTAGGCGCGCTGGGACTCTTTTTGGTAATGATCCCAGTACTCTTAGGGACATTAACCGTTATGATCAGTCGCCGCAACAAGGCCCTGTCCGTTGTCATCGGCGGCTTTTATGCTCAGATCCTTCTTGGCGGCATTGGCGTTGTCATTCATGAGCTGAGTCATCTGCTGACGGCATTGTTTTTCGGCCATCAGATCGTCAGTTTTCGGCTGCTGCATGTGCCTGATCCGCATAATCCAGCTGACAACGCTCTTGGCTATGTCAATCACGCCTGGAACGAGCGCAGTTTTTATCAGCGTGTTGGCAATGTCTTTATCGGGATTGCTCCAGTTGTTGGCTGTACGCTGGCAATCATTGGTCTGACCCAATGGCTGGTTCCTGGAATCTTTACGCTTTGGCATGCCCTGATTACTCAGACTGAGGCGCCGCAAATTCATCTGGCGGCTGGCCGCACGATTCTATGGCTGATTTTGATCGGCAACATTGCCATTGGCGGTTTTGATCTTAGCAGTGCCGATCTGGAAAACTCCGCCACTGGTCTGATGACTTTGCTTATTGCCTTTTTGGCAGCGGCATTGATTCTTTGTCAGTTTACGACGGGATCAGTCGTTGCCCAGACTTTGCGAACCTGGCTGGCTCCTTTTTATTGGTCATTGGCATTTGCCCTGTTGATCAATCTGCTGATGCTGGGAATTTTGAGTCTGCTGAGCCGTTTGGGATAATTGACCTGCTATTCAGATACGCTTAGAATTATTTTTATAATGCAATTAGGAATCTTTGTAAAAAAAAGAAGGTCTAAAGAATGAAGAAAAATCTGTCTGCCTGCACTACGGTTTTAGTCGGTAAAAATGCTACCATTGATGGCTCAACCATGGCTGCCCGTAACGATGATACGTTTGGTCCCCTGACTCCACAGCGCTTCGTTACCTACCCGGCATACCATAACCAGCCCAACCAGGTTAAGGCCTACCTTAACAAATGCGTGGTTGATCGTCCTGCCGATGGTTACCGCTACCAAGGAACGCCCAACGTCAACTACAAAACGGAAGGCGTCTTTGATGAAAGCGGCTTTAACGAAAAGAACGTTGGCATGAGCGCCACGGAAAGTACCTATTCTAATGAACGGGTGCTGGCCTTTGATCCATTGGTTGAAGATACCGGCATCAACGAAGATCTGATCGTTGCCGCCACTTTGCCCTTTATCAACAGCGCGCGCGAAGGGGTTCAGTACCTGGGACAATTGATCAAAAAATACGGCTCTGCAGAAGGCAATGGCGTAATCTTCAGTGACAAAAACGATGTCTGGTATATGGAAATCATTACTGGTCATCACTGGGTTGCCCAGCGAATTCCTGATGACTGCTACGCGGTAACCGGCAACCGCATCGCCATTCAGGAAGTTGATTTCAATGATCCTGATAACTTTATGTGGGATGACACGATTCGCGAGTTCGTGGCAGAACACCATCTGAATCCGGATCGCGATGGCTGGAACTTCCGCCACATTTTTGGTACAGCGACCGTTTTTGACCAGCACTACAACACGCCTCGGCAATGGTATGGTCACAAGGTTCTGAGCCCAGACGTTGAGATGGATCCCCTGGACTTTGATCTGCCATTTGTTATGAAGGCCGACCACAAGATTACTCTGGAAGACGTTGAAGAAGTTTTGAGCAGTCACTACCAAAACACGCCTTACGATCCGCTGGGCCACGGTACGGATGAAGAAAAGCACATGTTCCGGCCAATTTCTTTGAATCGAACCCAAAACTCGCACATTCTGCAGGTTCGCCCTGATCTGCCAGAAGCAGCCTCAACGATCATGTGGATGAGCTTTGGGATTCCAACGTTCACGCCATACGTTCCATTCTTTGGCAATGCCGCGGATGTCGATGCCAGCTACAAGAACACGCCTAAAGAGCTCAACATGAATCTGAAGAGCGCCTACTGGATGTACCGGGCACTTTCTATGATCGTTGAAAGCCATCATGCAGAGTTTTTGCAGGCTGATCTTGACTACCTCAAAGACGCCCGCCAATACTTCTACAAGTGGATCGATGAAACTGCCCCACTTGCTGAAGGAATGGACAACAATGAAGCAAGTGACGTTTTAAGCGAGAAGACGCATGAAATGGTTGCCGAAATGGCTAAACGCACCAAAGAGCTGATGAGCCAGCTGATCATGCACGGTCTGGAGCTTTCAAAACTGACCTTTATTATGGACAAGAATCTCTAACATTACTAAACCCCCGCATTTCAGCCGAGATGCGGGGGTTTTGACTGTTTTTGATCAAGCCGTCGCCTGCTGTTTTTTCGATTTTGGCAATGCTGCTAAAAGCAGAGTCACCAATGGATTAAGCAGCGGGTAGAGCGTAAAGGCAACGTAGCCGTAGTCATGCAGGCTTAAGGTTCCAGCAATGAAGATGCCACTGACGCTCCAGGGTACCAGTGGATTGATGTCGGCCCCGCCAGCTACTAATGAGCGCGTCAGCATGTTTTGGGAAAGCTGCTGTTCTTCGTAAGCTGATTTGAAAGCCGTACCTGGCAGAATTTCAGAAAGGTATTCCTCGCCAATCATCACATTGACGGCGACCCCACTGACGATCGTTGCCAAAACCAGCTTAAATGGCGTATTGACCAGTTTCTGCAGGGCAATCAGCAATTGATCGACGACTCCGTACTTCATCAAAAGCCCGCCCATCGACAAGGCACAAAGGATCAGTGCAATCGAGTTCAGCATATGAGTAATGCCGCCACCAGACATCAACGAGTCAAGCAGCTTACTCCCATGCATCTGAAAGCCATTCATCAACAAACTGCTGATCTGAGCAAACGAGAGCGATGGCGTCCAGATCTTGGTCAAAACCAGGGCCGTAAACGAGCCAGCCAATAAAGTAGGAATTGCCGGCACCTGTCTTAACGACATAACCAAAAGTACCAGAATCGGCAGCAGCGACCAAGCGCCAACATGAAAACTGGATTTGAGCGCGCTGCTGATAACGTCAACACGTGAAAGGTCCGCATTGATATTTTTAAAGCCGATTACCGCGTAGATCACGGCAGCCGCAATTGCTGCGGGGATCGCGGATTTAGCGGTGTTTTTCAAATGTTCCGGAACGCGATTACCGATCAGACTCGTGGTTAGATTGGAAGTATCGGACAGCGGTGATAGATTATTGCCCAAAAAGCCGCCCGCGACGATGGCCCCAGCCGTCATTGCATCGCTAAAGCCTAGAACGTGGCCAATTCCCATAAAGGCCAGGCCCAGCGTTGAAATCGTCGTAAATGCATTACCCACGATGATGCCAACGATGCCGCAAGCCAAAAAGACAGTAGGGATAAAAAATTTGACCGAAACCAAATCAAAGCCAATAACCATGATCGTCGCAATCGTTCCTGAGGCCAGCCAGGTACTGATCAACAGCCCAATCATCATAAAGATCATCATCGGAATAATTCCTGGTTTGATCCCTTCAGCAATCCCATCGATAACCTGCTCCCAGGTAAAGCCGCGCAACCTGCCGTAAAATAAAAGCAGCGTAAAGACGCAGAGAATCGGAATCTGCGGGCTCATTTTGTATTTGATGATTAAAGTTCCCAAAATCAAAAACATAACGACGATTACGCCGAAACTTTCTGTCATTTTCAAATGCCGCTGTTCCATTGACCATTCATCCTTTCCAAAATAAAAACCGCCACGCTGCTCCGTGACGGCAAATTTGATGAATCATCAATCGCCACAGGACGGCCCGCGGCGGCATCATGTCAAGCTTCCGCGGATACAAGCTGTTGCGTGCCTGCATCCATAACGAACACAACCACTATCATTTACAGATAGCGTTGATAAGACGTTGCCTTAGCAAATGCTTGAACCATGATTTCATCTCCGTTTTCCAAGTTATTGGCATCATTATAAAACCATTAAATTAGAAATTCAATATAAAATTAGACTTTTTTAATTTTAGTAATGGAGCTTTGGCTTGGCAAAACAATCAGCTCGTGTATTCCACGCTGATTGCCCTATAATAATTAAGATAATCTGTTTTAGAGGATGGCGATTAAAAAATGAAAATACTGCTTGGACTAAAGGGCAGCAGCCAACGCGCTCAGATCGACGACCGGTTACGGCATCATCCTGACGTCTATGAATTCTACACCGACGCAAGCGACTTCACGCCCAATGGCTATCAGCACTTATATGAAGCCGTTCAATACGTGCAGAGCCGTGGCGTCAGCAGGATCGTTCTGCACCATCCAATGAAGTTTGGCGCTACCCACACTGAGATCGTAGCCCCTGAAAAACAGTTTCCTGAACTGTATCGTTTTGTTGAAGAAACCACAATGCAGCTGATCGATTTGGCTAAGGATCTTGACGTTCAATGTCTGATTCACGGCGCCTATGCTCAGGAAACAACTGAATACATCGACTGCTATCCTAATCTGGTAGCCGCCCAGCAAGCTGCATTTGATCGCCTGGATCGTTTTGCCAAAGCTGGCGGCAGTCACATCATGTTTGAAAACTCCATCGCGCCGGTATTTGCCTATGGCGATCCAGCAATGGAAGACGAGATTTTAAGTCATCATTATCGGCTGGCCTTTGATACCTCGCATTGCTTCATCTGGCTGCACGGCAATAATCAAGGCCTGCAAAAATCGCTGCGGCATTTAAAGGACCAGATCGTTCATTATCATTTGGTCGATTCAATGGGGCAAACCCATGACAGTCTGCCACTGGGAACCGGCAAGATTGACTGGCGCGGTGTCTTGCCATGCTTGAATCCTGATGCTACCAGCATTTACGAGATCAATCTCTCCAACCAGGAAGACTGCCAAGAACAGCTGCAGAGTCATGCTTATCTAACCAGACTGGCTCAAGCACTTGATTAGCCCTTCTTGACGTCGCGCGGCTGTTGAGTTTCCTGCATGGTCTTTAGCAGCTCGGCAGCCTGCATCCGGTTGAACAGCGTTTCCACAACGTAATTGATCAGCTGGTCATTCACCGGGTCAAGCTGATTGTCGACCGCTGCTGATTCATTATGCAGCCGGGCATTCATCAAGTCGACGAAGCGATCATAGGCCTGCTGCGGATAATTATTGATCGTAACCTGTTTGATGCCCTCATGAATTGAAGGAATCGAAAAGCTGCCCTTAAGCATGGCAATCATAATCACCGCGGCCAGCTGGTAGCGCGAGTACTTCTTTTTTACTGGCGCCATGATGATGCCTTTTTTAACATAGTTGTTGATCATCGACTTGGTAATCGGCGCGATGCCCATTCCCATAGCGCGATCATTAACCAAGGCAACAACCTGGTCGACATAAAGATCCAAGTCTGGCAGCTCATCCCAGTGTGGCAGCTGAATCTTGCCCAGGTTAGCCTGCCAGCGTTCAAAACTCGTCATTTTGGTTCCTCCATTTCGAGTAATTAGATAGTCTTCGAAACCAGTATACAGCATTACTACATTTGATTGGTCGTTAAAGCATTCATAATTTAGTCTTCGATGCCCACAGATTGATTGCGGTATTGATCAGTCGTCAATGCCATCTTCAATACATTGACAGCCTGAGCTAAACCAACTGCCTGTCCCGTTAGCGGCTGGCCCTCGCCAATAATCTTTAAGGCTGTTTCGCGTGGAACAATTGGCAGCGCCCGCACGATCACATATGGAAACTCCAGCTCGTCAATCATCTTAATCGCATATTGATGAGCCAATACCATATCCAAAGCCGATTTGCCATACCATTTCTGCAGCTGTTCATCAGTGGCATCATCGGCTGTGCCGGCAATTGAGAGCATTACGATCTTTGCTGGCGTTACGTTACTGTCATCAATCAGGTCAACCAGGTCATAGACATCCTGGTCAACCGGATCGTCAGGCTTAGGCAGCCAGCACAAGACGTCTTGGCTTTGCAGCTTAAAATGAAAACTTGGCTCTACCACAGCATCCGGCAGCAATGACAGCAGGCGCTCGCGCAAACCATCATTACGCCGCCCAATCAATACGATTCGATTCATAATCTCACCTCATTTTACTAGTATGTCATCAGTTCGTCTGCTACCGTGGCATCCTCAATCCGAACGTCAGTAATCGTGCTTTGCTCCAGCAGCGGCAGAATTGCTTGAATATTGCCCGCGTATAAAAAACGGGTTTCTTGCGGCGCTTCTTCCAGAATTCTGGCTCCCAGCTTCTGGGCCGTCTCAATCGGAAATCCAGTGCCGAAAACCGTGACTACGCAGTCAACGCCGCTTTGGGGATGCAAATGGCGTGTCGAGGTCAAATAGCCGCGGCTGAAATAATAAATGTCATCAGCGCAGCTCATCATGGTCGTCATATTGCTGCTGGTCATCAAGATCAATGCATCAGTCTTTTGAGCATAACTGCGCAACAGCTGCCAAACTGCCTTTGCTTCCTGCGGTGTCAAGCCATCCGTTGCGTGGTCAAGCAAAAGAACAGACGGCTGTTTGACCAGCAGCAGAATTATGCTCAGCTCAATTTTTTGGTTTCGATTGAGGTCTCTGATTACAAGCTGCCAATCCAGATCAAACTGGCTTAGAATCTGACGGGCCTGTTCATCATCAATTGAATTGGCACTGCCTTTTTGCGCTTGACGAATCGCACGCTGAATCGTCCAACGATCCTTAAATCTAAGATCATCCAGCATCACCAGCGACTTTTCTGGATGGCGAAAAGTCTTTAAAGGCTGGTCGTTGATCTGAATCATACCACTGGTTGGCTGACCATGTTTGCGCAGCAATGAAAACAGCGTCTCACCAAACAGCGGATCATCACTGCAAAAAGCTACTACGTTAGGCGACTGCAGCGTCAGGTCGATATTTGACAACCGACTGCCATTATCGGCTTCAATCGTCAAATTATGCGTGACTATTTCGACCATGGAAAATCATCCTTTCTAAGTCGTTTGCTTTTATTATAACGTGGTTGCGGCACCAAACCATTTTTAAACTAAAAAGACAGTGTCAACTGCTCTAAAAATCGGCTAAAATATAAGTTATCGACTATTAATTAATAAGAAAGAGGAAATCAAACGACATGAACATCCTTTTTATCTCTATCGAGGGCAACACCCGCTCATTTCTGACCCGCTTGCAGGCATACGCCCAACAGCAGCACAGTTTCAACCCGCAGCTGCCCACCATCAATCTAAAGGAAATCACCGATCAAACACTGCCGGCAGCCGAAAGCGAACCATTTTTTGCTTTCGTGCCAACTTATCTGGACGGTGGCAATGGCTTTGACTCTGGCGTTAAAGAACTGATGACCAATGCTTTGGGTGAATACATCGCAGAAAACGATAATGCCAAAAAGTGCTTAGGCGTGGTTGGCAGCGGCAATCGCAATTTCAACGAACAGTACTGTCTGACAGCCCGCAAGTATGCCTATGAATTCAAGGTACCATTCTTGGCTGACTACGAGCTGCGTGGTACCAGTCAGGATGTTGAGCAGATCTACGCTATTCTGACCAAGCGCTGGCAACAGGTCAACGCCTAATCAACAATATTTTCGGCATGGCAGTCTTTGGCCATGCTTTTTTAAATTCTTAATATTTCACGTGAACAAATAGTTTTATAATAGCATTAGTAATGGTATCGATTTCATGCAGTAATGGAGATGATTTTTTGAATCAAAATTTGCAGCCAAAAGTTCGGCTAAACAATGGTCTTTTAATGCCGCAGATTGGCCTGGGCGTTTGGAAGACCCCGCTTGAAACGACCCGGCAGATGGTTTGCGATGCCCTGACGAACGACTATGTGCTGCTGGACACGGCCAAGCAGTATGGCAATGAAAGCGCGGTTGGTCAAGGAATGCAGGATGCCTTTCAATCTACCGGGCGTACCCGAGCCAGCGTTTTCTTGACTACCAAGATCTACAATGGCGATCAAGGCGACTACGACCGCGTACGCAAAGGATTTGAAGGCCAGCTGCAAGCTCTGCAGACCGATTACGTTGATCTGTTACTGATGCACTGGCCGGTCAACGACTTATACAACCAGACCTGGCAGGCAATGGAACGAATCTATGCCGATGGTCAGGCCAAGGCAATCGGTGTCTGCAATTTCGATGTTGAGCGCATGCGTGATCTATTGGACCATGCCCAGATCACGCCCGCCATTAATCAAATCGAGTTCAATCCCAAGATTCATCAGCCAGCCATCGTCAATTTCTGCCAACAGCATGATATCCAAATGGAAGCCTGGTCGCCACTGGGGAATGGTACGCTCCTTCACGAACCGATTATCGAAAAGATTGCGCAAAGTCATCAAAAAACGCCAGCTCAAGTTGAACTGCGCTGGGCTTTGCAGCATGATCTGATCGTAATCCCTAAAACCACGCACCCACAACGCATGCGGGAAAATGCCGATCTTTTTGATTTTGAACTGTCACCAGCCGAATGCATGCAGATCGATACTTTGGATACCAAAGAACATGCCATCTGGTACGATAAATTCAAATGGTCAGGCAATCCTAATGGCATCGATAACGTGATTGCCGATCCCGCCAGCTTTGAATAGTAAAAAGCGAATCCAGTCGTCAATGACCAGATTCGCTTTTTTGCTTCGTCAATTTATTCTTGTGGGATTCCGGCGCTGATCAGCCAGGTAATGCCGTACTGATCAACGATTTGTCCCAGATTGCCGCCCAGTTCATGCGGTCCAAAAGGCAGGGTTACGCGCTGTGCGTCGCTGGCAGCCAAACGATCAAATAATTCCTTGGCACCTGCTTCATCACCGCCAAAATCCAAAAGCAGGGAAATCAGCGAAGAAGTCTGGGGATTGCCCATCGTTGCATCGGCACAGACGATTTTCTGTCCGACAATTGAAAATTCACCGTGCGCTGTCGTGGCATCCAGATCATCCAATGCCAAGCCAAGATTTTCAGCTTGTTCTGCTGAAAGCGGCTGACGGTAAATGATCTCGGCGCCAAATTGTTCCACGTAATAATGCATGGCTTCGCGCGCATTTTCAAAAGTCAAATACGGATAGATTTTTGCCGTCATAATTTTCCTCCGATAAAGTGTTCTTTTAAATTATAGGGAGCCACGGGTCATTCGTCAAATCACGACTTCGATTCAAAAAAGAGCTAGGTAAGCGCTAATGGTCGTTTATTGCGACGAATACTGCATTTTGACGTTCATATAGATTTTGTTGCATGTAAATCGTTAAACTTTGTGCAGATTCATGTTACAATGACGTGGTCTTAGAAAAAAGCGGAAATAAATAACCAACTATTCATTAATCAAGAAAGGAATGATATTTTGAACAACACGCGCAAACACAGCGCCTTTCTGGTTTTAGGCATTTTCCTGCTGGGCGCCTGCATGCGGACGCCGGTAACCTCGATCCCTTCAATCGTTGGCGAGATTGCCGCCTCATTTCACGTTGCCACTACCAGTCTGGGGATTTTAACTACGATTCCTTTGATCTGTTTTGGTTTGGTCGCGGTCGTAGTACCAATGATCGGACAAAAGCTTGGCAATGAATTGACGATTGCCATTGCCCTGCTGATCTTATTTGCTGGCTCTTGGCTGCGGGTTCTCAACTATGCTTCATTAATGATCGGCACGCTGCTGGTCGGCATTGGGATTACTTTTTTGAATGTGCTCCTGCCTGCCATCATCACTGAAAACCTGCCTGACAAGATCGGTTCAATGACCAGTCTTTATAATGTTTCATTAGCGCTCTTCTCAGCAATTGGTGCTTATGCCATTACCCCAGTTGCGCAAAACAGCAGCTGGCAGTTCTCAGTAATGCTCCTCAGCATGCTGGTGCTGGCGACATTGGTATTATGGCTGCCAAATCTGCGTTTCAACCAGCGTGGAACCAGCGAAGCCACCAGTACTGGCATCAACATGTGGAAAAACAAGACGGCTTGGCTGATTTTGGTCTACTTTGGTCTGTCATCATTCGTCTTTTATACAACGGTTGCCTGGCTGCCATCAATTGCAATCAGTGCCGGTTTAAGCAGCAATCAGTCAAGTCTGATCGCGGGGCTGTTCCAGCTGTTCTCCATGCCGGGAGCCTTTTTAGCGCCATTATGGGCAACCAAGCTGGGCAACCGAACGCCGCTGATTCTCGGTGCCGGTATCTTCACGATTCTGGGCTATCTTGGCTTGATGATGCCATTTCATAGCTTTGGCTGGTTTGTCTTTGTCAGTTTGATCTTGGCAATCGGAACCTCGGCAACGTTTGCCCTGATCATGACGCTGTTTAGTTTAAAGACCAAGACTCCGGTTAACACGGGAAAACTGTCCGGCATGGCTCAATCATTAGGCTATCTGCTGGCCGCATTTGGTCCGATGCTCGTCGGTAATCTTAAGGCTGCCAGCGGTTCATGGTTTGCCGGTGAGCTGACTACCATGCTGGTTGCCGTTGTCTTCACTATTTTTGGCGTTTTGAGCGAACGCAAGCCTTACGTCGACTAATTACTGATCATCAAAAACACGCGTGCTTGAAGCAGGCGTGTTTTTTTTTACTAAAAAATCAGATATGTGCAAGCGATTGCTTTAACGTTAGATCAACGCTAAACGCTAAAATAAAATTTTATTTTCGGCCTATACCATTGTCTGATAAGCGTTTGATAAAACCCCAGAACGCGCTTTTTTTCGGCGTGGTCCATTTGAGAATTCCGCAAAAAGTGGGGACGCTTTCTAGTGCAGTTTTGAACATAAAAGTATATAATTTAAGCGTTAGAGTGATTTTCTGATATTTTCAGAAGGAGTGAACATTTTGGCTAAGGAAAATAAAGCTTTAATTACGCTGTTCGGGGCAGCCGGCGACCTTGCACAACGCAAGCTGTACCCATCATTATTCAACCTTTACAAGAAAGGCTACCTGGCAGAACACTTTGCTCTGCTCGGTACTTCTCGGCGTCCGCTGAGCGATGAGGACTTCCAACAAATGGTTTTGAAGTCCGTCAACGGTATGGAAAACGAAGAAGGGCAAGCTCAGGCATTTGCCAAGCACTTCTTCTTCCAATCCCATGACGTTACCAAGCCTGAACACTACACTGTGCTTAAGCAACGCCTGGAAGAACTGGACAAGCAATTTGGTGCTGAAGGCAATCGCCTGTTCTACATGTCCATGGCTCCTCAATTCTTTGGCACGATTGCCTTGAACTTGAAGAAGCAGGACCTGCTGACCAAGGATGGCTTCAACCGTCTGGTGATCGAAAAGCCATTTGGTCGTGACTACGAATCCGCTAAGAAGCTGAACGACGAACTGTCACAAACGTTCAACGAAAACCAAATCTTCCGGATTGACCACTATCTGGGTAAGGAAATGGTTCAAAACATTCAAGCCCTGCGTTTTGGCAACACGATTATCGAATCGCTGTGGAACAACCGCTACATCGACAACATCCAAGTAACGCTGAGTGAAAAACTGGGTGTTGAAGAACGTGCCGGCTACTACGACCAATCCGGTGCACTGCGTGACATGCTGCAAAACCACATCATGCAGATCGTTGCTCAACTGGCAATGGAACAACCAGTTGCCTTTACTGACACTGACGTTCGGGTTGAAAAGATTAAAGCACTGCGTTCACTGCGGGTCTACACCCCATCCGAAGCGGCTGCCAACTTTGTTCGTGGCCAATACGGTGCTGGCGATGACACGCACGCCTACCGCAATGAAGACGGTGTTGATCCAAACTCCATTACGGAAACCTTTGTCGCTGCCAAGCTGATGTTTGACAACTATCGCTGGTCTGGCGTGCCATTCTACGTACGGACTGGTAAGAAGCTGGCTGACAAGTTTACCCGTATCGACGTTGTCTTCAAGAAGCCGCTGATCGACATCTTTGCCAACCCACGGATGAAGAGCGAACAGTCATTGAACTCCAATGTCTTGACGATCTTTGTTGAACCAAACTCTGGCTTCTCACTGCGTCTGAACGCTAAGCGCGCCGGCCAAGGCTTCACGACTGAACCAGTTGACCTGAAGTACCTGCAAAGCGACGAAGCCAAGAACGAATCACCAGAACCATACGAACGTCTCTTCCACGATGCACTGGAAGGCAACCACACCAACTTTGCATCATGGGCTGAAATTGCCTACGCATGGAAGTTCGTTGACGTTATTCGCAAGCTCTGGGACATTGAAGAACCTCAATTCCCTAACTACACGCCTGGTTCAATGGGCCCAGCTGCTTCTGACGAACTGCTGGCTCGCGATGGCCGTCAATGGGTTTACCATCTGAATCACTAAAATTTTAAAACCTTTGCCAATCTGGTAAAGGATAGCCCCCTCGTTTCAGAATCCTGAAGCGAGGGGGCTTTAATTTTTTAGCCCTCTCAATTATCTTTAGTGGATTAAGTTTTTTCTTAACATTCTTAAATCTGTTTCGTTAAACTACTTCTAAATTACTAAAATTTAGTTAATTTTTATATTTTCTTAGGAATTAAACTAGTTAGATTACTGTAAAGATTGTGCAAACCTTAGCAAATATTTCTTCAACTTTTACCGCTTTCTGGTATAATAGTTTCTGTAAATGATGTAATTAAGTTTTTAAGGAGTGTGACAACACAATGTCAGATCAAAAAGCGCAAATTGGTGTTGTTGGTTTGGCCGTTATGGGCAAGAACCTGGCACTGAACATTGAAAGCCGCGGCTTTACTGTTGGTGTATACAACCGTAGTCGTTCACGTACCGATGAAATGATGCGTGACCACAGCGACAAGAAGCTGATTCCTAGCTACACGGTTGAAGAATTCGTCAACTCTCTGGAAAAGCCTCGTCGGATCCTGATGATGGTTAAGGCCGGCAAGCCAACTGACGCTGTTATTGAAGAACTCCTGCCATTGCTGGACAAAGGTGACGTGCTGATCGACGGTGGTAACACCAACTTCCACGACACGATGGCACGGAACGCTAAGCTGGACGAATCCGGCATCAACTTCATCGGCATGGGTGTTTCCGGTGGTGAACTGGGTGCCCTGCAAGGTCCTTCCCTGATGCCTGGTGGCCAAAAGGAAGCTTATGACCTGGTTGAACCTATCCTGACGCAAATCGCTGCCAAGGCTGAAGACGGCAAGCCATGTGTTTCCTACATCGGTCCTAACGGTGCCGGCCACTACGTAAAGATGGTTCACAATGGTATCGAATACGGTGACGAAGAACTGATCGACGAAAGCTACAACATTATGCGTAATGTTCTGGGTCTTTCCGTTGACGAAATGGCTGACATCTTCGCTGAATGGAACAAGGGTGAACTGGACAGCTACCTGGTTGAAATCACGGCTGACATTCTGACTCGCAAGGACGACCTGGGTGAAGACAAGTCCAAGCCAATCGTTGACATGATCCTTGACCGTGGTGCCAACAAGGGTACTGGTAAGTGGAGTTCTGAAACTGCCCTTGACGGTGGTGCTCCACAATCCGTTATTACGGAAGCCGTTTACGCTCGTTACATCTCCATGCTGAAGGACGAACGTGTTGCTGCAAGCAAGGTTCTGCCAGAAGACGTTGAAAAGCCAACTGTTTCTGAAGACCAAAAGAAGGAACTGGTTGAAAAGGTTCGTGAAGCCCTCTACTTCGGTAAGGTTATGAGCTACGCACAAGGCTTCGAACAAATGCGGATCGACTCCGAACGCTACGACTGGAACCTGAAGTTCGGTGAACTGGCTCAAATCTGGCGTGAAGGATGCATTATTCGTGCTCAATTCCTGCAAAAGATCACGGATGCCTTTGAAAAGGATCCTGAACTGAAGAACCTGCTGCTGGACGACTACTTCAAGGACATTGCCAAGAAGTACCAAAAGGCTACGCGTGAAGTCGTATCCATGGCCATCAACGCTGGTATTCCTGTACCATCCCTGGCTGCTGCCATCAACTACTACGACTCCTACCGTGCTGAAGTTCTGCCTGCCAACCTGCTGCAAGCACAACGTGACTACTTCGGTGCTCACACGTACGAACGTGTTGACCGCCCAGGCAACTTCCACTACAGCTGGTACGTTGAACAATAAAAATCAATTAGACTTGATTTCAAAGCGTCGATCCTTAGTGTTCGGCGCTTTTTTATACTATTATCGTAATCTAAGAACTCAAAAAGCGTCCCGCGGCTGGCAGGACGCTTTATTTATTATTCAGTTAACAGTGCTTGGGAAGTTGAACGCTGGAGGTGACGATACCAGTGATCGCCTATCATAATCTGACCCGCGTCATCAAATCCCAAGCGACGATACAGCCGTTCTGCCTTGGGGTTGGCGACATCGACATTTAAGCCGATCGTCTCGTATTCCAAGGAAGCAGCATGTTTTATAATCGCATCAATCAGAGCCGTTGCAATCCCCATTCCGCGATAATCAGCATCAACCGCCAATGAGTCTAGGTAAAACTCATTGGCAAATGATTCGGGGTCCGCGAAGAAATCGACATCGCGAATCGACGGAATTGGCGCTGCAGCTTCTTGATATACTCGGTTGACCGCATTTTCGTTGTTGTCTGGATAGCCAAACGCTACCCCCACGACCTGCCCACCAGCCTCAGCAACAAACGTGGTTGCCACATAGCCAAGCAAGGCTCGGTCGCGGTAAGCATTATAAATCATCCTCTGGGGGTCTTCGTCGGGAACCGACTCAAATTCCTCCAGTTCCATTTCATCATAAATCAAAGACATTAACGGTACTATCTGGCCGGCGTCTTCAGGCTCGGCCTTGCGAATCGTATAAATAAATATCCCTCCAAATTTGTTTGATGCAAGCTCATTATATGGGAAAAGCCAACTTTTTGGCAAGGAAAGATTAAAAATTTATAAGAAAGTTAATCGTCAGTTTTTAAAATGAGTGTTAAAATATCAAAAAGCCGTAACCCAATTGCTTGGATTACGACCTTTGAATGGTTTATTTAATTAAGCTTATTTCTTCTTAGCGTCCTTTTCGTCAGCTGGTACCTCGTTGTTTAAGTCGGTCCGCACTACCAAAACGTCAACGGGAGCATTCCGCTTAACAAAGGACGTAACTGAACCAACCATTGCCCGCTGCAGACGAGTCAGCCCGCAGGCACCCATCATGATCAGATCGTTTTGGTGATCGCGTGGGAAATCAAAGGAAATAACCGTCTTTGGGTTCCCCAGCCGGATGTGAATGTCAATGTTGTCAAAGCCTTGCTTTTGCTTTGCGTTGTCATACAGTTCATCCAGATAGTCCTTTGACTTGTCAACCAGCTGGTAAGCAATGCTGCTGTCTGACATGCCGGCAAAGTTGTAAGCCATTGCTCGCGTGTCGATAACATTAAGGATGTCAATGTGTGCATCGTTGGCAATTGCCTTGTTCAGTGCCCGTTCTGCCTGCTTGGAACCATCAACAGGGACGAGAATGTTTTGATATTCTTGATTCATAGTTATGACCTCCAATTCACACGACTTAATTGTTATTCCTATTGTACCATAATGACAGCGGAATCATTTGATTTTTATGGGTGAAAAAGCAATAATTAGTTAAATTATTTTGACAATAAACCATTTACATTGTATTTTTTCACAATTTAAAGACATTATTTTGTGATTAGTTAAAAGGAGTGGATTTCATTGGACAAGATCGATCGTCAAATTATCAACATGCTGCAAGAAAACGCCCGGGTATCATTAAAGGAGCTTTCAGCAGCCTGCTACATCTCTTCACCAGCTATTGCCGCTCGGATCAACAAACTGGAAAAGTCTGGCATCATCACCGGCTTCCACACCAGCGTAAATCTAGAAAAACTGGACTATCACGTTAAGGCCTTCGTTCAGTTGCAACTGGAACCACGCCAAAAGAAGGAATTTTATCCTTACATTGCCCAGGTTCCCAACGTCATTGAATGCAATTGCGTCACCGGCGATTTTTCCGAGGTCATGGAAGTTGTTTTCCCTTCCACTTCAGATCTCGATGATTTTATCAATGAAATTCAGCAGCGCTTTGGCAAAACCAGTACTCAGATCGTCTTTTCAACCAGTGTCGATCACCGAGGCGTCAAACTGCCACAGCCCGAAGAAGTTAAAGACTAAGAAAACGCCTGCGGTCATGGACGATCGCAGGCGTTTTTCGAAACCGATAATGATAATTAAAGCAGCTTTTCGATCTGATTGAGACGCTTTTCAAACAGCGCAAAAGCCCGTTCCAGATATCGGCTGTCGGTAACGTCAACTCCCGCATGCTTTAACAGTGTTACCGGATCATCACTGCCCCCTGCCCGCAATAGATCCAGGTAGCGTTCCAGAGCACCCGGCTCATGCTGCCAGACTGCCTCGGAAAGCGCCGTTGAGACCGCCCAGGAAGTTGCGTACTGATAGACATAGTAGTTCATGTAAAAATGCGGTACATAGGCCCAGCTCTGCGTTCGCGTGCCGGTTTCCTCAACTGCGGGACCATAGTATTTATTAACCAGCTCACCGCTTAATTGATCCAGATAGTCGGCCGTCAGCGTCTGTCCTTTTTGCTCTGCTTTGTAGGCGGCATCTTCAAATTCAGCAAATTGCGTCTGCCGATAGATCGTACCAATGAAGCCGGTAATATACTGTTCCAGGATAAAGATCAGCTTTTTAGGATCATCCTGGTATTTTTCCAGCAGATAGTCGGTTAAGATGTTTTCATTAAACGTTGATGCCACTTCTGCCAAAAAAATCGGTGCATCAGCATATTCCGATGGCTGAGCCTGTTGAGCAAACCAACTGTGCATGGCATGACCAGATTCATGTGCCAAAACAAACGTACTGTAAAGTTTATCAGTCCAGTTAAGTAAAATGAATGGATTTGCCGTATAGACGCCTACTTGATAGCCACCAGAGCGTTTGCCTAGATTTTCAGCCGCGTCGATCCAGCGATGCTCAAATTCGCTTTTCAGGCCTTTCAGATACTCTGGACCCATCACCTGCAATGCATCCCACGTCAGCTGCTTACCTTGTTCAAAAGTCGTTTTCAGCATATCCTCGCCAGCCAATGGGACATTAACATCATATTTATACATCTTGTCCAGGCCCAGAACCCGTTTCTTCAGCTCATACCAGCGATAAACCAGATCAAGATGCTGATTGACGGTTGCCACCAGCGTATCATAGACGCTTTCTGGAATATTATTGGCTCCTAAAGCGGCCGCGCGCGCACTTGGATAGTGACGAATCCTAGCCAGTGCATTTTCTGTGCCGATAAAGCTGTTCAGCGTTTGAGCAAAGGTATTGCGCAGCTCATGGTACGGTTTTTCATATGCCAAAACGGCTTCCTTGCGCACGGAACGATTTTGCGATTCATTGAACTGGCTGCGATTGCCATGCGTCAGTTCAACTAACTGCCCCTTTTCATCATGAACCTTGCCGAATTTCAGATCCGCATCGTTAAGCGTATTGTAGATTTCTTCCGCACTATCCAGCGACTTGTTCAAATGACCCAGCAGCGTTTCTTCGGCTTTAGAGAGCACATGCTTTTTCTGCCGCCGCAACTTGGTCATCTCATATTGATACTCGGCCAGTCCCGGCTCGCTTTGCATCAGTTTGGCGAAGTCCGCATCGTCAATGGCTGTCAGTTCAGGTTGAATAAAGGCCAGCTCAGCTTCAATCGTCGTCGCGGCATTGACGACTTGACCATAGAGCGTGACTGCCGTTGAATCCGTCGTATCACTGTCTCGCCGCAGCATACCATAGACAAATTCGCGTTCCAGTTCTTCGCTAATCGCTTTATTTTCGTTGAGATTTCTTAAAAAGGTCTGACCATCACTGGCAAAATGCCCTGCCGTCTTGGCAAGTTCAGAAGCCTTCTGCTGCGTTTTGGCAAGTGCTTGTTCCATTGCCTCATCTGATTCATACAGCAGCGTCAGATCCCATTTGAGCGCTTCAGGTACTTCGCTGCGTTTAAGCTGTTTTTCCATTGTCTTCCGTCCTTTCCTCATTTAACTTAATTATACAAAAAAAAGCATCGCTAAGTTTCTCAGCGATGCTTTATTTTTAGCCTTGATAGCTATCCAGGTATTGGTTGTATTTTTCGTGATCCAATGATTTTTCGGATTGACCGATTACCAAAGTTGCAATCGTGTTGCCGACCACGTTGACCGCTGTCCGGCCCATGTCGACAAACCGGTCAATTCCGGCAATAAACGTCAGCCCGGCAACCGGTACGCCAATCGTTGATACCGAAGCCAGCAGCACGACAAACGAAGCCCCTGGCACCCCGGCCATCCCTTTGGAAGTAATCATCAAGACCACCAGCAGCGTAATCTGGTGGGCAATCGTCAGATGAATGCCATAAGCCTGTGCCAAGAACAAGGCAGCCAGTGCTTGGTAGATTGCCGAGCCATCCAGGTTGAACGTGTAGCCGGTTGGAATAACGAACGAGGCAATCCCTTTGTCGACCCCCATCTTCTGCGTTTTAGCCATCAGACGCGGCAAGGTTGCTTCAGAGCTGGCCGTTGAAAAGGCAATCGCAATTTCTTCCATTACTACGTGCATCGTCTTCCAATAGCGCAGATGGAAAATCTTGGCGACGATTCCCAAGACGACCACCACGAAAATAATCATCGTTGCATAGGCGATCACCACAAACAGTCCCAATGGCAGCAAGGCTTTCAGACCCATTTCGGCAATCGTCATCCCAATCAGGCCAAAGACCCCAATTGGTGAGAACTTCATTACCCAGTTGGTTACCTTGAACATGGTTTCCGAAACGGCATTCATAAAGTCGATGATGATCTTGCCGCTTTCACCCAGCGAAGCAACCCCCAGCCCAAAGAAGACTGAGAAGAAGATTACTGGCAGCATGTCGCCGTCTGCAATCGACTTAAAGATGTTGGTCGGCACGATTGCGATCAGCAGGTCCCAGATACCGCTGTGCTTGGAAGCCGATTTTGCCGTGGTCAGATATTGAGAGATGTCTGAGGCATGCAGATCATGGATGTTGATGTAGGTACCAGGATGCAAAATATTGCCCACGATCATCCCCAACAACAACGCAATCGTCGTCAAAACCTCAAAGTAGATCAAGGTCTTAACCCCGATTCGGCCAAGCTTTTTAATGTCGCCGATATTGGCAATCCCTACCGTCAAGCAAGAGATTACGATCGGCATTACAATCATCTGGATCAGCCGCAGAAAGATCGTACCGAGGCTTTGCATTACCTTGATGGCGCCAGTATTTTGATAGGTCATGGCCCCAACGATAATCCCTAAAATCAGTCCGATCATAATCTGCCAGCCTAGCGACAGCCGGCCAAAGCGATAACGTTTCATATGATGTTCCATCCTTCCGCTTATTTGGATTGTCATAACGATACATTCATAAGTTTATGGTTGAATAACCGGCCGCGTTTAAATTATTTCCAATTAATGGGCTGCACCAGAATCAATTCCAGCAAAGCCCATCCCATCTTGTACGAATTATTAAAAGCATGCGGTCGCAAAAGTACGTAAAAGTTTTGGTTTTCGTATCGTTATTTCACTCACAAATTAAGTTCATCTGTATCCGAAAGCTTATTTTACACTGTTATTTATAAAAAGTGAACAATTAATTTTAGATCAAGTTGATTTGTTCGGCAACAAGTTGTATAGAGTCCGGATTTTGCGTTTATTGTAAACGATTTCTAAAAACCGTTTCTTAAGAATTTCCGAAAATTATTTAACTTTAAAATAATAAGGTTCGCAAAATTTTTTATTATTTTTTATCCAGGGTATAAAAGCCATTAGGACGCCTTGGAAACGTTTTGATCATTTTTTAACAAGTATTTTTAACTAAATTTTTTACTATTTTTTATTGATTTAATTTTTGAAAGCGCTTAATATAATTCCAGAGAGTTTTAAGTAAATGTCTTTTCTAAGGAGGAAGGCTAGATTATGAATGAGGCGAGTTCTAAGTCACAATCAATGGCTTCTCGGATTGCATATTCATTTGGTGCTTTCGGGCACGATATGTTCTATGGGATGCTGTCGACTTACTTTATGATGTTTGTTACCGGCCACCTGTTCAACAGCAACAGTGGTGGCCAAGCAGCCCACATGGTTTCTTTCATTACGATTACCATCATGGTGCTGCGGATCGTTGAATTGGTAATTGACCCATTTATCGGTAACGTTATCGATAAGACCGATACCAAATGGGGTCACTTCAAGCCATGGGTCGTTGCTGGTGGGATCGTTTCTGCCGTTGCAATTGCCCTGCTGTTCACTAATCTGTGGGGTCTGACCTACAAGAATCCAGTTTTGTACCTCGTCGTATTTGCAATTTTATATATTACGATGGATATTTTCTATTCCTTTAACGACGTGGCTTTCTGGTCAATGATTCCTGCAATCTCATTTGACTCGGCAGAACGTGAAAAGACGGCTACCTTCGCCCGGGTTGGTTCAACGCTTGGCGGTCAGCTGGTCGGTGTTGTCGTAATGCCAATCGTCTTGGCATTTTCTATCAGTTCAAACGGTGGCTCTGGTGACAGTCGCGGTTGGTTCGCATTTGCCGCGATCGTAGCTGCTATTTCGGCAATTACGTCCTGCGGGGTTGGTCTCTTCACTCATGAAAAGAAGAACGAACTGCGTGAAAACAAGGAAAACACGACTTTCAAGAAGGTCTTTGGGGTTCTGCTTCACAATGACCAATTAATGGCAATTGCTGTTACCTACCTGGTTTACACGACTGGGATTCAGATCGTTAATTCCTTCCAACTGTACTACTTCACCTACATTCTTGGTCGGGCAAGCACCTACACGCTGTACGCACTGATCAACGGCGTTATCGGTGCCGTTACGGTTGCTCTGTTCCCTGCTCTGGCTAAGAAGTTCAGTCGGATGAAGGTCTTCTATTACTCAATCCTGGTTCTGTTGATCGGTTTGGCAATCTTCGCCTTTGCTGGTCAATCTCTGCCAATGGTTATTCTTGGTGGTGCCATTTACATGCTGCCACAGCCACTGATTTTCATGGTTGTTTTGATGATCATCACTGACTCGGTTGAATATGGTCAATTAAAGCTTGGTCACCGTGACGAAGCCGTTACGCTTTCCGTTCGTCCACTGCTGGACAAGTTCGGTGGTGCCGTTGCTGGTGGTGTCGTTGGGATGACGGCTACTGCTGCCGGCATGATCTCTGGTGCTACGGCATCCGACATTACTGCTCACGGTGCGGGGATCTTCAAGCTCATGATGTTCGTCGTTCCTGCAATTCTGATTCTTTTGGGTGTCCTGTGCTTTAAGAGCAAGGTTAAGCTGGATGAAAAGATGCACGCTCAAATCGTTGACGAACTGGAACAATCCTGGCACCAACACCTGGAAGGCAATGACAGCGTTCGTGAAGAACTGGCTGAAGACGCCAGCCTGGCCAAGGATCTGGTCATCGACTTCAAGGCACCTGTCAGTGGTACTTTGATGCCATTGTCTCAAGTAGGCTCCAAGCCATTTGCTGATGGTACTATGGGCTTAGGTATTGCCATCAAGCCATCTGACGGCCAAGTCTTTGCACCATTCTCCGGGACCGTTGTTGCTGACTTCCCAACCACCCGGCACGCAATTGGTCTGGAAACCGACAATGGCGTTCCAGTCTTGATTCACGTCGGTGTTGATACCGTTCAGATGCGCGGGACTGGCTTCATCAACTATGTCGTCAAAGGTCAGCACGTGGCGGCCGGCGAAAAGCTGATGGAATTCTGGGCCCCAGCAATCAAGAAGGCGGGTCATGATGATACGGTCATGATTGCCTTTACCAAGTCTGAAAAGGCACCTGATTACACTTTGACCTATGTCAAGCAGGATGGTGAAGTCAAGGTTGGCGACACCATTATGCAAATCGAAGTCAAGAAAGACTAATTAGACTAATTGAATGATCAAAAAGTCTGTTGGCCTAAAAAAGCTCGGCTGCAGCAGTCGGGCTTTTTGTTTGTCATTTAATCATGGAGGAATTTGAACATGAGTATCCAAGTTAATGCCAGCAATCGACTGTTTCACCTGCAGACCAAGCATACCAGCTACGTCTTCCACGTTATTGAGGACGGCTCGCTGGGTCAGCTCTACTACGGTCCTAAGATTCCATTCAAAGACGACTACGCCAACCTCAACACGCGTGAAGAACACGACTGTACCAACACGCGCACTGATGAAGACGTTGAGTTTCAAGCTGAGCTGCTAAAACAGGAATACGCCGGACTGGGTAAGGGCGACTACCGTTATCCAGCCTTCCAGATTACCTATCCAAACGGCTCACGGACCTCTGAATTCCAATACCGCGACTATGAGCTTAAGGACGGTAAAGCGCGGCTGACTGGCCTGCCTTCAACATTTGCCGATGACAGCAATGATTCTCAGACGCTGACCGTTAAACTGGCGGATGGCGATTTAGAGCTGCAGCTGCACTACACTATTTTTGCTGATGAAGACGTGATTGTCCGCAGCACAACGTTTGTCAACCATGGCAAAACCGTCTTTTTAAACCGAGCCTTGAGCGCGCAGCTAGATCTGCCGGATGCCAACTACGACTTCATTCAGTTTGCCGGCTCTTGGTCGCGGGAACGGCACCTGCACCGCAGTCATCTGCGTCCCGGTACGCAAAGCATCTCCAGTCTGCGGACCGCCTCCAGTCATCAGGAAAATCCATTCTTTATGCTGGCCCGGCCACACACCGACAATAACCAAGGGGCGGTTTTCGGCTTTAACTTTGTCTACTCAGGCAACTTTTTGGATTCCGTCGAGGTCGACCAGTTTGATACCACGCGTGTCCTGATTGGCATCAACCCGGATGAATTTGGCTGGAAGCTTAACAGTGGTGATTCATTCCAAACCCCAGAAGTCATCTTCAGCTATACCGACAATGGTTTCAACGCGCTTTCTCAGCAATTGGGCGCCTTTTATGCTCAGCACTTGATCAACCCTCATTTTGCCCACCAGGAACGGCCAATTCTGATCAACAACTGGGAAGCCACGTTCATGGACTTTACCGAAGACAAGTTAATGCCAATCGTTGAGCGTGCCAAGGAACTGGGGATTGAAATGTTCGTACTTGATGATGGCTGGTTTGGTCATCGTGACGACGATCGTTCTAGTCTAGGCGATTGGTTTGTTGACGAAAAGAAGTTCAACCATGGCATTGCTGGATTTGCCAAGCGCGTTCACGATCTCGACATGAAGTTTGGGCTCTGGTTTGAACCAGAAATGATCTCAATTGACAGCAAGCTCTATCAAACCCACCCAGAATGGATGATCAAGACGCCAGGTCGCGGGCAGACGCCGGGCCGTCACCAATTCGTCTTGGACATGAGCCGTCAGGAAGTCGTTGACTATCTGTTTGGATTGATGAGCCACATTATTCAAGATGCCAAGCTGGACTACATCAAATGGGACATGAATCGGAATATCACCGAAATGTACGGCGCCGACCTGCCTGCCGATCAGCAGCTGGAATTCTCACACCGCTATATCTTAGGCGTATACGATCTCTATGACCGCTTGACCAAAGCCTTCCCAGACGTCTTGTTTGAATCATGTGCCTCTGGTGGCGGCCGCTTCGATCTGGGAATGATGTACTATGCGCCACAGGCCTGGTGCAGCGATGATACCGATGCTGTTGAACGCATCAAGATTCAAGACGGCACCTCATATGGCTACACGCCTTCAATGTGGGGCGCTCACGTTTCAGCCGTGCCAAACGATCAAGTCGGCCGGCTGACTTCAATCGACATGCGGGCTAAAGTAGCCTACTTCGGTGCATTCGGCTATGAACTGGACGTCACTGAGCTCAGCGATGAAGAACAGGCTACCATCAAGCAGCAGGTGGCCTTCTATAAGCAATACCGCAAGCTCTTCCAGTTTGGAACGTTCTACCGGCTGGAAACTCCGGATACCAGCGATAATGTCTATGGCTGGGAAACCGTCAGCCATGACAAGCAGACGGCCATTGGCATGCGCTATCAGATTCTAAACGGAGCCAACCCGGCCTACATCCGCTACTACTTCAAGGGCCTGGATCCTGAACGGCGCTACACTGTCAATGATGGCTCAGAAGTCTTCTCGGGCGCTGAATTGATGAATGCTGGGTATTTCGTGCCACGCGTCATGAACCGCCTGCAATCGCCAAAGGTACCATCTGATTTCCACGCTGACATGTTTATCGTTAAAGCCGTTGACTGATTCCGCATCAAACAAATAAACCGCACCGTCTAATGACAGTGCGGTTTTTGATTTAGTGTCAGTGTTAATTAGTCGACAAACAGCTTTCGGTACTCTCCATAACCAGCTTCTGCCAACTGATCAAACGGAATAAAACGCAGGGCGGCCGAATTGATGCAGTAGCGCAGACCGCCGCGATCCAGCGGTCCATCGCAAAAAACATGTCCTAGATGCGAATCAGCCTTCAGACTGCGCACCTCGGTTCTTTCCATGCCAAACGACTGGTCGCGCTTTTCTTTCAGCTTGGCAATTGGTTTGGTAAATGCCGGCCAGCCGCAGCCCGAATCAAACTTGTCCAGCGAAGAAAACAGCGGCTCACCACTCACAACATCGACATAGATGCCTTTTTCGAAAAACTGATCATATTTGCCGGTAAATGGCGGTTCGGTAACAGCCTCTTGCGTAACGCGGTACTGCATTTCAGTCAGCTTGTTTTTATCAGTCAACGCAATCCCTCATTTCGTACCTGCTGAACGATTGATTGCTTGTCATTCAGCATTTTGATTTTGGTCACTGTATCATCTGGCATCGTTTTGACGTAAAAATATGCCTACGCTATCAAAAAAGCGACCCGTATTGCGCGGATCGCTCGATTATTAAGCTCATTAAGCGCCAAATACCTTAAAACGCTTTTCAGCAGGCAGGACGTCTTTTTCGCCAGCTGGTGCCTCAACGGATCCAAACGGCATTTCAGCCCGCAGCTGCCAAGTTTCAGGAATGTCAAACGCCTTGGCAATTGCTTCATCAATCAGCGGGTTGTAGTGCTGCAGCGATGCACCCAGTCCTTGAACGGCCAAGGCTTCCCAGACCGCCTGCTGAGCACCGCCAATTGCCTGTTCAGCCCAGCCAGCAAAGTTGGCGGCATATGCTGGGAAGTCAGCCTCCAACTGCTTTACGGTCGCCGTTTCAGTAAAGTACAGAATCGTTCCGTACGCCTTGAAGCTGTTGACCTTAGCTTGCGTCTTGGCAAAAGCTTCATCATCTTTTACGACTTTGCGCAGCTCAGCCAATACGATATCCCAAATTCGATCGGAATCTTGGCCCAAAGCAATCACCGCACGTACCGTCTGACTGTTAAAAGCAGATGGCGACAGTTCGATCGTCTTTTCGATCAGGTCAACCAACGTCTGCTTGTCTTCCTTGACGTTTTTGCCTAATGCATAAATGGAGCGGCGTTTTTCTTGAAGTTGATTAAATTGATTTGTCATAGTCGTTCCTCTTTTTCTGAAGATTTGTTATTTGTATTATAACTTGTTACTTACTTTTTGTAAATGATTTTATCTTATAAAAAGTAAGTATTAGCCAAACAAAAACTCCTGCTGGCCAAAACGGCACGGCAGGAGTCGGCAATTATTGATGTGTAACTTAGGATTTTTTGATCATTTTTCGGTACTTTGCCGCAAAACCAGCTTAGTACCGACTACTACGCGCTGCGGAGCCAGATCCGGGTTCTGCAGGCGGCGTCCCAGCAATTCAAGGCCCATTGCCGCCATTTGATCGGTTGGGACGTGAATCGAGGTCAGCGTTGGATAGGTGTAGTGAGTAATTGACGTGTCGTCAAAACTGATCAGCGCCATTTCACGTGGCACGTCGATCTGCTTTTCGTGCAGGGCACGCAAAGCACCGACTGCCATCGCATCATTGGCAACCAAAACGGCTTGAGGACGATCATCGAGCTGCAAAAGGCGCTGCATCTGGTCAAAGCCGCTCTTTTCTGAGTAATCACCCATCATAAACCATTCTGAGTGGTAAAGATTTTTAGCTTTTAAAGTCTTGGCGAAAGTATCGCGCCGTGAATCGCTAACCGGTTTTTGGTCAGTCGTTTTTTCCTGACCAGCAATCATGCCGATCTTGGCATATCTGGCAGCCAGAAAATCAGCAGCCTGCTTAATGCCGCCATCAAAGTCTGGCAAAACCGAGTCACAGCCATTGGACAATTCATCATAGTCAATCACCACGATCGGCTTGTTGAAACGCTGCAGCTGATCGATCTGTTTTTGACTGTACTTGCCGATCGCAACGATCCCGCTGACGTCATTAGGAATCTGTTCCAAATGCGTGTCAAAAACCGTCGCCGTTGTATAGCCAACCTGCTGGGCCTCTTTTTCAACGCCCAGGCGAATATTCATGTAGTAAAGATCATCCAGTTCGCGAGCTGGCGAATACCACTGAATAACGGCAATCTTGTGACCGGTGGCTGCGCTGCGTCGATGTTTTTTGGTATAGGACAGCTCTTCGGCAATCGTTAGAATCTTGCGCCGTGTCTCTTCACCAACCGACAGTTGAGGGTCATTGTTTAAAACTCTCGATACCGTTGCCAGTGAAACCCCCGCACGATCTGCAATGTCCTTTAGCGTTACTGCCATCAAAAACCATCCTTTCCTTGGTCAAAATAGGTTACAGTCGTTCAACGAACCGCTGCCAGCCAGCTTGACCCTGGGCATTGCGCTTAAAGACGCCGGCATCCGCCAAAACATCGCCGAAGACCTGAGCAACTTCTTGTTCTAAAATCTCTTCAACGTTGTCGGCGTTAATGTCATCATGCCGTGCCTGAACTTCTTTAGCCCATGGCAGATGACTGTCGGCAATCTTGTTTGGTTCATTGAGCCAGTACTTCTTGACTTCTTCCAATTCACTCTTCAAACGAGCTGGCAGAATGGCCCGGCCCATCACTTCAATCAGACCGATGTTTTCCTTTTTAATGTGCCAGAGCTTTTCATGAGGATGGAAGATGCCCAATGGGTACTCCTTACTAGTATTATTGTCTCGCAAAACCAAGTCAAGCACAAATTCATCGCCATTACGGTGCATAATTGGCGTAACGGTGTGGTGTCTTGTATTACCGTCGAAAGCTTTCAATGAAAGTTCTGGATCGTCATAATGGTCCCAGACGTTGATGACATGCGTTCCCAGCTGAATCAAAGCCTGATCGTTCTTGCTGATCAAGCGCAGATCGCTCATTGGCCAGTCAACGATGCCGGCCTTAACGTCTGGATAGTCTTTAAAGCTCAGTTCCTGCTTGATTGGCGCCTTCATCATCGGGAAGGTATGCCGGCCGCCTTGATAATGCTCATGGGCCAGCATGGAGCCGCCAACGATTGGCAGATCGGCATTGCTGCCCACAAAGTAGTGTGGCAGCTGCTTTTCGATCTCAATCAAGTTGATCAGCGTCTGTTGATTGATCTCCATTGGTTCGTGCTTGGCATCCAAGAAAATGCAGTGTTCATGGAAGTAGGCATATGGTGAGTATTGGAAGCCCCACTGCTTGCCGCCGATCGTCATGCGAACGATGCGGTGGTTGCTGCGGGCAGCATGCCCCAAACGTCCCAGATATCCTTCATTTTCCATACAAAGCGCGCACTGCGGATACTTCTTTTGAGTATCATGGGCAGCAGCAGCAATCGCCTTAGGATCTTTTTCGGGCTTGGAAAGATTGATCGTAATCTCCAGCTCGTTGCCATCATTGACTTTTTTAGTAAACTCAATATTTTTTTTGATTGCGGATACCTTTACATAGTCATTACTGGTACACAGATCATAAAACCAGTCCGTAGCTTGTTGGGGGGATTGTTCATGCTTTTGCCAGAACGTCCCATTAACCTTGGCCGGTGTTGGCGTCAGCAGATCATACAGCTGATCGTTTAAGATTTCACGCGCTGTCTGGCCATCTTCAATCTTGCCGCGCTGAACTGCCAATTCCACCAACTGACTGGCCAGTGGCGTATCTGGTTGGGCCTCAGCATCTTCATCACCCACCAGCGCCCGAATCTTGTTCATCACATAGATCTTGTCCATTGGCTGAAAAGCACCGCTGGCAATCGCCTTTTCTGCAAATCCTTCAATGAGTTCCATGTCGCAAACCTCTTTCTCAAAAACTGACCTTAAGACTAGATCTTGTGGGGACCATCAACGATTTCGGCATCATAGAAGCTGGCATCGTAGCCAATCGTTTCCCGGTAGACCTTGCCGACGTTTTCCTTAAATGCATCGGCTTGGTCCTTCTTAACGATTGCGATGGCACTGCCGGCAAAACCGCCGCCGACCATCCGCGCACCCAGGCAGCCCGGTTGTTCCCATGCCGTTTCTGCCAGCGTGTCCAGCTCCTTGCCAGTTACCTCGTAGTCAAAATGCAGCGAAACGTGAGAAGCATTGATCAGACGGCCCAGCTTTTCAAGGTCGCCTGCCTTCATAGCTTCAATCGCCCGCAGCGTCCGTTGATTTTCGGCAACTGCATGACGAGCCCGGCGAATCAAAACATCGTCATTGATCAAATAGGAGTATTCGTCAAACGTGTTTTCGTCCAGTTCACCCAGCTTCTTGATGTTCAGCTTTTGGTTCAGGCGCTTAACGGCTTCTTCACATTGTTCAACGCGTTCGTTATACTTGGAGCCAGCCAGCGAGTGCTTCTTGTTGGTACTCATGATCACGATTTCGTAGTCGCCCAGCTTCAATGGCAGGTATTGGTATTCCAAAGTACTGCAGTCTAAGAAGATGGCGTTGTCTTTCTTACCCATCCCAACGGCAAATTGGTCCATAATTCCGGAGTTCAGGCCGACAAAATCGTTTTCCGTCTTTTGACCAAGCTTAACTAGCGAGATTTCGTCAATATCCAGGTTGAATTCATCCTTCAGCAGATTACCCATCAAAAGTTCAATGGAAGCTGATGAAGAAAGCCCCGCGCCGTATGGCAGATTGCCGTGTACCAGCAGATTGAAGCCATGGTCGATCTGGTAGCCAGCCTGCTTTAAGTAGACCAGCATCCCCTTAAAGTAGTTGGTCCAGGTCTTGTCGGCATCCGTTTCTGGCTTTTCGTCGTTGATGCTGAACTCTACGACTGAGCTGCCTTCCATGTTGGCTGAGTAGAGCTGAACCTTGTCATCATCACGTGGACCGTAGACGCCAAACGTTCCCAGGCTGATAGCACATGGGAAGACGTGACCACCATTGTAGTCCGTGTGTTCACCGATCACGTTGATTCGACCTGGTGAGAAGAAAACGTCCTTAGCTTCACCCTTAAAAACATCTTGGTATTCTTTCAGTAATTCTTGCTTATCCATCTCTAGCTACCTCCATAAACGGTTAGTAAACTTTTACTAAATATCAGCTTACGCTCACCTTGCCGATTTGTCAATAAGCGCTTTCATTATTATTTTTAAGGGATTTGTAGGTTTTTTAACAATCCTTATTTAGCAACTGTTTGCGCTATTTTTTATGCTAAAATAAATTTTACTTAACAAAAGAATCTGAGAAAGGATGGCCGTCTATGAAAAAAATTCTCCCGGATCAGTTAAAAAAACAGACTCTGCTGCTCGGTCGCTGGACCATTAAACAGCTGCATGGGAAAAGCGTCTTATACACGACCAATCTTGGCAGTCTGATCAAATTCCATCTGCAAGCTAGTCCAGTTTTGAGAATTGAGGCCTTAGATAACGGCAATCCGCAAATGCCACCACAATACTGGGCCGTGCGAGTCAATCATGGAAATTGGCAGCGCTGGTCAACCCGCAATGCTCCTTTTGAGCTGGCGCTGCCTGATAATGCTGAAGTTGAGATCATCGCGGCTGGCAATACCGACCTTGATGATGTCTGGCTTGGCAATCAGGGACTGGCTGTGGCCGCGATTTCGATTGCTGATCAAGCCGTCATGACCCCGCCTAAGCCGCAAAAACGCGTAACCGTCATTGGCGATTCAATTACGGCTGGCTGTTGGGTAAATGGCAAACGGCCCAGCACCGACTATCGCCCAGAAAGCTGCTATATCGGTCTTGTTAGTGACGCCTTGGGAATCGATGTCGATCGGATCGCCTATTCAGCAGGCGGCGTTTTAAGAGCCGCGGTAGGCAACGTCCCCCCGGCCGCCCAGTTTTTGAGCCATCTGGACGCCCAAACGCCATGGTACCCCAGCGTCATGCCTAAACTGGTTTTGATCAATCTGGGCGTCAATGATCGGCGTTTTGACAGCCAGCAGTTTCAAAAAGCCTACTTAGCGTTTGTCAAACAGGTAAAAGCCGCCTATCCAAACGTTCCACTGGCCTTAATGGTGCCTTTTGCTCAGACCTATGCCGATATCATTGAAGAAACCGCTTTGGAATGTCATACTGAATTCGTTCCTACCAAAAACTGGTGTCAGTCATTTACTGATGGTCTGCACCCCGATCAGCAAGGTTCTTTACAGATTGCCCAGCATTTAACGCCGGTTTTGGCAGAGCTGCTGAACCAAAACCGGCAATAGCATCTGGGCACTTCAGCACGCTTCTGCCAAGCCAAACAAAGGAGAGATTTTCATGCCAATTCCTACTCGTCGGCTGCCAATCAATGGCGGTTACAACTATCGCGATCTTGGCGGCTATCCAACATTTGACGGCCATACCATCAAGTGGCGCCGACTGCTGCGGTCTGGCAGTCTGCACCGCCTGACCAGTCAGGATCTGCAATACTTTTCTGATATGAAGCTGGCTAAAGATATTGATCTGCGCTCACCGCGAGAAACCAAAAAAGAGCCTGACCAAGTCCCAGGTGCCACTGAATGCATCGCCAATCCAATCTTTTCAACCGACGAAACCAGAGCCTCGCAGCCAATCTCATCTTTTAGCGATGAATTGAATGCTGATCCGAACCGTGGCCGCCAGTATATGCGCACCGTCTATCATGAAATGGTCGCTGAGCCTGGTCCACAACAGGCCTACCGCGATTTTTTCCAACAGCTGCTAAGTGCGCCAGCTGATCGCCCCGTTCTGTTTCACTGTACTGCTGGCAAGGATCGAACCGGTATTGGCGCCTATCTGCTATTAAACGCCCTAGAAGTGCAGCCTGATGTCATCATCAAAGACTACCTGCTGACCAATGAGCTCGTTAAAGACGTTCAGCAAGACATCAAACAGAAACTGACTGCTGGTCATTTTTCGTCAAACTACATCCAAAATTCGCTTGATATGGCCAGCGTTAAGCAGGAATACCTGCAGACGGCCCAGGATGCCATTCAAAAAATCAGTGGCTCCGTTGACCAGTACCTTAAAGAAGTCATGCAGCTTTCTGATTCTGATCTGCAGGCATTGCGTCATAAGTACCGTGACTAATGGTATAATAAACCAAAAGCAAGCGTTTTCTGGAAACTAACGCTGATGGAGGTGTCAATATGGAAACAAGAATCTTCTTTAATCCCGGCGACTCAATTGCCAATATTCATGACTACAATGAAGCCGTACGCAAGGGACAGATTTTTAAAAAAGAGCGTAAAATCGACGACCTGGTCATTGCCAAAGGTCCTGATGATGAAGAATATGCCATCTTTTATGCCAAGGACGCCTTGCCGGCCGATCACGCCAAAGCCCAGCCTTATGACGTCAAAGAGCATCTCTAGTCAAATAAAAACGCCGAGTCAGCAAGCTGATTCGACGTTTTTTATTGAATAGTCACGATTAATAATGAGTGCCCCGCTGCTTGGCAAGGTCCCTCGTCATTATTTAAGGTCATGTCAAGATATGGTCGACTCCAACAGCTTAGCGGCCGCCGACAATCTGCGCTGCCTGTTGTTCTAAGCGCAGCACCAATTCATCGGCATCAGCCTTAAAATCTTCAATAAAGCTGGCATGAATCGGTGAGGCTGAACCAACTTTTTCACCCATGATATCGGTTACCACTAGATCTTCGCCTACCCAGGCAACGTCGTCATAATGACCTTCCAAGGCTTCGTCCATAAATTCCTGCAAGGTATCACGCACGGCATCCTTAATGACGTCATCCATTTCCAAATGCTGGCCATGAACTTGATACTGTGCGATCTTCATTGCAACTTCTTCCATATTTTCTGGAATTTGAATACTCATAAAAATCCCCTCGGTTTCTAGTGTTTGCGACGACTTTTCTGCCGACGATTCCGAAATGAAATGCCAACTGGCGGGTGCTTTTTGCCCTTAACAGTTTTAGCCGCTGGCGTTTGGGAAGCCGTTCTTTTTTCAGCAACGCGCTTAGCCATCTCGTTGTTTTGTTCACGAGCATCATAGTCACGCCATGGATGCATGATCGTCCCGACAAAACTGGTCAAAAGCGTCCGATGGGTTGCCATCCATTTTTGCGCAGTTTCACGATCATTAATATCAACGCCTTCTGCCTGAGCCAGTGACAATACCAGCTGCGTCAAACGATCCTTGCGATCAAGCGAGGCCAGTGCTTCTTGAGCTGGCTGCATGTGCAACAGCGTCCGCTTAGCGATGGCATATTGATCATCGTTAAGATCGCCTTGCTGATGCAGATAGTCAAAAAAGGCATCAAATAAAGCCACGATCTTGATGATTTGATATGGCTTGATGTGCGGGTCCAATGGCATCGTCATCCCCAGCACCTGCTGCAGCGCCTCAAAAGTCCAGCCATCAGGCCACTGGTGCGCTTCTTGGTTCATCAGAGTCAAAAACTCATCGATCAGGTACTGCTCATCAGTTTCATCAAGGCCCTCGATATTTTTAAGCAGGGCAGCTTTAGGGGCCACAGCGACCATTGTTTTTTGCCAGGCCAGGTAGTTTTCTGGCGTCCATTCTCGCGGTGCCTTTCCAGTAGCTGGTTGGTCGGCAGCCGCTTTCCAGTTTGCCTGCATGGTCTTGCGGTGCTCATCCATTACCTGAGCCAGCTCTTTAACATGCTCAACTTTTAAAAACTTTTGATAGGCCTTTAAAACTGGAATGGTCGAAATCACCTGACGATATGGCGCCTGCCCATCCTGATAGAGCTCGTGATCCAAAACGGCTGCCAATGCCGCACCAGTCCAGTGACAATCATCAAGCTGATGACGATCGGCCATCAATTGATTGACCTGCTGCAAGATTCTTTGTGCATGTTCCTGCTGATTTTTTGACAACCGATCAAACGCCGCGTCGACTAAGAATGCTTGTACGTGGGCTTGATTCTGTTGATACTCCATTAAAACTTTCACTCCTGTTGCTTCAACTTGAATTTCAATAACTATCATAACATAATTACTTAGTACACACGTTCGCTTACGATCTATAAAATTGGAGGAATTTAAATGCCATCCAAAAAAATCAAAGTCCCTGACTTCTATTATCAAGAAATGACGGCAGCCGGCTACCGGCAAATTGAAGACCAGATTGAGGCCCTCAAGAAACAACGGCCTGAAAAGATCGCACGGCTTAAGGCTGCTCGAGCTTTGGGCGATCTTTCCGAAAATACTGAATACAGTACTGCCAAACGGGATCTAAGACATTTGGAAAGCCGACTGCGCTATCTGAACAAACAGCTGACCTATGCCAAAATCATCACACCGCAGGATACTGGTAAAGTTGGCATGGGGTCCACGGTTGAGCTGCAGTATGACGATGACGATGAAACTGAGACCTATACGCTGGTTGGGCGGCAAGAAGCCGATATTCTGCAAGGCAAGCTGGCATTTGACTCGCCACTGGGCAAAGCAATTACCGGGCTCAGCGCAGGAGATTCTGCCTTGGTTGCCGCGCCGCAGGGAGAATATCAGGTTAAAGTCGTTTCCGTCAGGGTAAATCAAGATGAAGTCGGTTAAGTCAAACCAGCCAGATTGACCAAATCCAAAAATTCTTCAATCGGCATAAAGGTTTAAACGATAGCTTGAATTGCGTTGGTCGCTTGATCAATTTGAATTCTTGCTGCTTGCGAATTGATTTTGATACCGTTATACTAAATGACGTTGCAGGTTGGCAGCACAAGATATTGTGGGTTTTCCACAGATATCACCACTTATCCACAAGATATTGTGGATAAGTGGTAAACTGAGTCTGAATTGTCCGCTCAGATTCAGTCTGCCTAACTTACACCATCTGATTTCTATTCTGTTTCAAAAGACCCCTGGCTTGTCCAACCAGGGGTCTTTTTAAAGTGCTTTTTGATAGGCAGCCTCGGTTTTAGGATCAAAAGCCACCATAATGACTTCTTGAACCCAGCGGCTGGCTGTCAGAAATTCACGAATCGTTTTAATCGCAATGACTGCCGCCTGCTCAACGGGAAAGCCATAGACACCCGTGCTGATTGACGGAAAGGCGACCGTCTGGCAATGATAGTGCTCCGCCAGCTGCAGACTATTGCGGTATGAGTTTTTCAATAGATCAGCCTCACCATGCTCACCACCACGCCAAATCGGCCCAGGCGTATGGATAATGTATTTAGCCGGCAACTGAAAACCTGGCGTTATCCGGGCCTCCCCCGTTGGACAGCCATGAAATTTTTCACAGGCTGCATAGAGAGCTGGACCAGCCGCCCGATGAATAGCGCCATCAACACCGCCACCACCCATCAGTGTCGTATTAGCAGCATTAACGATGGCGTCAACCTGATATTTGGTAATATCACCGCGCTCTACTTTAATCGTTTTAGCCATTTTATCCGCCTTTCAAAGCTGCTACCAGATATTGACCCGCTTTTCTGGAGCCAGGTACATGCCATCGCCTGCTTGAACGTTAAAGGCTTGGTAGAACTCAGCTTGGTTTTGCGCTTGAACGTTGGCACGCAGCTTGTTTGGCGAATGAACGTCAATTGAAAGCAGCAGCTGCATGTATTGGTCGGTTGCCTTCATTCGCCAGATTCGGGCCCAGTTGATGAAGAACTGCCGAGCATCAAAGCTATCTTCTTCTTTGGCAGCGGCCAGGGCACAGCTCAAGCCACCCGCATCAGCAATATTTTCCGAAACAGTCAGCTTGCCGTTTACCTTTTGCCCAGCAAACGGCAGGCCATCAAACTCAGCAATCATTTTTTGCGCCAGCTGTTTAAAGTGCGCCAAATCGGCTTCCGTCCACCAATTATTCAGATTGCCATATTCATCAAACAAAGCCCCGTTATTGTCAAAGGCATGCGAGATCTCATGTGCAATTACCGCGCCGATCCCGCCATAGTTTTCGCTGCTGGTCTGCTTTAAGCTGTAGAATGGCGCCTGCAGAATCGCCGCTGGGAAAACGATAATATTCTTAAACGGGTGGTAGTATGCGTTAACCGTAGCGGCGCTCATTTCCCAACGTAGGCGGTCAACCGGCTGATTCCAACGACTAAACATTTCCTTGGCGGCCGTTTTGCCCAATTGAATCATGTTTTCCAAAAGCGTGGCCTGCTCGTCAACCTTTAATTGATCATAAAGCGCTGGCATCTGATCTGGATAGCCGACTTGAATTCCCAGCCGATCAAGCTTAAGAATTGCCTTGGCACGCGTTTTTTCGCCAAGCCAGTCGTTTTGGGCCAGTCGCTGCTGATAGATTTTCACCATCTGTTCAACCATATGATGAACGTCAGCCTTGGCTTGAGGTCCAAAATAAGTTTTGCCGTAATAGTCGCCAACTACCTGATCAAACGTGCCCCGCGCCAGGCGATAGGCAAATTTACGCTGGTCGGCAGGCTGCTTGGCTCCTGAAAGTGCTCGGCTAAAGCGACCGCTGATCTCACGCAGCTCATCAGTCAAAAGACCAGCCATTGAACTGATTGCATTAACCAAAAGCCAGCTCTTGAACCATTCAAAATGACCAGCCAGGATTTCATCAAGCGCGGCCAGATATCGCGGCTCCATTACGATAACCTGTTCTGGCTTGGCGCCAATCAATTCCTCAACTACCGTGGCCAGGTTCAATTGACTGGTATGACCGGCAAATTCCGCCAGCGTTTGTGGATTGTACATCCTGCTGTAGTCAGCTGATTCTTCCGCGCTCTTGACATGGGGAACCAGCAGTGCATCAAACCGCTTGGCTTCTTCAATCAGCTTTTGAGCCGCTGCCGTTTCATAGCCCAGCTTAGCCAGCAGCGTGGTCATCATCGCCGTCCAAAGCTGCATTAATTGTGGGCCTTGTGGATTTTTAGGATCATAGTAGTTCTTTTCTGGCAAAATCAAACTGGGAGCGCCGGCAAACAAAGCATAAACCTGTGCATTTTTCATATCAGCATCAATATCAAAAGTCACGGGAGAAGCCACGCCATTAAGCATCAACTCGGCCCAGTGAGCTTGATAGTCAGCATAACTCTGCAGATTCTCAATTGGCAGCAGGGCCTTTTTTAATGGGGCCGTGCCTTCTTGATCACGGCGCTTAAAATCCTTGGCTAAGCCATACAGTTTGATCATCTCGTTAAAGCGAGCATCCGAGCTGTTTTTTTGGTTGTTCAAAAACGCATCAAAATCATCCATCAGCGTCTTGTCAATATCATCAACCAAACTGTTAAATCCGCCAGTTGCTGGCCGATCTGCAGGAATCTTGGCCGTTTTTAGCCATTCGCCATTGACGGCTTCATAAAGATCATCTTTAGCCTTTGCCAAATCAATCGTCATCATATCACTCCATCCATCGTTTTTATGAAAACAATCATAACAATTTTTAAGTTCCACGTGAAACAAAATCGCCAGGCAGAATTCTGGCTACTCAAATGGGGCCAGCAGCGCATTGCGGGCCGTTGGCGAGAACCACTCCGCATGCAGCGCCAATAGATCTTTTACCTGTCCGTAGTCATCTAATTGCCACCTTCCCTTAACCATGCCGGCTTGCTGCAGTGCCCGTGCCATTTCAATGTCAGGTGCCTGCAGCATTTCTCGAAACAGGCCGCCTTCATTGGGATCCCAGTCATCATGAAGCATTGCTGCTGCATGCTGGAAAGTTTGATCATGTCTCATCGCTGCCATTAGATAGCTTGGCGAAAGCAATGGATACTCGTTCATCTTTAAATTCCTCCAATCTTAACGGAACGCATCACCGGACTCTTTACCGATAATTCGCTTTCCGTACTCAGCAGCCACAAGACGTTGCGATAGCCATGCACTGCAAGCTCGCTTTCGCCCCAGCCATCCGTTAGAATCACAACCGTTGCCTGCTGGCGGCTGACATGCTGTTTTTGCAGCCAGTCAAAAACAGCCTGAAAACAAGTCCCGCCACCGCCAGTTCGCTGGTATGACACGTTTTTTCCGGGCTGCAGACGGGTTGCCTGCTCACTGTGCACCTTGGCATCAAAAGGAATGATCTCAACTTGCGAATTCAGCTGAACAGTCAAATACTGCAGTTCGGTTAATACACCCGCAATTTCTTGATCGCTCATTGAACCAGAATTATCAACAAATGCATAGATATCAGCATTTAAGCGATCAATCTGTCCTGGCAGCTCCATTCTTAGTGGCTGACGACGATTAAACCTGGCGCGGGTATCCTGTTTGCCGCTTGGGATCCTACCCAGCAGCCGCACCAAAAGCTGACGCCAGTTTAACGGCTCAGGATTGCTTAGACGCTCAAGCTCTTCTTGAATCTCACCCGGTAACCGGCCACGATTCTTCTGACTGAGACTTTTCCATGCTTTAGACAGCAGCGCCTTTAATCGCGCCTTTTGCAAGTCTGGATTGTCAACCGACTGATCTGTCTGCCAGCCTTGGTGACTCGCGGCAGCTTTTTGCGCTTTGCCAGCCTTTTTTTCACTGCGCTGCGGTTCGCTTTGATCATTGTCATCCAGCTTTCCCCAGACTTTTTCAATCCGTCCCTGCTCAGCTGGCGTCAGATGCGTCAAGATCCGCAGATAGTACCTGGAATCACGATGCGCTGCTAAAGGCCGCTGCAGCAGTTTTTCCAGGTCAGCCAGCGTCATGGTTCCCTGGGGCGGCGTTTTTAAATATTGATTGACGGCAATATCCGTTGCTAAGGCCACTCTACGCGGATGCGTACTGCTGACGTAACGTAATGGGTGCTGCCAGATTGCATGCAGAACCTCATGCTGCAGTCTGACGCCTAATTGATCGGCTGTCAGCTCATTCAACTGGCGGTCATTATATTCCAAGACCAGCTGATTATGCTGCCATGCCAAGCCAATTGGTGCATCCAGATCCTGATTTCTGGTCCGCGGCATCTCAAGCAGCACCTCACCGCTTAGCCGCTGCGTTGTCAACAGATTGACGACGGCCTTAGTCAGCCGCTGTCTTGCTGTTTCATTCAAATCAGTCATCTAATCACCAGCTTCAACCGTAATCTGTTCCAAGAGCCGATACAGCTGTTCTTGATTGCCGCCAGGATTTTCATTGGCAGCCTGATAGAGTGCCTTAATCTGTTCAGCAGCAACTGCTTGTTCCCCCAGATCCTGAACTACGGCAAACCGGCCATCAGGACTCAGTGCGTACAGGCAGTTCTTAAACTGAGCCGGGTACTGCGTGATTGGATACTTGGTCAATTCCTTAACCCATTGTCTTACTGCTGTTAATCGATCCACTTCAGCAACAAACTGCAGCTGCGTTGAATGGTCGATCAAATCAGCAACCGATAGCTGCTGACCATGCTGCGCAACAAATTTGGCAAAAGCAGCCCCGACTTCCGATCCCAGATCACCACTGAACAGATCAGCCGCTAGCGTTGTCTGCGTCTCTTCATCTAATTGTTCCAGCTGCCGTAGATTGCCAGAAACCCGGGCCCAGGCTCGCGGTGTTGGATAAAGGTCCTTTTCATGATCGGCTGGCGCCAAAAGATTAGGATGCAGCCGAATATACTTGGCAACCAATTCATGAATCCGCGGCTGACCATCTGATTGAAGCTGCTGTGCCCACAAAAGCCAGTCATCAATCGCGGCTTTCATGACCAAGCGCACGGTCCGGTCACGAATGGCAGCATCCCCAGCCGTTACGCCATAGTCGCTGTCAGCAAAATTTTCCATCGTACTGTCTGGATTTTCGGCAATGACGATATGTACCTGATCCGGCAATTTCAGCGAGTTGACCTGCCGCTGCAGAACCAGGTTCATCAATTCGCTTTGCACGGCCTGCGTACCACGATTAAACTCATCCAAAAACCAGATAATCGGCTGGTCAGGGTGTGCTTCAGCCTGCTTGACGATTGCCACCAGCGTCTCTGAATAGCCAAACTGAACATTCGCCAGCGTGCCATAATGCTGAGTGGTCACAAATGAGCGCTCCGTCAACGGCGGCACCGGAATTGCCAGGTCCCCTTTTTCCGATAGACTGACAACCGTCGTATAAAGCTTCGCCCCCATTGACGCGGCAATTTCCTCAACCAGCGCCGACTTGCCGATGCCGGCCTCACCAACGATACTGGGCACGTTGCCAGCCTTGATCACCAATGGTACTGCAATCTTCATTTGTTGATAGCTAAGCGACATTTAAATCATCTCCAACCATGCGTTAAATCATCTGCATCACGGCGTTTCATCTTTGAGACATATGGATTGCCGGCCACGATAAAGCGGTAGTCTTTCAAGGCATCCTTTCCTTGCGCATTAACCCCAATTCGTGGTCCGGCAATGATTTTTGCAGGAATCCGCCGTTCAGTGCTTAAGTCAACCTGCAGCGCGGCATGCTCCATCAGCTGACCATCCATTGACCGCGACTGCACGCCAAGCGCCTGCATCAGCTTGCCTGGTCCATTGGTTAAGTTAAAGCCATCCTGGCCACGATTCTCAATCATCTGCTCAATGCCCAACGCCGGCTCCAGCGCGCGAATCAAAATGCCCTGCGGCTCTTCTGGGTCTTGAACTACAATATCGACACAGTAATGTGAGCGAATCTGATAAATATAAAGATTACCAGGCATGCCATAGAGCGACTCTGAATAGTCAGTTCGCCGTCCCCCAAAAGCATGCGATGCTGAATCCTGCTCGCCGACATAAGCTTCGGTTTCAACGATCCAGCCGCCAACATCGCCTTTGCGACCATGGAAAACCAAAAGCCGTCCTAAAAGGTCCTTGGCGATCTGTGGGGTTGGGCGGGCCGTAAAAAATTTTTGATATTCTGAAAGCATTCGAAACCATCCTTTTGAAAAGTGCTTTAATGGTCTTATGATTTATTTTTCCAAGAGGTGACAGGAATTGAAATTAAAACTAGAACGCATCTATGATAAGCCCGCTGATCTTGATGGCTGGCGCATTCTGATCGATCGGCGCTGGCCCCGCGGCATCTCTAAAGTTAACGCCCACCTGGATGAATGGGCTAAAGAAGCCGCCCCCAGCGAAGAACTGCGCAAATGGTTCAATCATGAGCCCGCTAGATTTGCCGAATTCAAGGAACGCTACTTGCAAGAACTAGCCAGCAATCCTGCTTATTTAGACTTATTGGCAAGCGTCAAAAAACATCTGCAGACCGATAACGTGATTCTGCTTTATGGCGCAAAAGATCGGCAGCATAACCAAGGAATCATCTTAGCCGAGCTTATCAAACAAGAGCTGAATTTATAACTATTTTAACGCTGTTTACCATAAAAGGCGCAATCGTTGCCATTACGATTGCGCCTTGTCTTATGACTGCTGATCCAAAATGGTCAGTCCCTTGGCCAGCGTTGCTGAATCAACATTCGCTGAAAGGAATCGTCCCAGCGGCACCTCGCTGTGACGATCCTTGAATGCCATCGGTTCGCTTTTAACGATCATGACCATCAAGCCGTTTTCCGTCAGCATCAATTGACCAATCCGCCGAAATCTTCCTTTGGTGTGTTTCCCCGTCCGCCAGGTATGCAGCCTGATCTGACCATTGGCATCATAATGCAGCTGATAGCCGCCATTGCCATCGTCTTCGACCGGCAGCCCCGTATAGCGACTGACCGGATATTGATCTTTTTTGCTCATCAAATTCCCTCTACTTTTCTAGCTGTGGACGCTGACTGGTCAGTTCTGCCAAACGCTTGGTCAAACGATACAATTCACCGGACTGCAGCGCCTGAGCCCAGGTTCCTTCCTCAACTTCTTCCCAGTCCACGATTAAAGAGATCATCGCGCCAATCAAGCTGACATCATCTAACTTTAAGACTTGCGCAATGGTTGCTTCATCAACGCGTGGCTTAATTCGATTAGCCTTTAAAGTCTTGCGGTAATGGGGGTCATATTCCGCACTGGCACGGAACTTGCGCGTAAATTCCAGCATCGGTTTGTCATACAGCGGATAGCCAACACGTACGATGCCATCTTCTGGATTGCTGATGGTCCAGCCAATTTTACGATCAATCATGCTTTTGAAATATGGCAGGTATGCATTTAAATCCATAGGCTCACCTTCTTTTGTCTAAGTATGTTTAGTGTACCGCTTTTAGGTTGGTTCAATAAAGTGGTAGGCTAAAAGAAAACCAATTTTGGAGGTAGTTTTTATGGAAAAACCAATCGTTACCGCAGCCCAGATGAAACGCTGCGACAGCTACACCATCAATCACATCGGCATTCCTTCATTAGTTTTGATGGAACGAGCTGCGCTGGCCGTTCGCGACGAGATTCTCAATGCCCTGCCGATCTATTTAAGCCATGTTGTCGTTGTCGCCGGCAGCGGCAATAACGGCGGCGATGGTCTGGCCGTCGCCCGCTTGCTGAAGATTGCCGGTGCCCGAGTGACGATTCTCAACGTTGGCAATCCTGATCACGCCTCCCAAGAGCACCAGGTTCAAGCCCATATCTGCCAATACTATCGCATCCCTCAAACCAGCGACTTGAGCATTTTGGATGAGGCCTCACTGATCGTGGATGCAATCTTTGGTATTGGCATTGATCGGCCGGTTGCTGGACACTACGTCGACGTTATCAAAGCCATGAATGATACAAAGGCTTTTCGCGTCGCCGTTGATATGCCTTCTGGAATCAACACTGATACTGGCGCGGTCATGGGAATTGCCGTCAAAGCCCATCTAACCGTTACGTTTGCCTTCAACAAAATCGGGCTTACTCAAAACGAAGGTCGCCAGCATGCCGGTCGCGTCGTCATTGCCGATGATATGGGAACTTATTGGATTGATGAGCATGCGCTGGCTGATAATCAGGATTAGTTTTAATCGCGGCCAAGGTCATTAACCGCGCTTCTTTGCTCAAATAAAAAACGATTCGCCGTTTTGACGAATCGTTTTTTATTAGTTAGGCCCGTGACTTGTAGCTGCCATCCATCGTGTTGACGATGATTTGGTCACCGTTCTTGATGAAGGCTGGCACGTTGACAACCAGACCCGTGCTCATCGTAGCAGGCTTGCCACCGCCATCAATCGTTGCACCCTTGATCATTGGTTCCGTGTGTTCAACCGTCAGAACGACCGTCGTTGGCAGTTCAATACCAACCAGTTCGCTGCCAACAAAGTCCATTTGCACTTGCATGTTTTCAACCAAGTACTTCTTTTCTTCAGTCAGCTGTTCATCACTGATTTCGTATTGTTCGTAGGTTTCCATGTCCATGAAGACCGCCGTGTTGCCTTCATCGTACAGGTATTGAGCATTCTTCTTGTCCACGTTGACTTGTTCAACCTTTTCGGAAGGACGCATCGTCGTGTGCACAATGGAGCCAGTCCGAACGTCTTGGATGTCCATTTGCATCAACGTGTTACCCTTGCCTGGCTTGTGGTGGTTGATTTGCAAAACTTTCAGCAGCTTGCCGCCACGTTCAAAAACCATGCCCTTTTTCAAATCAATCGTTTGAATCATTGTACTAAGTACTCCTTTTATTAATTACTGAACTTGGCCACGCGTACCGTGAGCTTTTGATCGTTCAAATCTTCGCGATCGAGGCGTCGTTCATCGCCTTTTATCGTGTGCTCGCCATTGCACTGTCGCAATTTTAGCATCCACCTTTTACTATATCATGTAATCAGTTGATTTGCCTTGACAAACCCACTTATTTATTTACTTTTTTTGATCAACCATGTTGGCAGCCGGAATTCTGATCAGCGTATGCGTATCAGCCAGCTTGCCGCAGCGAACGCCCATCCCGTTTAAGACCGTATTGCGATATTTGATCGTCATTACGGCAACGAAAGCATGACCCGTTTTTGAGTCATAGGACTTCAGCTTTTTCATATTCCAAGGATAGCCGGCTGCCTGACCAGTAACCAGGCGATCACTGTCAACGATCGTGGTGCCCCGCGCGTCAGTCGTCATTTTGGCATTATCCGTCCAGTAGGTGTAGGAAACGATCGGCCGCGTACCACCCTGAGCATGTTTGGCAATCACATAGTAGTAATCATTGTCTTGACTGTTCAGCTGCAATGCCTCATATTCAGTCGTTATCTTAACGGCTTGGGTATCGTCGTAGGAAACGCGCCGGAAAAACGACAGATATGCCATTCCGCCCAGCCATCCAATCGCCAAGACGACCAGCACTACATAACGTGCAAACAATTTTTTGTCAAAACGGCGCTTCGTCTTGGCAATCAGCATCAGTTGCTTGACGCGGATGTAGTGAGTAACCCAGATCATAAAAACAATGGCCGCGATCCAAAGCAGCCATCCCAACCAGTTCCAATTCATAATTTTTTGCTCCTAAATCAATGACCGTATTCGTGCGTCAGACAACATAAAAATCTATACATAAATTGTAACACATCGCGGCAATTGTTCCTTATTTCTCATGCCGTTATTAATAAAATAAGTTACAATAGAAGTATAAATAAAAACGCTTTCACTCATAAAAGTGGTGATGTGGCTAGTATAGTTAACATTTGATTAGTTATTGTCTCTTTATATTTTTGCAATTATCCATGATGTGTTTGCATTCCGATCGCTAAGGGGGTAATGATTATGGAAATGGACGGATACAAAAAGCGTTTTGACTGGGCCAGTTTGATTTTGGGAATCGTATTGGTGGTACTGGGCTGCGTTTCAATCATGCACCCAGACAAATCGCTGCACCTGCTCTGTATCTTAGTTGGCGTTGGTTTACTGCTGTTAGGGATCTATGAACTTTGGGCCCGCAGCAAGATGCAGGAATGGCTCGGCTATCGTTCTGGCTGGCTGCTCGGTACCGGTATTCTAGACATTGTTTTGGGGATCGTCTTTTTGGTATATCAAAACTTTGGTACAACCGTAATTGCCGTCATCTTCGCACTCTGGTTCATTATCAGCTCAGCCAATGAATTAACGATTGCCGGTTTCTTCCATCAGCTAAACGTTGGTTACTACTGGCTTTTGTTCATTCTCGACATTCTGGGACTGATCATCGGCGTAGTTCTGCTCTTCTCGCCGATGCTTTCGGCAATCACCATGGTTTGGCTGATTTCTTTCTACTTGATCGTGATTGGAATCGTAAAGATTATTCAAGCCTTCTAGCATCTACGAAAAGAAAAGTTTACAATAAATATTGTAATATCGTACGTATGCAGCCATCGTCATTATGAATGATGACCAGGAAGGGAGAAAGTTTTAATGAGCGAACCAGTCAACAGTCTTGCAGCAGAAATCATCGAATTCGAACGGGTCCATGCAATGACCGACAACCAAGTCGCATTTGGCAGCCAATTGTCGGTTGAGCGTGTGCATGATATCAAGTCACAAAGCGATCTCGCTACTGATGAGGAAGCCAGTCTCTTGCGGCGCTTCATGCAGGCCAAGCACTAGCAAACAAAAAACGCGTCTTAGCAGGCGCGTTTTTTATTTGCGTATAAATTATCAAATTCTTCATTGAACGGCCGTAAAACGTCAAAATCGAGCAATTACGCCTTGATTTTCGTTTATTGGTCTTCTGGATAGTGAAAAGCCACCGCTAATGGCGCAGGCGTCAGCTTGGCATCTGGATTCTTGATGCGTTCCATCAATGTATCGATCAGCAGGTCCGCCAACTCGGCAGTCGGCTGCTGAACCGTTGGCAATTCTGGCGTCAGCTCGCAAATCATCTTGGAGCCATCATACCCTGTAACGTGGAAGTCCTCATTGATTCGTTTGCCGGCTCGTACCGCCAGGCGCATGATCTTCAAGGCATCAACGTCATTGGTTGCCATCACGCCATCATATTCTCCAGGAAATGTCGTTTCAAGATTCGTTTTCTTGGCATCCAGTGGCACATACTCAATTTGGTGGGCAGAAAAACAGTCAATTGCCCCTTGGACTCGATTAAGCGTTGGCGAGACCGAGGTATCCTCATCAATCAGAATTGCTGGATGGCTGACGTTTTTAGCAATCAGGTACTCAGCAGCCATCTTTCCGCCACGATAGCTGTCAGCCGACACGATTGGAATATTGTCAGCCAGATAGCGGTCAAACGATACGATTGGGGCCTTGATTCGCTGATATTCCTCAATTCCAAGATTATGCGAGCCTGAAATAATGCCATCGACTTGGTTCGCCATCAGCATCGCCAGGTAGTCATGCTCGATATCTGGATTTTGGGCTGATGAGGCAATAATCGTTTTATAGCCCTTAGCAAACAGACGATATTCCAGATCATTTACCAATTCCGCATAGAACGGGTTAATAATGTTCGGGAAGATCAGGCCGATAAATTTGGATGGCTTCCCCTGCATCGCTCGCGCCAGAGCATTGGGCTGATAGTTCAGCTCACGCATTGCCTCATGCACCTTGTTAATGGTTTTTTCGCTTAGCGATCCATAGTTGTTGATGACGCGGGAAACCGTCGTGACTGAAACGCCCGCCAGCTTGGCGACATCTTTTAGTTTAGCTACCATATTCTTGACCTCGTTGAAATGATTGTCACACTATTATAGACCAATTTACGACAATTCGTCATTTTTGTGAACTATTCGGCAGATCAGCTGAAACAGACCTTTAATTAGTTTTGTTCCATGACCTTTTCGCCATTAGCCGTAATCGTAAACGTCTTGTTAGCTGCGTCGGCTTCCAGGACTGCTACGTTTTGGCCTTCCTTGTCCTTACGAGTAATCGTAATCGTCGTTTCGGTCGGTGTTTGAATGTCGATCGAACCATCCAGATCAAAGGCAGCAAATTCATTGCGCCAGCTCAGCAGCTTCAGCAGGTTGGCAACGACTGGACGCTGAACTTCCTTGGCCACTTCTTCTTTAGTGTAGTAGTGACGGTTGATGTTCCGGCCTTCCTTAGTCTTTTCCAACAGTTCCAGGTCATTGGAGCCAGCCAACAGCCCAACGTAGTAAACCATTGGGATACCAGGGGCGAATACTTGGAAGGCACGTGCCAGCAGGTATGCACGGTCGTCATCACCCAATGCGGAGTAGTACGTTGAGTTGATCTGGTAGATGTCCAGGTTGTTGTAGGCAGCTGAAGAGTACTTGCGCTTAACGTTGGCACCAACCTTGTAAAGTTCGTTGGAAGCATAGTCGATTTCTTCATCGGTCAAGATGTCGCGCGCGTCAACGACCCCGATCCCATCATGAGTGTCCAGCGTCGTGAACTGCTTCATTGGACTCATCTTCAACCACTTAGCCAGGCGGTTGGTCTTGCCAGAGTACAGCGTGTACAGCGTCGTCATTGGCAGAGCGAAGTCATATACAAAGTAGCCGTGTTGAGAGATCTTTTCAGGAATCGTGTAGTGTTCGTGAATTTCTGGCAGGATTTCTGCGTTGTAAGGAGCCAGGATCTCACGTACCTCATTCAACAGATCCCAGATTTCTGGTTCAACGAAGAAGTCATTGGTACCGATCTTCTTAACGGCATAGGCAAAAGCGTCCAGACGAATCAGGTCGGCCCCGTGCTTAACCATGTCAGTCAGCGTCTGCTTAAAGAATTCTTGGGCTACCTTACTCTTAACGTTGATGTCGATCTGTTCTTCACCAAACGTGTTCCACAGGTGTTCAACGGAACCATCGTCAAACTTGATTTCCTGCATTGGCGCCTTGTCCTTACGCTTGTAGATCAAGTCAACGTCTTCTTTGGTAGGACGATCTGGACCAGCAGCTGCCCAGAACTTTTCCCAACGAATGAAGAAGTCGTTGTACTTGGAGTCGTCATGGTTCTTCTTGAAGTCTTGGTACATAACCGACTTCTTGGAAATGTGGTTGATCATGAAGTCAAACATCAGGTAGTATTCTTCACCCAATGCTTCCACGTCAGCCCAGTTACCAAAAGCTGGATCAACAACCGTGTAGTCATAAGGCGCAAAGCCACGGTCACCAGTTGATGGGAAGAATGGCAGCAAGTGAACGCCACCGATTGCTGAACCGATGTATTCGTTCAAGACTTCATGCGTTTCCTTGATGTTTTTAGCCAGTGAGTCAGAGTAGGTGATCAGCATGGCTTTGTTTTTAATTGGCATGTTTAATCCTCCAAAAATGTAAATTAGTTTTTCTTAGCTTGACGACGAGTAGCAATAAAGATAACCAAGGCAATCACCAGCAGGCCGATTCCATATGGTACGAATGGTGCTGCCAGGCTCAACCCAGCTTGCGGCTGTCCCATAATGTGGTTGGTCCATTCAGCAATCGTTGGTGAGAAGAAGGCCCCAAAGTTAAAACCGATCAGAATCATCGAGGTAATCAGCGGTTGCCGATTAGCAGGCGCAAGATCAGGCAGCAGGTTAAAAATCAAAGGAGAGACCAGCTGTAATGGGAACCCAATCAAAAGCAGACCAATGACCAGCATCACGAAACTGCGGTGACTGGCACCATAGGCAAACAAGAAGTTCGAGATGGCCATCAGAATCAGACCAAAGTAAACCGTCCCAAATCCCATGACCTTCTTGATTGAGCCGTAGAACAAACCACCCAGCGTTGCTCCAATCAGCATCAACGACAAGAAGTTGGAAGATCCAGTGTAGCTGGCACCTTTAATGGCAACCGCTACCCCAGAGAAACGATTTTCCATGCCAACATAGTCAACAACCAGCAGGAAGGCAAATAAGATGAGCAGATAGACGACTGGACTGATCTTGCCCTTGTCTTCGCCTTCAACGGCTTCTTTCAATTCTGCTTCCTGTTTTTCTTCCTTTTCCTCAGCTGCTTCTACCTTGCTGTCGTCTGGAACGCGGGCAGCAAAGAAAAGCAGAACCAAGAAGGCCAGTGCGTAGACCAAAAATGACTGCCGCCAGCCAAATGAACTCAGCAGCAGGCCGGCAATAAACAGGGTCGTAGCTTGACCGATCTGTTCGGCAGCCGCCCGCCAGCCCAGCATTTGAGCTCGCTCATTACCTTCATACCAAACTGAGATCATTGAAATGACCTGCGAGTTATAGAGACCATAACCAGCCCCTAAGACCAATCGCGATGCCAAGACGATGCCATAGTTGCTGACAAACATTGGTACCAGCCCAGCCAGGCCAACGATGAAGACCCCCAGCATGATGATCTTCTTGTCAGAAATGTGGAACCAAGACTGCAGCAGCGGTGAAAGTACCACAAAGATCATAACGGCAAAAGATGGTGTGGTAACCAGGTATTCAGACTGCGTTTGCGTGATATGCAAAGCCGCCTTCAACTGTGGCAGCGATCCCTGAATCGCGTACGCACTGGTCACCATGAAAGAAACCGACAGAAAAGCCAGTTTCGTCACAATCGACTTTTTGTTGTCCATGTTGTTTTCCCCTAAAAGTTGTATTTAACGTTCTCAACAGAGATTTTGATAAACGTTTATCAATTTCATCGAGAATTATTTTAACTTGTTTTAGTTTCTTTTGTCAATCGTTTATCAAAAAGATTTGAATCGCTTTCGCGGCTCTTAAATCTTATTTTCACACTTTTAATAGTCAAAAAGTAATTCTTTGTTTAAGAGTGCGATCAGTGAAGAAATTTCTCAAACATAAAAGTCTATTAATTTATAGTAGATTTTGGTCGTTTTCATTTAAAAATCAATTGACGTAACCCGTTGTGAATGCTACTTTTTAATTAGTTGCTATTCTTAACGAATTATTAAAAAATATAATTTCTAAATATATAGCCGACTTAACCACTGATCAGCTAGTTTTTTAAAGGAGTATGCTCACGTATGAAAAATCCAATCATCGACGAAACGCATCAGCATTATAAGATGTACAAGAGCGGCCGGCAATGGGTCTTTGCCAGCATCGCCGCTTTAACCATGCTGACGGCGGCCGGCTCAGTTGCCCACGCCGATCAGACTGATCAAACCACTCATCAGATTACGGTCTCTGGCAGTGCCAATGGCTCGGATGCCAGTCAAAATTCTGACAGCAGTTCTGCAGCTGACAGCTCAGCAGCCAGTCAGACCAGCGCTGCCGCATCCAGCGCCAGCCAGGCCAGTGCCGAAAGTACCGCTAGTGCTCAAGCGACTTCTGAAAGTTCTGCTTCAGCTGCCAGTGCCGTTGCCAGCACCGCCATTCAAACCAGCTCAGCTGCTGAATCAGCTACGGCTGCTGCATCCAGCGTCAGCGCTGATAGTTCCAACAATGCGGTTCAAAGCGCGGCTGCCACTCAGACCAGTGATGCTGCATCCAGTGCCAGCCAAGTAGCCGCCGCAACTACAACTTTAGCGGCTGCCAATACCGACACTGCCAGCAATCAGGTCGACTTGAGCTCGCTTTACTTCAGCAGTAATGCCAAGTCGCAAAACTTCATCGAAAGTGTAGCGCAAGGTGCCATCAACGGCTGGACCAAGTATGGCGTTCTGCCTTCAGTTACCGTTGCCCAGGCTATCTTGGAAAGCGGTTGGGGACAATCAGCGCTTTCCACACAAGCTCACAACCTGTTTGGGATCAAAGGCAGCTACAACGGTCAGTATGTTACGATGCAGACGCGGGAAGTCTACAATGGTCAAAGCTACTACATCTATGACAACTTCCGTAAATACGCCAACAACTCTGAATCCGTTGAAGATCACGGCAACTTCCTTTACAGCAACAGCCGCTACGCCAATCTGCTGGGCGATCAGTCCTATGCCAGCGTAGCGCGCAAGCTGCAATCAGACGGCTATGCTACCGATCCATCATATGCCTCATCTTTGATCAAGCTGGTAGAAATGTACAATCTGACTCAGCTTGACAACATCGCCTTTTCTGGCAAGCAGCCCGTTATCAACAACAAGAATGACTACAACTACTCCAACAGCGGCAATGCCGACAGCTCCAACGGCTACTACACCGTTCAAAGCGGCGACACGCTGTCTGGGATTGCCTTGAAGTTCTCCACGACTTCCAGCAAGCTGGCACAGTTGAACAGCATTTCTAATCCGAACCTGATTTATGTCGGACAGCGCCTGCTGGTCAACCAGAGCAGCAACTCAAACTCCAGCTCCTCTGGTCAGTCCAGTTCTACTACGACGAATACGGAAACATCATCTGCCAGCTACACCGTTAAATCAGGCGACACGCTGTCTGGAATTGCCAGCCAGTATAATACGACGGTTAACCAGATCGTTTCGCTTAACCAGCTGAGCAATCCAAATCTGATCTATGTTGGTCAAGTCTTGAAGCTTAAAAACAGCCAGACAACCAACTCGTCATCGTCATCATCGTCGACTGCTGCAACGACTGTCGGTACGTATACCGTTAAGGCTGGCGATACGCTGTCTGCCATTGCATCTCGCTACAGTACTTCCAGCAGCACGCTGGCTTCACTGAACTCATTGAGCAATCCCAACTTGATTTATGTCGGTCAAGTCCTTAAAGTCAGCTCAAATGCCTCGACCAGCAGCTCAACCAGTTCTTCAGCAAACAGTACTGTAACGACTGCCGCTTCCTACACGGTCAAGGCTGGCGACACATTGTCTGCCATCGCTGCCAAATACGGGACGACCTATCAGGCACTGGCCTCAACAAACAGCATCAGCAACCCGAATGACATTTACGTGGGTCAGGTAATCAAGGTCAGCGCAACGGCAACTGCCGCCAGTTCTCAAGCTGCTTCTTCAACCAGCAGCAACGGCAGCTACACGGTCAAGTCCGGCGACACGCTTTACGGCATCGCTTTGGCTAATGGCTTAAACTGGCAGACGCTGGCCAAGCAAAACGGCATCAGCGATCCAAACGTCATATTCGTTGGTCAGAAGCTGAGCCTGTAAATTCATCATATTTGAAGCTTAACAGCCAGTCGGATTCGTTTCCGTCTGGCTGTTTTACCAAAATCATGTCTAACGTTTGACACGCCGTTTGCGCTGCTTGAATTTTAAATGGCAGCGACCTATTATTGAAAGCATAACATTTAGTACATCGTTACCAAGAAAGTAAGTGGTGTTGTGATCAATTACCGTTCAATGGAAATCGAAGACCTGGATGAAATCAGCCGTTTGTTCAAGCTCTTAGGACATCCCAAACGACTGCAGCTGCTGTATCTGCTGATTCAGCATTCAATGAGCGTTTCCGAAATCAGCAAAGCCTTAAACTGGGAACAGTCAGCTGTTTCTCATCAACTGCAGCTGCTGCGCAAATATGGGCTGGTTAAGCAGATTCGGCATGGCAAGACCATCATCTATCATTTACATGATCCTAAAGTCATGACTTTGATTGCCGATGTCGTCAGTCATGCTGAAAAAATCGTTAAATCATCATAAAAAAACGCACTGGAAAAAATCCAGTGCGCTTTTTTAGTCTTCGGTCATGTGCTCTTTAATCAAACGATTGATTGCCTGAGCATCCTCATTATTTTTGCTGATGGTCAAAAGCGTATCATTACCGGCAAGCGTACCAACGACTTCCGGAAGCTGCGCATTATCGAACAGGCCCGCCAGTACGGTTGCATAATTGGAGTTCAATGTCGTTTGAATAACATTGATGAATTGAACGTTGGTGACCTTCTCAACGTTGTGACTGATGCCATCAAACAGCCGCTGATATTCATCCGCATGGGTATGCAGGATTGAATAGTAGGTATGTCCATGCTGATCACTAACCTTGACGATGTTCAGAGCGTGAATATCGCGAGAAATCGTGGCTTGGGTAGCATCAATGCCATGCTCAGCCAACATTGCCAACAAATCATGCTGCGTGTTGATCCGCTGCTGCGTTACCAGTTCTTGAATCAATTGACGTCTTTCTTTACGATCCATTGTACCCCTCCAACATGCATAATAATTCACCGCTTTTATAATACTATGAATTGAAAGCACTTAAAAGCCAGTCTGCCGTTTTTATCCGGCTTTTTTTCAGCTGGTGCTTGAATATTATGCAATCAATCAGCCGCCAAAGCCTTGATTGGATTTAATCTTGCGGCACGCCGGGCTGGCAATAGGGCCGCCAGAAAAGCAATCAGCAAGGCGCTGACCAAAGCAAACAAGACGTTGCCCAGTGAAATCTGAACGATATCGTACTTGATCAAGTGGTACAGCTCATGATTCAAGATCAGCTGCGCGCCATACGCCAGGACCAAAGCCAAAATTGCCGCGAAAAAGCCGATAAACAGTGATTCAGCGGTAAACAGACGCCTAATGTCCACCTTGCGTTCACCCAATGCCCGCAGCACGCCGATCTCCTTAGTTCGTTCTGAAACCGACATATACATGGTTACAATAATCATCAAAGCCGATACCAATAAGGAAATCCCGGCAATGGCTGCCAAGACGATCGTTGCCAGCTGAACGTAGGTATTGACCGTCTTAAGCATCGAGCCAACCGTAATTGCGCCTAAAATTCGCTTGTTGGTCTTTGCATCTCGCAGATTATTGATCTTAGTCGCCGTCTTATCAACCTGGTCCAGCGATTTCACGCTGACGGCAGCATAGTTGGGCTGCGTTGACGCGCCGCTTTCACTGAGCATGCTCTTGATTGTCTGATAGCTCATCGCCGTGGTTGCCGAAACTCCCGAAGTAAAGCCGACTACCTTCACGGCCCGCGTTGACTGCGTTGGTTGACCATCAGCATTGACCCAGTTAAACGTGATCATCACGGTTTGATTCAACAAGCGCTGATAATGTTTTGCGCCGGCCAGCTGAATCGCCTGCTGCTTATTTAAAACAATCTGATTGGCATGCGGTACGTGACCTTTTTTGATTGAATTCGTGGTATAGGCCTTGCTCCAGCTGTTAAGGTTGGTACCGCTTTGCACCTTGTCTTGATAGTTTATCTTATAAGCTGCAATCGAGTACCCCGGCTGAACCTTTGCTACGTCGGTAATATTTTTCAAGCGGTTCAAGTCTTGATTTTTCAAAAACATTGCCTGTGGATTGGCTGCCATGTTCTGCATTGAAGCCTGCAGCTGATCCTGATTCATCTTTTTGCCGTTGGTATTGCGCAGAACCGTAATAACCTGTGGATTAGCTAGCGAATTGATCTGATTTTCAATGTAGCCGTTGACGCCATTGCCCAGACCACTGAACAGCAGCACGGCAAACAAACCGATCGCCGTTCCCAGCATAATCAGCGAGTTGCGCCAAAAATTATATTTAAAATGCTTAAAAGCCGTCTTAAAGCTGGCCAATGCCGATAACGGACGCGAATTAAGCTGCGTGGGGTCCTGCGGCAGATCATAGGCTGGCCGCAAGCGCTGATCGCCATCAATAACGCCATCTGCCAAATGAACGATCCGTGTCCCGTGGTTGGCAACGTCTTGAGAGTGGGTTACCGCGATCACGAGCTTGCCGTCTTTAGCAATGCTGTCCAACAATTCCAATACTTCCTGCGTATTCTGCCGATCCAGGGCTCCAGTCGGCTCATCAGCGATAATGACTTGCGGATCGCTGGCTAAGGCTCGAGCAATGGCAACGCGCTGTTTTTGACCGCCGGATAGCTGATGCGGATATTTACGCAGCTGATCTTTCAGGCCAACTTTTTCTAACAGCGATACTGCACGCTTTTTGCGGTCTTCTGCCGTTAGATCCGTCATATCCAAAGAAATCAGCACGTTTTCTAAAACCGTTAGATGCGCGATCAGGTTATAGGCTTGGTAGATATAGCCAATCGTTGCCCGCCGGTAGTTATCCATCTGTTTTTCCTGTCGATGATCCAGCTTTTGACCATCAACAATGACTTCACCATCAAATTCACGATCCAGTCCGCCAATGATGTTCATCAGCGTCGATTTGCCGCCCCCAGATTCTCCAAGGATTGAGACAAATTCTCCCCGTTCAAATTCAAGATTGATCCCTTTTAGAACCGGAAACTCTTCTTTTCCCAGGAAATATGACTTATGGATATCATGAAGCTCCAAATATGCCATAAAAAACTCCTTACATTCTGCTGTCTTCAAAAACTGTCTCTCAAATTGTAAAAGATCCAGTCTATTCGGGCAATTATTCTTGTCAGCCTGTAAAGTCAAAAGAGGATGGGAAAAAACTATATTTTCAGATGAATTTTAGAGAATAGTAATATTAAAAATCGCTAGAAATCAACGTTTTCAGCAACGTGGTTCCTAGCGATTCTTTAGTTTTGAGACTTTTTTCCCAGTCTCTTAATATAAAATCAGCAGTTATCTAAGCATTCAACGGCTGCTCGGTCATCTTGCCATCCATAATCTGATAGATGCGATCGGCAAAATCCTTTAAACGCAAATCATGAGTAACAACGACCACTGCCTTGTCATACTGCTTGGCCATTTCTTTCATCAAGCGTCCTACGACCTTGACCCGCTCACTATCCAAGGCGGCCGTTGGCTCATCAGCCAGGATAATTGCCGGATCGGTATACAGCGCACGGGCAATGGCGACCCGCTGATTCTGTCCGCCTGAAAGCTCATCGGGGAATTTGTTAACCAGCTGATCGATCCCCAGTTCCTGCAGCAGTTTCTCAAGCCGATCCGGACTAAGATTTCCTTTATGAACACGATCAACCAGGGCAAACTGATCCGCAACGCTCAGGTAGGAAAGCAGATTATAAGACTGCAGTACAAACCCGATTTGATTTAAGCGAATCTCGTCTCGCTGCTTTTCAGAAAATCGACTGATGTCTTGACCATCAATCAACACCTGCCCGCTGGTTGGCCGCTGCAAGCCACCAGCAATCGTCAAAAAAGTACTCTTGCCTGATCCAGAGGGCCCTAAAACCAGGCTTAGTTCGCCACTGTGCGCCTTGAAGCTGACGTCTGAAAGCACCTGAACCTTGCTGATGCCCGTCCCATAGTCTTTGTTAATGTTTTTTAATTCAATTGCCGTCATCCTGCTCACCTCTATCTCATTGCATCTAAGGGGTCAATTCGGCTGATCATGCGGACCGGCAGCAATGAGCCGGCAACGCCTAATACAACCAATGCCAGGCTCAAGATCCCAGTCAGCGGCCAATTGATCAGCATTGGCACCAAACTTGGCATTGCTGCCTTGGAAACTATCATCAGCAGCAATGCGCCAAGCGTACCGCTGACCATCAAGATCACTGCTTGACCAATCGTTGCCCCGATCAGATAAGCCGCCGGAATTCCCTGTGCTCTTAAGACTGCATAGTTGGGAATCTTTTGCATCGTCAGAATATATAGGAAAACGGTGATAACGATCAGCGAGATCACCATCAAAAAGGCGATCATAAACTCAAAGGTCATATTCTGCGCTGCATAGCCGGGCAGTTTGTCAATAAAGGTACCGATGGAGTATTGCTTGAGATTTTTGTTTTTGACTGTCTGTTTCTGATCAGAAAAAATTCCGCTGGTCGCGAACTGATCACCCGTTCCTTTAAGCGTTTGCCAGGTTGTCAGGCTGCCATAGACGATTGAGGCGATATTCAGCTTGGCATCTTTGGCAAAACCCACGACCCGATATTTTTGCGTGCTGCCGTTAAGCGTGATCTGATCGCCCAACCGATAGCCTTTGCTCTTTAATCCTTCATCGAGCACGACCTGATTTTTGCCATGCGGCTTGTGACCGCTGCTGAGCTTCATTTTCTTTTGGTAGATAAACTGCGAGCTGTCCAGACCAACAAACTGAATCGTCTGCTTGTCAGTTGCTCCTTTGGCTCTTTCAATCACTGCCGGCGTCTGGCCGACTAATGCCTGGTGATCATTCAGCTTAGGCAGATCCTGCTTGGCGATCAGCGACTGGCTCAGGCTGATATTGGAATTTTTGTTTAAAACCACGCTCTTAGCGTCCCATGAATCGATTGCGGCCGTATTTTCATTGGCCAGCCCAAGCATCATGCCCATCAGCATAAACATCAAATAGCCGATCAAGACAATCATGCCAATAATCAGACCATACCTTAACTTCTCATGACGAATTTCCTTAATGGCCAGAAACATTTTAATCACCTTCGTTTTCTAATAAGCGCTGCAGAGCCTGCAACAAGCGCTGTAAAATCATTGTCTGTTCAGTAGGAAAATTCAGACACTCCTTGATTGCCTCATGATTGATCGTCATGATGGTCCACTGCAAAGCAGGAATTTTTGCAATTGGACGCATTGGCAGCATTCCTTCGTTACACCGCAGATGAAGCTTGATCAGATCATAATAGCGGCTACCATGGACTTTTTGGACGAATTCACGCGTCTGTTCAAAATAATCCTGAGCACTCATCAACTGATGCGGCGCAGTTGCCACGTTTTGGTGAATATCTCGCATTGCCTTGGCATACAGATACTGATAAGCATCTTTTAAGTCGGCAAAATACTTATAGAATGCACCACGAGCAATTCCAGCCTCTTTAACGATCCGTGCGACCTGTGCCGTTGCCAGTGAATGCTCGCTGAACTCATGCAGCAACGCCTGCTCGATTTTTTGCTGTTTTTCATGATTTAGATTTTCAAAAGTACTGGTTGGCATTTGAATTCCCCCTTATCAAGTGACACCGTGTCATCTACCATGCGATCATACCGCGATAGTGACACCGTGTCAACTTTAAGAGATAAAAAAACAGCCGTCATTTTGACGACCGTTTTGAACATTTTATCTAAAGGAGTTAGGCTTCTTCGCCACCAACCTTGACAACGGCTTTGGAAACCTTGCCCAACTTGCCGCTGACAAAGTCTTCAACTTCATTAAATGCCAGTTCGTGAGAGAACAGTGGCAATGGATCAACCTTGCCGCTAGCCAGCAGGGCAATTGAGTCTTCAAACGTGTATGGGTTGATGAAGGCACCTTGAATCGTCAGTTGCTTCTTGAAGACATCGTAAGTGTTGACGGAGAACTTAGCGTCAGGGTTACCAACACCAAACATCAGTACTTGAGCACCCTTAGCAGCGGCTGCCAGGCATTGTTCCTGCGTCTGTGGCAGACCAACGGCTTCAACGACAATGTCAAACGCATCGGCTGGAATTTCTTCCTTGGTCGTGTTGATCGTCTTAACGCCAAAGTGTTCACGGTTGTTAGCCAGCTTTTCATCAGAACGGCCAGCCAGCGTTACTTCATGAATACCACGCGCCTTCAGAATCTGTGCAAACAGCTGACCTTCAAAGCCATCCCCCAGAACCAGGGCTTTTTGGTATGGGTGCGTCGTCAGCAGGTCAACACCATGCATTGCACAAGAAATTGGTTCAACAACGGCAGCTGCCTTTAATGAAACGTTGTCAGGAACTTGGTAGACAACCTTGGCAGGCGCAGTAAAGTACTCCTCAAAACCACCGTCACGGGTAACCCCAACTGCATCCAGGTGTTCACACAGTTCTGGACGTGAGGTGCGGCAGTACTTGCATTGACCACAGTAGATGTTAGGGTCAACGGTCACGCGGTCGCCAACCTTGACATTGGTAACGGCATCCCCAACCTTGGCTACGACACCAGAGTTTTCGTGACCCAGTACGATTGGGGGAACGGCTGAAGCAGAGCCTGGCAGACCAGCGTACAGTGCCTTATCAGTACCACAGATACCAGCGTAGGCCGTGTGAATCAAAACTTCATCTGGCTTGATTTCAGGAACGTCATATTCTTGAACGGCAAGATCCTTAATACCTTGTAATACAAGTGCCTTCATCGATTTATACCTCTTTCTTTGTGAAAACATTAATTTAAATTTTGCCAATAGTATAATCCAGATCTCAAACATATGTCAACCGGTTATCATCTTTTTTGATAATCGGTTGACATTAAGCAATCGTTTAACTATATGATAACGCTTGATTTTCAGTGGTTAAAATTTTTTGAAGTTTTCACGACAAAAAATCGTAAGCGTTTCAATATTAAGCATATCAAGACTGCTATCATTTGATTATCAATGTAAAAATGCTGTAAAATACTATTAGATAGGCATTCTTACATTGCGGGACTTTAATTTTTATGTTAGCCTAACAAAGGTGTTTTATTGCATTAAACGTTTTTTATTGGGTAATGCAAAGTTTAATTAAGAAAGGTGGGTTTACCGTGGATAACAACACGAATGACCAACGCCGCAAGCACAAACTGATTGAGTATGCTAACGGCAAATCACTTGAAGAAATCAACGGCACCGTTGAAGTTCCAAAAGGTAAAGGTTTCTGGAAGACTCTTTTAGCCTATTCTGGACCTGGCGCATTAGTGGCTGTCGGCTATATGGATCCCGGCAACTGGTCTACTTCGATCACTGGTGGTCAGGCATTCGGTTATACTTTAATGACGACCATCCTGATTTCAAGTTTGATTGCGATGCTGCTTCAATACATGGCTGCCAAACTTGGGATCGTGAGTGAAATGGACTTGGCGCAAGCCATTCGAGCTCGTACAGGGAAGGCGCTCGGCATTGTTTTATGGATTATGACCGAACTTGCAATTATGGCCACCGATATTGCCGAAGTTATTGGGGCTGCCATCGCCTTAAACCTTTTATTCCATATTTCTCTGATTCCAGCTGTCTTCATTACTGTGCTTGACGTCTTGGTCCTGCTGCTTTTAACCAAGATCGGGTTCCGCAAGATCGAGGCCATTGTTGTCTGTTTGATCCTGGTTATCCTGTTCGTCTTTGTTTATGAGGTTGCTCTGTCTGATCCAAACTGGGGCGCTGCTTTTGCTGGCCTGCTTCCTTCATCTCAGGCCGTTGCTACCAGTCCGGAACGCTTGGGCATTACTCCTTTGTCAGGTTCTTTGGGGATCATCGGGGCGACCGTAATGCCTCACAACCTCTACCTGCACTCGGCTATTTCGCAAACGCGCAAGATCGACCACACCAACGCTGAAGACATCAAGCAGACGATTCGCTTTACGGCTTGGGACTCCAACATTCAGCTGTCAGCAGCCTTCTTGGTCAACTGTCTGCTTTTGATCATGGGGGTTGCCGTATTTAAGTCTGGTACGGTTAAGGATACTTCTTTCTTCGGCCTTTACGAGGCATTGAGCAACACGTCAATGCTGAGCAACCCGATTCTGATCTCAGTAGCCAAGTCCGGTCTGTTGTCAACGCTGTTCGCGGTTGCACTGCTGGCTTCTGGTCAAAACTCTACGATTACCGGTACCTTGACTGGTCAGGTTATCATGGAAGGCTTCGTGCACATGAAGATGCCATTGTGGGCTCGGCGGCTGGTCACGCGTCTGATCTCAGTCGTTCCCGTGCTGCTTTGCGTGGCCTTTACTGCTAAGGACAATGCTATTCAGCAGCACGCGGCCTTAAACATGCTGATGGAAAACTCCCAGGTCTTCTTGGCCTTCGCTTTGCCATTCTCAATGCTGCCGCTGCTTTTGATGACTGACAGCAAAGACGAGATGGGCGAGTTCAGAAACACCGGCTGGGTTAAGGTCTGCGGCTGGCTGTCAGTTATTTCGCTGACGTTCTTAAACCTCTACAACCTGCCAAATACTTTTGAAAGTTTTGGCATCTGGCAAAAGAGCACGTCTGATCTGCTGGCCTGGATTGCCATCGTGGTCATTCTCATGCTGTTAGCGTGGACGATCTACGACATGTACAAAGGCAACAAGCGGCTCGTTGCAGAAGGCATTCATCATCCTTGGGAACATAAGGATGGTCAAAAACCAACCAGTCAAGATTAATAAAACAAATATTTTAATTTATCAATAAAAAACCGTTTGAACGCCTTGGTTCGAGCGGTTTTTGATATTTTTGGTGTATAATAGCCTGTGTTTAGGCATCAGCCGCGTTATGCTGACTGCGCGGCCAAAATAATTTTGAGGTGAATATTTTGGACAACCACGATAATAAAGAAAAGCGGCGCCCAACCCGAGTTGAACTATACGATCAACCAAACAAGCGCCCAGAAAAAAAGACTCATTTCTTCTTTGATAAAAAAGCTGACCGCACGGCTAAAAAAGAAGCTGCGCCAACGTTTAAGCTTGATAAGCAAGCCAAGCGCTCATCACAGAGCAATACCGATCTGAACATCAAAGCTCAGCCAACCACTAATGGTACGCGCTCCAGCATGGATTCTCAGCCAATCAGCAATGACACGCGTTCCAGCCGCAGTCAGGAACGACTGGGCGCTCGCAATGGTCAGGCAACTGCCGCTAAAATAACTGGCTTAGGTTCTAAATCAGGCAAAAACAAGCAGCCAAAAAATAAAAAAACTAGCCATCGCCCATTTAAAATTGCCCTGGGAATCCTTTTGGCAGTCTTGGTCGTCATGGTCATCGTCTTTGCCATCAAGCAGCAGGACCCTGTGACCGATAACTCCAGTGATACGACCGTCTCCACTTCTTCTAAGAAAAAATCCAGCAGCTCAAAGAAGTCCAGCAGTCACAAAAAGAAGCATTCTTCTTCCAGCTCATCTTATGAAGCCAATTACGACACCAATGATCAGGATTCCTATTACGTACCAAATACTACGACGAATTCATCATCTGCTCCAACGGCCAGCTCATCCAGTCAGACGACTGCCAACAACAATAATCAGACGGCTGGCAACGGCAACAGCAGCTATCAAGGCGGCGGAAACTACGGTAACTCTGGTAACAGTGGCAGCAGCAACGGCAGTTCAACTACTGCCAACAGCAACACGCAATCCGCACCAGTTCCTGGCGATGGTGGCGGACCTAAGCAGTCAGATGCTGCACAATAGCCAGGATTTATAAAACGGTCTTGACACGCTCTTGTCAGGTGCATATAATTCAAACTAATGACAAAGGACATGCCTGATGCGGCTGGTTATCCAGGGAGTCGGTACCTTGGCTGGAAGTACCGTTGACCAAGCACATCAGCGTACCACCTTTTTGAATTGTCACTGGCCGAGATAAGGTCAGTCGGGTCGTGCCCGTTACCACACTTATGAGGCGACGCCATTAGTGCGCCGTAAATTAGGGTGGAACCACGCTGATTATGTTATCAACCAACGTCCCTTTGATTGCTAAAAACAATCAAAGGGACGTTTTTTATTACCACAAAGGAGAGATTTTACATGGCTCAAGTTGCTGTTATGAACGTCGATGGCTCAGTCAACAAGATTGACCGCGACTCAAAAGAAAGTTTGGACGCCCTGCGTCAACTGTCCGCTCTGATGCTGAAAGCGGCTCTGCAAAAAGAATTTGCCGGCATTCGTCTGGGTGCCGACGTTGCTGAAGAAGACGGTTTTTACGTTGACTCTGACAAAGACGAACAGCAGGTTTCCGCTGACGAACTGCCACAACTGGAAGCTGCCATCAAGGCAATTGCCAAGTCCGAAGCCAAGGTTGAGTTTAAAGAGCTCAGCGTTGAAGAAGCCCTGGCCAGCGTCAAAGACGACCCATTCTCAACCGAACTGATCAACGAAAACGCTAAGGACGGCAAGGTAGCCATGTACGATCTGGATGGCGTGCTGGCAGTTGCCAATGCACCGGTTCTGGTATATGCCAACCTGGTTAAGAACTACAAGCTGCTCAGCGTGGCTGGCGCCTACTGGAAGGGTATGTCATCCAACCCAATGCTGCAGCGGATCTATGGAACGGCCTTCTACAAAAAAGACGATCTGGAAGCTGATCTGAAGGCTCGTCAAGAAGCTAAGGAACGCGACCACCGTGTCATTGGGAACCAACTGGATCTGTTCTTCGTTGATCCTAAGGTTGGTGCCGGTCTGCCATACTGGATGCCTAAGGGAGCAACGATTCGCCGGACGATTGAACGCTACATCATTGACAAGGAACTGGCTGACGGCTATGAGCACGTCTACACGCCAGTCTTGATGAACCTGGACGCCTACAAGACTTCTGGTCACTGGGCTCACTACCGCGAAGACATGTTCCCGCCAATGGACATGGGTGATGGCGAAATGCTTGAACTGCGGCCAATGAACTGCCCAAGCCACATTCAAGTCTACAAGCACCACATTCGCTCCTACCGTGAACTGCCACTGCGGATTGCCGAACTGGGTATGATGCACCGCTACGAAAAGTCTGGCGCGCTTTCCGGTCTGCAGCGGGTACGGGAAATGACGCTGAATGATGGCCACACGTTCGTTGCTCTGGAACAGATTCAAGACGAATTTGCCAAGATTCTGAAACTGATCATGGACGTCTACAAAGACTTTGACATTACCGACTACACGTTCCGTCTGTCATACCGTGACCCTAAGAACACGGAAAAGTACTTTGCCAACGATGAAATGTGGGAACGTTCGCAATCCATGCTGAAGGCTGCCATGGACTCACTGGGTCTGGACTACTATGAAGCTGAGGGTGAAGCTGCCTTCTACGGTCCAAAGCTGGATATTCAAACCAAGACGGCCCTGGGCAACGAAGAAACGATGTCCACGATTCAACTGGACTTCATGCTGCCTGAAAAGTTTGATCTGCACTATGTTGGTGAAGACGGCAAGCAGCACCGGCCAGTTATGATTCACCGTGGGGTTGTCGGTACGATGGAACGTTTCGTAGCCTACCTGACGGAAATCTACAAGGGTGCCTTCCCAACCTGGCTGTCACCTGAACAAGTCGTAATCATCCCAGTTTCTGATGAAAAGCACGGTGCCTACGCTGACGAACTGGCTAAGAAGTTCAAGGCCGCTCAGATTCGGGCTAAGGTTGATCACCGCAATGAAAAGATGGGCTACAAGATTCGGGAAGCCCAAACGCAAAAAGTTCCATACACGCTGGTTGTCGGTGAAGATGAAATGGCCAACGACTCAGTTTCCGTTCGTAAGTATGGTGAAAAGGATCAAAACGGCATGACTGTAGATGCCTTCATGGATGAAATTCTGCACGATATTGCTACCTACTCACGCGAAGACTAATCAAAAAGCTGTTTGGCAGATGCCAGACAGCTTTTTATTATCTTCTCAGCCTCATTAAGCGCTTTTTTTAGCCGTTTAGATGATTAGATGGATCTTTCATCATTTTAGAATCAAACGCGTTATAATAGGGAAAATTTCAAATCAGAAAGGTCGCGAATCAAATGTCTCCATGGAATCGTTTCAAAAATTCAGCCTGCACGTCAATGATGGTCGGTAAGCATGCTTCAACTGATGGCTCTACTTTTATCTCGCGCAATGAGGATCGCGTCAAGGCAATTGAGCCCAAACGCTTCCTGGTTCGGCCGGCCGTCAAGAATCGCCAGGCAGCCTATGTCTCAGCTTATAATCAATTGACCGTACCGCTGCCAGCTGACAGTATGCGCTATACGGCCACGCCAAGCGTTGATCAGACGCAGGGGCCCAACGAAGAGGATGGCTTTAACGAGGCTGGCGTTGGCGAGAGTGCCACGGAATCCGTCTATGCCAATCCAAAGGTGCTGGCCTATGATCCATACGTCAAAAACGGTCTGGCCGAAGATTCACTGACAACCCTGGTTTTGCCCTATATCCATTCGGCACGCGAAGGAGTTGACTATTTGGGACGATTGATTGCCAAATACGGTTCAGCGGAAGGCAACGGCATTCAGTTCATTGATCAAGATGAGGTCTGGTACATGGAAATTGCTACTGGTCACTACTGGGTTGCCGTGCGTATTCCTGATGACTGCTATGCCGTGGCGGCCAATCAGATTGCCATTGAAGACATCGACTTTGGCGACAGCCAGAATTTTGCCTGGGCAGATGGCATTCGACCATTTGTGGAAAAGAATCATCTCAATCCCGATGATGAGCGTTGGAACTTTCGGCATATCTTCGGTACCAATACCAAACAGGACCACCACTACAATACGCCCCGCGTCTGGTTTGCCCAGCATTATCTGAGTCCCAGTCTAACCAAGGAGCAAACGCCCGAGTCAGCCGATATGCCTTTTATTCGCAAGCCCGATCATAAAATCAGTGTTGAAGACATCCAGTACGTTTTAAAATCGCACTATAACGAAACACCTTATGATCCCTTGGGCAGCGGTACTTTAGAGCAGCGGCGGCGCTACCGTTCCATCGCGCTTTCCCGCACGGCACAGTCGCATATTCTGCAGGTGCGCAATGATTCATATGGTGCCGCACAGGCCATTCAGTGGGTTGAGTTCGGCGTCCCGACTTTTTGCGCCTATGTACCCTTCTTTGCCAACGCCGATGATACCGATGCCTCATACCGCGAGTTTCCAGAAAAAATGGATCTGAACAATGCCTATTGGCTAAATGAGGCCCTGGCCAGCGTCGTTGAAAGCCATTATGCTGAATTTGCCAAGGACAATCTGGACTTTCAAGATGAGCTGCAGGCCTGGGCAAGACGCAAGATCAAAGCCGTCGATGACCAGATCAGTCAGCTTGACGGGCAACGATTGACCAGCTATCTGACCTCGCAGAATCATGATATCGCCAAGCATTTTAACACCCGCGCGCAGCAGCACCTGTTTGACCTGTTGACCAAGGGAGCTGAACTGTCTAAGCTGACCTTCAAGATGGATCCTAATCTTTAGGCATTTCTTGACAAGCAAACAGCCCTGATCAAATTCTGATCAGGGCTGTTTTTTACTGCAGCGAATCCCAAGCCGTCAGTTGAACCGGCCGCTGCCCAGTCAGCTGCAGCAGTTCGGGGCTAAGGTAGTGCTTGTTGATCACGGCTTCATAGGTATAGTCTTCAAACCATTTTTGCGTCATGACGAAATAGCCTTTTTCGCCATTTTCCTCACCCCATGAATTCTCAATCTTCCAACGATCAATCTGACCGTCAGCCTCATTAAATCCAGTCAGCGTCATGGCATGAGAAACGCAGGCCTGTCTGGTTTCCAGTCGTTCTTTTTTATTCATCACGTAGTCAATGCCCAAAAGCGCTTCTGTTTTGTACAGCTCAGCATCCATAATGCCCCGCTTGCGATCCATCTGCTGTAAGACGTCATTGCCGACCCAAACGGTTTCTCCTGCTTTCAGCTGCTTGACCGCGCTGTTCTGCAGTTCTTCAAACGGCACGTTGACGAATTGCAGTGGGATTCCGCCAACGACATTTTCCTGCTGCGGCATTGAGTAGACCTGATTGAGCTTATGATCCGGCGCGTTGGTCAAAACTACATAGTCACGCAGATTCAGCTGCCAATATTGATGAAAGAATTCCAGTGGCGACAGATTGGCCTGCCGATGCAGCTGATGATCATCATCCTGACATTCCAGATCAAACTGCTTAGGCGGCATCCCAAAAGCATAAACGGCCAACCGATAGACCTCACTGACCATCTTTTCTTTGACCTGCTGAACCGCAGCCCGATCAGCATGCTGCTCATTGATCATCTTCCGCAGCACCAACGCGTCTTTATGCATCAGATCCTTCATTACCCCGGCAATATCGTCAGTATTCTTGGTATTGTAGGTGTCAGGCATTACATATTCCGGTACGACGCCATATTTTTCAATGATCGAGGCAGCATTGGCCCACTGCCCGCCATCATTTTCCGCAAACGCCACATAAAAATCGACCAGCCGATCATGAAATGGCAGTGCGGCCGTAGCAATGATATTTTGCAAAAACATATTGGCCCGTTCAACACGATCCCAGAAAAACAAATAATTCTGCGATAATTCAAAATCCTTGAAGTTGTACTGGCTGGCAAAAAGATGCCGCAGCGTGTTCAGCGTGGCAAACGACCAGCAGCGACCGCTATGCCGCTGATTGGATACCTTGCCTGTCTTGACTTCATACGAAAAAACGCGGTGATTGCGCTGACTGACGTTTTGGTCCTCGCTGGTTGCCTTGATGCCATTTTTCATCACGGCCCGCGCGATTACGGCAGCATCTGGCCGCTTTTTGAAATCGGCTTCGTAGCCCTGCAGCTGCTGCGACGTTAACTTTTCAAATTCTGACATGTTGAATCTTCCTCACTTACAGTCTTTTGTGAACCATTCTAAAGCAAAGTCATCGACAACTCAAAAGCAGCGCCCTTGCTAAAGAACGCTGCTCATTGTTAGTTATCGGCAAAGAAATGCTTCCATTGCTGATTGATATTGTTTTTAGCCGGCTGCGTACGATTCCAGAAACCTACCTTGACGACGCCGACGATCTTGCTCTTAGGTACGAATCCCCAGTAGCGGCTGTCGTTAGAGACGCTGCGGTGATCACCCAAGACAAAGTACTCGCCTTTTGGTACCTTGTAGGCCCCATTATGCAGCACCCAGCTGTTTTCCTGGGAAATACTGTGCAAAGTCCAGGTTCCGGTACCGCTGGAACGCTCGCTCTTGCTGATGTAGCTTTGATCAACCTTTTTACCGTTAACGTAAAGATTGCCGTTTTTAGCCTCAACCGTATCGCCTGGCAGACCAATAACCCGCTTTACGTACTCAGTCTTTACTGAAACTTGCGGATCAACGCCATTGGCATCAAAAACCACTACGCTGCCGCGATGAATCTTGGCTTGCTTTAAGCAGACCACGCGCTCGTTGTTTTGCAGATTAGGCTGCATGGATGGACCATCAACTCGGACAAACTGAAAAGCAAACTGCTTGATCAGCAATGCCAGCAGCAGACCAATCGCAATCGGCACGATCCAACTCATTAATTCTTTAAAAGCTTTCATCAAAATTGCTCCCAGATTAGATTTCTAACGGCAATTTTAATACACTTTGCCAGCAACTAACAACTTATTCATCATATTCGCGCATCAATTTTTGAGTCAGCTGATAATCGCCAACATATGGAATGTCATGGCCTTTTTCATGCATAAACTGCTCGCGTCCCTTGGCAGCCATAAACATGACGTCGCCGGGCCGTGCCATATTAAACGCATCTTGAATGGCTTTGGCGCGATCAACGTTGATATGTACCTCAACATTAGGATTATCAATGTGTGATTTGATTTCTTCATCGATCTGATGCGGATCCTCAAAGAAATTGTCTTCGCTGGTTAGAATGGCCACGTCAGCATATTTGGCCAGCGCCTCGCCAATATCCTTACGGCGCGACTCAGCCTTACCACCAGCCGCACCGATCACTACGAGCAAACGGCCATTGGGATAAGTGTTTTTCATGTATTTGAAGCTTTCATTCAGGCTCAGATAGTTATGAGCATAGTCAACGCAGGCCAATAGTCCCCGCTGATTGCTCAGCATTTCCATGCGGCCAGGAACGGTGGTTTCTTCCAGTCCCTTGACAAAAGCCGCCGTATCATCACTGAACTGCCGCCCTACGACTAGCGCGGCCAAGGCATTGCTGTCATTGAACGTACCTGGGATATTGATCTTAAAGCGGCCAGTCAACTGCGGCTGCTGACTGCTGAACGTAGCTACGTGAAACTCATGCGGCGAATCAACTACATAGCGATAGTCGGCATTGGACTGACTGCTGCCAAATGAGATCACCTGATTGCCAGCAGCCAGCGCTTTTTGAGCCAGCAGATCATAATAAGGACACTCACGATTGATGATCACCTTGGATGAGTTGATCATCAGCTGACTCTTACAGTACAGATAGTCTTCAAAACTTGGGTGTTCTACCGGACTAATGTGGTCGGCAGCAATATTTAAAAAGACACCAATGTCAAAATGCAGACCATAGACTCTTGACTTCTTATAGGCCTGACTGGAAACCTCCATAATCAGATACTGCATGCCATTATCGGCAGCCTGACGCATCATCCGGAACAGGTCCAGTGACTCTGGCGTCGTTAAATGAGCTTCTTCAAAATGCTCGCCATCAAGACATTCAGCAATTGAGGATAATTGGGCTACCTTATGATCAAAAACCTCATTCATCAAATGGCGGGCAAAGTATACCGAAGTCGTTTTTCCCTTGGTTCCTGTAAAGCCGATCACCTTTAGCTCTCGCTGTGGGTTGTTGTAAAACTCGCGCGCCAACAGAGCCATTGCTTTTTGGACGTCATTGACCACCAGCTGAACGACTTGATCTTGATCTTTGCCGGCATAGACGTTTTCAGTCACGCAGGCAACGGCTCCCTTAGCAATCGCATCCTCTAGATATTTTTCGTTAAAGTGCAGTCCCTTGCACATAAACAGCGTATCAGGCTCAATGCGGCGCGAATCATAAGATAAGAATTGAAGCTTGCGATCTTTGAGATTGGCTGGAACCTCGAAGCGCCAATCATCACCGATTACGATTTCACGCAGCAATTGATCCTGTTTTAAAATGTTGGCAGCTTGATTAAGCGTCAGCATTTCTCCCCCCACCTTTCATTTAAACGTTCATTGTCTTTCGATCATGTTTCGTATTCTGACACAAGATTATGAAAAAAATGCGAAATCCCAACGAAAGCACCAAGAACTTGTTTTTAAGATGTCTTTAAAAGACGACAATAAGGTCCAGTCTGTATACGCACCACAGACTGGACCTTATTTTCAGTTAACTGTCAAAGTATCGACTTCCCTAACAGCTATATTTAATTATACGCTTTCATCAACTGCTCTGTCAGCTGGTAATCGCCGACATAAGGCTTATCATGACCATTCTCGCGTAAGAACTGTTCCCGTCCTTTAGCGGCCATAAACATGACGTCACCAGGCCGCGCCATTTGAAAAGCAGTTTTGATGGCTTCTTCACGATCGATAATTTCATGAATCTCAACGTGAGGATCCACGATATGATCGCGAATTGCCTGAATAATCTTTTTAGGATCCTCAAAGTAGTTGTCATCTTCAGTCAGGATGGCCACGTCGGCATACTCTGACAGTGCGCGACCGATATCCTGCCGCCGTGACTCAGCCTTGCTGCCAACTGAACCAGTAACCACGATCAAGCGGCCGTCTGGATATTCATGCTTTAAGAACTTGAAGCTCTCACTCATGCTTAAGTAGTTATGGGCGTAGTCGACACAGGCCACATAACCTTTTTCATTCTTTAAGATCTCCATGCGGCCCGGTACTTTGGTTTCTAAAAGCCCCGCCGCAAACTCACTGGTTTTGTCGCTTAGCTGCGCGGCGACTGCCAAAGCCGCCGTTGCATTACTGCAGTTAAACGATCCTGGCAGCATGACCCGAAAATCGCCATTTACGGCCGGCAGCTGGTCATTAAACGAAGCAACCTTGAAGTTACCATGCTCGCCTAAGGTAAAGCGATAATCGGCATCCGATTGATCGCTGCCATAGGTAATCAGCTGGTTGCCGAATGCACGCGTCTTTTGGGCCAGCAGCTCAAAGTAAGGGATCTCGCGGTTGATGATTACTTTATCGGCATTTTTTACCAGCTGGCTCTTGCACCAAAGATAGTCGTCAAAACTTGGATGCTCAACGGGACTGATATGATCACGCGAAATATTCAAGAAGACGCCAATGTCAAAATGCAGCCCATCAACGCGCGACTTCTTATAAGCCTGACTGGAAACCTCCATCACCAGATACTTCATGCCGTTATCAACGGCTTGACGCATCATCCGGTACAGATCCAATGATTCGGGCGTAGTCAAGTGCGATTCAATAAAGTTTTTACCATCCAGACATTCGGCAATCGATGACAGCTGCGCCACCTGATTGTCAAAGACATGCGCTAAAATATGCCGCGTAAAGTAGACTGAGGTCGTCTTGCCCTTGGTACCGGTAAAGCCAATCAGCGTCAGTTCTTTTTCCGGATCGCCATAAAATGCCCGTGCGACTGTCGCCATGGCTTTTTGGACATCAGTAACGACAAGCTGCCAGACGGTCTGACCAGCCAGCTCCTCATCATACACCTGCTGAGTCAGACAAGCCGTGGCGCCTTTTTTGACTGCATCCACCAGATACTGCGGATTAAAGCGCTGTCCCTTGCAGATAAAAAGCGTCTGCGGCTCAATTACACGCGAGTCATACGAAAGCTGTCTGAACTCCAAATCAGCAATTTTTTCTGGTACATCATACAGCCACTGACCGTCAACGATGATTTCCTTAAACAGGTCTCGTTCCTTGAGAGCGGCTACCGTCTGTTTAACCGTCAGCATTTAGTTCGCCGCCTTTTGCTTGGTTTGATCAATTGCTGATTCATCAGGCTTGAAGTTGTCGATAAAGTACAGCTTGTACCAGACTAAGAACGTGTAGACGGTCCAGATTTTACGCCGATCGTCAGTCTTGCCTTGGAAGTTGTCTTCAGCCATCTTCAAGATCTTGTCTTGATCAAAGAATTCTTTAACAAAATCCTGGCTGAATAATTCACGAACTTCTTGGTAATACTTGTCTTCACGCAGCCAGGCCCGAATTGGCGTAGGGAAGCCCATCTTAGGCCGCGTTGCCCATTCTTCTGGCAAGTGACGGTTAGCAGCCATCCGGAAAGCCCACTTAGTACCCTTAGCGTTGAATAGGTACTTGGTTGGCGTGGTCTGAGCAACCTTCATCATTTCACGGTCCAACAAAGGCACCCGCAGTTCCAGCGAGTTGGCCATGCTCATCTTATCGGCCTTCAGCAGAATATCACCTGGCATAAAGCAGTGCAGATCCAGGTACTGCTTTTTGGCAACCTCATCAATATCTTTGTCTTCAACCTTGTCGTAGTATGGGTCAACGATCTGCTTAACCGTTGGACCACAGTCAAATTCAGGCTGCAGAATGCTTTGAGCCTGTTCTGGACTAAAGATGTAGGCCTCACCGATAAAGGTATCGCGAGCTGGCGCCAGGTTGGCATACATGTGCGCCTGGCCATGGAAATGCTTGTTTTTAAGCTTTTCGGCAATCTCGTAGCGCTTTTGCCGCGGCTTTTTCTTCAGCTGATCGGTAATCCAGCGAATCAGCTTGGACTTGGTGTAGAAGCCATAATCAATGTAGCCGGCAAACAGCTCATCGGCACCTTCACCTGAAAGCATCGCCTTGTAGCCATTGTCCTTAGCCAGCTTGGTCAAGAAGTACAATGGCACGACGGATGGGTTGGAGTCGGGCTCGTCCAGATAGTATTGAATCAATGGGAAGGTATGGAAGGCTTCCTCGTTGGTCAGCTTGGCATCCGTATTCTTAAGATTCAGCTTAGCTGCCAGTTCCCGTGCTTCCTTGGTTTCATCGTAGGTGCTGTCAAAGCCGATTGAGAACGTGTTGTCAGGCCGCATCATCGCCGTAACGTAGCTGGAGTCAACCCCAGCCGAAAGAAACGAACCGACTTTAATGCCTTGGTCAGCAAAAGAGTGCGCCTTGACTGATTCAGTAACGGCAGCCTCGATCCGATCAACGGCTTGATCAAAGGTTTCATCGGCTGGTTCAAAGTCTTCATCCCAGTATTCAGTCATTGAGAACTGACCATCCTTGGTGTAGTGGAACGAATGACCTTCTGGCAGTTTGTAGACGCCCTTAAAGAACGTTTCCCGGGTAATTGGATATTGGAACGTCAGATATGGCTTGAGGGCTTCTTTGTTCAGCTGCTTGTCGAAGTTTGGGTGTTCCAAGAAGGCCTTGATTTCTGAGCCGACAAAGAACGTCCCATTCATCTTGGCGTAATACAGCGGCTTAATGCCGAAGTGATCACGGGCCCCAAACATTTCTTGGGTTTGTCGGTTCCAGATGACAAAGGCAAACATCCCCCGCAGCTTCTTGCAGACGTCATCGCCCCATTGCTCATAGCCATGCAGAATGACTTCCGTGTCCGTCTTGGTTGAGAAATGATGCCCAGCAGCAATCAATTCCTCGCGCAGCGGCTGGAAGTTGTAGATTTCACCATTAAATAAAATGGCCAGGTTTTCGTTTTCATTAAAGATCGGCTGCTTACCGCTCTTAACGTCAACGAAACTTAGGCGCCGATGTCCCAAAGCCGCGTGTTCATCGACGAATTGGCCGGCATCATCGGGACCACGGTGGATGATCCGGTCCATCATTTTTTGAATCAGGCTTTCTTTGACTTGTGGCTTTTCATTATCCACAAATGCAACAATTCCACACATAATGAATCTCCTATGTTCTTGACTAAATTAGCGCTGCACGAAGTATTCCTTGTACTTCTTAGGCATTAACGAAAAGGCGTAGTGCATCAGCAGCCGCTGCTTGAGCGTATCATGCTTGTCAAAGGCCGTCGTACCCCAGTTGCCTGATTCAAGCATCTGCTTGGCACGCTCCTTATCTGGACCTTCCTTAGCGTACTTGTAGAAGACTTTCTTAGGAACGCTCAGCCACAGCTTGTTGCCGTCTGCATAATCGGTATGGTCATATGGACGATGGTAGATGGCATCATCAACCACGTACTTAGCCAGATTGTAGCCGTTTAAAGTGCAGTAGTAGCTGCTGCGGCCCTGACGCAGATTGATCTCAAAAATCTTGAATTTACCATCGCGCCGGTCGTACTTCATGTCAAAGTCCGCAAACCCGACGTAATTGATTTCTTCCAAGAACTTTTGAATCGTTTGGTAGATTTCCATGTTCTTTTCTGGAATGATCACCATATAGTTGCCGACTGCCACTGGCGATGGATCTTCCAGCAGGGGATGACCAAGGCAGATCATGCGTACCTTGTGATCTTGACCAACATAGGCATTTACCACGCGCATGTTGGAATCATCGCCGGGAATGAAGTCCTGGGCGATCAGCTTTCCGGTATAGCCAGCTTGAGCAATCTCAGGCAGCAGCTTATCAAACTGAGCCCGCGTGTCCAAGACATAGGCCTTTTTACGATCAGCAAAATGAATGTCCAACCAGGCGATACTGTCGGAAGGCTTCAAGGCAATCGGAAAATCGAATGGCAGCTCAATTTCTTTTGGCTTTGTAAATTCAGCCGCTTCAATCAGCTTGGTCTTTGGATAAGGCAGGCCATACTTTTCCGCAGCAGCGTAAAAAGTTTCTTTGGTCCCCAGTTTTTGGAACATGTCATAGTCAACATATGGGCAGACAAACCATTGCTTCAGCTCGTCTAAGTGCTTGGCGATCAGTTCCGTGTAGCCATCCCCACAGGACAGCAGCAGGTATTTTTTATCCGGCTTTAAGTTCTTGGCAATCTCACGCATTGATTTGATAAAGCCTGGATCTTCGTTAAAGCCTTCAATTACATGCACATCAGCCAGCTTGGTGTAGCGAGTTGGCGCCATGTGCGTAACTCCATAGGCAATGCTTTTGATTCCATAGGCTTCATAAAAAGAACGTGCCATGCCATAGCAGTTAAAGTCCGTTCCCAGCAGAATTGGCTGGAAATCAATTTGATCATTCACTTTAAAATCATCCTCATATTTTCCTAGTGATACTGTCAACGGCGATTATAAAAAACGCCCTCTGAAACCTTAATGATAATCCAAACCCAAGGCACCTTCAAGATATTCTCTAATCCTTAAGCTTAGCTAAACGTCCTTGACGCAGATAAACGCTCAAAATCGCCAGGTCAGCTGGATTGACCCCACTGATCCGCGATGCCTGCGCCAAAGTTTCAGGCCGAATCTTCTCCAGCTTCTGACGGCCTTCCGTAGCCAGGCCATCAATTGACGAGTAGTCCAGGTCAGCCGGGATCTTCTTGGCTTCCATGCGCTTCAGCCGTTCAACCTTGACCTCTTCTTTTTTAATGTAGCCCTCGTACTTCAATTGAATCTCAACCTGTTCGATTACTTCTCGACTGAGCGGTTCATCTGGATCAGGAATCAGGTTCATCAGCGTCTGGTAGTCAACATATGGCCGTTTTAAGAAATCGGCGGCCGCGATGGCATCTTTCAAAGGATTGTCGCCGTGAGCCTCAATCAGGTTGTTGGCTGCCTCATTGGTTGGCTTGATGCGAATCTTTTTCAAACGAGCGATTTCTGCTTCAACTAAAGCTTTTTTATGCTCCATTTTAGCCAAGCGCTCATCAGAAACCAATCCAATCGCGTGTCCTTTTTCCATCAAGCGCAGATCGGCATTGTCATGACGCAGGATCAGCCGGTATTCGGCCCGACTGGTCAACAGCCGATATGGTTCTTTGGTTCCCTTGGTTACCAAGTCATCGATCATGACGCCGATGTAAGCATCAGAGCGTTTCAACACGAACGGCCCCTTGCCTTGAGCACGCAGCCCGGCATTGATGCCCGCGATCAGCCCTTGACCAGCTGCCTCTTCATAACCCGAGGTGCCATTGGTCTGGCCAGCCGTAAACAGATTCTTGACCAGCTTGGTTTCCAGGGTTGGATGCAGCTGATATGGCGCCACCACGTCATACTCGATTGCATAGCCTGGCCGCATCAGCTTGGCTTTTTCCAGCCCTTTTACGGAATGCAGCATCTTTTCTTGAATTTCTTCAGGCATCGAGGTTGACATACCGTCCACGTACCATTCGTCAGTATCGCGGCCTTCTGGTTCCAAGAAGACCTGGTGGCGATCCTTATCGGCAAACCGCACGATCTTGTCTTCAATTGAAGGACAGTAGCGCGGACCAACCCCTTCAATCACCCCAGTAAACATTGGCGCCCGGTCAAGGTTATCGCGAATAATCTGATGCGTGGTTGGGTTGGTGTAGGTCAGCCAGCAGGAAATCTGATCAGTGACTGCGATGTATTGACTGTCTGGCGTATCAAAACTGAAATGATGCGGTTTTTCGTCACCAGGCTGTTCTTCGGTAACTGAATAATCAATCGTATTGCCGTTGATGCGTGGCGGCGTCCCGGTCTTAAACCGCTGCAGATCAAAGCCCAGCTCTTCCAGATTCTCAGACAGCTTAGTGGCTGACTGCGTATTGTTTGGACCAGATTCATACATCAGCTCGCCAATGATGATCTTGCCGCGGGCTGCCGTTCCCGTTGCCAATACCACGGCCTTGGCAAAATAGCGGGCCCCGGTATTGGTAATGACTCCTTTGCAGACGCCATCTTCAACCACCAGCTGATCAACGGTGGCCTGCCGCAGCGTCAGATTAGGCGTTTCTTCCATCGTCTGCTTCATGGCTCGGTGATAGGCGTGCTTGTCAGCCTGAGCCCGCAACGCACGGACGGCTGGACCTTTCCCCGTGTTGAGCATCCGCATTTGAACATAGGTCTTGTCGATATTGTGGCCCATTTCACCGCCTAAGGCATCAATCTCACGAACTACGATTCCCTTAGCTGGTCCCCCCAGTGATGGATTGCATGGCATAAAAGCAACCATTTCCAGACTGATCGTCAAAAGCAGCGTCTTGTTGCCCATGCGTGCTGCCGCCAATGCCGCTTCTGATCCCGCATGACCAGCTCCAACGATAATTACGTCAAAGCTGCCGGCATCAAACGGCTTACCTTGTGAAATCTGCATTTTTATCTCCTTTACTTTCCTAGACAGAACTGGCTGAACAATTGATCCAACAGCTCATCTTGATAGCTGTCGCCGGTAATCTCACCCAGCAGTTCCCAGCACCGCGTCATGTCGATCTGGACCAAGTCGACTGGCATTCCAGCTGCAATCCCGCTCAAAACGTCATTCAAGGCGTCATTGGCTTGATGAAGCAGTCCAATGTGGCGGGCGTTGGTAACCATAACGGTACTTTGCGATCTTTCGATTCCTTCATCAAAGAACATATGGCTGATCGTCCGACCCAATTCTTCCATTCCCTCATGCTCAACGATCGAGGTCTTGATAACGCGATCACCAGCCGTCAGCTGACGCAGTTCGTTTAAATCGATTCGGTTCGGCAGGTCGGTTTTGTTTAAGATGACGATGCGTGGCTTGCCAGCCGTCAGCTTGATCAGTTCTCGGTCCTCATCGGTCAATGCATTGGAACTGTCAATCAAGAGCAGCACCAAGTCAGCCGTATCAATCGCCTGACGACTGCGCTCAACGCCGATTTTTTCGACCGTATCCTCAGTATGGCGAATCCCAGCCGTGTCGATCAGTTTTAAAGGCACGCCTTCTACGTTGACGTATTCCTCAATCACGTCACGCGTGGTTCCGGCCACGTTGGTTACGATTGCCTTGTCCTCATGCAAAAGCGTGTTGAGCAGGCTGGACTTGCCGACATTTGGCCGCCCAATGATTGCCGTTGCCAGACCATCTCTTAACACTTTGCCCTGCTTGGCAGTTTTTAAAAGTGCCTGAATGCGCCGCTGAACCTCTTGGGCCTTTTCTTTCAGCATCTTGGTCGTCATTTCTTCAACCGCGTCATATTCTGGGTAGTCAATGTTGACCTCAACCTGCGCCAAGACGTCCAGAATATCCTTGCGCAAAGCCTTGATCAAGCGAGACAGATCGCCATCCAACTGGTTTAGCGCCACCTTCATTGATTTGTCGGTTTTGGCGCGGATCAGATCCATCACGGCTTCAGACTGTGAAAGATCCAGCCGACCGTTTAAAAAGGCTCGTTTGGTAAACTCACCCGGTTCCGCCAGTCGGGCTCCATGACTAAGCGTCAGCTGCAGAATCCGGTTGGTAGCCAGCAGTCCGCCATGACAGTTGATTTCGACAACGTCTTCTCTAGTGTAGGTATGAGGTGCCCGCATGATTGAAACCATGACCTCATCAACTTCCGCACCACTGTCGGGATCAACGATATGCCCATAGTTAATGGTATTGGTTGCCACCTTTGCCAGATCCTTGCTGCCATGGTACAGCTTTTTGGCAACAGCAACGGCCTCCTCGCCGCTGATCCGAATAATCGAGATGCCCCCTTCGCCAACTGGGGTCGAGATGGCTGCAATTGTATCAAATTCTGAATTTGCCATTTTCTGCTCCTTTCCGCCGCAATAAAAAAAGTGCCGAGTCCACGCTCTCCCCGCTTTGGGATCAACATGGTCAAAGCACTTTCACTACTCTAACTAACGGTAAATTCAATTAACATCGCTATTTTAGTTTTTCAGCGTTTGGTTGTCAATCAATTAATTCTTTGGTGCTACCACGACGCTGCGATACGGATCACGACCATGTGAATAGGTCTTGACCCGCGGATTGTCTTCCAAGACATGGTGCAGATATTTGCGTTCGCGAGCCGGCATTGGGTCCAAAAAGACGGCCTGACCGGTAGCAATTACCTCGGTGACGCAGCGAGCAGCCAGTTTTTCCAATGACTGCTGCCGTTTCTGACGGTAATTCGACGTATCCAGGATCAGCCCCGGATCATCGACGCCATTATAGCTTAAAAAGGCCGTTCCCAACTGTTCCAAGGCATTGATCCGTCGCCCATGAAAGCCGATGACTCGTCCTGAATTATCGGCCTGCAGATCAACGATCAATTCATGAGTCCGCAGCTTGACGATTTTAGGCTTAGCCGTTACCCCAAGCGCTGCCAGCACGTCTTTCAGATAGCGGCAAAGTGCCTGGGCCGCTTGATTCATCTTCTGCACGTTGGCTTGATGACGACGCTCCATTTCCAAGGCATCTGGCTCATTTGAATCATTTGCTGCCGGTTTGACGTTTTGTTTTTTGTCTGTCGGCTTGGCAGTTTTGACCACGACCGTTTTTTTAGCTGGCTGAGACTTAACGGCCGGCTTTTTTACGATTGGCTTTTGCGGCCGCACCGGCCGTTTTAATTCAGCCTGAATTTTGGCGTTCCGACGGCCAAATCCAAGAAAGCCATGCCGCGGCTGCTCCAAAACCTGAATGTCTAATTGATCACGATCGGCTTTAAAGGCGGCTGATGCGGCTGCGATTGCTTCATCAATTGTCTGCGCCTCAAAAGTTTCCATAAAGCTCCCCCTCAATCATTATCAAAAAAGAGCGGTCAAGCCGCCCTCGTTGCTCAATTATTTCCGCTTGCTGCGGTAGGCCTTGCGCTTAGCCTTGGCAATCTTGTTGCGGTGGCGACGTTCAGCAGCCTGTTTTTCTTCACGTTCGCGTCGAATCTTGAACGGATTTTGGAAGATCAGTACCTGCAGAACCTGGAAGGCATTGGATACTACCCAGTAAAGCGTAATTGCCGAACTAAAGCCCAGTGCCATGAAAAAGACCATGATCGGCATAAACCAGGTCATTGATTTGGTCATGGCATTTTGTTCCGGCATTGAAGCCATTGACAGCCAGGAACTGATAAACGTAAACAGGGCCGCCAAAATCGGCAGCACGTAGTATGGGTCATTGTGGCCCAGCTGCAGCCATAAGAAGCTCCCACTGCGCAAAACGTGCGTCCGCCAGATGGCTTGATACAATGCCCACATAACTGGCAGCTGAACCAGCAGCGGCAGCATCGAAGCAAACGGGTGCACGCCAGCATCCTTATAAAGCTTTTGTTGCGCTGCCTGCATCTTTTCCAGTGATTCACGATCGCGTCCAGGATACTTCTTTTGAATCTCCTTAAGCTGCGGCGTTAATTCCTGCATCTTGACCGACATCTTGGTCTGGTACACCATCAATGGCAGAATGATAATCCGCACGATAATCGTAAAGATGATGATCCCCATTCCATAGCCGCCAAAATTGTTGGACAGCCAGATTATGAACCGTGAGCAGTTATAGATGATGTAATGATCCCAAAAGCCGGTACTGTGGCTGGTAATTGGTGAATTGGAACAAGCAGCCAAAAAGACTGCCAGACTCATAATCCCCGCCAGGCTTAGGATTTTCTTGTGTCCTTTTCTCAAAGTGCGATCCTCTCTTAATCTTCTTTTAACAGATGGGCCAATTTCAGTGCATGAACCAGATTCTTTTTAACTTCTGCCATTTCCAAGCCATCAGCAGCTGGCCGCGCAATAATCAAGAAGTCAACGTCAGGCTTGATTGCCGGCTTAACCTCCAGCAGCGTTTGGCGGATCCGCCGCTTCAGCCAATTGCGGTGTACGGCATTACCGATTTTCTTGCCGACTGAGATGCCGACCCGAAAATGCTTCTGACCTGGTTTTTGCATTTGATAGATGATAAATTTTCGATTGGCTACGGAATCATGAGTTTCAAAGACCCGCTGAAATTCACTTTCCTTTTTTACTCGGTATGACTTTCGCATGTTCGCTCCAACCTTTAAAAATACAAAAAGGACTGAGGCACAACCGCACATAATGCAGTGGATGAATGCCCCGGCCCCTTTTAGAAAAAAAGCCACTAATTAAATAGTGGCCGATTTTATGCAGATAATACTTTGCGGCCCTTTTGACGACGACGAGCCAATACTTTACGGCCGTTGCTCGTGCTCATACGCTTGCGGAAGCCGTGAACGCGTGCGCGGTGACGCTTCTTTGGTTGAAATGTGCGCTTCATTGAGTGCACCTCCTCGCTTGTATTTATTATTTTATTTACAGTCCAAAAAGACAATCTCTTCAAACATACTTTTGAAGTATAACACATCCTACGCCAAGAATAAATGATTATCTTGCGTTATTTTAGCGTTTTTTACTGCACAGAAGCGGCCAGTTATCCCCAGTTTTTTCCACAAGTACCAAAACAAAACTGGGGACTTTTATATTTATCCACAGAGTTATCCAAAGCAAAAAGAGTTCCCCACAGGTTGTGGAAAAAGTTATCAACAGCTTTGTGGATAATTGTGAAAACATGATTAGTTCGCTTTTAATTCACTAAAGTTATCCACAAGTCACCAGTGATTAACTTGATTTTGTCTTTTCTTTTTCCACAAATCCACAGCCTTGTGGAAAACTTATTAACATGTCTGTGGATTTTGTTAATAGTTTTTACACAGCCTTGTGGAAAACTACCAGACAATGCTAAAATATTCTTTGGATTTTTAATTAGCATGAGGAGGAATTTACTTGATTGAGCTAAACTCACTCTGGGAATCGGTTCAAAAAGAGTTTCGCAAGACCACTGGCAGCGTAACCTATAACAACCTGATTGCACCAGCCAAAGCAATTTCTCTCGAAAACAATCAGCTGACCATTGAGCTGCCAACCAAATCTCACCGGGACTTTTGGCAAAACGAGATGACCGCTAAGCTCAAGGACCTGCTGTTCAATGAAACCCTGGTTCATATTGAGCCACGCTACACGCTTGAGAGAGAGCTCATGACTCCATCTTCGCCAGCCGGTGGAATCATGACCAAACAGACACCCTTAAATCCAGAATATACATTTGAAGCTTTCGTTGAAGGCCGCAGCAATCAGATGGCCTATGCTTCTGCCTATGCTGCCTCTGAACAGCCTGGCGGACTTTATAATCCACTCTTGATCTATGGTGGCGTCGGCCTTGGCAAGACGCATTTGATGCAGGCCATTGCCAACAACATGCTGCGGCATAATCCTAACGCCAAGATCAAATACGTTACCAGCGAAACCTTCACCAATGACTACATCAATTCGATCAAAAACAACAACCAAGAGCAGTTCCGGCGCGAGTATCGTGACCTGGACGCTTTGTTGGTCGATGATGTCCAGTTCTTTTCCAATAAGGAAGGCACCCAGCTGGAATTTTTCAATACTTTCAATTCGCTGCATGACAACAACAAGCAGATCGTCTTGACCGCTGACCGGAATCCCAAGCAGATCCCTGATTTGACTGATCGGCTGGTCTCACGCTTTGTCTGGGGAGTTCCAGTCGAGATTACCTCGCCAGATCTAGAAACACGGACCGCCATTTTGCGCAGCAAGGCCGAAGAAGAGCAGATCAACGTTCCCAATGACGTTTTAAGCTTTATTGCCAGCAAGGTCGACACCAACGTCCGCGAGTTGGAAAGCGCGCTGCTGAGAGTTCGCGTAGCCGCCCAGCTTCATCACGCGCCCATCACGATTGAACTGGCAAATGAAACGCTCAAGGGCATGGAAGCTGCCGATGAGGCGGTAATCTCGATTGACTTGATTCAAAAAAAGGTTGCGGCTTATTATAATATCCGTCAGTCTGATATCGTGGGGAAAAAACGCGTCAAGCAGATCGTCTTTCCGCGCCAGATTGCCATGTATCTTGCCCGAGAGCTGACCGAAAGCTCACTGCCTAAGATTGGCAAGGAATTTGGCGGCAAGGATCATACCACGGTTCTCCATGCCATCGATAAGATTGAAAAACAGCTGGCCGAGGATGATAATTTACAAGACGACATCCGCAACCTTAGAATGGAGCTGCAGCCTTGATTGTGGAAAACTAAAAAGTTATCCCCAAGATATCCACAGCTTTTCCACAGTTATGAAAACTTATAGCTGTTGGGTTCAAGCCATTTTTCCACATTATCCACAGGTCCTATTACTACTACTAAACTTATATAATATATATAAAGCAACAAGGAGAGATTCATTTATGAAATTCACCATTAATCGCCCAGCATTCATTAATCAGCTTAACAACGTCTTAAGAGCCATCTCATCTAAAACCACGATTCCGATTCTGACTGGTCTGAAAATGGTCGTAACTGATCATAGCGTCATCTTGACTGGCAGTGATGCTGACATTACGATCGAATCAACTCTGGATGCCAGTGACAGCAGCTATGGCCTGTCAATTGAAGAACCGGGGGCAATCGTTTTGCCGGCTCGTTTCTTTAATGAAGTGATCAAAAAGCTGCCAGACAAGCAGGCAACGATTGAGGTCTTTAATGGTCTGCAGGTGCGGATTACCTCAGGGACGGCTGAATTTACGATCAACGGTCAGGATGCCAACAATTATCCACACCTGCCAGAAGTCGAAAGTGAAAATACGGTTGAACTGGCTTCTGACATGCTGCGTGAAGTTATTGACCAGACACGGATTGCCGTTTCTAAACAAGAAAGTCGGCCAATTTTGACTGGGATTCACGTAACTTTAAATAATGGGATCTTAACGGCAGTAGCTACCGACAGTCACCGTTTGGCACAACGCAAGGTTGAGTTGCCAGAAACGGCTGATCGTGATTTTGATATCGTTTTGCCAGGGGCCTCAATGACGGAACTGGCTAAAATGATTGCCGATGAAAAAGATGGCGTTAAGATGCAGATTACCGAAAATCAAGCCCTGTTTATTTTTGGCAATACGCATTTCTACTCGCGCTTGCTGGAAGGTAACTATCCAGAAACCAGCCGTTTGATTCCAGAATCATCCGATACACGTTTGGAGATCACGGCCAGCGATCTGTTGGCTTCGATCGAACGGGCCTCGCTGCTGTCTCACGAAAGTCGCAATAATGTCGTTAAGCTGAGCGTCAACCCAGAAAACAAGATTGCGACGGTTTCGGGCACGTCAGCTGATGTTGGTAACGTTGAAGAAGAAATCAATGCTGACCAGATCGTAGGCAACCCATTGGAAATCTCGTTCAACCCTGACTATATGCGTGACGCCTTAAAGTCATTTGGTCAAGCTAAGATTTTGATTTCATTTACGACGGCGCTGCGGCCATTTACCTTGGTACCAACTGAAGAAAAAGCCAATTTTGTTCAGCTGATTACGCCGGTTCGGACTTACTGATTCAAATAAAACTGTTGAAAAAGCATTCACTTATCCACAGTGGATGCTTTTTTGTTGTGGAAAAGTGATTAAATTAGCGAAATTTGGTGGATAAATCATTCGCTAGTTTAAGATAGCGCTTAAATCACTAAAATTTGCCTTCTGAGCAAAGATAACCTGTTTTAGATAAAAATGATTAATTGGGATAAGATTTGCTGATACGGCCTAAAAATGCCCTTTAATTTGTTTTTACGTCTTATAAAAGCTATAATAGAACAGCAAGCATAAAGTAGGTGAAAAGTATGCAAAATTCAAAAAAAGTCGCAATCAGCAGTGAATTCATTACGCTTGGCCAGCTGCTGAAAGAAGAAGGCATTATTCCCACTGGAGGAGCTGCCAAGTGGTTTTTGCGTGAACATGAAGTCAAAGTCAACGGCGAATCAGAGGCTCGTCGGGGTCGCAAGCTGCGGGTTGGCGATCAGATCGAGATCAGCGGTATTGAAAACGTTGAGATCGTAGCTGAATAATCAATGTATCTTTCGGAAATCGAGCTGCGGAATTTTAGAAATTATGAGAACCGTCAAGTTGAGTTTTCCCCAGGCATCAATGTCTTTATTGGGGAAAACGCCCAAGGCAAGACTAATCTGTTGGAGGCCATCTATGTCTTGGCAATGACGCGCAGCCACCGAACCGCTAATGATCGTGAGCTGATCAACTGGCAGGCTAAGGAAGCCATGGTTAAGGGCACGGTTATCAAGCAGACGGGACGGGTACCGTTGGAAGTGCTGTTGGGTACGCGTGGCAAACGAGTCAAGGTTAATCATCTTTTTCAATCGCGGTTGTCGACTTATATCGGCAATCTAAACGTAGTCTTATTTGCTCCAGAAGACCTGGCACTGGTTAAAGGAGCCCCTCAGGAACGGCGTCAGTTTATGGATACGGAGTTCAGTCAGATGAGCAGCCGCTATCTGTATGCCATTAGTCAGTTTAGAGGTCTCTTAAAGCAGCGCAATGAATATTTGAAACAGTTGAAGTATGGCAGCCAGGTCGATCAGGTATTGTTGGAGGTCTTGTCCGATCAGCTGGCAGAAAGCGGCGCGGCAGTAATGGCGATGCGCTTTAAGCTGCTTAAGCGGCTGGAGACATGGTCGGCTCAGCTGCATGAGCATATTTCCCAACAAAAGGAAGTCTTAAAGCTGAAATATATTTCCCAGGTTATGATTGATGAAAAAACGGCTGAAAATGAAATTGCCGAGCAGCTGCAGAAGCTGTATCACGAGCATCAGTCGCAAGAGATCAAGCTGGGGACGACGCTTTATGGACCACAGCGCGACGATATTCGTTTTTTGGTCAACGAGCAGGACGTTCATCGCTTTGGCTCGCAAGGACAGCAGCGGACAACGGCATTAGCGGTCAAGCTGGCAGAAATCGATCTGATGAATGAACAGACCGGCGAGTACCCATTATTGCTGCTGGATGACGTCTTGTCCGAACTTGATGATGATCGCCAGACCCATCTGCTGACTGCCATTCAGGATAAGGTTCAGACGTTTTTGACAACGACCAGCTTAAGCGGCGTAGCACGACAATTGATCAATCGCCCAACGATTTTTCAGATTGCCCATGGAACGATTGACAAGGAGGATAAAAAGTGAGCGATAAAGAACTTGAAGCAGAAAAGAAAGCGGAACTGGCCAGTGAGTACGATGCCAGCCAGATTCAAGTCTTAAAAGGGCTGGAAGCAGTCCGGAAGCGCCCTGGGATGTACATTGGCTCCACCAGTGCTCAAGGGCTGCATCACCTGGTCTGGGAAATCGTCGACAATGGTATTGACGAAGCCTTGGCCGGTTTTTGTGATGAGATCAATGTCGTTGTTGAACCAGACAACAGCATTACGGTAACCGACAACGGACGGGGGATCCCGATCGATATTCAAAAAGAAACCGGCAAACCGGCACTGGAAACGGTCTTTACCGTTCTGCATGCCGGTGGTAAGTTTGGCAGCGGCGGCTACAAGGTTTCTGGTGGTCTGCACGGGGTTGGGGCCTCAGTCGTCAACGCGCTGTCAACCGAGCTGGATGTCTACGTAACGCGGCAAGGCAAGGAATACTATATGGACTTTGACCATGGCCACGTTAAGACGCCGATGAAAGTCGTTAAAGAAGGCGTCTCGGAATTAAAGCACGGCACCCGGGTTCACTTTAAGCCAGATCCAGAAATCTTCCGTGAAACGACGGTCTACAACATCAAGACGCTGACGGATCGAATTCGTGAATTATCTTTTTTGAACAAGGGCCTAAAGATCACGATTGAGGACAAGCGAGAAGAAAAGCCAACCCGGCAAGAGTTCCATTATGAAGGCGGGATTCGGCACTACGTTGAATTCTTAAATGAAGGCCAAGAAGTCCTGTTTGATCCGCCAATCTATGTGGAAGGCGAGGATAAGGGCATCACGGTTGAGGTTTCCCTGCAGTATACGACGGGATACCGCAGCATGCTGATGACTTTTACCAACAACATTCACACTTATGAAGGCGGAACGCACGAAACCGGCTTTAAAACCGCTTTGACGCGCGTTATCAATGACTATGGCCGAAAGAGCGGTCAGCTGAAGGGGAATACGACGCTTTCCGGTGATGATGTGCGTGAAGGATTGACGGCAGTCGTTTCAATCAAGCACCCTGATCCACAGTTTGAAGGACAGACCAAGACCAAGTTGGGCAACTCGGATGCACGGACGGCAACCGACCACATCTTCAGCGAGATGTTTGCGCGCTTTTTGATGGAAAATCCGGACACAGCGCACAAGATCGTTGAAAAGGGAATGCTGGCTTCCAAAGCGCGGGTAGCCGCCAAACGGGCTCGTGAAGTTACGCGTAAGAAGAGCGGCTTGGAAATTTCAAGATTACCCGGGAAATTAGCCGACAACACCAGCAAGGATCCAGAAATTTCAGAATTGTTCATCGTCGAGGGTGACTCGGCCGGTGGTAGTGCCAAGCAGGGCCGTTCCCGCTTGACGCAGGCGATTCTGCCAATTCGTGGTAAGATCCTCAACGTTGAAAAAGCTGGGATGGACCGCATTCTGGCCAATGATGAGATTCGTTCGCTGTTTACTGCTCTAGGGACTGGTTTTGGCGGTGATTTTGACATTACCAAGGCTAACTACCACAAGCTGATCATCATGACCGATGCCGATGTGGACGGTGCGCACATTCGGACGCTGCTGCTGACGCTTTTCTATCGCTATATGAAGCCAATGATCACCAATGGCTATGTCTATATTGCACAGCCGCCACTGTATCAAGTTCGGCAGGGCAAATTCGTCAAGTACGTCGAATCAGACGAAGAGCTGCAAAACGTCTTGAACACGCTGCAGCCAAGCCCTAAGCCAGTAATTCAACGCTACAAAGGGCTGGGTGAAATGGATGCTGAACAGCTCTGGGAAACGACGATGGATCCAGAAAAACGCCATCTGCTGCGAGTTGACCTGGATGACGCTGCTGAAGCGGAAAAGATCTTCCCAATGCTGATGGGAACTAAAGTCGGTCCGCGGCGCGAGTTTATTGAAGAAAATGCCAAGTTTGTCGAGAACTTGGACCTGTAAAATCAGCTAAGGAGGAAAAAACGTGGCAGATCAAGATATGCCAGGGCGCATTACCGATGTCAATCTGACTGGATTGATGAAAAATTCATTTTTGGATTATGCAATGAGCGTCATCGTTGCCCGGGCCCTTCCAGACGTTAGAGATGGGCTGAAACCAGTTCAGCGGCGAATCCTTTATGGGATGAATGAACTGGGCGTGACGCCAGACAAGCCATATAAAAAATCCGCACGTATCGTTGGTGACGTTATGGGTAAGTTTCACCCCCATGGCGATTACTCGATCTATGAAGGCTTAGTGCGGATGGCGCAGGACTTCAGCTATCGCTACATGCTGGTTGACGGCCATGGTAACTTTGGCTCGGTTGATGGCGACGGGGCAGCCGCCATGCGTTATACCGAGGCCAGAATGAGCAAGATTGCCGTTGAGATGCTGCGTGACATCAATAAGAATACGGTTGACTTTCAAGACAACTATGATGGCAGCGAAAAGGAGCCAACCGTTTTGCCGGCTCGGTTCCCTAATCTTTTGGTCAATGGTGCCTCTGGGATTGCTGTCGGGATGGCAACCAATATTCCCACGCATAACTTAGGCGAGGTAATTGACGCCATTCATCTGCTGATGCAGAATCCGGATGCTACGACTGAAGAGTTGATGAAGGTGCTGCCGGGACCTGATTTTCCAACAGGCGGCGTAGTCATGGGCAAGTCTGGAATCCGTAAGGCCTATGAAACGGGACGTGGAACGATTATTGTCCGCGCCAAGGTTGACATTGAAGAGGCCAAGAATGGTCGTCAGCGTATCGTCGTTCATGAGATTCCTTACATGGTCAACAAGGCACGCTTGATTGAGCGAATTGCCGAATTGGCTCGTGAAAAAGAAATCGAGGGGATTACCGATATCAATGACGAAACCGACCGTGAAGGGATGCGGATCGTGATTGACGTTCGGCGTGATGCCAGTGCTGAGGTCATCTTAAACAATCTGTACAAGATGACGCTGATGCAGACGACTTTCAATTTCAATATGCTGGCCATCGTCAACGGAGCGCCGAAAGTCTTAAGCCTCAAGCAGATTCTGCAGCACTACCTTGAACATCAGATCAACGTGGTTCGGCGGCGGACGGAATTTGACCTGAAAAAAGCGCAGAGTCGCGATCATATCGTGCAGGGACTTTTGATTGCCCTTGATCATATTGACGAGATCATTAAAATCATTCGCGAGGCACAGACCAGCGAGATTGCCAAGGAGCAGCTGATTGACCGCTATACGCTGGATGATCGTCAGGCTCAGGCGATTTTGGACATGCGGCTGGTGCGGCTGACCGGACTTGAACGTGAAAAGATCGAAAACGAGCATCAAAAGCTTACCGAGGCAATTGCCGACTACCAAGACATCTTGGCGCATGAAGAACGCATCAATCAGATCATTTACGATGAACTGTTAGAGATTCAGCGCAAGTTTGGCGATCCACGTCGGACTGAGCTGCAGGTCGGCGATATTACCGATATTGAAGACGAGGATCTGATCGAAGAAGAAGATATCGTCGTCACGCTGACTCATAATGGCTACATCAAGCGGCTGCCGGTTGACGAATTCAAGTCGCAAAATCGTGGTGGTCGCGGCGTTAAAGGAATGGGCGTACACAAAGATGACTTTATCGAGCATCTGATCTCCAGTTCCACGCATGATATTCTGCTGTTCTTTACCAATTCAGGCAAGGTCTTCTCTATGAAGGGCTACGAGGTTCCAGAGTATGGCCGTTCAGCTCAGGGAATTCCAATCATCAACCTGCTAGGCATCGACAATCACGAAAAGATTACCGCGGTGATCAACGTTTCGAACGCTGCCGATGATACCGACAAGTTCCTGTTCTTTGTTACTAAGCAGGGGACGGTCAAGAAGACGCCAGTTGATGACTTTCGTAATATTCGCAGCAATGGTCTGAAGGCAATCCAGCTGCATGATGGCGATGAGCTGATTCACGTCAACATTATTGATGGTCAGCAGAACATGATCTTAGGGACGCGACTTGGCTATGCAGTCAGTTTCAATGCTGAAGACGTTCGTTCGATGGGTCGCTCGGCTGCCGGTGTACGGGGAGCCAAGCTGCGGGAAGGCGACTGTGTTATCGGCGCCGCACCGCTTGATTCGGACTGCAATGTTTTCGTAATCAGCGAGAATGGCTTTGGTAAGCAGACACCAGCTGCTGAATACCCAATTAAGGGTCGTGGCGGTAAAGGAATCAAGACCGTCAACGTAACGGCAAAGAATGGTCCATTGGCTGGTTTGACGACGGTCAAGGGCGATGAGGACATCATGCTGGTAACCGATAAAGGCGTGATCATTCGTTTTGGCATCGAGACCGTTTCACAGACTGGTCGTGCCGCCGTGGGAGTGCACCTGATTCGAATGGATGATGATTCCAAGGTAGCTACGATGGCTAAAGTGGCCAAGGAAGATCAGACGGATCAAGATGATGATGCTTTACCTGCTGAAGAAGATTCCGCAGCATCTGAAACAGAAAACAACTAAATAAAATGCAAAAGCTGAATTACGGCATATAGTTTAATCAGAGGGCCGCAATTCAGCTTTTTTGATTAGATGATTGAATCACTTGTAATTGATTTTTATTTATGCTAATATCTTTGTCTGTGAGTATACGTAAAGACGTCTGCTCTCCTTGCTCTTATTAATCTTGAAAATAAGAGCCAGAGTCCATAAGGAGGTGTAACATTCATGGAAACACGCAAATATGAAATTACTTACATCATTCGTCCAGACATCGAAGAATCTGCTAAGAGCGAACTGGTAGCTCGCTTCGACAAGATTCTGGCGGACAATGGTGCCAACATCATCGATTCAAAGGATTGGTCAACGCGTCGGTTTGCCTACCCAATCGCTAAGTACACTGAAGGTACTTACCATGTAGTCAACCTGACTGCTGACAGTGACGAATCTCTGAACGAATTTGACCGTCTGGCTAAGTTCAGCGACGACATTCTGCGTCACATGATTGTTAAGCGCGAAGCCTAAGTCGCGTTGCAATCCAAATTGAATAAGTTTTAGAGAGGAGTACGAGGTCCATGCTTAATCGCGTCGTATTAACCGGTCGTCTGACAAGAGATGCTGAATTACGCTACACTCAAGGCGGCACATCAGTGGCCTCCTTCACGCTGGCCGTTGATCGTCAGTTTCGGAATGCTCAAGGTGAGCGTGATGCCGACTTTATCAACTGTGTTATCTGGCGAAAGCCAGCCGAAAATTTTGCCAACTTCACCCACAAAGGTGCCTTGGTAGGAATTGACGGTTCTTTACGGACACGCAGCTACGAAAACAATCAAGGCCAGCGCGTCTACGTAACGGAAGTACAGGTTGATAACTTTGCATTGCTGGAACCGCGTCGCAATGGCGGTCAGCCCTACAGTGGCGGTCGTTCTCAGTCAAACTTTGGCAATGGTCAAGGCAACTGGAACAACAATCAGTCACAGTATAATGGCGGTGGCTATCAGCAAGGCTTTGACAACGGTCGTGCTTCTCAACCAATGGGAAATTCATCATTTGGCAATCAAGGCGGATTCAACAATCCCTTTGAAAATGCACCAATGCCTGGTCAAGAAACACCAGTCCACAATGATTTTCCATTCGGCAATGAAGATTCTCAGCCAGCTGCACCATCAAACAATGATGCCGCTACGTTTGATCTAAACGACAGCGTTCTGCCAACCAATGGCCAGCCTGCCGCTGATTCAACCAATGCCAGTGCAGCACCAAAGTCAAATGACACTAAGTCTGCTGACAGCACGGCTGAAGATGATTTGCCATTTTAATTTAAAACCAAATACATGATTTAAGGAGGGTAATTTCATGGCTCAACAACGTCGTGGCGGTCGTCGTCGTCGCAAGGTCGACTTTATCGCCGCTAACCACATTGAATACATTGACTATAAAGACACTGATTTGCTGAAGCGTTTCATCTCTGAACGGGGCAAGATTTTGCCACGTCGAGTAACGGGTACCAGCGCCAAGAACCAACGTCGTCTGACGGTCGCTATCAAGCGTGCACGGATCATGGGTCTGCTGCCATTCGTTGCTGAAGACTAATTCAGCTGATAATTTAAAACATGATGGCCAGTGTCATCATGTTTTTTTTTGCCTTTATTCAAACAATGATGAAAAACGTGAACGGTGAGTTGCCGAACCGATTGTGATAAGATAGGAATATCTAGATTGTCGTTATAGGAGAAAAATATGGGTAATTTCTTTCGACATAACAATTGGAATTTTTTAATTAAGAATCACGCAGTTCGCTGGAATTTCTGCTATCTGGCTTTGATGACGATCATCTGTCTGATGTTGGCTTTTAAAACCAGCTGGATTCTAGGAACGGTATTATTGGCAATTGCCTTTGTGGGGATCTGGATCAGTGCTCATCAGCTGCGTCGTCTGGTAGTTGATACTGAAGAATATATCAATAATCTGACATATCAGGTTCAACGAGGCCAGCAAGAGGCGCTTTTAGAGATGCCAATTGGAATGGTGATGCTGAACCATCGTGGCATCGTCAGTTGGATCAATCCATATATGGCGCGCTATTTTCAGTTTGAGCACGTTGTCGGCAAGCCATTGACGCAGGCTGATGATGAATTGGCTAAATTGATTGATGAGCATCGTCATGATAAAGGACCAGCAGTCGTTTCGTGGCGCGATCATCGATTTGAGTTTTTAGTGCAGGACCGTTATCATGTCTGTTACCTGCTGGATGTTACCAAATATGAGCAGATCAGCGAGCGTTATCAGCATGAGCAGATTTTCCTGGGAAATATCTATTTGGACAACTACATTGAACTGACTCAGGGAATGAACGATTCGGCCGTCTCCAACCTGCATAATTACGTTACTTCGGAATTGAGTCACTGGGCAAAGGATAATCATCTGCTGCTGCGCGTGATCAATGAAGACAACTATTTTGTAATCGGTCATTATCAATCGCTGGTTGAACTGGAAAAGCAGAAGTTTAAGATTTTAGACGTTATTCGCGAAAATACCTCCAAGCAGAATTCGCCAGTAACGCTTAGTGTAGGGATCGCGTATGGTCAAAGCGATTTGATCAAACTGGCCGACATGGCGCAGCGCAACCTTGACCTGGCACTGGGTCGTGGTGGCGATCAGGTCGTGGTCAGAGAAGAAGATCACCGGGCCCGTTTCTATGGTGGCCGTACCAATCCAATGGAAAAGCGTACTCGCGTCAGAGCTCGGATGATCAGTCAGGCACTGCAGGAATTGATGACCCAGGCCGATCAAGTCTTTGTAATGGGGCATTCCAACCCAGATATGGATTCTTTGGGGGCCTGTCTGGGGATCAGAAGAATTGCTGAAATGAATGGTCACGAGTGCTGGATCGTTTTGGACAAAGAGAAGGTTCATAGCGATATTGCTCGTTTGATGATGGAGATCAATGACTATCAAAGCATTCGCGATCGGATCATTACTCCAGATGAAGCAATCAATAAGGCAACCGACAGCAGTCTTTTGGTAATGGTCGATCATTCCAAGCCAAGCATGTCGATTTCGCCACAGCTTTATGAGCGCTTGGCGGACCGCACGATCATTATCGATCACCACCGCCGCGGCGAGGAATTCCCTGAAAATCCGCTTTTAGTCTACATTGAACCTTATGCCAGCTCGACTTGTGAACTGATTACGGAAATGTTTGAGTATCAGCCGCGGGAAAGCGAGTCGCTAAATAAGCTGGAAGCCACTGCCATGCTGACGGGGATTCAAATTGATACCAAATCGTTTACGCAGCAGGCTGGGACCAGGACGTTCGAGGCTGCCAGCTATCTGCGCTCAGCGGGGGCAGATGGGCTGATGATTCAATATTTCATGAAAGAAAACGTCCATAGCTTTATGGAAAGAAATCACCTGATTGCTACCGTTGAGTTTTTGAATAATGATAAAATGGCGTTATGTGCCGGTGAGGATGATCGTACCTATGATCCAGTCATTGTTGCGCAGGCAGCCGACACCTTATTGCAGATGGATGGGGTCGATGCCTCATTCGTTGTTGCCAAGCGTGCTAACGATAAGGTCGGGATCTCGGCTCGATCGATGGGCAACATCAACGTTCAGATCATTATGGAGAAGATGGGCGGCGGCGGTCATCTGGTTAATGCTGCAACTCAGATTGCCGGTAAAACCGTCAGTGAGGTAAAAGCTGAGCTGATCAGGCTGCTGACGACTGGTGATCAGTCAGAAGATGAAACAGAAAAGGAGTACTAAACTATGAAGGTTATCTTTATTAAAGACGTACGTGGCCGTGGCAAGCGCGGTGAGTTAAAAGAAGTCCCAGATGGCTACGCTCAAAACTACCTGATCAAGCGCGGCCTGGCCAAGGAAGCTACCAAAGCCGCCATGAGCGAATTAAAGGGGCAGCAGCGGGCCGCTCAAAAGCACGAGGCTGAAGAACTTGCTGAAGCCAAGCGGTTAAAGGAAGTACTGGAAAGCGAAGACACGGTGGTTGAGCTGAGTGCCAAAGCCGGTACTGATGGCCGCATCTTTGGCTCCGTTTCTTCTAAGCAGATTGCCAAGGCTTTGGAGGATCAATTCAACTTGAAGATCGACAAGCGCAAGATCGAATTGCCGGCACCAATCAAGGCAACTGGCTTTGTCCACGTGCCGATCAAACTGCATCATGACGTTGAAGCAACCATTGACGTGCATGTGGCTGCTAAATAAATGAAAGGCCGTCAATAAATGGACAATGCCAGTTTAAGTTCAACGCGTACCGCACCGCGCGATCTGGCCGCGGAAAAAGCCGTTTTGGGTGCGGCCTTTTTGTCAAAGGGCGCGATTGAAGAGGCAATGGAGTTTGTTTCCTCCAATGACTTTTATCAGCGCGCGCATCAGATCGTTTTTGCGGCGATGGTTAAGCTTAACGATCAGGAAAAGCCGATCGATGTCTTGACGATGCAGTCTGAGCTGCAAAGCGAGCATCAATTGGATAACATTGGCGGCACTGAGTATTTGGCGGAGCTGGCTGGCTCGGTGCCAACCGCGGCTAATGTCGGCTACTATGCCAAAATCGTTCACGATAAGGCAACGGCCAGACGTCTGATTGATGTGGCAACGGAAATCGTTCAAAAAAGCTATGACGGTCAAGAAAACGTCAATGAACTGTTGGATGAAGCCGAAACCTCGATTCTGCGCGTTTCTGAATCAAGCAATCGGGCCGGCTTTCAGCGCATTGATACTGTTTTAAACGATTCGATCAATCATGTCTATGAGCTTTCCAAAAACGAAAGCGATGTGACGGGCTTGCCGACTGGTTATCCGCAATTGGATGAAATGACAACGGGGCTGCATGATGATGAGCTGGTAATTATTGCTGCTCGTCCAGCCATGGGTAAGACTGCTTTTGCGCTTAACATCGCACAAAACGTAGCAACCAGCTCCGATGCAACGGTAGCGATCTTCAGTCTGGAAATGGGTGCTGAATCGCTGGTCAACCGGATGCTTTGTGCACAGGGAAACATCAATGCCAATCATTTAAGAACCGGTCAGCTGAATCAGGATGAATGGAACAACTTTATGGTTGCCTCAAGTGTCTTGGCGCAGGCTAACATCTACATTGACGATACGCCGGGCATCAAGGTTCCGGAAATTCGCGCCAAGTGTCGGCGGCTGGCTAAGGAAAACGGCAATCTGGGTCTGATTGTGATCGACTATCTGCAGCTGATTGAAGGAAGCAACCCGGAAAATCGGCAGCAGGAAGTCTCTGAGATCTCGCGGCAGCTAAAGAAGCTTGCCAAGGAGCTCAGCGTGCCGGTAATTGCTCTTTCGCAGCTCTCGCGTGGCGTTGAGCAGCGTCAGGACAAGCGGCCGGTGCTTTCTGATATTCGTGAGTCAGGATCGATCGAACAGGATGCCGATATCGTCAGTTTTTTGTATCGAGCCGACTACTATGAACGAGAAGGCGCCGATGATGATGACGAAAAAGAAGAGAAAACCTTTAATGATCCCGATCAAAGCCTTAGCGAAGTCGAGATCATTATTGAAAAAAACCGGAGCGGCCCACGGGGAACCGTCAAGCTGCTCTTTAACAAAGCCTATAACAAGTTCGCGGCGGTTGACTATCAACACACCGAACCGGCTTAAAAGACAAGCAGCAGTTGAGTGATCAGCAGCTGCTTGTTTGTTGTCTTGCAGCAAATTCGCACTAAAATTAAGAGAGGATTATTGAGAAGGAAAGGAGCAGATAAATGAAAAAAACCGGCTTTAAACTGCAGTGGCTGCTTTTGGGATCATTTTTGGGGAGTATCGGCAACAGTTTTGTCTGGCCGTTGACAACGATCTATATTCACGATCAGCTGCATCAATCGCTGACCGTTTCAGGGGTCGTATTGCTTTTTTATTCTGGCGCCAATGTTGTGGGCAGCTATATCGCAGGATTGCTGTTTGACCGAAAAAATCCACGTCATTTAATGATTGGCGGCCTGATTTTGGCGATGATTTCGATGGCGGTCTTGATCTTTAGCAATGGTTGGCCGATCTATCCGGTAATGCTGACGATTATCGGCTTTTTTAATGGCTGGATCATTACGATGGTCAACTCATTTGGTACCCGTGTCCGCAGTCATGACGGCCGCTTCGTCTTTAACATGCTGTATTTTGCCAACAACTTGGGCATGGTTTTAGGAACTACGATTGTCGGACCGCTTTATCAATTGGCACATAACAGCGTGTCGCCTCTATTTGCCATTACGGTGGTCATGTATGCCTTTTTCCTGCTGGTCGTAGTTATGTTTTTCCAGATCACGCCGATCAAACCGCGGCAGCATCATACGGTCGATGTCGATTTCGGCCCGCACCAAGGCAAGCTGCCAGCTGCTAACGCGCAGATCATCTGGACGCTTTTTATCTCATTTGCCATCATCTGGATCATGTATGGACAATGGTCAAGCAACATGTCGGTTTACATGACGGATATGGGGATTTCAATGACGCTGTACAGTATGCTGTGGACGATCAATGGAATTTTGATCGTTTTGTTCCAGGCCGTGATCAGCTGGCTGACCAAAAAAATTACCAACGACTATTATTTTGTCTATTTTGGCATTCTGACGTGCGGTCTGTCGTTTGTTCTGCTCCTGTTTGCCAAAAGCTATGGGATGTTTGTTTTGGCAATGGTTGTTCTGACTTTGGGCGAGGCAACCGCCTTTCCGACGATTCCCGCAATCATCAATCTTTTGTCGCCGGTTGACGATAAGGGAAAGTATCAAGGAATGCTGAACGCCTTTGCTTCGACTGGCAAGGCAATTGGACCGTTGTTTGGCGGTTTGATCATTGAAAGATTTTCATATCGGCCATTATTTGTTATTTGTGCGGTTTCGATTTTGGTAGTTGAGGCCGTAGTCATTGCAGTGGTAATGGCTCGCCAGCATGCTACCGAACAGTTCTGATAATTCAAGGTGAGATTATGTTTTACAATAACTTTGATCAGGTTTATGGTGAGGATCGCTGGGGAATGGTTGGCAAGGTTGGTGATCCCTTTCGCGAAGATCGTAGTTTAAAGATTGCCTGCAGCAAGTGTCATCAAAAGCCGCTGGTAATTGCCGAGCGCAACTGGGAAGCAACCAATCCGGATCATTCACAGCGCTATCAGATCATAGTGGCCTGCGCCAACTGCGGCTTTGTGGATGAGTTTGAGGTCAACGCCGGCCAGGAAAATAAAATCAGTCGGCTTAAACATGCCAAGGTTGTTCCGACCACAGCAGATTTAGCAGATTAAACAAAAAAGATCGCGTTTTAGGTGACGCGATCTTTTTTTGATGGGTGGATTTAGGTAACAAAAAAGCCACCGACTAACAGCCGATGGCGACATGATGGGCAGTCAGGGGATCGAACCCTGGACCCACGGATTAAGAGTCCGTTGCTCTGCCAGCTGAGCTAACTGCCCATGTCCTTAACAACAGATATTATATTATCAGATATCTTAGGCTAATGCAATCCTTTTCCCAATAAAAAGTTGAAAAAATTTGCAATTAATCGTCAAACTGCCTAAAATACTGTTTTACGGTAAAACAAAAGCGATTGACCAAATGATCAATCGCTTTGTAAACCTCTGATGGGCAGTCAGGGGATCGAACCCTGGACCCACGGATTAAGAGTCCGTTGCTCTGCCAGCTGAGCTAACTGCCCAAATTTTTAATTGCTGTTGAACACCAACAACAGTTATATATATTAAATGCATTGAGGTAATTTGTCAACGGTTTTAGCAAAAAAAATAATCAGATTTAAAAGCCCTGATGCGACTATGCTATAATAGAACCGCAATTCATGGTAAAAAATAACCTCTGCGACTCGATTCAAATGAATTTTAATCTTATTAACAACTCCATGGGGGAATAATTAATGGCTAAAAAGATATTGGTAGTTGATGACGAAAAACCGATTTCGGATATCATTAAATTTAATTTGGAAAAAGAAGGCTATGAAGTCGTGGTTGCCTATGATGGCGAAGAAGCCCTGGAAAAAGTTGAAAGCGAGCAGCCGGATCTGATCGTCTTAGACTTGATGCTGCCTAAGATCGATGGCTTGGAAGTTGCCAAGCGGGTCCGGGCTAAGCATACGACGCCGATTATCATGGTAACGGCTAAGGATTCCGAACTGGATAAGGTCTTAGGATTGGAACTGGGGGCCGATGACTATGTTACCAAGCCATTTTCCAACCGGGAGCTGGTAGCACGAGTCAAGGCCAACCTGCGCCGTCAAGAAGCTGCCGCAGCGCCAGCAGCCGAAGCCCAGAATGCCGATATTCAGGTTGGCGATTTGACGATTCATCCTGATGCCTACACGGTTACCAAGCGCGGCGAAAATATCAATCTGACGCACCGTGAGTTTGAGCTGCTGTATTATTTGGCACAGCATATCGGTCAGGTTATCAATCGTGAGCATTTGTTGCAGACGGTTTGGGGCTATGATTATTTTGGCGACGTACGGACGGTTGACGTGACGGTTCGGCGGCTACGCGAAAAAATCGAGGATAATCCAAGTCATCCGCAATGGCTGATTACTCGTCGTGGGGTCGGCTACTATTTGGCCAACCCAAGCCAAAACTAAAAAGGTTCGTTAGTTTTGAACAGCAAAATCAAATTTTATCAAACCATTCATTTTAAAATCGCCCTGGTGTTTGCTTTAATGCTGATGCTGACCTTGGAAGTCGTCGGGGCGGTTTTTGTGCGTCAGTTAGAGCAGGAAAACCTCAATACCTTCAAGCAGCAGATCGAGCTGCCGACCTATGTTGACAGTTCATTGGCCAAACAGCTGAGCCGCACCAATGAAAAGGCTGCTAACCGGCAGATCAAGCAGATTCTCTCTGAAGTCAAGAACAACAACATTTCTGAGATTCGCGTAGTTGATGCTAAGGGAATCGTGCGCGGTACCAGCAATGCCAGCAATCAAGACGTTGTTGGACAGCGAACGACCGATGAAGCCGTCAAGAATACGCTGCTCAACAATCGTTCCCATACTGAAAACATATACGACAACTCCAGTCACAACCGCTACTATGTCAACGTCATTCCTTTAGTTGGCGCAGCGACCAATAACGTCGTGGGCGCCGTTTATCTGCGGGCCAATCTGGAGAGCGTTTATGACAGCGTCAATGGTATTTCATTGATCTATCTTTCTGCCGCTCTGGTTACTGTGGTGCTTGGGCTTGGGCTGGCGGTCTTGATTTCGCGCGAGATTACGCGGCCAATTGAAGAGATGCGCAAACAGGCATTAAGAATCGCGCGAGGCGACTATTCTGGTCAGGTCAAGGTCATGGGAAACGATGAGCTTGGTCAGTTGGCGGGAGCGGTCAACAATCTGTCCGTCCGCGTAGAAGAGGCTCAAGAGTCAACCGATTCTGAGCGGCGGCGCTTGGACAGCGTCTTGTCGCATATGAGTGATGGGGTGCTGGCAACCAATCGGCGCGGCAACGTAACGATCATCAACAACATGGCCCTGCAGATGCTGGACATTGATTCAGAAGATGATGTCTTGGGCAAGTCGATTCTGGATGTCTTAGACGTGCGGCGCGACTATACGGTACGTCAGCTGATCGACAATTCGCAGCAGCAGACGTTGTTTGATTTAAACGTTGATGGCAATGACATGATCTTGAGTGCCTATTTTTCGCCAATTCAACGCGAATCAGGCTTTGTCTCTGGTTTGGTATGCGTCTTGCATGACGTTACCAGCCAGCAAAAAGAAGAACGTGAGCGCAAGGAGTTTGTTTCCAACGTCTCACACGAGCTGCGGACGCCACTGACCAGCGTTAAGAGCTACGTTGAGGCGTTAAGCGATGGCGCCTGGAAAGATCCTGAGATTGCGCCCCAGTTTTTGAAGGTCGTGCAGGATGAGACTGAGCGCATGATTCGGATGATCAATGACCTATTAAGCCTGTCGCGCATGGATTCGGGAACGGCCAAGCTGAATTTGGAATATGTAAACATCAACGAGCTGTTCAGCTATATTCTGGATCGCTTTGATATGATTATCAAAAAAGAAGAGGATCCCAAAAAGAAGCGTTATACCATTGAGCGGCATTTTACACGCAAGGATCTTTGGGTTGAGATCGATCCGGATAAGTTTACGCAGGTCGTGGACAACATTATGAACAATGCCGTTAAATATTCGCCGGATGGTGGCGTGATTACGGCGCGCCTGCTGGAAACGCATAATCATGTGATTTTAAGCATCAGTGATCAAGGCCTGGGGATTCCAAGAAAGGATCTGAACCATATTTTCGATCGCTTCTTTCGGGTTGACAAGGCCCGCAGCCGCAAGCAAGGCGGGAGCGGACTTGGTCTGGCAATCTCAAAGGAAGTCATCAACATGCTGGGTGGTCAGATCTGGGTCGACAGTGTGGAAGGCAAGGGCTCAACGTTTTATATCTCACTGCCTTACGTACCTTATGATGATGAAGGAGATGACTGGGATTAATGGCCAAAATCAAAGAAAACTGGCTGAGCATTCTATTAGCCGTGGTCGTCATTCTCAGTATGATCTTTTCGGCTTTGCTGTGGACGAACTCGCTTGGCTATGAATGGATTGCCAATAATGACTCAGAAAAAGGCGCCTCACAGCAGACGGCCCTGCAGTCAGTCGGCGATATCTATCTGCCAACGCAGGTGATCCTAACCAATTCTGATGAGTCGCAAAAGCTTTTGTATGGACAAAAAAAGAATCTGGTGCTGACACTGCGCAAGGAGATGCAAAAATGGCAGCTGGCTGGTTTCCGCCGCGTTGCTCGCAATGATTCTTCAGCTTATCTGAACTATCTGCGCAATGATGATTCAATCATGCTGTCTTATCCAGATGCCATGGCAACGGGGATCTTTAATCAGACGTTTTCAAAATCAATCGATACTCAAAAAATGTCGCACATCAACCATATCGTGATTCCGCTTAAGGGTCGCGATGTGGTCTATCTGCTTGATGATGATGATTTTACGGTCTATCGATTGAATATTACTCAAAACGCCAATCGGTCTAAGCTCAAAAAGCTGATCCAAAATTCGGGTCAGCGGATCGACGTTGATCATAAAATCGTTGATAATCAGCCAACCGTGACCTACCCACATGCCATTAAGCTGCCGGTCTTTGCCTACCAGTTGTCAACGCAGAATATTGACAATCTGACGCAGAATCTGCTGCGGTCGACCAATTCCTCAGCGTTCACCGTCAAGAAAAAGGGCAATGATACGACCTATATGGATGGGGCCAGCAAACGGCTTGACTATCATCGCGATACGCATACGGTCAGTTTCAACAATTATCTGGGCAAGGGCAGCACCTATCAGGGAGCCAGCCTGTATCGTCATCTGTATAAACGCTTGACGGCTACGGGGACGAATCTTGATTGGATGCGTTTTGACTCGGTTAATGAAAAAAAGCAGACCATCGTTTTCCGCAGCTATGTTGAAGGCTTCCCGATCTTTAATGAGCATGGCTATGGCGCGGTTAAGCTGCAGGCCAATGCGGATGGCGTCGAACGCGGTCAGTTGTCATTGTTTGGACTTGGCATACCGTTGCCAATCAAGGAGTCGCGAGTCAAACTGCCGCCTTCTTCAGTCGTCTATAATGAGCTGCGGCAGGCTGGCAAGGATAAGGATATTACTGGCTTGAGAATCGGCTATCGCTGGGATGATCAGAATGCGGACAGTAAAGTCGTTAAACTGGAGCCAACCTACTATGCCTGCTATCATGGCAGGTGGGTTGCCTACCAGACGCTGATCGACGATAAATAGGAGGACGCGGCATGAATTTTAAACGAATTCAATGGATCTTCGTGATTGCCTTTGCGATCTTTGATATCGTCTTAGCCAGCTATTTTTTAATCGGCACTCACTTTACGGCGATGGTCAAGCAACAGAGTCAACAGCAGCTGATCTTAAAGGAAATGCATAATGACGAGATCAGTTTTGCTGAACTTTCCACCAAGCAGCCAATGGGATATTATATTTCCGCCAACCGGGCCAACAGTCAGCTGACCAATGCTGCTGCCAAGCTTGACGATCAGACTGTGCGCTTGAGCAATGGAACCTTAATCAGTGAACTAAACACGCCGATTAAAGTCAGCGTGCTGAATCCAGAACGGCAGCTGAACGACTACATCAAAAATTCGCGTCACGTTTTATACGGGTCGCACTATGTCTACAACAAGGCCTTGTCCAGTTCCAGCACGATCGTCTATACCCAGATGATGGAAGGCCGGTCGGTGTTTGGCGGTGAAGGGCAGTTGCGCTTTAAGGTCAGCAGGAATCATAAAGTCTACGCCTATACGCAGACTTATCTGAACAACATTCAAGTCTTAAGACCGCGCTCAGTCACGATCAGTCAGCAGGAAGCCGTGACCTGGCTGTATAAGCATAACTATATTCCCAACAACTCAAAGATTCGCTGGGCAAAACTTGGCTATACGAAAACCTTGCTGACTAAGGATCAAACAGTCTATGTGCCAACCTGGTACGTTGAGATCAAGACCAAGAACTCTGATGACGTCCAACGCCTCAGGGTCAATGCATTCAACAGCACGCTGATGCGCAATACGCCAGAAGAAATTGATACGACGCAGCTGAATCAATAACCAAAAGAAGGAAAAAACAGCAGTGACAAATTCGGATGACAAGCTTTACTACAGTATTTTAGCCAGTGGCAGCTCAGGCAATGCCACCTATCTAGAGACCGCTCATCATCGAATTCTGATTGACGCGGGGCTTAGCGGCAAACGTTTAGAAGAGCGCATGGAGGCGATTGGCCGCTCGCTTAAGGACGTTGAAGCGCTGTTTGTAACCCATGAGCACAGCGATCACGTTCAAGGCGTCGGCGTTTTGGCTCGGCGCTATGGCATGGACGTTTATGCCAATGCTAAAACCTGGCAGGCAATGGCTAAAAAAGTGGGCCAGATCCCGCTGGCTCAAAAAAACATTATTGAGCCCGGCAAGGTGAAGGACTTTGGTGATCTGGAAGTCGAAAGCTTTGCCGTTTCGCATGATGCTGCCTGTCCTCAGTTTTACCAGATGCACCACGATAATCAGACCTTCTGTATTTTAACGGATACGGGCTATGTCTCGCAGCGCGTGGCTAAAACGATTGAAAACGCGGATGCCTATTTGATGGAGTGCAACCATGACACTGAAATGCTTAGAATGGGACCATACTCCTGGCCGCTCAAGCAGCGGATCCTAAGCGATGAGGGGCATCTTTCCAATGAGGAGAGTGCCCAGGCGCTTTTGGACGTAATCGGCACCAACACGAAACAGGTCTTTTTGGGGCATCGCAGTCAGCACAACAATATTCGCTCGCTGGCTCATCTAACGGTTGCCACGATTTTAGAGCAGCATGATCTGGGCGTGGATCAGGATTTTGACTTAAAGGATGCCGAACCCGATCAGCCAAGCAAGCTGCTGGCTTTGTAAATATTTCAACTAATATTCATACTTTTTTGTTATACTGAAAAAAAACAAAGGAAGTATTAGATTATGGCAGGCAAGCGGTTAATCGTCAAAGTTGCAGGGGTAGGACTTTTAGCGGGCTTGATTGGTGGCGGTGTTTCGTATGGCGTGGGTAATGCGATCGTCACTCATCAGCAAAACGCAGCTACCAAAGTGCCATCTGGATCAAACAAGTCTGGGGGCACTAAGATCAATAAAAATGAAGATACCAAGAGCAACCAGTCAACTGAGGCCTATAATGCGGTCAAGGGGGCCGTGGTCAGCGTCATCAACAAGCAGGCCAGCTCTTCTGACGACAATGATATTCTGTCGATGTTTGGTGCAGACTCTGATTCATCCAGCTCCAATTCCAGTTCGCTGCAGACGGCCAGTGAAGGTTCAGGGGTAATCTATAAGAAGTCAGGCAACGCCGCCTATATCGTTACCAACAATCACGTGGTTTCTGGGGCCAGCGCGCTGCAGGTGATCATGAGCAACGGCAAGAAGGTCCAGGCTGAACTGGTTGGTACGGACTCAACGACTGATCTGGCCGTTTTAAAGATCAGTGCCGCTAACGTAACGACGGTTGCCAAGTTCGGCAATTCCAACTCGATCAAGGCTGGTCAAGACGTCTTGGCAATTGGTTCGCCAATGGGCAGCGAATATGCCAACACGGTTACGAAAGGGATCATTTCGGCGCCAAAACGGACGATCAGTGCCAGCTCAAGCAACTCAGGCACCAATACCACGGTCATTCAAACCGACGCGGCGATCAATGCCGGTAATTCAGGTGGTCCGCTGGTCAACATGGCTGGGCAGGTCATCGGTATCAACTCAATGAAGCTGGCCAGCGACAGTCAAGGAACCAGCGTTGAAGGGATGGGCTTCTCGATTCCAAGCAATGAGGTCGTGCGGGTCATCAATCAATTGGTAGCCAATGGCAAGATTACGCGGCCATCGCTTGGCATTGAGATGATCGATCTGAGCAATGTGGATGGTCAAGACCAGCAAGACATCCTGAAGCTGCCAAAGAGCATTACCAAAGGGGTCGTAGTTATGAAGGCTCAGAGCGGCTCGGCAGCTGATCAGGCGGGAATTCAAAAGTATGACGTAATTACCAAGATCAACAATAAAAAAGTTAATGATGGCGGTGATCTGAAGACTCAGCTCTACAAGTACAAGGTTGGCGACACGATTAAGCTGACGCTGTATCGGCAAGGCAAACAACAGACGGTATCGGTTAAGCTGACTCAGTCTGCCAGCGCCGACAGCAGCAGCTCATCAAACAACCAGTAGCTTAAAAACGTGTTCTTAATGATTAATTGATTGTTAAGATCACGTTTTTTATTTGACGAATTATCCACAATTTCTGTGGATAAATGTTCCAAAAACGGTGGATAACTTTAAATTAGCTGGCTTTGCCGCCACGTTTCGTGTAAAAGACTGCGATTTAAAAAATAAGAATCAAATTCCTTAATATCAGTACTTTTAGTTATCCACAAGTAAAGATTGCAGAATTGTGGAAAACCCTTTATCATATTTATTGATGATTGATAAACACAGTTATATCAATGGGTTTGACCGTTGAATACAAACGGCTGTTTTGGTTTTGAACTGTGGATAACTAGTCGTGGTCAGTTGGGAGAAGAATTGGTATAATTACCGAACAATTGATTAAAAGGAGTTTTAAATGAACATTAAGATAATTGGGGTTGGCAAATTAAAGGAAAAATACTTTAAGGCCGGAATTGCTGAATATGCCAAGCGCTTGGGGCGATACTGCAAGTTTGAGATCGTGGAGGTCCCGGATGAAAAAGCACCCGAATCACTAAGCCAAGCCGAGATGGATGAGGTTATGGCTAAGGAAGGCGAACGTATCCTAAGCAAGATTAAGGATCGCGAGTACGTTTTTGCCCTGGCAATCAACGGCAAGGAACGCAGCTCGGAAGAATTTGCCCAGACGCTTAATCAGTTGGCAACTTACGGTCACAGCGACATTACGTTTGTGATTGGCGGATCTTTGGGGCTGAGTCCGGCTGTCTTAAAACGGGCCAATGAGCAGATCTCGTTTGGACGCTTTACGCTGCCTCACCAATTGATGCGGCTGGTTTTGACTGAACAGATCTACCGGGCCTTTACGATTATCAATGGTCTTCCCTATCATAAATAAAGGTGCGCTGAATTATGAAATATTCTCATCGTTTAAGTGATGCCGTGCATATTCTGACCTATCTGGAGATCTATCACGGGCAAAAAATCAGCAGTCAGGATCTGGCCGCCAGCGTGGATGCCAATCCCAGCCTGATTCGCAGTCTAATTGCCAAAATGGTCAAGGCCGGCATTCTCAAGCCAAAGTCAGACGCGCCGGCACCACAGCTGAGTCGCCCGGCAGCTGAGATCACGCTGCTGGATGTGTATTACGCAGTTGAAGAAAATCACCATCTGCTGCATATCGATGAACAGACTAATCAGCAGTGTCCAGTCGGTAAAAACATTCAGCCGGTACTAGGCAAGGCCTATGATCAGATCCAGGCAGCTGCAGAAGCCATGATGAAGCAGATTACGCTGCAGGATGTCGTTGACGAGGTGGCTGATCGAATCAAATAAAAAAGACGCTCAATTGTTGAGCGTCTTTTTTATCAAGAGCGGAAACGCGTTTTCTAGGCGATGATCTGTCTTGATATGATTTGGTGATGATTAAGCAGTCTGATTAATGCGGCACCTTAAGCATGAACCAGTCATGCAGCAGATAATGATGCCCGGCCGTCAGATCATACTGAACCATGCGATAGTCGTCAAACAGCCGCATCTGCTTTAGAGAAAGCGTCGTCTGCAGGCCGTCTTGATCGACGTATTCAGCGGCCGTGCTGTGCGGACGGTTGCTGTGACTGTGAACGTTGGGATCCAGCGTAATGGCCGGCAGCTTTTCATGAACCTGTGTCAAGAGCGCGTAGTATGGTGAAACCTTGAGATCCATCTGCGCCATTGCCATTGGGATAAACTCGTTTGGACTGACGATCTTGGTTTTGTCAACGCGGCTGTGGTTGATTTTTTGAGCGGCTGGATTGCTGTAGATAAAGTAGTCGGTTTCATGCATGACCAGACCATGTTCAGCCATCGAAACGCCATTGTAGATACCGGGCAGATGGTCGCCATACCAGACAACGGTGGTCGGCTGGCTGCTTTGGTCTAACCGGCTGATGAATTTTTTCAGTGCCTCGTCAGTATAGTGAATGCCCTGCGTGTAGGTCTCGATCTGCTGCTGAGCCTGAGGAGTTCGGTAGGCCGTTCCGCTGACCTTGTAGTTGTTGTGATGATAAAAATTATCGTATGGCATATGGTTTTGCATGGTAGCCAATTGGATGAACTGGTTGCCATGATGATTCCTAAGATTTAACAATACCTGCTGATAGGCGGACCAGTCATCAATACGGGGACTGTTGTCGATCTTATGTGTGTAGGAAAGTCGGCTGCCGCCATCAAGATGATAGAAACGGTTGAAACCGAATTTGCGATAGACTTTTACACGGCTGTATAGATTGGCGGTAAACGGATGAATTCCATCACTGTAAGAAAACAGCTGATTAATGGCTACGGCGCGTTTTTGGTAGGGAACCAGCTGGGAATATGGCGTTGGCATGGTTGGCGAAAAGTTGACGATAGAAAGTCCGGTCAAGGCTTGATATTCCATATTAGCCGTCCCGCCACCATAACCAGTGCTGAGCATCAAGCCGCTGGTCGTGCGATGCTTGAGCTGGTCCAGATAAGGAAGTGGGTTGCCGCTGACTTTTAGATCCGGCACGCGACGCGGATCAGCAAAACTCTCGCTTAAGATAAAGACGAGGCGCTGATTGCCAACGCTGGCATGAGTTCGCTGCCGGTTGATGATTTTAGCCTGCTGCTGATATTTTTGACCGATTTTTTCCATGCGGTCTTTTGAATATCCCTTGGGTTTGTCCATTACGCGAACGTCAACGTTATTGGCAAACTGCAGGAGCGTACCGTTAACCTTGGCACCACGCAGCTGCGCGTAAAAATAAGGCGTGTCATCGACTTTCTCAGCCCAGCGATAGGTTGGTGAATTGGTGTGATTGATAAAGGCAAAACCGCTTAGATAAAGGATGGCAGCCGTGCCAATCAAATAGCGCCACTGAATCTTAAGGCGGTATTTTCGACCATGGCGAATCTCAATTGCTACGGCAAAGCCAAGCAGAACGATGACGACAACCACCGCGACCAGCAGAATCATTGGCTCGACCATGCCCAGCATTTCCTTAGGTGCGGTTAGCGTGGCCAGGTCAGTTGGCAGAATCGGCTCAGCCCGTGCTTGAATCTTAAGCAGCGAGGCAGTCAGCCAGCCGCCATAGATAATGATCGTTAAAGCACTGCTGAGCCACCAGCGATTGGTCAAGGCCATTAAAATTCCAGCCAGGGCCATCATGATCATTACATTGGCCCAGACGATGGCATTATGATCCGTGATGATCCACTGCAGCATGTTGAGCTGCCAGTTCCAAAGATAGCCAAACGACCAGATCGTCATTCCCCAGATAACGGCGGCAGTCAATAGAAACGGCCAGCATTTGGCAAAAGTTTTCTTTAAAACGTCCCAGCCAGTACCTAAGTCAAACTTAAGCTGCCAGTCAAAGCGGGTCGTCCACTGACTGAGCAAAACGGCAAGGCTCCAGCTGACGGCCCAGCCTGCTGCAATAGCAATCAACAGGTGCCAGCGCGGCTGATACTTTAAGAACGGCACGAATAGTTTGGGGATGGCCAGCAGATTAAGCATCAAACCGCCCAAAATGGCATAAAAGCTGCTTAATGATCGTGATGACAGCAGCTTGACCAGCGTGATGATGACCAGGATTGCCATTGCCAGGTAGGTGTTTTGAAAGGCGTTGATGGCGACCTGATAGTGAGTGGTCAAAAGCAGACCATCATGCGGATTATAGCTCAGCTGATTGATATTGAACCAGGCAGCCAGACACATTGCCAAAAAGGCCAGCAGATCGCCAATTATCAGCCAGCTGGTCTTTAATGACTGCAGCAGTGCCTGATCGCTGCCTAGCCAATCACCCATGGCAAAAAGGTAGCCAAACCATAAAAAGCTGCTGCCGCCTGCCAGACCTAAGACCCCCACGGCATGGTTGAGATTGAGTAGCCAAATCGCCAGCGTCAAGATAAGCAAAGTACGCCGGCGCTGTTTGATCGTGAATTGATGCAGCCATTTTTTCAGTCGGGGAGCGAAAAGCAGCAGCACCAAATAGGCTAACCAGGTCACAAAGATGTTTTGGACGACATAGCGCTCAGCAGAAGGGACACTTTCCAAAACGGCCGGCTGCGTAAGATGATTGGCCAAGCCAAATAAGATCAGGCCGGTTCCCGCTGATAGAATCACGGCGGTTTGCCGATGCGGAATCTTGATGTCAAAAGCTCCCAGCATCATTGGCAGAATCAAAACGCTCAAAGCGGCCGCGTTTTTAATCAGCCATAAAAACAAAAAAGACTGGCCAGCAGCATGAGAAAGCATTTGGCGAGCGGTAGTGCTGACCGCGACTGTCGTGATCAAAAGGACAGTTAGCCAAAGCATGCTGAACCAGTTGATGTTTAATTTCTTTAACTTCAATTTAATTAAATCTCCCTAACGTTTTCAAATATCTTCATATAATATCGAAACGGATTAGTCAGCAAAAATCAATCGACAAAGCCCCAATAAGTGTCTTACTAAAGCATTTAAAACGTTTAATGTTTCTATATAATAAATGAAATGGCGGTTAGGTATTAGTGAATACGGATTAAGGAGCCTGCTGGGGATGGCTTTTTGAAGGAAATCAGATCATGAATGGCTACGGGGACTAAAATTACTTACGATGCCTTGTTTTTTTGCCAATGATCGCCAAAATATAAAAAGTCCTGCAAAACTTCATGAGTCTTGCAGGACTTTGCTTAATCTTTTAATAGTTCTTTGGCAGCTTTAATCTGGGCTTCGACTTGAGCAAAGCCGGTTCCGCCTGCTGAATTCCGTCGTTCAACGGCTACTTTTGGCTGCAGCACGTGATAAACGTCTTCAGTGATCAAAGGACTGATCTTTTGATATTCTGCCAGGCTGATATCGCTAAGGTTCTTACCGGTCTTCAATCCCTTTAAGACCAGCTCGCCAACGATTTCGTGCGCCTGTCTAAATGGAATGCCTTTGCTGGCCAGATAGTCCGCCAGCTCAGTAGCATTTGAAAAATCATTGTGGACGGCATGTTCCATCTTATCTTGATTGACCTTCAACGTTTCAACCATGCCAGCCATGATCTTGAGACTGGGGATGATGGTTTTGACGGCATCAAAAACGCCTTCCTTGTCCTCTTGCATGTCCTTATTGTATGCGAGCGGCAGGCCCTTCATGGTGGTCAAAAGTCCCATCAAGTCGCCATAGACCCGGCCAGTCTTGCCCCGAATCAGTTCTGCCGTATCAGGATTTTTCTTTTGCGGCATGATCGAGCTGCCCGTGGAATAGGCATCGGAAAGCTCAATATAGCCGAATTCATAGCTGCACCAGTAGATCAATTCCTCGCACATCCGCGACAGGTGCATCATCAAAATGCTGGCGCTGCTGAGAAATTCCAAGACAAAGTCACGATCAGATACCGCGTCCAGCGAGTTGTGATAAATATCTGAGAAACCAAGGTACTTCGCACTCAATTGACGGTCGATTGGAAAGGTCGTTCCCGCCAAAGCCGCCGCGCCCAACGGAGAGACGTCGGTATGCTGCATGTTGAATTGGAATCGTTCAGCGTCACGCTGCAGCATCTGGAAATATGCCATCAGATAATGACCATATGAGATCGGCTGGGCATGCTGCATGTGAGTATAGCCCGGCATGATGGTTTCAACATTGTCGCTGGCCTTGTCAACCAGGACCTGCTGCAGCTGCTTGATGGCCGCAATTACTTGAGGCAGCCGCTCTTTGACGTACAGATGCAGATCGGTGGCAACCTGGTCGTTTCGACTCCGCCCAGTGTGCAGCTTGCCGGCTACCGGACCGATTTCTGCCGTCAAGAGTGCCTCAATGTTCATATGAATGTCTTCATTTTCAATATTGAAAGACAGTTTGCCTTGCTTCAGCTTTTCAGCAAGCGTCTCCAGTCCTTTGATGATGGCATCGGCGTCGGCAGCGTCAAGGATCTTGGTTGCCTTAAGCATCTTGACATGGGCCAATGATCCTTGAATGTCTTCTTGGGCCATCTCTTGGTCAAAGGTGATTGAAGCCCCGAATTTATTTACCAAATCGGAGCCAGACTCTTCAAACCGTCCACCCCACATCCGCTTAATCGGCACTGATGGTTTCCCCCTTTACGCTAGGTTCAGATTGGTTCTTGGCAGCATTGGCCTGCACTTGAGCATAGACCTTGTCAGGCAGTTCCCAAAGCTTGATGAAGCCACCAGCAGCTTCCTGATCAAATTCATCGGCAGAGGTGTAGGTAGCCAGATTCTTGTCGTATAAGGAATTAGGTGACTTCCGACCTTCACAGACAACGTTGCCTTTAAACAACTTGACCCGAACCGTGCCGTTGACGTCTTTTTGCGTTTCTTTAATGAATGCTTGAATGGCTTTCATTAATGGCGAGTACCACAGACCATTGTAAATCAGGTTGGCCATCTTCAGTTCAACGACCGGCTTGAAGTGAGCTGCTTCACGTTCCAGAGTCAGGTCTTCCAGATCTTTGTGCGCCTTCAAAAGAACCGTAGCTGCAGGACATTCGTAGATTTCACGCGACTTGATACCGACCAGCCGATTTTCAACGTGATCGATCCGGCCAATTCCGTGCTTGCCGGCAATCTTGTCGAGCTTCATGATCAGTTCGGCCAGTGGCATGGCTTCACCGTTAAGGGCAACCGGCTTGCCGTGTGCGAATTGAATCTCCATGATTTCTGGTGTGTCCGGCGTTTTTTCAATTGGGTTGGTCCGGTCATAGGCGTCTTCTGGAGCGCTGGCCCATGGATCTTCAAGAATCCCACATTCATTGGCACGGCCCCACAGGTTTTCGTCAATCGAGTAGGGGCTTTCCATGGTGATTGGAACGGGAATGCCATTCTTCTTGGCGTAGTCGATTTCTTCTTCCCGTGACCAGTGCCAGTCACGAATTGGGTCTTCAATCTTCATGTCGGGAGCCAGTGCATGGATGCCGGCTTCAAAGCGAACCTGATCATTGCCTTTCCCAGTGCAGCCATGGGCGATGGCGGTAGCACCGTATTCCTTGGCAACGGCAACGAGCTTTTGAACAATCAGAGGTCGGGAAAGAGCAGAAACCAGGGGATATTCTTGTTCGTACATGGCATTACTTTGCAGAGCGGGCAGGACAAAGTTTTCCGCAAAGTCTTCTTTGGCATCGATAACGACGGATGCATAGGCGCCGACTTGACTTCCTTTGGCCTTGATGGCTTCCAGGTCCTTGCCTTCACCAACGTCAATACAGCATGCAATTACGTCGTAGCCTTTGTTCTTAAGCCAGGCAATAGCGACTGAGGTATCCAGGCCGCCAGAATAAGCTAAAACGATTTTTTCCTTTTCTTGTTTCATAAGTTCTTCCTCCGATATTTCTGTTTCTGATTGCTCTTAATTTATAATTGATTTATAAATTGTCATTAAATATACAGAAAAACGAATAAAAAGTCAACAATCCTTTATATTTTTTAGTTTTATGCAAAAGATAAACACGAGTAATCAAAGGCTGCATAATTGCGTCAAACGTTTGCAGCATGGTATTTCACGTCCTTGGGAACTAAAGTGAGAAAATGGTTAAAAATTTTTATCCATTTTTCTATGCACCAAGCAGGCCGTCATCAGTCAGCTTGCTTGGCTATTGATTCAATGTTTTTGAAAGCGATCTCAAAACGAAGCATATAAAAGGAAGAGAACCTTTTTGACTTGATAAAAAATATTTCACAAATGTGGTATTTTACACTTGTGTTATAACACGGATGTGATATAATAAAAAACGTAAAGGAAGTGAGCATGGTGCGAATCGACATCAAGCATTATTTGGACGTGAATCACTTGACGATCTATCAAGTGTCCAAACGATCCGGCTACGGCTACACGACCTTGCACAAATCGTTCAACAAGGAGCAGACCAGTGCCACGCCGCTGAATCTGCGCGACTTGGATGCTTTGGCTCGGGCACAGCACCGCAAAATGTGGGAAGTGCTAAAAGAGCTGGAAGAGCATTACTTAGAGCGATAATCGCATAGTGTAGCAGTAGGAGGTCGAGTGTAACAGCATTGGGCCTTTTATTGACCACTGATTTAGCGAACTACAATTGAATATCAACAATAGGGGGAATAGCTTATGGCACAAATTCCAGTAGATCCATTCGATGACATGAATGACATTTTTAACCAGATGATGGGCGGCTTGAACGGTTTTAATACCGAAAATCGCCGCTATCTGATCAATGGACGTGAAGTGACCCCAGAAGAGTACGCTCAGTATCGAAGAACCGGCAAGCTGCCGCAAGCAGATGTCAAGCAGCCAACTGCGAAGGCACCTAAAAAAGGCGGCATGCTGGTCAAGCTGGGGCGCAATCTAACCGAAGAAGCCAAGGCTGGCAAATTGGATCCAGTGATTGGCCGTAACAAAGAAATTCAAGAAACTGCAGAAATCCTCAGCCGCCGGATCAAGAACAATCCAGTCTTGGTCGGTGATGCCGGGGTTGGTAAGACGGCGGTCGTTGAAGGATTGGCCCAGGCCATCGTCAACGGCGACGTGCCAGCTGCAATTAAAAACAAGCAGATCATCAGCATCGACATTTCCAGTCTGGAAGCCGGGACGCAATACCGGGGCAGCTTTGAGGAAAACATGCAAAAGCTGGTTGATGAAGTCAAAAAAGCCGGCAACGTGATCCTGTTCTTTGATGAGATTCATCAGATCATTGGTGCCGGCAGCTCTGGCGATGGCAATGGCTCAAAAGGGATGTCCGACATTTTGAAACCCGCCCTGTCCAGAGGCGAGATTACGATTATCGGGGCTACGACGCAGGATGAATACCGCAACACGATCATGAAGGATGCAGCCTTGTCGCGGCGGTTCAATCCAGTGGTTGTCAACGCGCCAAGCAAGGAAGACACGTTTAAGATCCTACAGGGAATTCGGGGCCTGTATGAAAAGCACCATAACGTAACCTTGCCTGACAACGTCTTAAAAGCTGCTATCGACTACTCGGTTCAATATATTCCACAGCGCAGTCTGCCGGACAAGGCTATTGACCTGGTCGACATGACGGCCGCGCACCTGGCAGCCAAGCACCCAGTCAAGGATGCCAAGGAGATTGAAGCTGAGATCAAGCGGATTGAACAAGAACAGACCGCAGCCGCCGAAAAAGAAGACTATCAAAAGGCTCAAGAATGCAAGGATAAGATTGCCGAACTGAAAAAAGAACTGGCTGATCACTCGGCTTCCGAGAAAGTTACGGCAACGCCTAGCGATGTCGCTGACTCGGTAGAACGGCTGACTGGCATTCCGGTTTCTAAGATGGGCGCCAGTGATATTGAACGACTTAAAGGCCTGGCTGGGCGCCTCAAGAGCAAGGTCATCGGCCAAGATGAAGCCGTTGATGCCGTTGCCCGCGCAATTCGGCGGAACCGGGCCGGCTTTGATGAAGGCAATCGTCCGATCGGCAGCTTCCTGTTCGTTGGGCCAACGGGGGTCGGTAAGACTGAACTGGCTAAGCAGCTGGCTTTGGATATGTTTGGCAATAAAGACGATATTATTCGGTTGGACATGTCTGAATATGCTGACCGGACAGCCGTCTCCAAGCTGATTGGGACTACGGCTGGCTACGTTGGCTACGATGACAACAGCAACACGCTGACGGAAAAGGTTCGTCGTCATCCTTACTCAATCGTACTGCTTGACGAAATTGAAAAGGCTGATCCACAAGTCATTACGCTGCTTTTGCAGGTGCTGGATGATGGTCGGCTGACGGATGGACAAGGCAATACGGTCGACTTTAAGAACACGATCATTATTGCCACCTCCAATGCCGGCTACTCCAGCGATGCTATGATCAAGGCAGCCGACAATAAGGAAGAAAGCCTGACCAAGCGGCTGGAGCCATACTTCCGTCCTGAATTTCTCAACCGGTTCAACGCCATTGTCGAATTCCACCATCTGACTAAAGAAGATCTTAAGCAAATCGTTGACCTGATGCTTAAAGACGTCAACAAGACCCTGGCTAAGAAGGGCATGGACGTTGCAGTCAGCGAGGAAGCCAAGAACTTCTTGATCGACCAAGGCTATGATGAGGCAATGGGGGCTCGTCCATTACGGCGGGTCGTTGAACAGCAGATTCGCGACCAGGTTACCGACTACTATCTGGATCATCTGGACGTTAAGCACCTGCGCGCCGACATGCAGGATGGCAAGCTGGTTATCAGTGAAAACAAAGACTATCAGACACCAAAAGCAGAATAAGCAAATCAAAAAGAGCTGGCCAAAAAGCCAGCTCTTTTTTATCGGCGTTGATTCAAGTAGATGGCCAAAACGACGATCAGCGCCAAGACGATAATCGCCAGTCGCGGATTAGCCTTGAACAGTTCATGAAACAGATGATACTGGCCGATTCCCAATGGCATTGAGTCAAACATGGTTGTTCATTCCTTTTTAAACCTTTCAGCAATAACTGCCAGATTTAACTATATTTCGAAAAATTATAGCGCAATTAAGTTGTTGGTTCGAATCAAAAGGTGCGTTAGAATAAAAAAAGCAAGCGAAAGGAAGGTAGAACAATGCTTTTAACGACGTGGCAGATTATCAAGTTGATTATTTGGGGAATCATCTTAATCAACGAAATTGCCGCGCTTTATACGGTGTTTCGTGAAAAGCGCGATATTGCCGCGACCTGGGCATGGCTGCTGGTCTTAACCCTAATCCCGGTGCTGGGCTTTATCCTATATGCATTTTTGGGACGCAAGCTGCCGCAGGACAAGATGGAGCGGATCCAATCGCAGACGGAACTGGAACTGAGCGCGGCCTTAGAAGAACAGAAAAAGCAGTTTTTGGATATGCCGCGGCCTAAAAAACAGACCATGCGTATGTATCGACGGACGATCATGCTGTTTCAAAGCATCGACAACGCATTTTTGACCCGGCATAATCAGGTTGATATCTATACGGATGGGCAAAGGCTGTTTCAAAAGATGTTTGATGATTTATCCAATGCACAAAAAAGCATCCATATTGAGTTTTACACGATCTATAACGACCGGATCGGCAATCAGCTGCGTACGCTGTTGGAACAGAAGGCAGCAGAAGGCGTTGAGGTCCGAGTTTTATATGACTCGTGGGGATCGATGGGCGTTAAGCGCAGTTTTTATGATGCTTTAAGACAAAATGGCGGTTTGGCGGAACCTTTCTTGATGACGCACAGCAACTTGTTTGATTTTCGGCTGAACTATCGTGATCACCGAAAAATCGTCACCATTGACGGCAAAATCGGCTACGTGGGCGGCTTTAACGTAGGTGACCAGTACTTGGGAAGACTGCCTAAGTTTGGCTATTGGCGCGATACGCATCTGCGTGTGATCGGCGGTGGCGTCTACTCATTGCAGCAGCGATTTATTCGTGACTGGAATGCCTCCCAACGCCACGTCCAGGACAAGATCATCCACTATCGGCCATATTTCCCACCGATTACGGTTAAACAGGGCAACACCGCTTTGCAGATCGTTTCCAATGGTCCTGAATCACCATTGGAAAAAATCAAGCTTGGCTATCTGCGGCTGATCAACGCGGCGCAGGATCATATCTGGATTCAAACGCCTTATCTAATTCCTGACGACAGTGTCTTGGATGCTTTGCGGATTGCCATTCATTCTGGTGTCGACGTTCGCATCATGATTCCATGCAAGCCGGACCATCCTTTTGTCTACCGAGCCACGCAGTACTATGCTCGTCAGCTGGCTAACGAAGGGGCAACGATCTATTTTTATCAAAATGGCTTCCTGCATGCCAAAACCATGGTCGTAGATGGCAAGATGGCTTCAGTTGGATCGGCCAACCTCGATTTTCGCAGCTTCAAGCTTAACTTTGAAATCAATGCCTTTATGTATGACCATCACATCACGGATCAACTAGAACAGATCTTTGTCAATGATATTCGTAACTGTAAGGTAATGACGCCGGAAATGTTCGCGGCTCAACCAGTATGGCTGCGCTTTAAGCAAACGTTCTCGCGCCTGTTTTCACCGATTCTGTAATGCTGGATGGGCGGTACAATAAAAAACACGATGACCAGGGATTGGCCATCGTGTTTTTTATTTCAACGGGTTAGGACGTCAGCTGGACTGACACATCGAAAAAGTTATCATTGAGGCGATTAAAAACCACCAAGTATGGAGTAGAGAGATTTGAATTTGAGATAAAAGATGACTTTATTGGGATGGAAGTCCTAACCTTGACTTAGTTATTGCTCACTAAGTAACAATTACATTAAACCACTTTTATCTGACAAAGACAACCAAGAAATCAAAATTTGCGATTTTTATTTTAAAACGGCTTGAAATGTTGATATCAAAGGGATTATTAACACGAGGTATTATTGATCATAAAATCACAATCTTTGCTGATTATAATTAAAAACAGAATTGACAGTCGCGGTCTTTAACGGCGGGGGTGCATGATAAAATTAAGTCAATCAATCAAAACGGAGGAGCGATTTAATGAGCAGCTTAAAGTTTATTTTGGGGACAGCCGCGGATGATCATCAGGCTGGGCTGCTGGCTGAAATGAAACAGCAGCTGGCCGCTGATCCTAAAGGCGAGTTCTTCTACTTGGTTCCCAACCATATTAAGTTTGCAACCGAAATCGAAGTACTGAATCGGCTGAAAAATACCGCTGAGCAGGATCCGGATCAGCCATATGCTCAGATGAAGGTGCAGGTACTGTCGTTCAGTCGGTTGGCATGGTATCTGCTGCGCGACACGCCGGCTTTTCAGGCACCACGGCTTTCGCCAACGGGGCTGACGATGCTGACGGCTCAGATCGTCAACCAGCATCAAAATGAAATGCAGATGTTTGCCGGCGAAATCAAGCGGCCAGGTTTTATCAAGGAACTGACACAGCAGCTGACCGAACTGCAGACGGCTCGGATCGCACCGACTGACTATGCGGCCATTATGGAACGTGCACAGACCTGGGCCAAAGACAATCGTCAGATCTTAGATGATGTCTGGCAAGCTAAGCTTAAAGTCATTTTTCTGGTGTATGGCGAATTCGTGAAGGCTCTGGGCGACTATCAAGATATCAGTCAGATTGACGCGCTTTTGGTGAAGTATCTGCAGCAAAAGGATCTGTCACACGCCTATTTTTATCTGGACCGGTTTTCGCAGTTTACGGCTCGTGAGCTGCAGATCGTACAAGCGCTGATCAAAAATGCCCAGGCGACCACGATCGCGCTGGTTTTGGATCGCCCATACCAAAATCAGCTGCCAGATGAGCATAATCTGTTTTATGAATCAGGGCGTCAGTACTATCGCTTGGCAAAATTCGCCAAGCAAACGCCGGGCGTCAAGCAGCTGGCAGACGTGATGGCCGACCAGCCGCGCGTTACTGCGGATCTGCAGGTGCTGGATCGGGTCTTGGCGGCTCAGGCTCAGATGCTGAATGAGCTGCCGAGCGCGCCGCTTCAAGATTCCCAAAGCATTCAGTTCTTTACGGCCCCCAATCGCGTGGCGGAGCTGAATCTGATCGCAGCCAAGATTCGTCAGCTGGTCAGCACGGGTAAGTACCGCTATCGGGACTTCTTGATTTTGACGCGCCATCTGGACGGTTATGCCACGATGCTTGAATCGGTTTTTAAAGCGCATGAGGTGCCGATTTTTAATGATCTTGAGCGCTTGATGAACAATCATCCCTTGGTAAATCTGATTGAGGCGCTGTTTAAGGTCTATCAGCGTCATTTTGCAACCAGTGACGTGATGCACCTTTTGAAGACAGGATTGCTGATTCCGCAACAAATGCATGATGATCTGGGCCGGCTGGTTACCCGAAAATATTTCCAAAAGGCCGTCTATCAAACGGAAAACTGGTGTCTCCAGTATGGCCGCACGGGTGATGATTGGCTGAGCAGTCAGCGGTGGCATTTTGATCCCAACGTAGATGCTGAAGAGCTGCGGCACCATCCGGATATGCAGAAACGCGATCAGTATGCCTCGGCACCATTAAACGTCGTCAAGGATTACGTCAGCGGACTGCAAAAATTTTTCAGCCAGCTTGATCAGGCAGAAAACGGCGCGGCGGCAGCCAAGGCACTGTACGGCTTTTTGGTCAATGCCGGCGTTGTCAAGCGGCTGGAGGAATGGTCGATTGCCGACAGCCGGTCTGATCTGGCAAGGGCGCAGGAACCTCAGCAGGTCTGGCAAGTCTTTTGTAATCTGCTGGATGAGTACGTGCAGATCTTAGGTCAGCAGCAGCCATTTTTAATTGATGAGTTTGCCGATTTATTGATGGCTGGTTTTGAGGCCGCGCAATACTCGCAGATTCCATCAACCTTGGATCAGGTCGTGATTTCGGAAACCGGGATCGTGCAAACCACTACGCGCAAGGTCGTCTTTATGATGGGCGCAACCAGCGACGTCATGCCGGAAGCCAAGTCAGCTACGGGACTGCTTAGCGATCCGGACCGTGAGCTGCTCAATGCCTGTCTGGATGACGAACAGTTTCTGCCAGCCAGCGGTGTTGAAAAAATGAGCAACGAGCCGTTTTTAAACTACCTGGGCTTTATGAGCGGCCGCCAGCGTTTGATCATTTCGGCACCGCAGATTGGCAATGATGAAAAACCGCTTAGTATGTCGCCTTATATGATTGATCTGGCGATGGCGTTTGATCGCTGGGATGCCGACAAGAAACGTCTCAAGGATGATCTGCCGTTTATGGCTCAGCCACAGGATACCGCGACCGCAGCCTGGCCGTTTGTCAGTGCGCCATTTGCAGTATTGGGTACGCTGATGCAGGTTAAGCGGCAGGCATTGGATGATCATCAGCCATTGGGCGCGGCCTGGAACTTTTTAAGCGAACTGATGGCGCAAAAGGTCAAGCGCTACGACTGGACGGCGCAAAGTCTTGACTATACCAATGAAACGACGCCGCTGCCGGCTGATCTGGCAGAATGGCTGTATGGTCAATGGGATCCAGAAGCACTGGATGCACGAACGCAGGCACTGCAGAATGGTGAACGGCCAGGAGAAATAGCACCCGCGCTGCAGCATGACACGCTGTATGCTTCAATTTCTCAATTGCAGGACTATTATCGCAACCCATATGAATACTTTCTTAAATATGGCCTGCGCATTCAAAAACGAGAAGAGCTGGAAATCTCGGCCGATAAATCCGGGACGTTTTTCCATGACAGTCTGGATCGCTTCATGCGGCTGCTTAGTGAGCAAGGCTTAGCACTCCGCCAATTGACCGATGATCAGCTGCAGCGTCTCACCCATCAGGCAATGGCCTGGGCCTTTGATCAGCAGCCACAGTTGATTCAATTAACGCAGAACTATCAGCGACTGGCCTTTCGCAAGCGGCAGCTGGAACGTCTGGTCGAAACGATGACGAAGGTTTTGCGTGATCAGTCCAAGCTGACGCGCGCCAAAAACGTGGTAACGGAACAGAAATTCGGCGTGATGGACTTGAGCGATCAAGGGCAGCAGAGCTTTGCGCCATTGATCTACCCGCTTGATCATGGTCATAAGGTCTATCTGCGTGGCCGGATCGACCGGGTTGATTCCGTTGAGCTGAATCAGGAGCCTTATTTGATGGTGGTTGATTACAAATCCGGCAATCAGCAGTTTAATCTGGTCGAGGCCTATGACGGCTTGGCACTGCAGATGCTGTCATATCTAAACAGTCTCAGCCACCAGCTCAAGCTGAATCAGCAGTCGGCCAAGATCGCCGGGGCTTTGTACCTGCATCTGCAGAACCCCGTCTTTAAATGGGAGGATCTCAGCGGCAGTCTGGCATCTGAAGAATTAAAGAGTCATCGCTATCGAGGGGTTCTGCTGAACGATCGGCAATTGCTGAATGATCTGGATCAGGGCTTTGACAATTTCAAACCGCAGATTCTGAGCCTGCGTGCCTTTAAGAACGGCAACATCAAGGCCAACAGCGGCATGGCACTGGTTGATGAGTCACAGCTGGCTGCTCTTTTGCAGCGTAATCAGGAACGCATCGTCAACGCGGCGACGCAGATTTTTGCGGGGGACACGTCTTTGCGGCCATATCGGCTTGATAAGCGCGACGGCCTGCAATACAGCGACTATCAAGACATCTACCGCTTCGACCCAATGCTGGATCAAAAGAACTATCGCGACGTTTTGCTAACCGAGCGCGACGTGCAGGAAAAGCTGAAACAAGAATCACAGGGGGAAAAACATGAGTGATACCAGGTTTACGCCACAGCAGCAGCGAGCCATTGATGCCAGAACCCATGATATTTTGGTGTCGGCATCAGCTGGCGCGGGGAAGACAACGGTATTGGTTGACCGCGTTATCAAAATGCTGAAAGAAGATCCGAATCTCAATATCGATCAACTGCTGATGGTTACTTTTACCAACGAAGCCGCCGATAACATGCGCGAGCGGATTCGGCGCCGTTTGGAAAAAGAGGCCAACAACCGTCATCTGCGCGATCAGATCAACCGGCTGGCGATTGCCCACATCAGTACGATTCATGCCTTTTGCCAACAGCTGATCAAGCGCTACTACTACTTGATTGATCTGGACCCACAGTTTCGCCTGCTGACTGATGAAACCGAGACGACGCTGCTGCAAGATCAAGTCTGGGATGATCTTAGAGAAGAACTGTATGCCAGAGACGCGCTGATTGAAGATCCCAGCCAGCGACCATTTGAGCGGCTGGTGATGAATTTTGTCAACGACCGCAGTGATGACGCATTGAGCGATATCGTGATGGAACTGGATCGAGTTGCCAACGCACAGGCCGACCCGCATGCCTGGCTTTGGCAATTGCCTAGATTATATGAGCTGAATGATGATGAGCTGACCAAGTCGAACTTTTACCAAAAACAGCTGCTGCCGGTCCTGCAGCGTGAACTAAAGCAGATCCATGCTGATTTTGTCACGCTGACTCATCAGGCCCAGGCAGCTGACTTGACGACGACTTCGCAGATGCTGGCTGACGATGCCGAACGGGTAGAGCAGCTGCTGAAACTGACCGAAACCGGTACTTGGGACGCAATCAGCGCCCAACTGACCAAAAAAATGTTTCCAACGATCAAAGGCCGGCCCAAAAAAGATGAAACGGCTGCATTGGCGTCATACGATGCAATCAAGGATTCACGCAACGAGCTGCGCGAACAGATTCAAAGCCTGCATGATCACTACTTTATGGATGCCAAGTTGCTGATCAAGCTGTCGGCAGGGGCCAAGAAAGTCGTTGATGAGTTGGTTCAGGTAGCCTGGCAGTATCGCCAAAACTATCAGCAGATCAAGCTGCAGCGGCACCTGCTTGATTTTTCCGACTTGGAGCACTATGCCTACCAGATTCTGACGGTTGATACGAATGCCGGTAAGCAGACTTTAAAGAATCTGCAGCGGCACTATCGCGAAATTATGATTGATGAGTATCAAGACACCAATCCGCTGCAGGAAAAGATCCTCCAGCAGCTCCATGATCCAAGCGTCAACCGGCTGTTTATGGTTGGCGACGTCAAGCAGTCGATCTATCGGTTCCGGCAGGCTGACCCGACGATGTTTCTACATAAATATGAAACGTTTGTCAGCGAAGATCAGCTGCAGCCGGATTCACCAGGCGAGCTGATCAATCTGGCTGAAAACTTCCGCTCCATGCCTAACGTGACCGATTTTACCAACCTGCTGTTCAGTCAGCTGATGGATCATCAAGTTGGTGAGATGGACTATGATGAGGCTGCTCATTTGAAATTTGCCGCGCAATGGTATCCTAAAGAGCAGGTCAAGCCAGTTGAGGTGATGCTCTATGATGCCAATGCTGAGGACAACGACGCCAATGCCAGTCATGAGGCTGATCGTCAGTCAGGCGAGCTGCGGATGGTCGGCATGCGGATTCGCCAAATGCTGGACAATCATGAACAGATTTTTGATCCCGACGCTCCCGATGGTCATCGTGACATCAAGCCAGGCGATATCGTGCTTTTGGAACGGGCCAAGTCAATCAACAACACGCTGGTCAACGAGTTTGCCTCGTTGAATATTCCATTGACCGTTCATGGCGTGGAAAACTACTTTAAGTCGACCGAGGTACGGACGATCGTTTCATTGTTGAAGATTATCGACAATCCATACCAAGACATTCCACTGGTTGCCGTTCTGCGCTCGCCAATCGTCGGGCTGACAGAACCGGAAATGGCCTATCTGCGCATCAATGACCGGCATGATCAGTATTTCCAGGCATTGGAGCGTTTCGTGACGACCTACCATGACTTAAAGCTGCCTGATGATCATCCATATGGTATTGATCTGGCCGTGCTGCATCAAAAGACGGCCCGCTTTTTGGACCAGCTGCATGAGTTTCATAACATTGCCCAGCGACGTTCATTGGTTGAATTGATTTGGACGATCTATCAAGAAACTGGCTATCTGGACTATGTGGCCGGCATGCCAGGGGGACAGCAGCGGCAGGCTAATCTGCATGCCTTGTATGAACGAGCGCATGGCTATGAAGAAAGCAGCTTTAAAGGACTTTATCAATTCATTCGGTTTGTCGAACGCATGCAAAAACGCAATCAGGATCTTGGCGAGGCTCCCACGCAGCTTGCCAGCGATACCGTGAACGTCATGACGATCCATGGTGCCAAGGGGCTGGAATTTCCCGTGGTCTTTTTGATCGACACGGCGCATGGCTTTAAGGATGAAAACGGCAAGGCGATTATTGATGCCAACGCGGGTTTGGGAATCAAGTATCTTGGCCGGGCCGCGGATCAGGCACCTGATGCATTGCCACAGATTCTCTATGACCTGCCGCAGCGCAACCTGATTATTGAAGCCCAAAGAGCCAGCAGCCGAGCAGAGGATCTGCGTGTCTTGTACGTTGCCTTGACGCGAGCTCAGCAGCGTTTGATCATTACAGGCTCAGTCAATGAAAACAAAGAAGGCACTGGCCGCTCAGGATTGAAGCAGACCGCCAAGACTTGGCAAAAAGCCTTGCAGAGCAGTACTGCCGTCATTGGTTCCCAGGCTCGGCTCAATGCCCATTCGTTTTTGGATTGGATTGGCATGGGAATGGTGCGGGCAGCTGATTTTGACTTGGCTGATCTGGGGATGGAAGCCAACGATGATGAAGCCGCCTGGCAGACCAGCGCAGGTGATTTTTTTGCCCAGCGCTATAACCAGACGCAGGTTCAAAAACAGCTTGATGATCTGGCGGCGCAGCGTGGCGAACAGGCTAAGGAGACGACCGCGCCGGCAACCCAGCTGACGCCTAACCAGCAGCAGGCCTTTAAGCAGGTCGTGGAAATGGAATACCCGCATCCTGAAGCAGTGTTGACGACGGCCTATCAAGCGGTCAGCGACATCAAGCAGCTGTTTGCCGTCCAGGACCCTGATGATCGTGAAATGGGCCGACTGACGTTTGATCAGCAGCAGGTCAAGACAAGCGGTTGGTATCGCAGCGATGATTTTGCCCAGCCTAAGTTTATGACGACTCAAAAACATCAGCCCTCGGCAACTGAAATCGGAACGGCAACGCACCTGGTCTTTCAAAAACTTGATCTGAGCAGTGGTCAGGTAGATGCCAAACTGGTCAGCCAAACGATCGCTCAACTAAGAATGGATCAGTTGCTAAGCAGCGATGAACTGGCTGATGCCATTGATATTGACGGCATCGTGGCCTTTTATCAAACTGAGCTTGGTCGGCGGATTTTGGCGCACGCGGCCAGTCTGCGGCGTGAGGCTCCTTTTTCCATGCTGATCAATGCCGCCCAGCTCTTTAAGAATCTGGCAGATGAAAAAGAGGATGCTCCCGTATTGATTCACGGGATTATTGATGGCTATTTTGTCGGTGATGATGGCTTGGAACTATTTGACTATAAGACCGATCATGTTGATCAATCAACGGCCGCGCTTAAGGAACGTTCTGAGCAGCGTATCGTTGATCGTTACAGCGGGCAGCTGAACTTGTACGCTGGCGCACTGCAGAATGTCGAACGGCAAAAGGTTGCGCACCGGTGGCTGTATTTGGTGGCTACGCGTGAATTAAAAGAGATCTAAAAAATGGGGCTCGGCAGCTGTCGAGTCCCATTTTGGCTATTTTTCAATGATGCTTTCCTGCAGCAGACCGTCAAAAAAGTGCTGCAGCGAGATCTGACCGCCATTGTTTTGAACGCCTTTAAGCTTGAGTACTTCATTATGTACGTTTTTGTAGCCGAAAAGGTTGTTGGCATATTCCATTAAGATCTCGTTTTCCGGATAGTCCAAAAACATATTGGCAAGATTGTTGAGGCCGACTTTTAAAGCCCGGCGAATTCTTTGAAAGACGATTTTTTTTGTGTGTGCGTCAAAATGCAGCACGCTGGCAAAATCAATGTCGCTGAAGCCCAGTTTTTGATCCACCATTAATGAAATAATGCGAATGATGTCTTGGCAGCCGGTTTCTGCCGTGATGCCCAAAAAGCGCAGAATCGATTTGATGCGGTCAACCTGTTGCCGCTGCTGAGACTGTGGCAGATGATAGGGGGCACTGCTGCCAACCAGCTCAAAGATGCGGTTGAGCTTGTCGGTCATCAGCGTATAGCCGGCAATGAGTCGAATAATATGCTTGGTTTCGGCCAGGTTGATTGGCTTTTCTAAGAAGAAGTCAATGCCAGCCTGGTAGGCAGCCGTCCGCGTCCTAGCATCACTTACCGAAGACATCATGATAAAATGCGGCTGACTGTTGGCGGCTTTAAGCTTTTCAATCAGCTGAATTCCTGACATTACTGGCATGCCATAGTCGACCAGCATGATGTCGACGCGCAGCCTTAAAAGGTCATCATAGGCCTGCTGGGGATTATCGGCGACCCCAACGATTGAATTGTTAAAGTCGTTTTCAATCAAATCGCTAAGCAGATCAATGGTATCCGGATCATCGTCAGCAATGTAAAAATTCATAAAAATACCTCCTAAAGCATAAACGTTCTCAAATTGAAGTTTTTGGAAACTTGTTGATGCTTCTTGAATTTTAACATTTTTATTTAACCAGCAACATCCCTTTTTGAGCGGTGATGTTTTATGCACCGATTTAATGCATATTTCTAAGATAGCGTTTACATTCCTTGATATATCAAGATTAAGATAACCTAAAAAATAAATTTTTCTTTTGAAGTATTTTGAATCAATGTGAAGATTGCTGAAAACGGTTTCTATGATAGAGACTGTAATTAAGAAGGAGGAACTTAAAAATGTCATTTAACTTACGTAACCGCAGTTTCTTAACCCTGGCTGACTTTAACACCCGTGAAATGGAATACATGCTGAACCTGGCCGAAGATTTGAAGAAGGCTAAGTACACGGGCAATGAAGGCAAGCGTCTGGAAGGCAAGAACATTGCTCTGATTTTTGAAAAGAGTTCTACTCGTACTCGTTGTTCATTTGAAGTTGGTGCCAAAGACGAAGGTGCTCACGTAACTTACCTTGGCCCATCTGGTTCTCACATTGGCCACAAGGAATCCGTTAAGGACACGGCTCGCGTATTGGGTGGGATGTTCGATGGTATTGAATACCGTGGCTTCTCCCAACGCAACGTTGAAATTCTGGCTAAGTACTCTGGTGTGCCAGTTTGGAACGGTCTGACTGATGAAGACCACCCAACCCAAGTTCTGGCTGACTTCCTGACTGCTAAGGAAGTTCTGAAGAAGAACTACCAAGACATCAAGTTTGCCTTTGTTGGTGACGGTCAAGACAACGTATCCAACGCTCTGATGCTGGGTGCCGCTGTTATGGGTATGGAATACCACGTTGTAACGCCTAAGGAACTTGAACCAACTAAGGAAACGCTGGACAAGGCTAACGAAATTGCCAAGGAAACTGGTGCCAAGATCGTCGTAACCAACGACATCAAAGAAGGTGTCAAGGGCATGGACGTTATCTACGCTGACGTTTGGGTATCCATGGGTGAATCCGACGACATGTGGGAAAAGCGGATCAAGCTGCTGAAGCCTTACCAAGTAACGATGGACGTTATGAAGGCTACTGAAAACCCTAACGTTATCTTCGAACACTGTCTGCCTGCATTCCACAACCTGGACACTGAAGTTGGTCGTGAAATCGAAAAGAAGTTTGGCCTTAAGGAAATGGAAGTTACTGACGAAGTCTTTGAAAGCAAGCACTCCGTTGTCTTCCGCGAAGCTGAAAACCGGATGCACACCATCAAAGCCGTTATGGTTGCCACTCTTGGTGAATAATTAAACATCCACATCATTAATTGATTCTATTACCAAGGGGGAACTGCATATGGCTAAAGTAGTAGTTGCATTAGGGGGCAATGCTTTAGGCAAGACACCTGAAGAACAGCTTGAATTGGTTAAAAACACGGCTTGGTCTTTGATCAGCCTGGTATCTTCAGGCAATCAAGTAGTTATCAGTCATGGGAATGGTCCACAGGTTGGGGCGATCAACCTGGGGATGAACTATGCCGCTGAAAATGGCAAGGCACCTGCCTTCCCATTCCCAGAATGTGGTGCGATGAGCCAAGGCTACATCGGCTACCACCTGCAGCAGAGTCTGCAAAACGAACTGCACCGTCGTTGGATGAACAAGAACGTGGTTACGATGGTTACGCAAGTTGCTGTTGACCCAAAGGACCAGGCTTTTGAGAATCCAACGAAGCCAGTTGGTGATTTCTACACTAAGGAACAAGCCGAAGCAATCGAAAAGGAAAAAGGCTACACGTTTGTTGAAGATGCTGGCCGTGGCTATCGTCAAGTTGTTCCATCACCACTGCCAAAGCGGATCTTGGAAATCGACAGTATCAACAAGCTGATCGAAGCCGGCGACCTGGTAATCGCAGGTGGCGGGGGCGGGGTTCCCGTTATCTTTACTGATGATGGTCTGCAAGGCGTGCCAGCCGTTATCGACAAGGATCGGACGAGTGCACTGCTGGCCGACAACATCGATGCCGACAAGCTGATCATTCTGACGGCGGTTGACTATGTCTATGTTCACTACAACCAACCAGATCAAAAGACGCTGAAGAAATTAACGATTTCCGAAGCCAAGAAGTACATCGACGAAAAGGAATTCGCTGCCGGCAGTATGCTGCCTAAGATCGAAGCCTGCATGTCATTTGTTAAGGATCACCCAGACCGTGAAGCTATCATCACTTCACTGAGCGGTTTGAAGGATGCCTTGGCTGGCAAGCTGGGCACGGTTATCGTTGATGGCTAGTTCAAAATAACTCCTTAAATCCACTGACGTAAGTCTCCCAAGCATTAATACCAATAGCAAAAAGAGTCGTCTCGCAAAACGCGGGGCGACTTTTTTAGTGCTGCCAATATAAATAAAAAAGGATCAGCCTTGTCTGGACTGATCCTTTTGATTAATAGTCGCCGTTTAAGATGGAGTTTTTAACGACCACATAGTCAACCTTGGTAATTGACTTAAGGTCGCGGCCCCCGGCATATGAGATGGACGACTGCAGATCTTCTTGCATTTCCAGCAGCGTGTCTTTAATCGAACCACGGAATGGCACCAGCATCTGCTTGCCTTCAACATTGCGGTAGGCGCCTTTTTGCACTTCGGAAGCAGATCCCCAGTACTGCTTGTAGCGCTTGCCGTCGATGGTGATCAGATGACCAGGTGATTCTTGATGGCCGGCCAAGAGTGAGCCAATCATAACCATTGAGGCACCGAAACGGACTGATTTGGCAATGTCGCCGTTGTGACGAATCCCACCATCGGCAATCAGCGGCTTGCTGGCGGCCTTGCTGCACAGACGCAGTGCTGCCAGCTGCCAGCCGCCAGTTCCAAAGCCGGTCTTGAGCTTAGTGATGCAGGCTTTACCAGGGCCGACGCCGACTTTGGTAGCATCGGCACCGGCGTTTTCCAGTTCACGAACGGCTTCCGGAGTGGCAACGTTGCCGGCAGTTAAGAATGATTCAGGTAATTGTTGCTTAATATAGCGAATCATTTTAATTACATAATCTGAGTGTCCGTGAGCAACATCAATCGTAATGTATTCTGGGACTAAATGTTCGGATTTTAATCGATCGATAAAATCGTATTCACTATCTTTGATTCCAACCGAAATGGAGGCAAACAAGCCGCGATCATGCATGCGCTTAACAAAGTCGGCACGGTCTTCGGGCTGGAAACGATGCATTACATAGTAGTAGTCGTTTTGGGCCAGCCAGATTGCCAGATCCTCGTCAATTACGCTTTCCATGTTGGCAGGAACAACGGGAATCTTGAAAGTCTTGGGACCAAACTTAACGCTGGTATCGGCTTCGCTGCGACTCTTGATGATGCACTTGTTAGGCACCAGTTGAATGTCATCGTAATCAAAAGTTTCCATGAGTCAAGGCTCCTTTTTGGTAAAAATGTAATACGTTAAACCTTAGCTATTATGCACAAACAAATTCATGGCGTCAAGCATAAAACGCACATTTTTAATTATACTTTTTGAAAACGTTCGGTTAATATCTTGCAAAATTTTGGTAAATCGTATAATATCATTAAGTAAGTACGTGCTCATAAAGAAATTTTGGATGAGGTGACTAATTAATGGCATCAGTAGTAATCGTCGGCAGTCAATGGGGCGACGAAGGCAAGGGCAAAATGACCGACTATCTCAGTCAGGAAGCCGATGTCGTCGTTCGTTCGCAGGGGGGCAACAATGCCGGCCATTCCATTAGCTTTGATGGCAAGAAATTTGCTCTGCGCTTGATTCCATCAGGGATTTTCGGCGCTAAGAAGCTTTCCGTGATCGGTAATGGGGTTGTGGTAAATCCTAAGGCGCTGCTCGAAGAAATCCATTACTTAAACGATAATGGCATCAGCACGGATGGTCTTAGAATCTCTAACCGCGCCCACGTTACCCTGCCTTACCACCTGCTGCTTGACAAGTGCCAAGAAGAAGCCAAGGGTGACAAGAAGGTTGGCACGACCCAAAAGGGGATTGGCCCAACCTACATGGACAAGGTTGCGCGGACAGGAATTCGGATGTGCGATCTGCTGGAACGCGATGTCTTTGCTGAAAAGCTGCGTGCTAACCTGGCTGCTAAAAACGAGCTGTTTACGAAGATCTATCATGTTAAACCGCTCGAATTTGATGACATCTTTAATGAATATTACGAGTACGGTCAAGAACTGAAGAAATACGTTACCGACACTTCTCTGTTGGTTAACGATGAATTGGATGCCGGCAAAAAAGTACTGTTTGAAGGTGCGCAAGGTACGATGCTGGATATCGACGATGGTACCTACCCATACGTTACCTCTTCTAATTCTGGAGCTGCCGGTGCACCAACTGGGGCGGGCGTTGGACCTAACCAGATCGATACGGTCGTTGGCATCTGCAAAGCCTACTGCACGCGGGTTGGGGCTGGTCCTTTCCCAACCGAGCTGCACGATGAGATTGGCGCCCACATTCGCGAAGTTGGTCATGAATACGGGGTCGTAACCGGTCGTCCACGGCGGGTTGGCTGGTTTGACTCGGTTGCCATGCGCCATGCCCGTCGTGTTGATGGCATGACCTACCTGAGTCTGAACCTACTTGACGTCTTGTCTGGCTTAAAGACGGTCAAGATCTGCAAGGCCTACCGTTTAGATGGTCAAGAAATCGACTACTACCCTGCCAGCTTGGCTGAACTGGATCGCTGCGAACCGGTTTATGAAGAGCTGCCGGGCTGGGAAGGCGACATCACGCAGATCAAGAGCTATGATGAGCTGCCAGAAAACGCCAAGAACTACTTGAAGCGGATCTGTGAACTGTCACAAACGCCACTGGCTACGATTTCAGTCGGCCCTGATCGTGAACAGACGATTATTCTGCATGATCCTTGGCTGGGTTAGACCTTGGCAAATTAATCAATCAGGTCCAGCCGTCTTTGATGGTTGGATCTTTTTATTATGGTTTGATTAGAATTGGTTCTGGCGGTTGACACTGCTAATTGAGGCAGTTACACTAACAAATAAAGTATGAGCACCTTTAACTTGGTCCCGTGAGGCTGAAAAGGAACGGATAAATGTTGCGTCTCCTCGTTTTGGTGCGAAGAGACGTTTTTTCTTTCAGCAAATAAAATAAAGGAGTGAACTTCATGGCTCATGAAATCGTTGACGGTTCAAGCATGCAACGGGCACTGACCCGGATTACCTACGAAATTATCGAACAAAACAAGGGTGTCGAAAACCTGGTCTTTGTTGGAATCAAAACGCGCGGTGTCTACCTGGCCCAACGTCTTGCCAAGCGCATGGAACAGTTGGAAGGGGTCAAGGTACCAGTAGGAACGCTTGATATTACGCTGTATCGTGATGACCGTCATCGTCCAGATCATAAGGTTGAGCCTGAAGTCAAGACTACTGACCTCGGCGTCGACATCAACGATAAGCACGTTATCTTAGTCGACGACGTTTTATTCACGGGACGAACGGTGCGGGCTGCTTTAGACGCCTTGATGGATATGGGCCGGCCTAAGCGCATCTCGTTGGCGGTCTTGGTTGATCGTGGTCACCGCGAGCTGCCGATTCGGCCTGATTTTGTCGGCAAGAACATTCCAACGTCAACTAATGAAACGGTCCACGTGGCGGTCGAAGAATACGATGGTCATGAAGATATCTCAATTGAATAGTCTAACTTAGCGTTGCCATTTAATGAACTCCAGAGAGGGTCAAACGGTGCGGTGAGGTTTTTAACCGACCTTAAAAAGCATCAGTGCTCTCCTGAAGTGAGCAACTGATGCTTTTTTCGAAAGGGGAAAATTATGAGTCGTTTATCAGTTTCACTTCCAGGCCTGCATTTGAAGAATCCGGTAATTCCTGCCAGCGGAACCTGCTGGTATGGTCAAGAGATTGCCCGCAACTATGATTTAAACAAATTAGGCTCCTTGGTCATCAAGTCAACCACCAGTCAGCCACGCAAAGGCAATCCTGCGCCACGGGCCTGTGAAACATCTGCCGGCTGGCTGAATGCCTATGGTTTGAACAATGCCGGGGTTGACAACGTGGTCCAAGAAAAGCTGCCATGGCTGGCGCAAAACTATCCTGAACTGCCAGTGATCGCCAGTGCAGCCGGTTTTAGCGAGGAAGAATATGAAGCAGTGGCGGCCAAACTGGGAACCTCGCCTTACGTCAGTGCCATGGAACTTAATGTCTCATGCCCCAACGTCAAGCATGGCGGCCTGGCAATGGGGACCGATCCGGAATTGCTGGAACGCTTGACGCGGCGGTGCGTAGCGGTTTCTAACGTGCCGGTCTACGTTAAGCTGACGCCAAACATTACCGACATCGTTCCGCTGGCCAAAGCCGCAATCAATGGTGGCGCGGCCGGTTTGACGATGATCAACACTTTAACCGGCATGGCAATCGATCTGAAGACGCGCAAGCCAAAACTGGCCAACGTCACGGGCGGGCTTTCCGGGGCGGCCTTAAAGCCAATTGCACTGCGCATGATTCACCAGGTTCGCCAATTCTCCAACATTCCGATTATTGGCGTTGGTGGGATCGAGACTCCAGAAGACGTTTTGGAATTTATGATGGCTGGTGCCAATGCGGTTGAGGTTGGCGCGGCCAGCTTCCATGATCCGCTGGCCTGTCCTAAGATTATTGACCAGCTGCCGACGGTGATGGATTATTATGGTATTGAAAAACTGACAGATCTGAATGAGGTACGATTTTAATGGAACGATTTGAACCAATGGTGGCCATTGACGTTGATACGAAACAGGCCGCATTGAAGCTTTTTGATGAACTCGCCAACGACACGGATCACACGCCGATCGTCAAAATCGGGATGGAGCTGTACTACGCGTTTGGTCCCGGCATTGTTAGAGAAGCCAAGCAGCGCGGCTTTAAGATCTTCTTGGATTTAAAGCTCTACGACATTCCCAACACCGTTAAGCGGGCAATGACGGCAATCGGCAAGATGGGCGTTTCCTTTGTGACGACGCACGCGGCTGGCGGCAGTGAGATGCTGCAGGCAGCTAAGACGGGGCTGGCAGAAGGTGCCAAAGCGGCCGGCTGTCCAATGCCTAAATTGCTGGCTATTACGGAACTGACTTCGATTGACGATCGGATTCTGCATGAGGAACAGCACGTTGACTTCAGCTTGATCGAAGCCGTACAGAACTACGCGCAGCTTTCGGAAAAAAACGGTCTGGACGGGGTCGTCTGCTCAGCTCAAGAAGTCAAGGCGATTCGCGAAGTTACCGGTCCCGATTTTCTGTGCGTTACCCCAGGGATTCGGCCAAATCTGCAGGTTCATGATGATCAAAAACGGGTCGTTACGCCACAGCAGGCTCGCGAGCTGGGCAGCAATGGGATCGTGGTTGGCCGGCCGATCACGCTGGCGGAAGATCCAGTCAGTGCCTACCAGATGATTCGTCAAGCATTTATGGAAGGGGAAAATTAAACATGTCAACACAAGCCGAAATCGTTGCTAAAGATCTTTTAGACATTCAAGCAATCACTTTAAGCCCCGACAAGCCGTTTACCTGGGCCAGCGGACTGCACTCGCCAATCTATACTGACAATCGGCTGACGATCTCTTATCCAGCCGTTCGCCGCAATATCTATGAAGGCATGGTCCAGCTGATCAACGAACATTTCGAAGACGTCGACGTAATTGCTGGGACCGCCACGGCCGGGATTCCACACGCGGCCTGGGTTGCCGAAGAAATGGGTCTGCCGATGATCTACGTGCGTTCCAAGCCTAAGGATCATGGTCAGGGCAAGCAGACGGAAGGCGTTCTTTATGAGGGGCAGCGCGTGGTTGTGATTGATGATCTGATCTCGACTGGCGGCAGCGTCTTAAAGGCCGTTAAAGCCGTTGAAAAAGAAGGCGCCGATGTGGTAGGCGTGGTTTCCGTCTTCACCTATGAACTGCCGGCTGCCGATGACAACTTCCAGCAGTTTGGCATTCCATACTACTCGGTAACCAACTACACGACTTTGATTGAGACTGCTGAAAAGACTGATTTAATCGACCGCAATCAAATGAAGGATCTGCATGAATGGCGCAAGGATCCTGCCGCTTGGTCAGCTCGTTATTAAAAATAAAAAACGATAGCCAGATTCGCTATCGTTTTTTATTTTTGCCGCTATTTTTCTTTCCAATAGCCGGATTGGGTCAAAAGCTCTTTTGAACGCTCATCGGCTGGATAGTATCCTTTGGTGAACAGATGTCTAAAGTACATCATGTTGTAAAAGAAGCAGAAGAACAGTGTTGGCCATGGGAAATCAAGCATCCAGTTCCATTTGAAAAACAGACCGACCAAAACATAGTCCAGATCCAAGACGATCATTAAAAAGAAGTTGTACCAGTCATTGCGAAACAAAGCTGGAAACGGGCCAAACAAAAAGACGGTCCAAGAAAAGCCTACCTTGGCAATGCGCATTTCGCCCTCATCATTTTTGATCTTGGCGTAGTTTGGCGGTATTGGCAGATTATTAAAAAAATCCTGATTATTTTGATTATTATTGCCAAATGGATTCTGCATCCGTCCAGGCCTCCCTTTGTACGTTTATCCATTAATCATAACATAACTGAGAATACGGGCCTAATAATGTCAACAGCTCAATCATGCTTTCTTCACATTCAAATGTTAAACTTAATCAAGCAAGTGCGAGCAAAGAAAAGGGTGAAAAAATGCTGTTATTTTTAAACGATAACCTTCAGCGCAATCAATCAGGAATTGAGCACGCCCAAATCAAGCGACTCAATCTGTTTAAGAAGTTCAATCAGCCAGCCAAGATCGTGACGCGGCAGTATTCCAACGAGCTGCACCTGGTCGTGGAAGCAGCTGGGATTAAGGATCGGGATTTTATCAATCTATTCGATTATTTTCAAAATGCCTGCCTGGTGCCGCATCGGATCGTCAAGCTTCAGGATCTGCATCTGAATCCAAAGTGGAAACGCAAGGCAGATGGCATCAGCTACAATTACTATGACGGCAAGACGCGGGTCATGTACGTTCGCCGTCGCAATGATCGCGATCGCAGCATCATCAATCTGCAGTATTTTGATCATTTCGGCAAGCTGTTGAAAGTAGTCTGGTATGACAATCGGGGATTTGCATCGGTTGAACAGCTGTACGACTGGAATGGTCAGATTGCCGTGGAAAACTATCTACGTCCCGATGGCCAGTTGGCGCTGCAGAAGGTGAACTTTAAGGATCGGCGCCAGCAAAAAGCAACCAGCTATCATTTGTTTGACTGGCATGGTCAGGACTGGCAGTTTGCCAATTTTGACGAATTGACGCGCTTTTTCTATGATCAGCTGGCCGTGGATCCTGCCTTGAATAGCGATGGTCCACTGGGGTTGGTCGTGGATCGCGTCTATGAATTGGGCTGGGCAGTCTTAAACATGCATCATCGCGTTTTCCGCGTCATGCAGCTGCATAATGATCATGTCAACAATCCCAGCGACATGCTGCACTCAACGCTAAACTACAACTATCAATGGGGATTGGATCATCTGAAGGACTGGGATGGCATTATTGCTCTAACGCCGCAGCAGCAGGCTGACGTCCAGGATCGTTTTGGCAAGCAAGGCGTCAAGATCTACCGGATTCCAGGACCAATCGTGGCTGATGAGGTCTTGGCAGCGCCGCATGTTGATTTTGCTAAGCGACAGCGCGATCTAGTCGTGATGGTAGCGCGGCTCTCACCAGAAAAGCAGCAGGATCATCTATTGCAGGCGTGGCCTAAGATTCTGCAGCAGGTTCCTGATGCCCAGCTGGAGCTTTGGGGATATGCCAATGATAATTTCGACCAGAAGCTCAAAGCTCAGGTCAGTGCCGAGCAGATTGAGAACTCAGTCACCTTTTGCGGCTATACGACCGATGTCAATGCAGTCTATGAACGGGCGCAGCTATTGATCCTGCCCAGTCGTGCGGAAGGTCTGCCGCTGTCTTTGGTGGAGGCGCAGTCGCACGGGCTGCCAATCGTGGCCAATGACATCAAGTACGGTCCGGCCGATGTCGTGATTGATCAACAGGATGGGCTGCTGACTAAAAACGGCGACATTGACGGGCTGGCGCAGGCAATCATCAGTCTGCTGACCGACCAGAAGCGACTGGCTGAGTTTAGCGCGCATGCCTATCAAGACAGCGCCCGCTACTCGGCAGCCAATGTCATGAAACTATGGAACGAGCTGCTTGATGATATGCCAAAGGAGGTCGCTGACTGATGGATTTCTTTGTTAATCAGTATCTGCTGGGGAAAAACTCCAGTGTCGAACATGCCGAATTAAAGCGTCTGCAGCTGTTTAAGGATCATCAGGCGCCGGCCCAGCTGGTTACGCGCGATTTTGATCCAGTGCTTCACCGGACGATGCAGCGTTTTGGCGTCACCAATGACCAACTGACCAATCTATATGATTTTTTTGCCCAGACTACTGACTATCAGGGCCAGCCGCTGCATACCGAGGACCTGAAACTGGCCGTCGACTATCAGATCGGCACGGGCAACAACTTTCGCGAGGTCAGAGACGGGGGACGCTTGGCAGCAACGATCTATTTTGCCGGTGGGACGATCGGTCAGATTCATCACATCGACTGGTACGATCAGACCGGCAGCCTGACTTTGCGCAATACTTATGACATTCGGGGCTTTAAGGCTGTTGATGAATTCTTTGGTCAGGATGGTCATGAGTTCAATGCCCGCTACTATCGCCCCGATGGTCAGCTGTATCTGGAACGCTACTTTGTTAAATCGGTCCATAACACGCCAATCAATTCGCTTAATATTTTAAAAAACTGGCATGGTCAGGATCATTGGTTTGCCAGTGAAAATGAAATGTTTGCCTTCTTTTTGGATGAATTGAATCGTGTTCATGGCGAGAACAACGTCTTTATCGCGGATCGGCCGGCTGTTGCCATTGATCCGATTCTGCACATGCATTCCAAAGTCCATCGCTATCTGTGGCTGCCAATGAGTCACGTCAATGATGGTCAGGATCCACTGAAGGCGCCTTTGAACAGCCTTTTGCAAAACGCTCTGACGGAAAATCTGCATCGCTGGGATGGTATTATCGTGATGACGCAGGCGCAGGCACGCGTCTTGCGTCAGCGCTTGGGCAAATCGGCACGTGTTTTGACGATTAACGGCACGCCGGTTAAAAAGGCAGCCAAGCGCGTCAAAATGACTGACCGGCTGCCTAACCAGCTGATCAGTGTCGGCCGCCTGGGCTATGACAAACAGACTGATCAATTGCTGCAGGTGTTTGCTAAAATCAAAGCTGCCGTGCCTGACGCAAAACTAACGCTTTATGGCTATGGCGCGCCTAATGACACAGCCAACTTCAAGCAGCTGGCTAAAGACCTTCAGATTGACGCCGCGGTTGAGTTTGCCGATTATCAATATCCGCTGGATGCTGCTTTTGATCAAGCCCAGCTGCTGCTCAATACCAGTCGCATCGATGCGCAGCCTTTGGCAATGGGGGAGGCGCTGGGGCATGGCGTTCCAGTCGTCAGCTACGACTTTTCATATGGTCCTGATGAGATGATCGTCAATTATGAAAATGGCCGACTGATCGCGCTGAATCATTCTGTCAGCATGGCTAAGGCAGTTGTTGAGCTTTTAAGCAGTCCGGCTAAGCTCCAGCAGATGAGCGATCACGCCTATGACGATCTGGACAATATCAGTGCCGCGGCAACCTGGAAACAGTGGCAGGCAGTCAAGTAAGTAGTGAGTTAGGAGCTGACTTTAAACGATTTTCGTTCAATGGCTGCTACCGTGGACTGCGTCATTAGTAATCAGTCGCTGACCAGTATTGGCTCGTCAACGGTTAAGGTGGTCGGCAGCATAACGGATCAAGTGCGAACGCGGCTGCCAAGCTGGTTGCGGCCTAATTGGCTTCACAATCCCAGCCGTTCAGTGCTATCAAGGCTGAGGCTGGCTCATCAAAAAAACTGCAGTCGGCAAGCGGCTGCAGTTTTTATTTAGAATCAGATCTTAGCGGCGACTGAGCTTGACGACGGCTTCACAGCGCGGCGTCTGCGGCATCATATCGACAGGCTGAATCCAGTCGACGCGATAGACGCTGGAAAGTCGTGCCAGGTTTTTGGCCATGGTCGACATGTTGCAGGAAACATAGGCGAACTTGGCAGGCTTGGCTTTAAGAATCTGTTCGATTAAGGCCTCATCCAGACCAGTGCGCGGCGGATCGACGACTAGAGCATTGAACCGGAATCCTTCAGCCTGCCAGCGCGGCATGACTTCTTCCGCGGTACCGACTTCATAGCTGGCGTTTTGGATGTCGTTAAGCTTGGCATTGCTGTTGGCATCGGCTACGGCTTCTGGAATGACCTCCATCCCGCGTACGCTTTTGACGCGGCTAGCCAGGGAAAGTCCAATTGTCCCAATCCCCGCGTAGGCATCCACCAAGACGTCATCGGGCCCCAGCTCCATGGCTTTGGCTGCCTGTTCGTAGAGCGTTTCGGTCTGAGCCGGGTTCAGCTGCAGAAACGAACGGGCACTGAGATGAAAATCAAGTCCCATCAATGATTCGGTAATGTATTCCTGACCGGCCAGATGAATCGTTTGCTCACCCCAAACCAGCGGCGTATCGCCAGGGTTGACGTTTTGCTCGACCGATTTGACCTCAGGCAGCTGTTCAGCAATCATGGCCAAGAGCGGTCCCTTATGAATCAGCTTGGCAGTATTGGTAATCAGGGTCACCTGCAGCTCACCGGTTGCCAATGACTCCCGAATCGCAATCGTTTTAATGATCCCACTGTTACTGGTCTCATCGTAGGCCGGAATCTTTAGTTCATCCAACATCTTGACGATTGCGCGCATGGCCTTCATCGTCCCTGGCATCTGAACGGCACATGTTGGCATGTCGACCACGTCATGACTGTTGGCACGGTACAAGCCGGCAACCAAATGGCCATCTTGTTCGCGAACTTGGAATTGCGCCTTGTTGCGGTAGCCGTATTGTTCTGGGGCGGCAATCGTTGGGCGTACGTCATAGTTTTGCCATCCCCGCGGCTTAAATTTGGCCAGACTGTCTAAGACGACCTGCCGCTTGAACTTTAACTGCTCTGGGTAGGCCAGGCATTCAAATTCAAAACCGCCTGCTTGATCGGCATAGCTGTCGCGCGGTTCAACTCGAAAGCGGCTGGGTTTGCGCAGCTTATGAATCTTGGCTTCCAGGTAGCGGGGATGGATGGCAGTAATCTCAGCTACTACGACTTCATCTGGCAGGGCACCAGGGACAAAGCAGACCTTGTGTTTAAAGTAGCCGATTCCCTGGCCTTCGATCCCCAGTTTGCGAATGGTCAGCGGGAAGCGATCGCCAAGGCTGACTTCGACTTGGGGCTGTGGGCGTGGGCTTTTTTGTGGCCGACGATGATTGAAGCGGGTGTGATTTTTTTCCATTGTTTTTCTCCGTTCTGTTGCGTTCCAGTGGTCTTATTTTAGCACATTGGTAGAATGGCCAAAAATTATTTGTGATTTTTATTAAAAATGCATTGACTAAAAATTAACGTTGCATTAGTATATTGTTAAAAGTTAATCATATCGAATGCAATGAAGAAAGAAGAGTAGTCTTTGGCCACCGTCAGCGAGTCCTGCTAGGTGTGAGAGGATCGGTTAAAGTCTTAGGCGAAAATCACTTTCTAGTTTTCATCCTTAAACCAAGTAAGGATGGATGGTCGCACCCATTACCGTGCACGCGTATCGCTCCAGCTTAAATGGGGGCCGTACGTAAAAGACCGTGTCAGCGATGGCATGGTGAATCAGGGTGGTACCACGCGATTGCGTCCCTTGGCCGAATTTTCGGTCAAGGGACTTTTTATTTTCGGCGCAGCCAGTATTCGACATGAGTGATTTCTAATCTTAATTCATTTCGGGGGCAAAAAAATGGAACAACTCACATCGAAAAAACTAACGACCAAGCAGTATCTGATCGTGGCATCATTGCTGTTTGGTCTCTTCTTTGGGGCCGGCAACCTGATCTTTCCCTTGCATCTGGGTCAGCTGGCTGGCAGTCACTGGGTCGGCGCGGCAGTCGGCTTTTTAGTAACCGGGGTCGCTTTGCCGCTGCTGTCGGTCCTGGCCGTTGCGGTAACGCGGGCTGAAGGGGTTTTTGACATCGGTCGGCCATTAGGAGTTGGCTTTGCTTTGGTCTTTATGGTCTTGATTCACTTTACGATCGGACCGCTGTTTGGGACGCCACGGACGGCTACGGTTTCCTACACGGTTGGGGTCGCACCGTTTGTTCCCAAGGCAGATCAGACGCTGGCCCTGTTCTTGTTCTCGTTGGTCTTCTTTGCTTTGGCCTTTGCATTTGCCTATCGTGAAAATGACATCTTGACCAACGTCGGTAAGGTTTTGAATCCAGTCTTTTTAGTCCTGTTGTTTGTCGTTTTTGCCGTTGCGTTCGTTAATCCGTTTGCCAATCCATTCCAAACGCAGGCAACGACGGCTTACGTGCATGGCTCGTTCGTCAATGGCTTTTTGCAGGGCTACAACACGATGGATGCCTTGGCTGGTCTGGCTTTTGGGGTTACGGTCGTGACAGCGGTTCGTCAGCTGGGCCAGAAGCGGGATAGCGACGTTGCCAAAGTGGTTGCCAAATCAGGCGTTCTGGCAATGAGTGCCGTTGCTTTGATCTATGTGCTGCTGATCGTAGTCGGCGCGATGACTCTAGGCCGGTTCAAGGTTTCAGCTGATGGCGGGGTGGCCTTTACGCAGCTGGTTAATGCCTATGCTGGCCGACTGGGACAAGCCGTCTTAGCTGTTTTGATCACGGTCACCTGCTTAACGACGGCGGTTGGTCTGGTGGCAGCCTTTGCACAGGACTTTCACAAGCACTTCCCACAGTTGAGCTATCATGCCTGGCTGTTCTTGACGACTTTGGCCTCATTTTTGGTTGCCAATTTTGGCTTGGAACAGATCATTGCCTGGTCAACGCCAATGCTGATGTTTCTGTATCCACTGGCCATGGTTCTGATCCTGCTGTCGGTTGCCTCGCCGTTGTTTAAGCGGGATGGTGCGGTTTACTTCTTTGTTGTCTTGCTTACCGTCGTGCCGGCATTAGGGGATATGGTAGTTTCCTTCCCAAGCGTAGTCAGTGCCAGCACGTTTGGCAAGCTGGTGGCTAGCTGGCGGGCTTCCTTGCCACTGGCTGCCTATGGCCTGTCATGGCTGGTTCCGGCACTGGTTGGATTGGCACTGGGCTTGATGGTGCACTGGTATCGAGAGCACAGTCTGGCAGCAGCTGGTGAAGAAAACTGATCAAAAGGTCAACATGTTTCGTAATTAGGTTTACCGGACAGTTGGTAAAAAGTAATTAAATCATTATTGAACAAACTAAGCTGTTATCTCAACGTTTAGATAACAGCTTTTAATTTGATTACAATTTTATTCATTTCACAATTTGAAATTCTTTTCACAAAATTTGTGCGAAGCTATACAATTTCGCCAAAATTTATATTAAAATAGGCTAGCGCAATAATGCCAAGTATGGAGAGTATTATCATTAATAAGGAGTGAATGAATTTGAAGATTGTTGGGATTCCTGGCTCTAATGCCAACCATTCGTACAATCGCATGCTGCTTGAATACATCAGCAAAGCCTATGAACATGATATGACGGTCGTTGACGTGCGCAAGATTCCACTGTTCAACGAAAGCGCCAAAGAAACGCCGGCTGCCATCCAGGCCATGTCAGACGCGATCGATGCTGCCGATGCCGTAGTGATTGCCTGTCCTGAAACTGATCACTCAGTACCTTCTTCTTTAAAGAGCATCATTGAATGGCTTTCCTATCAGCTGCATCCATTTACCAACAAGCCGGTGCTGCTGGTTGGGGCTTCTACTGACGCGCAAGGCTCTTCACGGGCTCAGGTTGACCTGCGTGACGTTATGATCTCGCCGGGGGTCAACGCGCGCGTCTTCCAAAAAGAAGACTTCTTTATGAGTTTTGCCCAGAATCTGTTTGATAAAAACGGCGATATTACCGATCCTGGTACGATCAAGTTCTTAGACAAGTGTCTGCGCGACTTTGAGTGCTTTGCGATCGCCAATGATCAAGAAGTTAAGCTGGAAGAAGCAGCATTGGCCAAAGCGGAAAAGGAGGCTGCTAAGTAATGAAATTTGTTGCAATCGTCGGTACGAACGCCGACTTTTCCTACAACCGCGTTCTTTTGCAGTTTATGAAGAAGCACTTCTGGCGCATGGCAGAGATTGAGATTGCCGAAATCAAGGATCTGCCGGCTTTTAGCAAGGACGTGCCTTTTGAGGAAACGACGCCGGTTTGGAAACTTAAGCAGCAGATCAACGCTGCTGATGGGGTTATCTTTTCTACTCCCGAATATGACCATGCCGTTCCAGCCGCAATGAAGAGCGCGGTTGAATGGCTGTCGTATCAATCCAAGGTTCTGCATGGCAAGCCAGCTATGATCGTGGGGGTATCCTATGGTCGCCAGGCTTCCGCACGAGCTCAGCAGCAGATGCGTAAGATGCTTTTGAGTCCTGACTGCAATGCCAACCTGCTGTCTGGAAACGAGGTGCTGATCGGCAATGCTGCCAAGGTCTTTAGCAAGGATGGCCGTCTGACTGACCAGGCCTACGTTGATAATCTGGAAAAATGCTTTACCAATTTTGTTGAATATGCGGAACTTTTCAAAAATGCTTCTCGAGGTGAACAACTCATGTCTGTAAAACGTCCTATGATTGAAGATGCCTATGTCAGCTTCCCGACCGGCCGCCTGTCGCTGCGAGAAGTCCAAGCTATCTTCAATACGATTCCATTTGAAATTGACCTGATCGATGCTGACGACCGCTTTGCCTACTACTCAGACAAGCCTAACCGTGAACACGTTCGTAACGTCAACCAACTAGGCGAAACCTACAGTGAATGTCACCCACCAAAGGCTGTTCCTGCGGTTAAGGCCATTATCGACAGCTTTAAGAACGGCACCAAGGACGTGGTTGCCCGCCCATTGATGATGAACGGTCACCGTGTCTTGATTCGCTACTATGCGCTGCGGGATGTTGATGGTCACTACCTGGGGACGATTGAATTTACGGGTTCAGTTGATGACATCTTGAACCTGGCTGAAAATGGTGCCTGGAATGCGGATGCAACCTCCAGCGCCTCGCATGGCCACGCTGCCCCGGCACCAGTTGAAGAACCTGCTCCAGCCATGGATGCGACGACGGGGGCTTCTGAAGATGCCGATGAGGAACCGGCTGCACCTAGCGAACCAGCTGCTCCAGTAATGTCGGCGGCTGCTCAACGTGCTGAACAGGCCGAAGCGGATGCCAGCACGGGTGCATCTGAAGCGGCTGATGATCCAGAAGAAACGGATGCTGATGCCATGACGGGTGCTTCTGAAAACTAAAATCCCGATAAGATGCAAAAAGAGCTCGCAGATAGCTGCGAACTCTTTTTTATTTTGCTATTTATTGAGGTGATCCTTGGTGAACTGATTTAAGTTGGCCGTCGTAGGATCAAGATTTTGCCATTTCTGTGACAAAAAGGCCTTATTCATATGGTAGTGAGGCTGCGGCTGTTTTTGCTCCAAGAACGGTGCAATGCGGTGATCAAAGTTGACCCAGCCGGCCCAGCCGATATGAATGGTATCTTCCATAAAGCCAGGCTTGCCGCCATCATGTGAATAGTCAACAATATTATTGAAGCCTTGTGAGCGCAGCTGGTACTTGATCTTGTTGGCTGCCTGATAATACATCGGCATGGAAAGACCAGTCATCTTTTCCCACTTGGCATTAACAGGCGTGATCATGAAGACGACGTTGGTATTGGTCTTTTTAAACTGATTCAAGACGACTTCCAGATCGGCATACTCTGGCGATTTAAGGTAGCTGTAGTGTTTTTGACTGCCAGGAACGCCCTTGAGATGACCTTTGACGCGCCGATCATAGAACTGATTCAGGATGCCAAAGCGGTTGTTGTTGCTGGAATGCTTGGCGTCGCTGATGGCTTCTTTGGTCAGGGTACTGTAGCTGTAAGTCTTGGGCAGTTCCTTGACGCGTGGCTGGATGCGATTGTTGTAGTTGTCTTTTAAGAACCAGCCGGAGAACAACTCATCCTCATGCTTGAGCAGCGTTGATTCCATATCGATGCGGGTACGATCCCATGAGCTGAGGTGCTTGCCGTCCGCGATTTTTTTGGCATAGTTGGCAACTGAGCCTTCCGTACCTAAAAGCTTGACCAGTCGCTTAGCCGTATAGCGATCATATGGCGAATCAGGGTTGGCCTGCTTCAGCCAGGTTAGATTAGCGTAAGTGCCGTTGTAGTATTTAAAAGCTGATGGCATGACGCCTTCTTTGACGAACCATTGTGGCGAAATGATATAGACGGCTTTGCCATTCTTCATTTCAGGGGCCATCATCGTCATGTTAAACAGCTGCGGCAAAGACTGCGTACCACGGGAACCGAATAAGAATGGCGTGTAGTTGTGGTAGCGAGCAGCCATCACCGCGGGATGATAGCGGTCCATTCGATTCAACTCACTGGAGCCGAAGAATGGAATGTAGTTTTTCTTTTTATCCTGCATGGCTGCCACTTTAATCGAGCTGTTTTTAAAAACGCGCGGACTAAGAGAATCGGCGGCTTTCTGCAGGGTTGCCTGGGAATGCGAGCTGCTCCATGGCAAGGCAAAAAAGCCCAGTACCAATAGGCAGGCTACGATAACCGGGCCAAAGATCGACCACAGTTTGCGACGGTTATTCATTTTCCAGTTCCTTTACCCGATCAACGATTTTATCGATCGTACTCCATTCGCTGCGGTCAAATTCGGAAACGGGAACCTGAATGTCGAATTCGTCCTGCAGAGCCAGCAGCAGCTGAACGGTTGCCATGGAGTCCAGCAGACCATCGGCAAACAGATCTTCAGTCGTGTCAGCAAAATCGCTGGCGTCACGGCCGGTTGCTTCAGCTAAAAGTTGTTGAATTTGTTCTTGCATGATATAACCTCCAAAAATAAGTACTCAGATTAATGTTTGACAAACCACAGCGTGTTCAAAAAGCCGCAGAAGATCAAGAATGAAAAGACGACAAAGTTAAACGTAATAAACATGGCCACGCCCTTGGTAAAGGCATTGGTCTTGATATGCAGGTGCTTGCGCTTGTAACGCAGCCACCAGTCATTGATGACCAATGCGCTCCCATGCAGGAAACCATAGAGAATGTAGTACCAGGTAACCCCGTGCCAAAAACCCATGACCAGCATGTTGATCATGTAGGCAACCGATGACAGGACGTTGCGGTTTTTAAACCAATGCTTCTTGCTGGCCAAAAAGACGAACCGCATGAAGATGTAGTCACGGAACCAGAACGAGAGCGTCATGTGCCAGCGATTCCAGAATTCCTTGATGTTTTTGGAAACGAACGGCTTGTTGAAGTTCATTGGCGTCTCGACACCCATCAAATAACTGATGGCCACGGCAAACAGCGAGTAGCCGGCAAAGTCGAAGTAAAGATCGCCAGCATAGACGTAGGCCACGGCAACGACCCACCAGCTTAAATGCGGTGCGTACATTAATGCCTGATGCTCAACGAATGGCAGCCAAACCTGACCAAACAGGTAGGCCAGCACGAACTTGTATAAAAAGCCGATGAAAAGATATTTAACGGCCTTACCGACCATTTCAAGGTATTTTTCACGACTGGGGACTTTGCGATAATCTTTTGAAAAACGCCGGTAGCGATCAATCGGTCCGGAAGTAATGGTTGGCATAAACAGCAAAAAGCGGATGAACTTCCACCAGTTGAGGTCTTTAACAGCGCCATCACGCGTTTCGATAATCGTTCCGACCGCCCGAAACGTTAGGTAGCTGATGCCCAAAAAGCCCAGCAGCGAGTTATGACCGACCATTGCCGGTGTGAACTTGACGATGATGATCGGTAAAAGCGATAGCAGCGTCATCAGGTAAAAGACGCCCGCTGCATTCTTTTTTTGCCGATAATGGAAATATCCCATTACCAGGATCGTTTGATAGACTACGTAGCCGATCAGAGAAAGCATCTGCGAGGCACTGGAGCCATCGAACATAAAGAAGATAAACAGGAAGCTGACGATGGCCTCATACCAAGCCAGCCGCTTGCCAAAGTACAGGCTGATTCCCATTGGCAAGACGGCAATCAGCAGGTAGATAAAGTACGATGGCGTGCCATAAGCCGTGTAGTTGGGAAGACTTTCAAGCCAGCTCATTATTGATTGGCCTCCGCGATCATCTGCTTAACCGCAATCTTGCCATTTGCGGACTTTGGGAAGCTGTCAACGTAGACGAACTGGGTTGGCATCATATAGTCCATGATCTTGCCAGCCAGACTTTGACGAATGGCTTGAGTCAGTTCCTTTTCATCTTTAAAGTCGTTGGGCTGTGCAATCACGTAGCCGATCAAATGACTGACCTGATGCTTCTTGTTGTACTTCGGCACGGCAATGGCCTGCTTGATGTATTCGCTCAGTTCTAGACTGTTGCGGACCTCATCCAGCTCAACACGGAAGCCGTGCAGCTTGATCTGAAAATCCATCCGACCGATGATGTGGCGGATGCCGTCTTGATCGATAAAGCCTTCGTCACCAGTGCGATATGACTGGACGCCGTTGTATTTAAAGAAGTTTTTAACCGTTTTTTCAGGGTTATTCATGTAGCCCTTAGCCACGCTGTCCCCACTGATGATGATCTCGCCATGGACGTTTGGCTCATCAACGGGCTGCCCGTCCTTCCAGATCGTGGTAGTTACGCCAGGCTTGTCGTAGCCGATTGGCAGCCGTTCGTGACTGCTGGCCATTGCCGGCGTGATTTCCATGCTGGTAACGGCCACGGCAGCTTCGGTTGGGCCATAGGTGTTAAAGACGCGCGCATCGGGGAACCGCTTGAACAGCCGCTTGACGGTTGAGGTTGTCAGCTCTTCGCCACAGAAGACAAAGTACTTTAGGTTCGGCATCTGTTCGTGATTGAACTGAGGACTGAGCAGCGCCATGTCGCCAAATGAAGGTGTACCGACAAAGACCGTAATGTCAAGCTTAGGCAGCGTGGTAAACAGCTGACCCAGGTTTTGAACAACTGCTAGTGGCAGGGTCTGCACCGTGCTGCCGGACAAAAGACCAGTCAGCCAGTACATATGCGAGACGTCAAACGAGAATGGCACCTGACCCAGGTAGATCTGGTGGGCTGGGATGTCAAAACTGTCGCCCAGCATCCAGTTGGCAAATGAACAGATATTGTCGTGGCTGATCTCAACTCCTTTTGGCGAGCCGGTCGTACCAGAAGTAAACAGCACGTAGAAAGGATGGTCGCCGGTGACTTCATGCGTAACCTCGTATGAAGTCCTTTGTGCAAAGATCTGTTCCAATTCATATTTATTAATCACGGCCCCGTCGTAGTTCAGCTTTTCAACGGGAAAGTCATCGATGGCGACGACCAGCCGCGGATTGGCAGCATCAATGATTGACTGCATGCGGGGCAGGGCTGAGCCGACTTCAACGGGAATGTAGGCGTGACCTGCTTTTAGGCCGCCGACAAAGCCGGCCACCATTTCAAATTGATGATCGCCATAAAACATGATCGGACCATCTTCAGGAACGATTTTTTCTTGATCGAGCCAAGCCGCAAAGGCATTTGAGTCAACCAATAAATCTTGGTATGTGTGAGTCCGACCCATTTCGTCATAGACGACGCGCGTGGCGTTTTCTTTTGCCACACGGTCAAACTCGCGAACAATGTTAGAAATCATTTTTTCCTCCGCTAGAATTCGTTATAGATAAACGGTGCCTGGCCAGCGCCATAGTATCCGTACAGGTAGATCAACAGCATTAAGACGATGAAGTAGAAGAATGTTTTAATCAGGAATTCAGCGACAGGGTGGCGTTTGAGAGCTGCCAACATTCACTAATCACTCCTTTACCTAAATTGAATTTAAAAAGGTACCCTCATTACTATATACCAAGTTTAAGAAAAAGAAACTTAAGTCTTGCTTAAGGAAAACATATTTAAAGTCTTGAAATGACGGCGCTTTTTCCGATCAAACATTGATGTATTAACGTTTGCGTGAACTTTAACTAGGGGCTGGATCTAAATAAAATGCGAAGAAAGTTTGAACTTTACCATGCTGAAATTTCTGATTTATCTGTGCTATAATGTTATCAATGCGAATGTTTGTTCGATAGAAAGGAAGATCTCATGAGATTTTTACATACCGCCGATTGGCATATTGGTAAGAAACTGCATGATTTTTCGCTTGCTGAAGATCAGGCTGCGGCGTTTGATCAGATTGAACGGCTGGCTAAAGACTATCAAGTCGATGCCGTTGTTATTGCAGGTGATCTGTATGATCGGGGCTTAGCCAGTGAGCAGGCGGTTGAACAGCTCAATGGAATGCTTAAGCAGCTGAATCTAAATGATCATTTGCCATTATTGGCGATCAGCGGCAACCATGATTCGGCCGCGCGCCTGGCGACGGGCAGTGAATGGTTTGAAACGACCGATTTTTATCTGCATACCACGCTGGCCAGTGCGTTTGAACCAGTCACGATTATGGATACGCAGTTTTTCCTGCTGCCATTCTTTAACCTGCAGGCAGTCCGCAATTATTTCGAACAAGACGTTAAGACGATCAGCCAGGCGATGACTTTAATTGTTAATCAAATGAAACAGCTTTTCGATCCTGATAAAAAGCATGTCTTGGTGGCGCACTTTTTCGCGGCGGGCAGTACGCATACCGATTCTGAGATTCAAGTTGAGGTTGGGGGATTGGATGCCGTGCCGACCACGCTGTTAAAAGACTTCGACTACGTGGCACTGGGGCACCTGCATAATCCGCGGGCGTTAAATGAAGAACGCATGCGCTACAGTGGCTCGCCACTTAAGTTTTCGGTTTCAGAGGCCAATCTGCAAAAAGGGGTCTGGATTGTCGATACGAATCCATTCAAGCTCACTTGGGCCCTCTTGCAGCCTAAGCATGATCTGATCATTTTAGAAGGCTCATTTGATGAACTGACGCAAGGGAAAATCGCGGCTCAATACGATCAAACCGAAGACTATGTTGCCATCCGCCTGACCGATACCAAGCTGATCAGCGACCTGATGAATCGACTGCGGGCTCGTTATCCTAAGATTGTCGAGATCAAGCGCCCCAACCAGCAGGACGACGCCAGCATCGCGACCATGACGATGGCCAGTCATGATCCGCTGACGCTGTTGGATGAGTTTTATGAAAAAGTGCATCCTGATCAGCAGCTGGATGATCAGCAGCGGCAGTGGGCATCGGCAGCTTTGACCAAGGTTGAGGAGGAAGAAAATTGAAGCCTTTAAAACTGAAAATGGAGTATTTTGGCTCATATGTCAATGAGACCGTTGATTTTGCTCAATTTGACGAAGTGCCGCTGTTTTTGATCAGTGGCAAGACGGGCAGCGGCAAGACCACGATTTTTGACGCGATGTGCTTTAGTCTGTTTGGTACAACGACTGATAATAATCGCAATGGACGGACTGCTGAAAAAATGCGCTCTGATTTTGCCAAGGAAAAGGATCTGACACGGGTCTCATTTTGGTTTGAGCATCAAGGCAAGACCTATCAGATCATTCGGGAGCCGAAACAGGATCGGCACAAGAGTCAAAAAGTAGACCTGTTTTATGAAAAAAACGGTCAAAAAGAAGAAATTACCAAAGTTACCGACGCCAATCAATTTATTGAAGATCTAATCGGCATCAACGCTGATCAGTTTCGCCAGATCGTTTTGCTGCCACAGGGTAAGTTTCGTGAGTTTCTGGAGTCGGACAGCAACAATAAAAATGAATTGCTGGCGGAGCTGTTTGGTACGCAGCTATACGCGGACTGGACCCAGCAACTCAAGGATCAGCTGACGGCAGCACAGGATGCCAGCCATGACAGTCAAAAGCAAATGGAACAACTGATGACCAGCATTGAAGAGCTGTCTGACCAAACCGATCCCGTTCAATGGCTACAAGCCGCCGCGACGCTGTTAAAACAGCATGAACAGCAGCTGACTCAGCAAGTCGAGGCTGCTGTGGCTGCCCAGGCAAAGGCTAAAAAACTCGATGAACAGTTTCACGTGGAACAAAATCTGCAGACCGCCTATGATGAGCTGGCCCAAAACCAAACCGTTCAACAACAGCTGAATCAGCAGCAATCAGCAATCCAAGCCAAGCAGCAGCTGATTGACGAGCTGCAGTGGGTTCGCCATCAGCAAACTGATTACGTTGCCTGGCAGCATGCCCAGGTGGCTATCCAAGACTTGCAAAACGATCTGCAGCAACAGCAGACGGCAGCTACGGAACTTGATCAAAAACTGCAGCAATTGCAGCAGCGTGCTCAAGAGCTGAACCAGCAGCAGCCAGCCATTGATTCGATCAATCAGCAAAAAATTGCTTTGGCAAGCCTACTGCCCCGATATCAAGAAACGGCCGAACTTAAAGAACGCATTCAAACTGAACAGCAAAAACTGGCTAAACTCCAAAAAAGCCAGCAGCAGGTTCAAACCGTCAGCCAGCAGCAGACGGTTTTACTGGAGAAAACGGCACAGCAGATTCAAAGTCTGCAGCAGCAAACCGATCGGCAGTTGATTGAAAAAATGCTTGAGGAACGCAGCACCGGACAGGCATTACTCAAGCGACTGCAGGATCTACAGAGCAAGCACCAGACGATAACTGATCAGCAAGCCAGCCTGCAGCAGGCCCAGCACGAGGAGAAAATGGCTGGCCAGCATTATCAGGCCGCGCAGACCGCCTTTCAAGAAGCTGATCAAAAGCACGCGGCTCTTCAGATTGCTGAACTGGCGACTCATCTGATTCCGGGTCAGCCTTGTCCGGTCTGCGGCTCAATTGATCATCCCCAGCCAGGCAACCTAGCCGCTAAGATCTCGCTTGATGAGATTCAAGCTGCCGGTGTGGCTTTAAAACAGGCGCGCCAGGCTTTAGACGATGCGCAGGCCCAAAAAGTCAAGGCTCAGGAAAAAACGGTCAATCTGACCCAGCAGTTGAATAACTTAAAAGATGAATACACGACTGAGCTGACGAAATTAAGACATGACAGTCAGCTGCCGGCGACCGATCTTGCCCAGCTGGCCGCCAAACTGCAGGAGCGTATGAATGAGACCGCCCAACGGCTTAAAAAGACTCAGGCAGCTATTGAAGAATTAAAGCAGGCGCAACAAGAACAGCAAAAACAGCAGCAGACATTGGATGAATTGACGGCTCGGCAACAGAAACTGGATCATGATCAACAGCTGCTGACGGCTCAACTGGCAGGACTCAATGGTGAGCTAACGGCTAAAGTAAAGCAGCTGCCGTCAGCATACGCTGATTTGCTGACAGCCAAAAAACAACTGCATGATTGGCAAATTCAGCTGCAGGATTATCAGCAAAAAAAGGACCAGAACCAAACCGAACTGCAGCATCAACAGCAGCAAGCCGCCGCAATAGCTGCAACGATCAGTCATGATCAAGAAAACCTGACGCAGCAGCAGCACCATCACCAGCAATTGGCTAAGACACTGCAGCAAGCATTAAAAGATCATGATCCCAATGCCCAGTGGTCACGCTATGCAGAAGACTTTGCCCAACTGGATCAGCTGGAATCGCTGCAGCAGACCGTCAATGAATATCAACAAGCGGTTAAGATCAATCTTGACCGGCGTCAGCACCTGCTGGCAGCCATCAATGAACGGCCCCGGCCGCAGCTGGCGGAGACGCGAAAAGCCCTGCAGGCAGCCACGACAATGCGCGATGAAAAGCAGCGGGAATTAGGGCGCTTGAAAGAACAGCTCCAGCAGCAGCAAAAAACGGTTCAGCAGGTTGATGAGATCCAGCAGGAACAAGGCAAACAGCAGGCCGAACTGGATCGGCTCAGTGATCTGGTCAATACCATGAATGGCAAGAATTCAATGCGGCTGACTTTGGAAAGATATGTGCTCAGACACTACTTCAAAGAGGTCCTGAACAACGCCAATCCACGGCTCAGACAATTAACCGCTGATCGCTATGAGTTCTTTTTGGAAGAAAGCACCGGCTCAAACAACAAATGGAGCGGATTGGAAGTCGGCGTCAGAGATCGTGATGCCGGCAAGGATCGCAGCGTGCATACCCTGTCTGGAGGAGAGACTTTTGCTGCCTCGCTGGCCCTGGCGCTGTCGCTTGGCGAGATTATTCAACAGCAGGCCGGGGGAATTCAAATTGATGCTCTGTTTGTTGACGAAGGCTTCGGCTCGCTGGATCAAGCCGCGCTGGATAATGCATTGCAGGCGCTGCAGACTTTGGAAGGCAATTCGCGCATGGTCGGGATCATCAGTCACGTGACCGAATTGGAAGAACGGATTCCCGATCAGCTCAAGATCAGTTCCGATAAGGGCCACAGTCATGTCAGCTATCAGCACGACTTTGCAATAAATTAGCCGAAAAGATTGCCAAATCAGGCAGGATGTAATAAGATAGCGATGATATAAAACACGAAGACATTTTAAAGTAGATCTCAAGAGAGCTGTCGGGTGGTGCAAGGCAGCGATCGAAACTCCGGTGTCGTTAAATGTGGGCGGGTAATGCCGCACGGGTTCATGGCCGTTATCCATGCAGAGCGTGACAAATCTTTGTTGAACTTGGGTGGTACCGCGGAACCAGAGCCATTTCGTCCCAAAATATGGATGAAGTGGCTCTTTTTATATACTTAGGAGGAATTTTAGATGCTCGATATCAAGAAGATTCGTAAAGACCCTGAATTCTTTAAACAGAAGCTGGCAACGCGCAACGTTGATCCAAAAGACATTGACGAAGTATTGGCCCTGGATGAAAAGCGGCGTGAACTGCTGCAGCAGACCGAAACGCTGAAGGCTAAGCGTAACGCGGCCTCCAAGAAGATCGGTGAGGCCAAGCGCAACCATGAATCAGCCGATGACGCGATTGCCGAAATGCGTCAGGTTGGTGAAGACATCAAGAAGCTGGACGTTGAGGTCGAAGAAAACGACGCGATCTTAAACGACAAGCTGGCGCACCTGCCAAACGTACCGCGTGATGGCGTGCCGGTTGGTCCTGATGAAGACAGCAACCGTGAAGAATACAAGGTGGGCGAGCCGACTAAGTTTGCCTTTGAGCCTAAGCACCACTGGGACCTGGGCGAAAAGCTCGGGATCCTGGACTTCGACCGGGCAGCTAAGGTTTCCGGCGCGCGGTTCGTCTACTATGTCGGCTTGGGTGCTCAACTGGAACGGGCCGTTTACAACTTCATGCTGGATGAACACATGAAGGAAGGCTACACGGAAGTTCTGCCGCCATACATCGTCAAGGCTCAATCCATGTACGGTACTGGTCAGTTCCCTAAGTTTAAGGAAGGCGTCTACCAGGTCAATGGCGAGGACATGACACTGATTCCAACGGCGGAAGTGCCTTTGACCAACTACTTCTCTGGTGAAGAGATTCCAACCGATAAGCTGCCAGTATACGTCACGGCGCTGTCGCCATCGTTCCGTTCTGAGGCTGGTTCGGCTGGTCGGGACACGCGTGGCCTGATCCGGATGCACCAGTTCAATAAGGTTGAAATGGTTAAGTACGTTAAGCCAGAAACCTCATTTGACGAACTGGAAAAGATGACTAAGAATGCTGAAAACATTCTGCAAAAGCTTGGCCTGCCATACCATGTCATTACGCTGTCGACTGGGGACATGAGCTTTACTTCAGCGGAAACGCATGATATTGAAGTCTGGATGCCAGCTCAAGACAAGTATCGTGAAATCTCCAGCTGCTCGAACTGTACTGATTTCCAAGCTCGCCGGATGCACATTACCTACCGTGATGAAAACGGCAAGCTGCAGCTGGTCCACACGCTGAACGGTTCTGGTTTGGCAGTTGGCCGGACGGTAGCCGCAATTTTGGAAAACTACCAAAACGAAGACGGCACGGTAACGATTCCAGAAGCACTGGTACCTTACATGCATGGCATCACCAAGATCACGCCCGAAAACGCGGTGCCATTCAACTACCTACACAAGTAAGATCCAATCAGCGGTCGCGTTTGGAGTCTGCTGAGAATGTCTGGTAAACTAGAGACAAAGAAAGTTTCAACCAAGCCAGACACGGAAAAAATAAAGCCCCTTGCCGTGTCGGCTTGCTGCACGGAAAAGGGGCTTTATTAGTGCTTTAGAAAGGATGCATATTTATGCCACGCCAATCAATCAAGCTCAAGTGGCTGTTCATGGCGAGTCTGCTTAATAATGCCGGCGCCGCGATGCTTTGGCCATTGACGACGATCTATGTGCATGAGTACTTGAATAAATCGATGACGGTCGCGGGCTTGGTAATCTTTTTCAGTTCCATGGGGATGATGTTTGGCAACTACCTGGGCGGCTGGCTGTTTGACAACTGGAAGCCTTACGCGGCCGCGGTGATCACTGTGACGGTCGCCACCTTGGGAAATGTTTTGATGATTTTCTTTCATGGCTGGCCGATGTTTCCGATTCTGCTGGCTGTGATCTGCTTTGCGGACGGCTCGGGACTGACCGTGATCAATTCCTATGGCTCGGCCGTTACGGGACACACTGCCCGCTACGTCTATAACATGCTGTACATGGCGCTTAACGTGGGGGTCGTAGTCGGGACGCTATTGGTCGGGACGCTGTTGGACCTGGGAATCGAGATTGTCTTTATCGTAGCCAGCGTTTGTTATGGTGCCTACCTTTTGATTACAGTGCTGCACTTTAACGTTGACGTGCGGCCTAAGTCAACGGTTAAAAGCCAGCAGGCCGCGGCAGTTAAGAGTCCACGTCACAACGTCCACATCGTCTATGCCTACTGTCTGTGCCTGATAACGGTCTACCTCAGCTATGCCTTATGGGAAAGCGTCATGTCGGTGCACATTACCGATATGCATATTCCATTCTTTGCCTACAGTCTGCTGTGGACGATCAATGGGGCCGTCATCGTTTTGGGCCAGCCCCTGGTTACCAGACTGGCCGACTATCTTTCGGTTAAGCGGCAGATTATTATCGGGATTGCGATTTTTGCCATCTCGTTTCCGCTATTAATCTGGGTACACAGTTTTGCGATGTTTGTCGTTGACTTTGTGATCCTGACGATTGGGGAAATGGTCGGGATTCCTTCCGTGCCAGCCTATATCGATGTCTTGACCGTTGCTGAGGAAACCGGTAAGTATCAAGGAATGCCCAATGTTGCCATGTCGATTGGCCGGGCGCTGGGACCAGTGTATGGCGGTTGGGTTGTTGACCAGGCCGGCTATAACTTCTTGTTTGTTTCGGTCTTTGTCATGATGCTGGTGACCTGGCTGTACGCGATCATGGTTTCCCGACGCTCAGTTAAGGTAATCAAGTAAAAATGTCTTGTCGTGCTTAGGCGCGGCAAGGCATTTTTTGGTGTTTGCCTTATTTTGGCATAGATAATGACAGCTATCGAAAATTGACGATCCCGGCAGCAGCTGTCGACGACTATAATATAAGTAGAAATGAAATCGTTTTCGGAAAAGGAGTGGATATTTAGAGGGGAAGGCGATTGCAATGACGAATCCAAAGGTACGGGATAATCAATTAAGCTTTGCCGGGCTGGTCGCGATCTGTGTCAGCGCCATGATTGGTTCGGCAATTTTTGATCTGCCTAAAAACATGGCGACGGTTGCTGGGGCGACAGCGCAGATTCTGGCCTGGATTACGACGGGGATCGGCATGTGGCTGATTGCCGAGGTCTTTATGATCCTAAGTGCCGTGAAGCCTGATTTAACAGCTGGGATGTATGACTATGGCGTGGCCGGTTTTGGACCATTTGTTGGCTTTTTGACCGCGTGGGGATATTTTGTCTCCAACTGTGCGACCAATGCGGCGTTCGCAGTACTGGTCATGAACACGCTCAACTACTTTTTCCCTGGTACGTTTGCGGGCGGCAACAACTGGCCGTCAATGATCGGGGCCTCGCTTTTGACTTGGGGAATGACGGGCCTGACCTTAAAAGGCACCAAGTCTTCCAACCGCATGCAGAAAATCGCGATGACGCTGCTGATGATTGTGATTACCGTCTTGATCATCTCCTTAATGGGCAACTTCAGCTAGGAGAAATTCACGACTGGCATGCAAGCCAACGTGGTGATGCCATCCGTGCACAATCTGAATCTGGGCAGTGTATCTCAGCAGACGCTGGCCACGATGATGGTTACGCTGTGGATGTTCAGCGGGATTGAGGGAGCAGCAGTCATGGCGGGCCGTGCCAAGAAGCGTAGCCAGGTCAGAATGGCAACGATGGTCGGGTTCTTGATCTGCATTACGATCGATATTTTGATCAGTCTGCTTTCGCTGGGAGTCTTTTCTTATGGTCAGTTGATGCGGCTGGCCTCGCCTTCTACGGCCGCGATCCTGACCAGTATCTGGCATAACGTCTGGGGCCGTAACATCATCAGTCTGACCTTGATCTTGACGGTGCTGGCCAGCTGGATCTCGTGGCTGGAAATGATCTGTGAGCTGCCGCAGCATGCCGCCGAACAGGATGGCACGTTTCCGCGGGCATTTGCCAAGACCAACGCCAACGATCAGCCGGTGTTTGCCATTTTGATTGCCACGGTAACGATTCAGGCCATTATTCTGATGGCGCATTTTGACGGCCAGGCCTATGAAAAGCTGCTTTTAATCAGTGCGGCGACGACGATTCCGCCTTATCTGGTTGCCGAGGCCTACCTGTTTAAGATCGCCATGCACCATGAATACAGCGGCAAGCATCATCCAAAGCGGGGGATGATTATTGCGGGGTTGGCCTTTGTTTACACGCTGCTGATGGGCGTTTCGGCGGGCTTAAGGTACACGGTGGCCGAATTCATCGTCTACCTGGTGGGGATGCCAATGTATCTGTACGCGCGTCGTCAGCATGGCCAAACAGTCTTCAGTCATGCTGAAAAGATCCTGGCAGCCGTGATTATCGTCATTGCCGTTTTGGGAATCGACGTTTTAATGGGGCTGATCAAACAGCCGTTTATGACGCTGCTTTCCCTGGGCCACTAGAGACTAAAAAAGCTTTGCGCGAGTTGTGCAAAGCTTTTTTGATTCAGTTAGGCAAAGTAGTCCAGCCCCATGGCATGCCGTACTTCCGCCAGGGTTTGGTTGGCAACCTCATTGGCATCGGCACAGCCTTGCTTGAGCATATCGTAAACGGCTGGAATGTCCTTGGCAAATTCTTCGCGGCGTTCTCGGATTGGCTTAAGCTCATTGTTCAAGACTTCAAACAGGTAGCGCTTGATCTTAACGTCGCCCAGACCGCCAGCTTGGTATTGATCCTTTAATTCCTGCACGTGCTCTTTATCAGGGTCGAAGATGTCCAGGTAGGTAAAGACTACGTTGCCTTCAATATGACCAGGATCTTCAACGTGAATGTGAGTTGGGTCGGTGTACATGGACATGACTTTCTTTTGCAGCGTCTTTTCATCGTCGCTCAAGTAGATGGCATTGCCCAGCGATTTGCTCATCTTGGCGTTGCCGTCCAGCCCGGGAATCCGGCCCTGGCCTTTTGGTGGGAAGACGCCCTTTGGTTCAACCAGAATGTCACCGTAGATGTTGTTGAATGAGCGGACGATTTCCCGTGCTTGTTCCATCATTGGCTCCTGGTCATCGCCAACTGGCACCAGTTCACCTTTAAATGCCGTGATGTCGGCGGTTTGGCTGACAGGGTAGGTTAAAAATCCGGCTGGAATCGAACGGTCAAAGTTCTTTTGCTGAATCTCGGCTTTAACGGTTGGGTTCCGTTCCAGCCGCGATACCGTAACCAGGTTCAGATAGTACATGTTGAGCTCAGATAAAGCGGGAATCTGCGACTGAATGTACATCGTTGACTTGGCCGGATCCAGACCGACTGCCAGATAGTCTAGAGCGACTTGAATCAGACTGTTGTGGATCTTTTCTGGGTCGCGGGCGTTGTCGGTCAAAGCCTGCTGGTCGGCAATCATGATAAACATGTTGTATTTGCCGCTGTTTTGCATCTTCACGCGTTCTTTTAATGAACCAACGTAATGACCGATATGCAGCTTGCCGGTTGGCCGGTCACCGGTTAAAACGACTTTTTTGCTGGGATCAAACTTCATAAGAAAAACTCCTTTCAGCACCTAAAAAAAGACCGTCCTCTCCAAACGAGAATAGGACGATCTTTGCCGCGGTGCCACCTAATTTAGGGGAAAGCCCCTCACTTAAATGCTTTTGATTCAGTTGTCGGCACCGCTCCATTTCGCTTAGCCGCGATCCCTCTCAGCATTTGGAATCTCTCTGTCATTGACCTGACTACTATTGCACCGTGCATGATAGCTATATTATAACGCGAAACCAGCTGCCTGGGTCAACTACTTCTTTACCCGTGCCAGCCAGTAGCGCTTCTTACCCTTGCGCACGATCACGAACTTGCCGTCAAAATGCGTGCTTGGATCGATTTCGGCATTCTCGTCCGTGATTTGTTCGCCGTTGATGCGGATGGCACCGTTCTTGACGTCTTCGCGGGCTTGACGACGGGAAGGCTCGATCTTTGTGTCGTCAACCAGCCACAGGATAATGTTCTGCTTTTGATTGGCAACCTCAACGGATGGCATGTTCTTGAAGCCTTGTTCGATCTCGCTGGCAGACAGTTGAGCAACGTCGCCGGAGAACAGGGCTGCCGTGATGCGTTCGGCTTCTTCAACGGCCTTTTCACCGTGCACGAACTTGGTAACCTCGCGTGCCAGCGCCTTTTGGGCCGCGCGCTTCCATGGCTCGGTCTTGACTTTTTCAGCCAGGGCATCGATTTCTTCCTTGCTCAGGAAAGTAAAGTACTTCAGGTATTTAACGACGTCGCGGTCATCTTGATTGATCCAGAATTGGTAGAACTCGTATGGCGTCGTCTTTTCCGGATCCAGCCAGACTGCGCCGCCCGCTGTCTTACCGAACTTGGTGCCGTCTGCTTTGAGCATCAGCGGAATCGTCAGACCAAAAGCTTTGGCGTCGGGACCTTCAATCTTATGAATCAGATCAATCCCGGAAGTAATGTTGCCCCATTGATCAGCCCCGCCGATCTGCAGGTGAACGTCATTATGCCGGTAGAGATGCAGGAAGTCAATGGACTGCAGGATCTGGTAGGTAAACTCGGTGTAGGAGATCCCGGTTTCCAAACGGCTGGCTACGACTTCTTTGTTCAGCATCGTGTTCACGCTGAACAGCTTGCCGTAGTCGCGCAGAAAGTCGATCATGCTCAGTTTGGACAGCCAGTCATAGTTGTTGACGATGGTAAAGTTTTCCGTCCCGAACAGCTTGATCATCTGGTTGGTCAGGGCCTTAACGTTGTGCTCCAACTGTGATTCCGTCTGCAGGGTCCGTTCGGTTTTACGCCCCGATGGATCCCCAATCGCACCGGTCCCGCCCCCGATGATGATAACGGGATGATGGCCAGCCAATTGGAATCGCTTCAGCATCATAAACGGAATTAGATGGCCAATGTGCAGGCTGTCGCCGGTTGGGTCGGTCCCGCAGTAGAGGCCGATTTTTTCGTTTTCCGTCAGTTCGCGCAGACCTTCTTCGTCAGTTACCTGATTAACGGCACCGCGCCAGGTCAGTTCGTCAATAATATTCATTTAAATACCTCCAAAAAATGTCATGAGGAACGAAAAACGTCCCAGAACCGCTTAACGGCTCTGGGACGAATTGCTCGTGGTACCACCCATCTTCGTGCATGACGCACCTCATTGACTTCAGTTCAGCGACGTTGCTGCAGGATTGTAATTCGCCAAACGACTGTGTGCCGGTTTTCAGCTGTGCCGGTTTTCTTTGAACAGGGAGTCGCTGCCTACTGAGTTCCTGCGCGTCTTAATTAGGGGTATTTAAACATAAATTTGTGCAAAAAGTCAAGTCGTTTAAGAATGTTAAATCGATAGCGGTTTCAAAATTAAAAGTTAATAGTTGCCAAAAATTTGGTTAGGTGAATTTTAGATTTAATTAATTAAGTTTTCTGAAAGATTTACCTTATTTAATTAATTTAAGTGGCCTAATAATATTAATTGTTCATGGTTTTGTGACGATTATATTTCTTTTTACATTAAAAAGGTGATAAAGTATTCAGTACGCGAATATTAATAAACGGTTAAAAAATAAGTAAAAAGGAGTGAGGAATTTGAAGAAGTCATGGTGGCAACGCACAATCATCAGCTGCGCGGTAATGCTGATGACCACGTTCGCTGGATTATTTGTCAATAAGCAGGTGGCGCATGCCGAACAGACCTACACGATCGGGGTTGTCGACACCTTTGCTCCCTTTGAAATTCAAAACAAACAAGGGACCTATACCGGTAAGAATCCCGGCATTGAACCAGAAATGATTCGGATGATTGCTAAACACGAGCATTTCAAGTATCGATACAAAATCATGAGCTTTAACGCCATTCTGCAGGCTCTGGATTCCGGTCAGATCGATGCCGGCATGGGTGGGATGAGTGTTACCGACGAACGAAAGGCCAAAATCGACTTTTCAACTTCCTACTATAAAGACGGGATCGTGATGGCGGTCGGCAAAAACAGCAAGATCACCAAGATGAGCCAGCTCAAGGGCAAGACGGTTGATGTTAAGTCTGGGGCTGCTGGGGCCTTGTATGCTGAATCCATCAAGGACAAGTACGGCTTTAAGATCAAGTACTTTACGACTTCTAATGCAATGTGGAATGACGTTAAGAGCGGCAACGGGGCAGCTACGTTTGATGACGGTCCGGTTCTGCAATACGGGATCCGCAATGGTATGCCTTTGAAGATCGTTACTAAACAGATCAATGCCACGCCAATCGCAATCGGCTTTAAGAAAGGTCAAAACAAAGAACTGCAGGCCAAGATCAACGATGGGATCAAATGGATGCAAAAGACGGGCCGGATGCAAAAGCTGATTGACAAGTACACGAAAGGCAGCGGTACGAAGACTGAAAGCAGCAAGGACCGGACGATCTTTGGGCTGATCAAGAACAACCGCAAGGCCCTCTTGACTGGTCTTTGGGAAACGATTGAACTGACGATTATTGGTTCACTGTGCGCATTGGCATTTGGTTTGGTATTAGGGATCATGGGCATCGCGGAAGGCAAGTTCTGGAAGGGTCTTTCCAGCACGATCATCTACATCTTCCGTGGGATTCCAATGATGGTTTTGGCATTCTTCATCTACATCGGGCTGCCAAACCTGACTGGTCAAAAGATTCCGCTGTTTACGGCTGGGGTCTTGACCTTGATGCTTGATGAAGGTGCCTATGTTGGTGCTATTGTCCGTGGTGGCTTTGAAGCCGTTGACGTTGGTCAGTGGGAAGCTGCCCGCAGTCTGGGTCTGCCATACTCCAAGGCATTGGTTAAGGTTATCGCGCCACAAGGGTTGAAGATCATGGTGCCATCTTTGGTTAACCAATTGATCATTACGCTGAAGGATACCTCGATTCTTTCGGCAATTGGGGTCATGGAACTGACGCAGACCGGGACCGTCATCATTGCCCGGAACATGGAAGGATTCAAGATGTGGCTGATCATCGCCGTAATGTACATGATCATCATTACGCTGCTGACTTGGCTGTCGAATTACGTTCAAAAGAGAATGGAGGCATAGCATGGACAAGCAATACAAGGTACAAGTCAAGGACCTTCACAAGAGCTATGGCGAAAATGAGGTCTTAAAAGGGATCGATCTTGTCGTGAAGCCAAGTGAGGTTGTCTGCATGATTGGGCCTTCTGGTTCGGGTAAGAGTACGTTTCTGCGCTGCCTGAACCGCTTGGAAGTGCCAAACAGCGGTCATATCTACATTGACGGCTACGACATTGCCGACTCGAAGACTGACATCAACCTGGTGCGTCAAAACATTGGGATGGTGTTCCAACACTTCAACCTGTTCCCCAACATGTCGGTAATTGACAACATCACGCTGGCACCCGTGGAACTAAAGAAGATGAGCAAGGAAGAAGCGCAAGAGGCCGCGCTGCATTACTTGGATATCGTTGGCTTAAAGGAAAAGGCCAACGTCAATCCACGGACGCTTTCTGGTGGACAAAAACAGCGGGTGGCAATTGCCCGTGCTCTGGCCATGAAGCCGGACGTGATGCTGTTTGATGAACCAACCAGTGCCCTTGACCCGGAAATGGTTGGTGACGTGCTGGGCGTTATGCAGAATCTGGCCAAAGAAGGGATGACCATGATCGTCGTTACCCACGAAATGGGCTTTGCCAAGCGGGTGGCTGATCGCGTGGTATTCTTCCATGACGGTAAGATCCGAGAAGATGGTACGCCAGAACAGATCTTTGAGCATCCACAGCACCCAGATACCCAGAATTTCCTTAACAAAGTCTTAAACGTTTAAGGGTTCGTTCGATATTTCTGGATTTAATGTTTGACAAACGTTATAAAATCGTTATAATGATTAGTAACTTTTAATTATTGGTCGATTTACAGAGACCCGCTGCCCAGCTGCAAGCACGGGATCGATCTTATGGCATCAACGTTGAAATGAAGGGTGGTTCCTCTATCGACTGCTAGAGCGGCGGGCATATAAGATGTCTGCAAGATGGGTGGAACCGCGTTGAAAAACGTCCCTGACACAAGCTAGTGTCAGGGACGTTTTTATTTGCGTCAGTGTTGCCACCCTCCTGTACAGGAATGTTTGTCATTGAGAGTTTTACAGGAGAAAAAGTATGGATGAACAACAAGAACAAAAACTATCGCGGGCGCTGAAAAGCCGTCATATCACGATGATTGCCATTGGTGGGGCAATCGGGACCGGGCTGTTCTTAGGTTCGGGGACGGCCATTCACGCTGCGGGTCCTTCGATCATTTTATCTTACCTGATCGTGGGAATCTTCTGCTTCTTTATGATGCGGGCCTTGGGTGAACTGATTTTAGCTGATACTACCAAGCACTCGTTCATTGATTCGGTCAAGGAATACCTGGGCGACCGCATGGAATTCGTGGCCGGCTGGACTTACTGGTCTTGCTGGCTGAGTCTGGCAATGGCCGATCTGACCGCAACTGGGATCTATCTGCGCTACTGGTTCCCTAATCTGCCGCAATGGATCGGTCCGTTGGTCATCATCGTCTTATTGATGCTGGTCAACATGATCAACGTGGGGCTGTTCGGTGAAATGGAGAGCTGGTTTGCAATGATCAAGGTGATTGCAATTCTGGCCCTGATCGTAATTGGTTTGGTAATGGTCTTCGTTCACTTCCCAGTCAAGGGTTCTGACCCAGCCTCATTTAGCAATCTGTGGTCGCACGGCGGCTTCTTCCCGAAAGGCGTCCTGGGCTTTTTGATGAGTTTCCAGATGGTTGTCTTTGCCTTTGTCGGAATTGAAATGGTAGGTCTGACGGCTGGTGAAACCAAGGATCCCAATAATGACATTCCTAAGGCAATCAACACGCTGCCAGTACGGATTGGGCTGTTCTACATTGGTTCGATGATTGCCATGATGTCCGTTTACCCATGGAACATGATCAAGACGACTTCCAGCCCATTTGTTCAGCTGTTCCAAGCCGTGGGGATTCCGGGGGCTGCTGCAATCTTGAATTTCGTAGTTTTGACGGCGGCAATGTCAGCAACCAACAGCTCGATTTTTAGTACCAGTCGTTCACTATATGCTTTGGCAACTGGTCACAACGCACCGCAAAAGTTTGCCAAGCTGAGTAATCAAGCTGTGCCAAACAATGCTTTGCAGTTCTCGTCATTGATTCTGTTTATCGTCGTCATCTTGAACTACATCATGCCAGCCGGAATCTTTAATATTGTTTCCGGGGTCTCAACGATCAACTTTGTCTTTGTCTGGCTGATCATCTTGTGGTGCCACATCGTTTACCGCAAAAAGCATCCAAAAGGCGTGGCTGCCTTCAACATGCCCGGCTTCCCATTTACCAGCTGGCTGACGATCATCTTCTTTATCGGTGTTTTGGTAATCCTGTTCTTTGTTAAGTCAACGCGTTTGCCGCTGTTGATCAGCTTTGTCTGGTTTATTGCACTGTTTGTCGGCTATACCATCGTTGACAAGCGCAAGCAGGCCAAAGATTAAAAAGATTTTATACCAAATCAAAAAGCCTGTTTAGATCATTTAATTTAGACGAAAAAAATTGGATAATCGTATAATTACGATAGCGCTTCCATTGGCTTGATGACGCGGTTTGAGTTGACTTTTAAATGTGGGGAATTTATAATAAAAGCATGGAAGAAACCTCATCCGTTGCAAATGTAAAAGTATCCAGCAATCGCCTTTAATCTGGGCGATGGCAGCATAACACACCCCACATCACACAATAAATTGAATTTCCTGAAGAAAGCTTGTTAACTAACTAAATTAGTGGCCGTATCTAATGTACAACCTTATTTGAGAACGTCGACAATTGAAGTTGCATAGATCTCTTGGCATAAAGAGACCAGATTAAGTAAGCAAGGTAAATAATCGAGTTTTGATATTAAGTATGGCAACGGCAAGCGCTTCTTCCCCCAAGGCCTGGTGAATATTCACCGGGTCTTTTATTTTGCACGTTTTAGTATGGCATCAAGGCCAGTGCGGATTGATCGTGGGATATCGCTAGAGTCTGGATATGGCAGGCGTCGAGCCAACCGAGCAGTACCAATCTCGCTGTTTCATTAAAGCCATAACAGCATCAGAAGTGACAGCAAAGTCGATCAATTGCGCTGGAGAAAGCGTTTGAAATCCGCTGCCAAAGCCGTTAAACTGACAGCAACAGCAACAGCAACAGCAACAGCAACAGCAACAGCAACAGCAACAGCAACGGCAACAGGTCATTTTCATGAGGTGTGATGCCAAAAGCGGCTCAAAAGCCATGGAACAGTAGTACAAAGATAGAGCCGCGATTACTGATCCAGAGCAGCTGTGTGAAGATAGAGCAGTGGTGGCTGATCCAGAAAGGCTGCGCGAAAGGAGGAGTGTGATGGCTGATTCAAACAAAATCGGCAAGTATGAACTGACGGCTTTGATCGTGGGCGCGACGATTGGCTCGGGAATCTTTGGCGTCAACAGTGATCTGGCCAACGCGGCGGCACCGGGACCGGCAATTCTGGGCTGGCTGATCGTCGGCCTGGGCGTGTGGTGCCTGATTGCCGCGCTGAACCATCTCTTGCTGCGCTACCCTAAGCAGGACGCCGGAATTTTCGCGTACGCGGGGCTTTCGTTTGGGCCGCTGGGCGAGTTTATTTCCGGCTGGGCATACTGGCTGGCTTCATGGCTGGGCAACCTCGCCTTTGCCACGATTGCGATGAGCGCGCTGGGAACGTTTTGGCCAGTTTTTCAAGGTGGTCAGAACCTGCCGTCGATTTTACTGGCAATACTTTTGACGATTGGTTTTACCATGATTATCAGCTATGGTGTTGAGGCTACTGCGCTGCTCAATTTAATCGGTACGCTTGCCAAACTCATACCATTACTGATCTTTGCCATCGTAGCAGCATTGGCGTTTCATTGGTCGACGTTTGTCAATAACTTCTGGGGCGCAGCTGCGCAGTCTTCCCGTCCCATCCTGGTAGTTGCCGATCAGGTCAAGAACTCGATTATGGTGATGATGTGGCTGTTTATGGGCGTGGAAAGTGCCTCGGTCATGGCGCACCGAGCTAAGCGTCAGCGGGATGCCGTCGTGGCTTCATTTGGCGGCTGGCTGATTCTGCTAGTCGTCTACCTACTGATCTCGCTGCTTCCTTATGGCGTAATGACGCGCGCGCAATTGGCTGGAGCCGCGCAACCGGCGATGGGGACGATTCTAAGTCAGTTGGTTGGACCCTGGGGCGCGGCTTTGATCAGTTTGGGATTGATCGTTTCGGTGCTGGTGGCCTGGCTTTCGTGGACGATGCTGCCGGCGGAGGCGTTTTTGATGATGACTAAAGACCGAGTGCTGCCGCGTTCGTTTGGCAGGCTCAATTCGCATCATGCCCCGACGACCGCGCTTTGGGTAACGGCAATCGTTCAGTGCCTGTTTCTGTGCTCGCTGCTGTTTACGACCTATGCTTATCGGTTTGCCTATACGCTGGGGACGGCTGCGGGACTGATCGTTTATTTCTTTGTTGGACTGGCGCAGATTAAAGATGGCTGGCAGCAGCGTGCTTATGGTCAATTAGTAATTGGCATCCTGCTGACGATTTTTGAGTTGTTGTCGATGACTTTGGCTGGCTGGCGGCAGGTAATGATTTTATCGCTGAGTCTGCTGCCGGGCTTTCTGATTTATTGGCAGGCTCGGCGCACGCGAAAGCTGAGACTTGCCAAAAACGAATGGCTGGCGATGGGCTTGATTAGTATTTTGGCTGTTATTTCGTTGGTTTTGATTTTGAACGGTACGATTCCGATCGAATAGGGGGGAAATTTATGGTTGAGATTGCTCCATTTGGCGTGGAAGCCTGGTTGAACAAGTGGGAAAAAAGCGCCCGCTACGATATTTCGCAAAGCACGATCGCTTCATTGACGATGGACGAGCTGATGAATCTGGATGGTCATCATGGCGCGGAGTTTTACGAGATGCTCAATGCCCAAAAGATGAACTACGGCTGGATTGAAGGCTCCCCTAGCTTTAAGACCGAAGTTGCCAAGCTCTATCGCCACGTGGATCCGCACAACATCCTGCAGACCAATGGCGCGACGGGAGCAAATCTCTTGGCGCTCTATAGTCTGGTGGAACCCGGCGACCACGTGATTGCTGAATATCCTTCCTATCAGCAGCTTTACGACATTCCAAAGTCGCTAGGGGCCGAGGTTGAATACTGGCATATTCATGAAGAAGCTGATTGGTATCCAGACATCAATGAGCTAAAAAAACTGCTGCGACCAGATACCAAGCTGATCTGTCTAAATAATGCCAACAATCCAACCGGGACCGTTTTGGATCAAGAATTTCTGCAACAGGTGGTTGATCTGGCAGCCCAGGTCGGCGCCTATATCTTGGTTGATGAGGTCTATCTGCCATTAGATCAGCCAGAAAAGTTCGTTTCAATCGTGGATCTGTATGACAAGGGGATTGCCACCAACTCGCTTTCCAAGACTTATTCGGTTCCCGGCATTCGAATCGGCTGGACGGCTGCCAATGCCGAACTGACTGAGCGTTTTCGCAAGTATCGCGACTATACGATGATCTGCGGCGGGGTCTTTAATGACTTGATGGCTACCTATGTCCTGCGTCATAAAAAACAGGTGTTGGCACGCAATCGCAAGCTGGTTTTAGGTAATTTGAAGATCTATCAAGACTGGATTGAACATGAAGAACGGGCCAGCGTGGTGATACCACAAGCAGTTTCGACATCATTTCCCAAGTTGGACGTACCGGTTGATATTCACCAGTTCTGCGAGCAGCTGCTGGCTGATCAAGGCGTTTTGCTGGTGCCGGGAGATGCATTTGATACGCCAGGCCACGTCAGATTGGGATACTGTGCGCCGCAAGCTACGTTAAAAGAAGGGCTGAAACGACTCTCGATAGCTTTGCATCAATACGACTGATTAACGACTTTGTTCAATTTCAAACGATTGTATTTTTCACTAATTAGCGCTGTTTTAAAAGTCAAAGCGATTTCAGCGTGGTATACTAAAGATCCTTGGCAGGGGCAGCGGGGCTGACTACTACTTAATTGTAAGTGGTTACAGTCTCGCTTTTATTTTGCATTATCAAATGGTCTATAAAAAAACATATGAAGCTTTAAACGTTTTACTAAAGAAATCAGAAAAAAGTTTGTGAAATTTAAATCACACTTCTTTAACGCTTTTTAAAGTTTTGCCTTGAATTAAAACGGTTTACTTCCGAACAATACTGGTAACGGTTTCATAGTTTCACAAAGTCGATAAATGTATGCGGTTTACAGTTTTACAAAAGATGGGTATATTATTATGGCACGCAAGATTTTCTCGGTTCGACTGCAATTATTCCGCTATTCTGAGATACTGAGAAATTGCGATTGAGAAAAAGTTAGATTCAGTTTTTAAGAAAGGTGTTATATCCATGTATCTTGCAATTAACATTCTTGGGTTGCTTGTCTTCTTGGGTATCGGTTTTCTGTTCTCTAAGGACAAAAAAGCGATCAACTGGAAAGCAATTGCTATCATGATTGTATTGAACCTGGTCCTGGCCTGGTTCTTGACTGGTTCAGCTGCTGGTCGTGCCGGCGTTAAGGCCGCTGCCGACGGTTTTGCTTGGATCGTCAACATTTCTGCTAAGGGTACTGTCTTTGCCCTGGGTGCTTGGTACAATGTTAAGAACCTGAACTTCATCTGTTCTGCATTGATGCCAATCCTGATGATCGTTCCACTGTTCGACATCCTGACTTACATCGGCTTCTTGCCATGGATCATCAAGTGGATCGGTAAAGGTCTGTCATTCATCACGGGTCAACCAAAGTTCGAATCATTCTTTGCCGTTGAAATGATGTTCCTGGGTAACACGGAAGTTCTGGCCGTTTCCGGTATGCAAATCCGTAAGCTGACCAAGGCTCGTAACCTGACCATCGCCATGATGTCCATGAGCTGTGTTACTGCCTCGATCCTGGGTGCCTACATCCAAATGATGCCTGGTCAATTTATCCTGACTGCCGTTCCAATCAACATCGTTAATTCACTGATTGCTACCAGCCTGCTGAACCCAGTTACGGTTACTGAAGCAGAAGACACGATTGAAAAAGTTGGTAGTTCTGAAGACGGTAAGAAGGAACCATTCTTCAGCTTCCTGGGCGACTCCATCCTGGGTGCCGGTAAGCTGATCCTGATCATCGTTGCTAACGTTGTTGCCTTCGTTGCCCTGGCTGCTCTGATCGATGCCATCCTGGCTCTGTTCTGGAAGCAATTGTCTCTGGAAAGCATCCTTGGTGTGATCATGTTCCCATTTGCTTGGCTGCTGGGTCTGCCTGTTCACCAAGCATGGATGCTGTCACAAGACATGGGTATGAAGCTGGTTACGAACGAATTCGTTGTTATGGGTGAAGTTACGGGCAAGATTGCTTCTTACCCACACCACCTGCAAGCCGTTCTGACCACGTTCGTTACTTCCTTTGCCAACTTCGGTACGCTTGGTATGATCATTGGTTGTTTCAAGGGTATCGCCGACAAAGAAACCAACGACTACATTGCTCAAAACATTGGCTACCTGTTGCTGTCTGGTATCTTGGTATCACTGCTGTCTGCAGCCTTTGTTGGTCTGTTCGTTTGGTAAGATCTACGACTGCATGCGCTTAACGCGTTTTGCCAGTCAAAAGGGGCTGGCCGTCCATTCCGGTTGGCCCTTTTGTTTCCCAGAAAAGTAAAAACGCTTACTGACGCTTGATTGTAATTTTAAGGAGGAATTCATGATGACGACTAAGATTATTATGGACACTGATCCTGGTATTGATGACGCAGCTGCTTTGACGATGGCAATCAACAACCCTGAAATCGACTTGAAGCTGATCACGGCGGTTGCTGGTAACGTTTCGGTTGACAAGACGACGGCCAACGCACTGAAGATCGTTAACTTCTTTGGCAAGCGTGACGAGATTCCAGTTGCAGAAGGGGCCAAGGAACCTTTGATTAAGCCATTTGAAGATGCAGCTCGGATTCACGGTGCTTCTGGGATGGAAGGCTACGACTTTGGTAATGACTATGGTGCACCAATTGAAAAGAGCGCCGTTCAAGCTCTGCGCGATGCTATCATGGCTGAAGATGAAATCACGCTGGTGCCAACTGGTTCCTACACCAACATTGCCCTGCTGTTCAAGGAATTCCCAGAAGTTAAGAGCCACATCAAGCAAATCGTTGCGATGGGTGGTTCCTTGACTGGCGGTAACATGACCAGTGTTGCTGAATTCAACGTCTTCACTGATCCTCACGCGGCTGAAATCATGTACAAGTCTGGTGTGCCAATCGTAACGGTTGGTCTGGACGTTACGCTGAAGGCCTTGCTGACGCAGGACAGCCTGAACGCCATCAAGGACATGAATGAGACTGGTAAGATGCTTTATGGTCTGATCAGCCATTACAACGACGTCAGTGCTGAAGATGGCGGTCACCCAATGCACGACGTCAACACGATCTTCTACTTGCTGCACCCTGAAGCATTTACGACCAAGGATGTCTGGATCGACATTCAAACTGATGGTCCAGCAATTGGTGCCATGGTCGGCGATATTCGCGGTGCCTACCACGATGGCAAGACTAACGCCAAGGTATGTGTTGACATCGACGCGGCTGCCTTTAACAAGTGGTTTGTTGAAGAAGTCAGCAAGATGCGCTAAAACCAAATAATCATCTGGAAACTGACTGCCCAGTTTTCAGATAAAAAGCCGATTGATTCGCCAAGCGCGTTTCAACCGGCTTTTTGCGTAGCTGGAAATGATTCGATAGCGTTGTTGGACACGGGCTGCCAGCGGGTTTATCGAGCTGGCGCGACGGCAGTTAAAAATCCGCTGTAAATCGTTGGAGTGCTTGAAACAACGGCCTTTTTGGGGTAAAGTAATGGAGTATGTGAAACATCTTCCTGTTTCACAAAGGAGCTGATTAACTGTTAAATAAAACGCAGAATAAAATAGAATTATACGTTATAATATAACCATAGAAAGAAAAAATGTAGGTGGTTATTGTTATGACGATGATGAAACCAAAAGAAATGGCTGAGCGATTAGGTGTTACGGTTAGAACCTTACAGATATGGGATAAAAAGGGAATTTTAAAAGCTTATCGAACACCAACTAATCGAAGATACTATACAGAAGAACAGTACCTGGAATATACTGGTCAACCATTGCAAAATAAACGTCTGAACGTGGCTTACGCTAGAGTATCGAATAATAGCCAAAAAGATGATTTAAAAAATCAAATTAGCTTTATTAGACAATACGTTAATGCCAAGGGCGTTATTTTAGATGATGTAATCACTGATATTGGCAGTGGACTTAACTATAACCGTAAAAATTGGAACAAACTGCTAGAAAAAGTGATGCAGAACGAAATTGACACAATCTACATTACTTATAAAGATAGATTTGTTCGCTTTGGTTATGAATGGTTTGAACGATTATGCAAAATGCACGACACGAAAATCGTGGTGCTGAATAACGTGGAAACTAGCCCCACCCAAGAAATGATTAATGATATGGTCAGCATTGTACAGGTTTTTTCTGGTCGTTTATCTGGTCTGCGAAAGTATCAGACTAAAATTCAAAACGACAAATCTTTGAAAGGTGGTGAACTAGGTGATCCGAACGCAAAAGGTCAGGCTGTATCCGAACAAAACGATGCAAAAGGCGATTGATCAGCTTTGCGATTATCGGCGCTACTGTTGGAATCAAGGCTTGGCGCTTTGGAATGACATGTATGATGCTTCGCTGATTTTAGAAGACAAAAAGTTGCGTCCAAATAAGCGCAAGGTTCGTGATGAGCTGGTCGCCAATAAAGCTGACTGGCAGTATCAGCTATCCGCTCGGTGCCTACAGCTTGCAATTTCTGATCTTAGCAAGGCTTGGAAGAATTTCTTTAATAAGGCTCAACCAGATTGGGGCAAGCCCAAGTTCAAATCAAAGAAAGCTCTAAGACAAGGATTTAAAACTGATCGGGCTAAGATTGTTGATGGCAAGTTGCGCTTAGATAAGCCGCATGGTGCTAAGGAATGGTACGACATTCGGTTTAATGGTGCCAAATCCTTGAATGGTGAATTAAAAGTCGTTTCAATTTACCGGGAAAACGGTAAATACTGGGCTAGTTTACCCTTTGAAGTAGAGACAGAACCGAAAACAAAAACCGCCAAAAAGACGGCAGTTGATGTCAATGTAGGCCATTTTAACTATACGAACGGGCAGATTAACACTTTACCGCATAATCTAAATAATTTATACAAGCGTATCAAGCATTACCAACGTCTATTGTCTAGGAAACGAGCAGTAAACGGGCAAAAGGCAACGCAGACAAACAATTACGTTAAGACGAGAGCCAAGTTGCAGCGTGATTATCGGAGAGTTGCTAATATCCAGCATGATATTATTCAAAAATTTACTACCAAGTTGGTTAATGATTATGATCAGATCGTTATTGAAGATTTGGATGTAAAGCAAATGCAGATGAGCCATGTTGCCTCTAAAGGATTACAGCGGTCGTTATTTGGCTATTTCAGACAGGTTTTAACTTATAAATGCGAATGGTATAACAGGCATTTATTGTTAGCCGATAAGTTTTATCCAAGCACTCAACGGTGTTCTCAATGTGGGTTTGTTAAGACAGGTAAAGATAAAATCGGTCTTAATGGCAACATCAAACATCACACTAAGCATAACGAATATATTTGTTATGCATGCGGTGCTGTTATGGATAGAGATAAAAATGCAGTAATGAACTTGCTTGCATTATTATAAAGAATCAATGGGTGGGCTACACCCGCAAGCTATAAGAGTTAGTCAATGTCATTACCCTCTAGTTAGGATATGGGAATACTAATGCAGACGATAGTAAATAAAATTAAGAAAGGAAAACTATATTCTTTCTAATAACATAGAAAATCATAATGTATTTTCCATGTTATTCTACATTTTATATAGCAGGATCTATGACACCGGAAGAATTTCAACGGGCACTGCAGGATCACGGCATTGAACTGACTGATTCTCAGATGACCCAATTTGCGATTTATTATGAAGATCTGGTGGCCACCAACGAACACGTTAATCTGACGGCCATTACGGATCAAAAAGAAGTTTATCTCAAGCATTTTTATGACTCGTTGACGGGAGCGCTGGCCGAACCTCGTCTGCAGACTGAAGCCTTGACGCTTTGCGATATTGGCGCGGGCGCTGGTTTCCCTTCGCTGCCGCTGAAGATTGCCTTTCCACAACTCAAGATTACGATCGTGGATTCACTGAACAAGCGGATCAAGTTTTTGGCCGATCTGGTTGCCAAGTTGGGCCTAACCGATGTCAATCTGATTCATGATCGCGCTGAGACCTTCAGTGCCAAAAAGAGTCCCTACCACGAAAGTTTTGACGTGGTCACGGCGCGGGCAGTGGCTCGACTGGCGGTTTTAAGCGAGCTTTGTCTGCCAGCAGCTAAGGTCGGCGGCGAATTCATCGCTTATAAGGCCAGTGCCGCTAAAGACGAGCTGCAAAAAGGCGGTAAGGCGGTCAAGGTACTGGGCGGCCAGGTTGAGCACACCACCAAGCTGACCCTGCCTGGTACGGATGAGGAGCGTAATCTGATCGTAATTGAAAAAGTTGCCGCGACGCCGAAAAAATACCCCCGGCGGCCAGGATTGCCCAACAAGCAGCCAATTGAGTAGAAAAGAGGATTGAGACATGGCATTTTCACTGTTTGGCCTTGGCAAGCACCAGGGAACCGCCAGCGAAACCAAAAATCAAGTCGTTGAGATTCCGGTTGCCGCCATCGTGCCCAACCAATACCAGCCCCGGAAGGTTTTTGACCAAACCGAGATTCAAGAGCTGGCCCAGACGATCAGCGAGCATGGTCTGCTGCAGCCAATCGTCGTGCGGGAATTTCGACCAGGCGAATACGAGATCATTGCTGGTGAGCGGCGGTTTAGAGCCGTTAAGCTGCTGCAATGGGAAAAGATTCCGGCAATCGTCGAAAAGATGACTGACGCGGAATCAGCTTCATTAGCGCTGATCGAAAATCTGCAGCGCGCCCAGCTGAGTCCGGTTGAAGAAGCGCAGGCCTACAAGCAATTGATGGAATTCAACCATCTAACCCAGGCAGCGCTGGCTAAGGGAATGGGCAAGAGTCAGTCGTTCGTTGCCAATAAGCTGCGGCTCTTGAAACTGATCAAGCCCGTTCAAAATGCGATTTTGGATGGCCGGATTACCGAGCGTCACGGCCGGGCCCTGCTGAGTCTGGATGAGGATCAGCAGCGCACGCTTTTAATGGAGATCGTCAACCAGCATTGGAACGTTCGCCAGACTGAAGATGCCGTGGCACAGATGCTGGGCAAGCCAACCAGTGCGGAAAAGGCCGCGCAACAAGCTGTCCAACAAGATGCTGCTAGTGAGAACGTGGCCCAGGCAGCTGGCAAAACAACGGAAACTGATGTCACGACTGATTCAGCAGCCGTGAAAACGCCGGCCAAAAAGAAACGGGCTAAGAAAAAGCAGCCCAAATCAATCAAGGTCAGTGACCCACGGATTGCCGTCAACACGATCAAGCACTCCATTAAAATGGTCAAGGACAGCGGCGTGGCAGCCAAGGTCAGTGAAAAAGACACGGCCGATTCATATGAGATTACTATTCGCATTCCGAAGCACTAAAGGAAGGACTGGCGAAATATGGCAAAAAAACGTGGCTTTAGTCTCGCGGCGCTGTTTGGCGATAATGATGCCAAACAAGACCACGAGCAAAGCGTAGAAGAAATTGAACTAACGGCGATTCGGCCTAATCCATATCAGCCGCGGCGTACTTTTGACGAAGCGGCCCTGCAGGAATTAGCAGCTTCGATCAAAGAATCAGGCGTCTTTCAGCCAATCATTCTGCGGCAGCCGGATCCAAATCTGAATCGTTATGAGATCATTGCTGGCGAACGACGCTTCCGGGCTTCCAAGCTGGCTGGCAAAACAACGATTCCCGCGATTGTGCGGACGATGAGTGACTCGCAGATGATGGAGGTTGCCGTTTTAGAAAACCTGCAGCGCGAGAATCTGACACCGCTGGAAGAAGCACAAGCCTATCAATCACTGATGGACCGCCTGCAGCTGACTCAGGCCCAGGTTGCTGAAAAGCTGGGCAAGAGTCGGCCTTACATTGCCAACTATCTGCGGTTGCTGGGACTGCCACAGCCGGTCAAGGACATGCTGGAGGACCACCGCTTGTCAATGGGACAGGCCCGCACGCTGTTGGGGCTAAAGGATGAACGAGCACTTGTTAAGCTGGCTCAGCGTGCGGTTAAGGAAAATCTGACCGTGCGGCAGCTTGAACAGCTGGTGGCTGAACAAAATCAAGCCGTCAAGTCTGCCAAGCCCACGAAGAAAAAGGCGACTGCCAAAAAGCCAGCCTATGTTCGTGAAGCCGAAGAACAGTTGCAGAGCCGGTTTGGCACCAAGGTCGTGATGACGGCGGGCAAACGGGGCGGCAAAGTCGAGATTCCGTATACCTCGGATGATGACCTGACGCGGATTTTGGATCTTTTGGGAGTCAAGTTCGATTAGAGAGGAGCGTTTGCGATGAAAACCTATGAACTAAACGACATTGTGCAGATGAAAAAGCAGCACCCATGCGGCACCAACCGCTGGCAGATCATCCGAACGGGGATCGACGTCAAGCTGCAGTGCACGGGCTGCGGTCATATCGTGATGATGTCGCGGCAAAACTTTGAAAAGCATCTCAAAAAGGTGCTGGAACATGCCGAAAACGAAGCAGACTAATTAAAAAGGAGCAATTATTTCATGTCTTTAACTGCAGGTATCGTGGGACTGCCAAACGTCGGCAAGTCCACGCTGTTTAACGCTATTACCAAGGCTGGTGCCGAAATGGCCAACTACCCATTTGCCACGATTGAACCCAACGTGGGGATGGTGGAAGTGCCGGACAAGCGCTTAGAACGGATTCAAGAACTGATTCCCGCCAAAAAGATCGTGCCAACCACGTTTGAGTTCACCGACATTGCTGGGATCGTTAAAGGGGCCTCAAAAGGTGAAGGTCTGGGGAACCAATTCTTGGAAAACATTCGGCAGACCGACGCCATCGTGCATGTCGTGCGGGCATTTGACGACACGGACATCACCAGTGTTTCTGGCAAGGTTGATCCCATCGAAGACATCGACACGATCAACTTGGAACTGGTAATGGCCGATCTGGATGCCGTCAATAAGCGGCTGGCCAAGGTTCAACGGGCAGCTAAGGGTCGCGACAAGGAAGCCCTGGCAGAACTGGAAGTCTTAAACAAGATCAAGCCGGTTTTGGAAAATGGTCAAAGCGTGCGTTCCATTGAATTCAACGACCAAGAGCAAAAAATCGTCAAGGGTCTATTCCTGCTGACGAGCAAGCCGGTCCTGTACGTTGCCAACATCGCTGAAGAAGACATGGCCGATCCAGATGCCAACAAGTACATGGATGCCATCAAAGAACACGTTAAGGGCGATGGCGAGGTCATTGGCGTAGCGGCAGCGGCGGAAGAACAGATTGCCGAAATGGATGAAGAAGAAAAGGCCGACTTCTTGGAAATGGAAGGCGTTGAAGAACCCGGCTTGAACCGGCTGATTCGGGCAGCCTACAAACTGCTGGGACTGGAAACCTTCTTCACGGCGGGCGGACCAGAAACGCGGGCCTGGACCTTTAAGAAAGGCACGAAGGCACCACAGGCAGCCGGTATCATCCACTCTGACTTTGAACGCGGCTTTATTCGAGCTGAGGTCATGAGCTTCGCGGATCTTGACGAACTGGGCAGTGCCCAGGCCGTTAAAGAAGCCGGTAAGCTGCGGCTGGAAGGTAAGGAATACGTAATGCAGGACGGCGACATCGTTGAGTTCCGCTTCAACGTCTAATCATTAAATTAATTAAATAGAGAGGAAGAACATCTTGGCTGAATCAAAAGAACAACAACCACGCAATGCCGCTGCCGGCCAGCGACAAAAAGAATACGCCAAAGACCAGCGTCAAGAAACGGCACGGGCTTTTGGTAAGCAGGGACTGACGCGTAAAAACGAAGAATTCATGTTCCAATTAAACAAGCAGCTGGACGCACAGGGCGCTGACCCAGCCAAAAAGCCAGCCATGCTTGAAGAAACGCTCAAAGCGCTGCAGGAAGGCCAAAAGACTGGCCAAACGGCGCGCGGCCTGTTTGGTACGCCAACACAGCGGGCCCACGCGCTGCTGCACCCGGAGCCAACTGAACAATCCCAGACGCAGACTTCATTAAAGCTGATGGCACTGGATAATGGGATTATGTTCTTTGCCATCTTTACCTTTATGTTTGGGCTGATGGACTGGATTTCTCCACAAGCAATGAAGGTTTCCCATAACGGTAATATGGGGATCACTTCAATCATCATTGTTGCTATTACTGGTGGGATTTTGTTTGGCTGGATTGCCAAGTACATGCTGCCAGTTAAAAACGAAGAAACGGGCAAATATGTTAAACGACCATTGTGGGCCCGCATCGTTACGGTGGTCAGTGGTCTGGTAATGTGGATTTTGATCTACATTCTGACGGCCATGATGCCAAACAGCGTCAACCCACGTCTGAATCAATGGTTCTACCTGATTTTAGGGGTGGCAGCTTTTGCGCTCGACATCTGGCTGCGGGGACGCTACCACATTACCAGCGCCTTTTCGCCACGCCGTCAGCAGCGGCAATAAAAATCAGCATCGCGGTTCCACGTGAAACGCGATGCTTTTTTAATTGTCAGAATCTATCGCCGACAGATTTGGTATTTGGTCCTAAAATAGTGGTTAAAAGGAGTTAAAACCGAACAATCCGAGAAATATTATTAGAATTATGTTAGAATCACGATTATTCGTTGACCAATCGCCAAAAACCTAGTAAGGTAATAGCTAATATTTAAAGAAGGAAGTGCAGATTGATGTCGAATTGGGATACTAAGTTTGCCAAGAAAGGCTTAACGTTTGATGATGTGCTGCTGATTCCAGCGGAAAGTCATGTCTTGCCAAATGAAGTCGATTTGAGTACGCAGCTGGCAAAGAATATTAAACTGAACGTGCCATTTATCAGTGCCGGGATGGATACCGTTACTGAAAGCTCAATGGCAATTGCGATGGCCTTGCAAGGCGGGATGGGGGTCGTTCACAAGAACATGTCCATCGATGCTCAAGCCGGCGAAGTAGCCACGGTTAAAGGCGTTGAACTGCCTGCCAACTCAAACTTCAACCGCGCTGCCGTTGACGAAAACGGTCATCTGCTGGTTGCGGCTGCCGTTGGGGTTACGTCCGACACGTTCCAACGCGCCGAGGCTCTGCTGAAGGCTGGTGTTGACGCGATCGTAATCGACACGGCTCACGGTCACTCGGCTGGGGTGCTGCGCAAGATTGCCGAAATTCGCGAACATTTCCCAGAAGTTACGCTGATTGCTGGTAACGTAGCCACTGGTGAAGGTACCAAGGCGCTGTTTGACGCTGGCGTTGACGTGGTTAAAGTCGGCATCGGCCCTGGCTCAATTTGTACGACGCGGGTGGTTGCCGGTGTTGGTGTCCCACAGATTACGGCAATTTACGATGCTGCTTCCGTGGCTCACGAATACGGCAAGGCCATCATTGCCGATGGTGGGATCAAGTACTCTGGCGACATCGTTAAGGCCCTGGCTGCTGGTGGGAACGCCGTAATGCTGGGCAGCATGTTTGCCGGTACGACGGAAGCCCCTGGCGAAGTCTTTGAAGAAAATGGCAAGAAGTACAAAGGCTACCGTGGGATGGGTTCCGTGGCAGCTATGGCTCAATCGCATGGTTCTTCTGACCGTTACTTCCAAGGTGGGGTCAACGAAGCCAACAAGCTGGTTCCAGAAGGTATCGAAGCCCGGGTTGAATACAAGGGCGACGTTGCTGACGTGATCTTCCAAATGGTCGGCGGTCTGCGCTCCGGGATGGGCTACGTTGGCGCCAAGGACATTCCAACCTTGATCGATACTGCGCAATTCGTTCAGATCACGAACGCTGGTCTGCGTGAATCACACCCACACGACGTTCAAATTACCAAGGCTGCTCCTAACTACAAATAATGGCTAAGCCTTAATTCAAAGCGCTGCTTAAAAGCGAGCAGCGCTTTTTTACGTTCCGAAACGTCATTTGATGATTGTTTGATTGGCTGGTTGGCTAAATGTGTTAAGATAACAGTTAGCCAAACTTCGAAAAAGGATGAGTTATATAATGAAGAAACTGTTCATTTTGTTGATGATTTTAGCAGCCGTTTGTTTTGTCGGTGTCTGGATCTATCAGACGCAGCGCCTTAAAAAGAATGCCCAAGCGGCAATTAGCAAAGGACAGGTAGTCATGAACTGGGGCTTAATCATTTTATTTGTGATCGGTCTGGTGGGAAAATTTACCGCGCCAAGCACTAAAACCAGTGAGCCGGCTGAACACCATCCTGCCAACGAACACGTCACCAAGGTCAGCAAGGCCCAGTCAAGCTCAGAGTCAGCCGCGGCCGCTTCCGCCAGCAGCTCGCAGGCAGCCAGCTCATCATCAGCGAGTTCTTCATCTAGCAGTCAGCTGCAGGTCGATTTTCCGACTGACGTTTCTTTAAACAAAACCGGTGATGCGACCGTCAGCTTTAAGGCACCAGCCAACACGCAGTTTGAGATCAAAGACAGCAATAACAATGTCGTGACGACTTTGAACGGCAACGCGCAGGGGGCCGATCAAACCTATAACTTTAAAAAGCCGGGCAACTACCACGTTACCGCTCATAATGGCGACCAGACCATTGATCGAGATTTGACTGTGCGCGGTATCGGCCAATAAATAATAAAATTTTTTATTGAAGAATTTTATTTCATTAAATTATTTATAAAATATAAATATACAGCGTTAAAAAACGTAACATTGCGTAACTGTGTATATAAATCAATAAGTTAATCTTTTAACAATCGAGGCGTTAAACCCTAGTGCGACAAGACGTGCGGGGCTTGACGCCTTGATTTTTTTGGCTTATGCATAGATAATTTTAAGGTGTGTAGATGTAAAAAAATTTTTTAAAAATGGGACTATGTAAATATGAATGAAGAATCGAATCAAAATCAACCGGTGCACCATTCGCACCGTCACCACCGTCATCATCACCATCGTCGGAAACGATTAGGTTTGAAGATTTTGTGGTCATTCATTGGACTTTTAGTGATTCTCGCCTTGATTTTCGCAGGGGTTGCCTGGCGAAACGTCCATGTTGCTACTAATAATATGTACAGCGAATCGGGCGCCAAGACATATCGGAATGCTGACAAGGTCCTCAAGCAGGGCAAGCCAATCAATATCCTGCTTTTGGGGACTGATACGGGGGCGCTGGGCCGTGATTACAAAGGGCGGACGGATACGATCATGATGATGACGCTCAATCCGCAAAAAAAGACGACCACGATTGTCAGCCTGCCGCGGGACATGAAAGTTAATCTGCCTGGCTACGCTGAATATTCACCGGCCAAGATCAATGCGGCCTATACATATGGTGGAGTTAAAGAAACCATCAATACCGTGCAAAAATACTTTAACGTACCAATTGACTACTATGTAATGGTCAACATGGGCGGGTTGGAAAAAGCCATTAACCAAGTGGGTGGTGTCAGTGTGACTTCGCCATTGACGTTTGATTATGAAGGCTACAGCTTTAAAAAGGGCAAGACGTATCACATGGATGGTGCCCAAGCCCTGGCCTTTAGTCGGATGCGCTACGATGATCCACAGGGCGACTATGGCCGACAAGAACGGCAGCGCCTGGTCATCACGGCTTTAATGAAGGAAGCTGCTTCATATAAGTCAGTGCTTAACCAAAAATTCTTGAATTCGATTGCTGATCAGTCTAAGACCAATCTGACGTTCAGTGACATGACGACTTTAGCCATGAAGTATCGCAAGGCTAATAGCAAAGTGGTTTCTGATCACGCGCAGGGCCATGGCGACAGTGAAGGCGGCGAGTCATTTGAAGTCGTGCCAACCAGCGAAATGCAGCGCGTGTCTGATGAGATTCGCGCTGCTCTGCAGCTTAAACACATCAGCGTGACTGATTAAAGGAGGAAAACATTGGAAAACAGCAGTAGCAACATGATCGATTTACGTCGCCTGTTTAATCTGTGCCGTAAACATCTGAAGTTTTTGATTACCTGGACGATTGTTTTGGCATTGGCTGGCTTTATCGTTTCAAAATTTATTATGACGCCGAATTACACGGCAACCACGCAATTATTGGTTAACCAAAAAAATGAAAACAATGCCAATGGTCAGGCCTACACTAACCAGCAGGCCGACATTCAGGTCATCAATACCTACAAGGACATCATTACCAGTCCAGTAATTCTAAAAGAAACCAAAAAAGAACTGGCCAACCCTGTCAAGGTCATTCGCAAGGCCCAGCCAGCCAAGTACAAGACGCTGGCTGATGGGACCAAGCGGCTGGTCAGCGCGGCCAAGCCAGCTAAGGTGGAATACACTGGTGAAGGTTACAGCATGACGACCAGCCAGCTGTCAGACGCGATCACGATCAAGACGCAGACCAACTCGCAAGTCTTCTCCGTCAGCGTGAAAACTGACAATCCTAAGAAGTCGGCAGCGGCTGCCAACACGATTGCGCAAGTCTTTAAAAACAGAATCAAGAAGATTATGAACGTCAACAATGTCACGATCGTCGCGCGGGCCACAACGCCAAATAAGCCATCATCGCCTAATGTTAAGCTGTTTACGCTGGCGGGGGCTGTTTTGGGCCTTCTGCTCAGCTTTATGATCGTCTTGATGCGAGATCTGATGGATACCAGTGTTCGAGACAACGACTTTATGGTTAATGAATTGGGCTTGACGAATTTGGGAACGATCACGCACATCAACTTGAATGACGGTTTCTTAATCAAGCGACGTTCACAAAATACGCAGACGCGTCGAGTCTAAAGGAGGGTTATGATGGGGATCTTCAAACGTAAGTCGCGAGTTAACAATAATACGATGAAAAACGGCGCTAAGCTGATCACGGTGGCCAAGCCTAAGAGCATGGCCGCGGAACAGTTTCGGACCGTGCGAACCAACATTCACTTCATGGCCGTGGACCGCAGCTTAAAGACGATTGCTTTTACCTCCGCCAATATCAGTGAAGGGAAAAGTACCGTCGCGGCCAACCTGGCGATTGTCTGGGCGCAAGAAGGCAAGAGCGTGCTGCTGATTGACGCCGATATGCGTCGCCCAACGCTGTACTCGACCTTTGATCTGGCTGGTCAAGAAGGACTGTCAACGGTCTTGAGCAGCGATCAGGCACAAGTCAACTTGAACGCTGTGATTCAAGAAAGTGGCATTGAAGGATTAGAACTGCTGCCAAGCGGGGCGGTACCGCCCAATCCAGCCGAGCTGTTGAGCTCACAACGGATGAAGGTGCTTTTGGAAGCCGTGCGGGCCCAATACGATCTGGTTGTATTAGATGTGCCGCCAATGCTGGAAGTTACCGATACGCAAACGATCGCAGGCAGCGTGGATGGCGTGGTGCTAGTCGTTCGCCAGGGAGTCACGCAAAAAGCCGGCGTGCGGCGGACCATTGAGTTATTGAAAATGAGTCACGCGCATCTATTAGGTTACGTTATGAATGACGTCGTCCCAGAAGACGACGCCGGCTACGGTTATGGCTATGGCTACGGTTATGGCTATGGCTACGGTTATGGCTATGAAAAGGAATCGGAAAACTAGTCGTTTTGAAAACAGGAAGGGTGAATCAAGATGGTTTTAATCGATCTGCATTGTCACTTGTTGCCAGGCGTGGATGATGGTTCACCGGACCTTGCGACTTCTTTAAAACTGGCTCAAGACGCGGTTAATGATGGCGTAACGCACGCTTTATTGACGCCGCATCATATGAATGGGCACTATTTCAATCATAAAGCTGATGTACTGCAGCTGACGGCGGACTTTCAACAGGCCTTAAAGGAAAACGCGATTCCATTAACGGTTTTTCCTGGGCAGGAAGTTCGCATCAATGGTGAGCTGTTGGAAGCCTTGCGTAAAGACGATATTTTGTTCGCGGATGAAGGCGGGCGTTACATGCTGCTGGAGTTTCCTAGCCAAGAAGTACCGCAGTACGCGAAGGAAATGGTTTTTAAGCTGCGGCAGCAAGACATTGTACCGATTATCGTTCACCCTGAACGAAACGCCGAGCTGCTGGAACATCCAGAAAGACTGCAGCCATTCTTGGAACAGGGATGTCTGACCCAATTGACGTCCAGCAGCTATCTGGGCCGGTTCGGCAAAAAGATTGAAAAGGTGACGACCAGCATGATCAAGGCCGGGCAGGGAGCTATCTTTGCCTCTGACGTGCATGCCTTGAGTCATCGCGAATATGAACTCAGCGAAGCGTTGCAGAAACTGCGTGGCGAATTTGGCGCTGAGCTGGCCGATACATATGAACAAAACGCACGCGACATTATTAATGGGGATCAGGTTAATTTAGATTGGCAACCGCTGCCTAAAAAGAAACGTTTTTGGTTCTTTTAGTTAAGAAAATTAGGCGGGGGGGGGTAACCTCGCCCCTCTTTTCGACTAAAGAGGATGATTAAGGGAGGAGGATTAGTACGATGAAGGTCACTGATAATGAAATAGTAAGACCTAGGAAGTCGCAATTTTATCCTAGGTACATTAAGCGAGGAATCGACCTTATTATCAGCTTTCTATTGTTAGCAATTTTGTGGCCACTCTTTTTGGTATTAGCAGTGGGGATTAAATTAGACTCAAGCGGTCCAGTTTTCTTCCGACAAGAAAGAATGGGAAAAAACGGTCGCCCATTTAAAATCTATAAATTTCGAACAATGTACATAAACGCTCCGCAGCTAGCAACTGCGAGCTTTGAAAATCCAGAAAAATACATAACTAAAGTTGGTAAATGGCTACGTAAATCAAGCCTGGATGAATTACCACAATTAATCAACGTTTTCAAAGGTGAAATGAGCATTATCGGTCCAAGACCATTGATTCTGAAAGAAAAGAAAGTCTTATCATTACGGCATGCAAACGGAGCTGAGGCAGTTCTACCGGGGATTACCGGCTTAGCACAGGTCCGTGGCCGTGACTTAGTGACTGATGAACAGAAGGCTGCTTATGATGGCGAATATGCGGCAAATCTAACGTTGGCTGAAGATGCCAGAATTTGTTGCAAAACGTTCTTTGATGTTATTTGCAGTCGAGGAATACATGAAGGGAAAAAGAAGTGAGTAAACAGAAATTTCCTAATTTTTCGGTATTAATGTCAGTTTATAAAAACGAAAAATCAACATATCTAAATGCATCATTAAAGAGTATTGAAAATCAAACGGTAGTACCAAATGAGATTATACTCGTTGAAGATGGGCCGCTTACAAAAGAACTCTATGAAGTAGTAGATACTCATAGAAATAAGTTTGGTGAGGGTTTTAAAGTAGTAGTACTAAATAAAAATCAAGGACTTGGAAATGCATTGCGAATAGGTACCAAGTATGTTTCGACGAAGTGGATTGCTAGAATGGATACAGATGACATAGCAGTGCCGAATAGATTTGAACTGCAGTTAAGGGAAGTAGAAAAAAATCCACAATTGGCAGTGATAGGTGGTCAAGTAGATGAATTTGAAGGTTCAATTGATAATATTGTTGGAAAAAGAATAGTGCCTTGCTCACAAGTAGATATATATAAATTTATAAAATGGAGAAGTCCCTTTAATCACCCAACTGTTATGATAAACAAAACAATGCTAGAAAAGGTTGGAGGATACGAAAACAAAGGAAAATTAGAGGATTATTTCTTGTGGGCAAAAATCCTAGCTAAAGGGTACCCAGTAATAAATTTGTCTCAAGTATTAGTACATATGCGAGTTGATTCAGGAATGTACGGACGACGCGGGGAGTGGGCTAACTTAAAGCAAATTTTTAAATTACGTCGAATGTTGTACAAAGGAAAGCTTGTTTCTAGGTGCGAAGAGTTAACGGGGGACTTTGTAATGGTGGCAAATGTTATCGTGCCAGCAAAGTTACGGGAGTTAATTTATAAAAAGGTACTACACAAGTAGCCGAATCATTAGAAAGCCAAAGAAAATAGGGATAATGAGATATGAAAATTGGAATTTTAACTTACTACGGTGTGCATAACCACGGGGCAGTGTTACAAGCAAATGCGCTAAAGTCGGTATTACAGAAAATGGGACATGAGGTGTCATTTTTATCCTTTGAACGTAATTATGACTACGTTCTAGCTGGAAAAGCAAAGAAATATCAAATTAGTTTAGGTAGCATCCCATACTACATTGGTTTCTTAAAAGAAAAGGGAATCGGTAACGTTTTATACAACGTAAAAAAATCGCAAATCCTAAAAGAATTTCGGGAAGCAAACTTTTCAATGGTTCCCTATTCTGAATTTAATGGTGACGTAACGGTAGTTGGTAGCGATGAGGTCTTTAGTGTTGAGATTGGTTATAATGCTGTCATGTATGGTTACGGAATTAAGAGCAATCGCTTAGTTAGTTATGCGGCATCGTTTGGGCCATCCACTACGGAAGACATTAAACAAAAAGAGCGAACAGAAGACATTCAAAAGGGATTAGCTCAGTTTAATGCAATTAGCGTTCGGGACCGTAATTCGCAAAACGTAGTTAGGGATCTTTCTGATAAAAAGGTTCCCTTAGTAATCGACCCGGTACTGTTATATGGTTACCCCGAAGAGCAACAACAGTATATTCCAAATGAGAAGGGTTATATAGCGGTTTATGCTTATGATAGTCGAATGAATGATCCTGAAGAAGTCGATGCTATTAAGGCTTATGCTAAAGAAAAGGGGTTAAAGGTATACTCAATAGGTTTTTACCATAAATGGGCTGACAGGAATATTAATGTTTCCCCACTCCAATTACTAGGATGGATTAAGAATGCTGCATTTGTAATAACTGATACCTTCCATGGTTCTGTTATTTCTATTATTTGTAACTCCAAGCTAGTAGTTAAGGTCCGAGAGAGTAACCGTAATAAACTTACCTCTTTATTAGGTGAATTTGACTTGAGTGATCGCACAATTGAAAGCTTCAGTGAAATTGATGATGTAGTTCAAAAGGAAATTAATTTTGATCATGTAAATCAACTTCTTGCACAGAAACAGAAAGATTCATTAAAGTACCTTACTAATGCGATTGAGGGGAAAGATGAGTAACAATCAAAGTAACACGCCGCTAATTTCAGTGATTATTCCTGCATATAAAGTCGAAAAATACTTAGCGTTTTGTGTTGAATCAGTTGTTGCACAAACTTTAACTGGTTATGAAGTGATTATTGTTGATGATGGCTCACCAGATAATACTGGAGAGATCGCGGATCACTTAGCGCAACAATATGAAGCGGTTAAGGTGATTCATCAAGAAAACGCAGGAGTTAGTACCGCACGGAATACGGGGATTGACAACGCTCAAGGGAAATATATTACTTTTATTGATGGTGATGATTTTATCGCTCCGACTTTTCTGGAGTATATGGTTAATATGGTAGAGAAAACCCATTCGGATTTCGGACTAGCTCTAGATTGTTTTACGAAGAATGATGAGAAACCTTTGGATCAAACTGAAGATAAAGTGTATGCTCCAGAAAAGGCGGTAAGTTTGTTGCTATCCCCACGTGTAATTGTTGGCTGTTGGAATAAGGTATATCGGCGAGATTTTTTAGTAGAAAAATCATTGAAGTTTCGGACAGATATATTTTATGGCGAAGGTCTTTACTTTATTATCATGGCGGCTGAAGCCGCTAATCATGTCGTAGTTACAAACTATAAGGGCTATTATTACCGTCGGAACAATTACGCGTCAGCAACATCTAAATTTAAGATTGATAGCGTTTATAATGGCGAAAAGTCAATTAATGAAATTGAACGGGATCTCCCACGTAAGACTAAGAGCATTGAAATGATGCTAATCTTACATCGCTCTATGTATTCGATTGGTGCAATTACTAAATTGATTCAAAATCATGTGGTTAGTGATTATCGAACTGATTACCGCCGTTGGCTAAAGTACATTCGCAGTAATATTTTAAAAATATTACTCTCTAATGAGGTGTCTATGTATCGAAAGGGACTTTTATTAGGCGGATGTATCTCTCCTAGTGTAATGGAGAAGCTAAATGAGGTAAGGCGTCGGCGAATTTTCAATGCGTCAGTAGATGAGCAAACGTTAAAAAATAATAACGAAATAGAGAAGAAGTAGTGATATGAAAGTATTGATGTTTGTAGGGAACCTACGTGCTTCTAATGGTGTAACTAGCTTTGTAATGTCTTATTTTAGAAAACTAGATCCTACGAAAGTTCAAATGGATTTTGCTCTAATGAATGATGTTCCATCACCGTACTATGATGAAATTATAGAACGGGGTTCAAAAATATTCATTCTGCCGCCAATAAATAACGTTTACCATCATTATCAGGAATGCAAAAAGATATTACGAGATGGGGATTACGATATTGTTTGTGATAACAACTTGATTAAATCCATCCCAATGATGCTTGCTGCTAAGAAATGTGGAGTTCCTGTACGGATTTTGCATAGTCACAACACGAAATTAAGCACAAGCATCAAGAAGGAACGGATTACGAAGCTCCTATTGCCATTATTGAAAAGGGAAATTACAGATTATTGTGCATGCGGCCAACTAGCTGGGGAAGCACTATTTGGGAAAGCTAAGTTTACGGTTATTCCAAATGTAATCTCACCAGAAACGAACACCTTTGATAAAGTCAAGAGAGATAAAATCAGAAAAGAGCTTGGCGTTGACGATAAGGTTGTTGTAGGGACTGTTGGTCGGACATCTATACAAAAAAACCCTTATTTCGCAATTGATGTAATTGAGAAGGTACACCAAAGTAATCCTAGTATTGTTTATTGGTGGATTGGTAGTGGTGAACTAGATGATCAACTGAGAGCGTACGTAGAAAAGAAGGGGTTAGGTAAGGTTGTATCTTTCCTAGGAAGTAGGGATGATGTTCAAGATCTTTACCAGGCAATGGATGTATTCTTTTTACCCTCGCTTTTTGAAGGTTTACCACTAACTGGAGTTGAAGCTCAAGCAATGGGGTTACCGTCGATTTTATCAGCTAGCATTACAGATGAATTGGTGTATACCGATCTGGTGAAGTACGTATCGTTGGATGAACCTATCGAAGAATGGGAAAAAGCTTTTAAAAAAGCGATCGAACGGATTCCACAAAGGAGGGCATATACAGAAGAACTTAAGCAGAGCGTTTATTCAGCTGAAGATGCGGGAAAGAATATGACAAAGATTTACGAGGATCTTCTCGCCTCAAAATTGCGGTAAAATGATGGATGCGTCTACGGCTTGCATGTAGGTAGGCTATAGACTTAGATTTTTGATATTGGGGAGCAATTTTTTGTTCCCCTATTGTTGCTTTATTAGGAGGATTTGTTTTGGCGAAGAAGAGTAAGTCGAGGAGTATTGTGGGCTCGACACTGCAAATCACAATTGCAGTACTAATCATAAAAATCCTAGGCGTTCTAAAGCAGTCTATTGTTGCTGCATTTTTTGGTGCGAATTCACAAACTGATGTTTATTTTATTGCAACAGGTGTGATAACGTCCTTGTGTTCGGTGATTTTTTCAGCGATTTCGATATCACTACTATCTATGCATTCAGATCGTTTGATAGAGAACGGGCGAACATCCTCAAATAATCTAATTAATGCAGTAATAAGGATATTTGTTCCACTTTCAGTAGTTGTTGCTTTAATTTTTGGGTTAGGATCGCCATTGTTCGCCAAATTTTTAGCCCCATCTTATACAGGTAGTCAATTAAAGCTACTCTCGCACTATATTTGGCTAATGTCACCGATGTTTGTCTTTACGTGTTATACCCTAATCGTTAACGTAACTTTAGAGACAGATAAGATATTTTTGCCAGGTCAAGGGCAAAGTTTCTTTCAAAATCTTTTTATATGTATTGCAGCGATAATTGGTGCAAAGACCTTTGGTATTGAAATTCTAGCTTACGCATTCCTACTTGCTGGGGTAGCTCAATGCCTTCAAATTACATGGAATGCACGTAATAAGTTCAAGTTTAAAAAGCACATAACATCAGAGAAAAAAGCAATTAATAGCTTACTTCGATTGTCCTTTCCGTTATTAATTGGGAATGCGATTTATGCAATTAATGATATTGTTGATAAGCAAGTTTCAACAGGATTAGGGGCAGGAAACGCATCATTTCTTTCATTTGGTGCATCGATCAATGAAATGGTAACGACGCTAATTGTTTCATCTGTATCAACAGTTCTTTTCTCTCACTATGCTACTTGGGTTGCTGAAAAACAATATAATCGTGTCGGTGAAAATTTTAAGCGCTCAATCGAGGCGTTGTTTGTAGTGATTATACCGGTAATGATTATGTGCTTTGTTTGTGGGACAAATATTGTTGAAATTCTGTATGGTCGTGGAAGTTTTAAGCATTCAGAAATTATTAGTACGTCTCATGTTGTTTATGGTTATGCAGCAGGTTTCTTATTTCAGGCGCTACGCTCCAATTTAGTCCGTATTTTTTATGCATTTCAGAATACTCGAATTCCTATGATGAATGGTGCAATAGCAGTTGCTTTGAATATTTTCTTGTGCATCACTCTATCCCGTTTCATTGGTGTAGGAGGAATATCATTAGCAACAAGTATTTCAATGTTTATTGTATCGATGTTACTTTTTCCAAGAATTAAGAGATTTATCCCAGGTTTTTCAATGCGCTCAACTATTCCACAATTAATACGGATCAGTGTTTGTTCGATTGTTGTACTTGTGATCGCCCTTGTGGCAAAGGAAATTATCCCGTATAGTACGTACCTATCATTTTTTGCTATTGGAATGATTGTGGTCGTTAGCTATGCGGTATTAGGATGGTTAATAGGAATTAACCTAATTCGAGAAGGGTTTGGAGTTATGAGAAAGAAACTATTTAGAAATTAGGAGACAGAGTTATGACCGTAGAAGGAATATTGCAATTTTTAGGATTAGTTGCATTTGAAATAGTTGTTGCAATCCTATTTAATGCTTTTTCTACAATGAAAAAACGAAAACTCCCATACTTAATTTGTGCTATATCACCACTCGCAGCAATGATGATGTTTCATAGTCGTTATATCGGGAATGATTCACTAAATTACTATAATTTGTTTTTGCAAACTAGTAGAGCTACAGTACAAGATCTTTTAACCAACACCCGGTTTGAACATGGGTACTTACTTTTAAACTGGTTAATAGGTCGCTTTACGGCCAACCCTCAGTGGCTATATATATGTATTGGAACCTTTATGTCAATAGCATTAATTTGGTGGGTATATAAGTACATACCGGCACCTGGTTTGTTATGTATCTTGCTTGTGGAAATGCTAATGGTAGATGGTTGGATAAGTATTGCAAGACAAACGATAGCTGTGGGTATCTTGCTAATAGCATACAAGTTCCTAATTCAAAAAAAGTTAATCAAATTTCTAATCTTGGTATTGATCGCTACACGATTTCATAATGCCGCATGGATATTCCTATTGGCTTATCCAATTGTGAACTGGCATCAAGAGTCACTATTAAAGTCGAAGGGGAACCTTCCTAGTTTTGAATTGATTGTATCTGCCGTAGCAATTGTTTCGTATGTTTCTTTAAGTTCGATACTATCTAGCATCCTAGATATTTTTACTGTTTACTCTTACTACCAAAATGGTGAAATGATGGCAGGTGATGCTCGGTTAGCATCAATCTTACAATTCCTAGTTGGTATGTTGATGATGTTTGTTCCTCAATTTGTGGAAAAAGACAACGTAAAAGAATTAAAGAAAAACGATATAATTGCAAGGTCACTATACATGTTAGGGGTTATCAGTCTAGGAATAATGTTTATAGCGATCAAAGCAACGGTATTTACGCGACTGGCGGGGATATTTACAATATTTAGGGTATCGTACTATGTCTATACGACGTCAAAGTTTAAGTTTAACCAAAACAAGCTAATCATGATTGTAGTCTCTATCCTAGTGTTTGGTATTTATGGTTTAGTTATTACCATTATGAAAACACCGGATTGGCAAACGACATACCCATTCCTATGGTTCTGGAGCAATAACTGATCGAATTTTCAATAGGCGGGGTGATGCACTAATTACAGTATTGTACCGACCGAAAACGAGGTTGCTTAGCCTGAACTACTTCAAGGATTAAATTTATTATCGATATTGCCAAAGGTTTATCTGGACTGAAACCTACGAGTGAGGATTACTACTCGTAGGCGGAGTTTCTCTTCTACACAATGAACTTGACATCCCTGATAATTTAGAAGCAAAAGCTGAGTGCTCCTATGTCAATAAATGGCACATCTTTTTCTAAACACTTGTTCTAATTCTGTCGGAATTAAACCAACTGATGTAATTTGAGGTTCGGATTACCAAGTCCTCAAAATTGGAAAAAGTTGTTTGAAAGGCAAACTCTCTGGGAGTGTAAAATATTTTGTGTAAATTGATACCTTGAGGGTATTGACAAAGGGAAAGCCTTGGTCAAGTCCAAAATGTTGGTGTAAATTAAATTCCGCGAATTTATCATTTCACAAGCTTAAGCATACCGGCTTCTTCTGAATTGTCATCTTTTTCAATCCCGTGGTAAACGGTCATGTTTAAGTACCGTGGACCAGCAGCCCATTTTTCATTCTGTTCAATCAGTAGTGCTCCCATTAGTCGCAAGACGCTTAGATCATTCGGGAATATCCGGATTACACGGTCACGACGACGGATTTCTTGATTAACCCGCTCAATTGTATTATTCGTCCGGAGACGCTTCCTTAGCTCCTCTGGGAGCTGGTAAATCACCATTAATTCGTCAAAACTATTTTCTAATTTCTTCACCACCTTAGGGAACTCGGTCTGCCAATCTTTAACCAATTGGTCACGCCGTTCAACCGCTTGGTCGTACGTTGGAGCATTAAATAAATCTTTGAGTCGGTTAGCAACTTCTTTACGATCCTTATTACCCCTGCTGGCGAAGTGTATACGGCTGATCGTAACATCAGCAAGTATACGGTTTTGCAGGCGTGGGAAAACCATGCCGGGATTAAGGTGCGTGAGCCTCAGGAAATGCCGAATGATTTTGTGATCGCTAAGGGCTTGTTGCTGGGTGAAGTTGCTGGGTGAACCGGAAAATCTCGCTAAAATCCAACCGCAAGCTGAGGCCGAGTTTGGCAATCGTTTTACCGTCATCCGCAGTATGCCGTTCATGGTGGAGATTATGCCCCGCGGTGTCAACAAGGGCTGGGGATTTGCACAGCTGACCCAGTATCTGGGCTTGCAACCAGCAGACGTGATCGCTTTTGGGGACGAACATAATGATTTAGACATGTTTGATTTTTCCGGCACTAGCGTTGCAGTCGCGAATGGTCAGGACGTTGTCAAAGAGCAAGCTGATTACGTCACCGCCAGCAATGACGAAGATGGTGTGGTCCAGGCATTGAAGCATTTCAAAATCATTTAAGTTTTACTTGGTTAACTAAATCATCGTGGAAAAGTGCTGTAGACAAGGCAGATAACTGCCCTTTACAGCGCTTTTTTGGTATACTCGGTTTAGGTAAAGCTAAAATAAAATTGTACGATAATTAATTGCAGTCAGCCATTGACGTTAGATTGTAACCATTCTAGTATAGAGATGGAATCGCGAGACTGAATGCGGTTACTACATAAGAGGAGGCATTTATTGTGGACAAACCAAAGATTATTGTTGTTGGAGCATCACATGGTGGTCACCAAAGCGTTTTGGAGTTATTACATCGGTATCCGGATGCTGATATTACCATGTTTGAAGCGGGTGACTTTGTTTCCTTTATGTCATGTGGAATGGAACTTTTCCTGGAAGACCAGGTGACGGACGTCAATGACGTGCGGAACTTCCGCCCGGATGATTTGATCAAACGCGGTGCCCATGTCCTTAACAATCATGAGGTCACGGCGATCAACGCTGATGTCAAAACGGTGACCGTCCGCGACACGAAGAATGGCACGGCACAGGACTACCCTTACGATAAATTAATTCTGAGTTCCGGCGTGCGGCCGAATTCATTGCCAGTTCCTGGTAACGACTTGAAAAATATTTTCCTGATGCGCGGTTACGACTGGGCAACCAAAATTAAAGCAAAGCTGGAAGATCCGGCAGTTAAACATATTACGATTATCGGTGCCGGTTACATCGGTATTGAAGCGGCCGAAGCCAGCCGGAAAGCGGGCAAAGAAGTCACACTACTGGATATCATTGATCGGCCATTGGGCACTTATCTCGATCCTGATATGACCGACATTATCGCCAAGGAACTTACCGATAAAGGCGTTGAGCTTAAACTCGGCGTCAAAATCGAAAGCTTCGCCGGTGACGGTGCCGTCAGCGCCGTGAAAACCGACGCGGGCGATGTTGCGACGGATCTGGTCATTCAAGCTGCTGGGGTTAAGCCGGCAACGGAATGGCTGAAAGGTACTGTTGACCTTGACGGCCGCGGCTTCATTAACACGGATCCATATCTGCGCACCAACCTGCCTGATGTTTACGCTATCGGCGACGCAACGCTGGTTTACGGGGCTGCCGCTCAGCAAAAGGTGCCAATTGCACTGGCAACGGTTGCCCGGCGTGAAGCACGCTATCTGGCGGCTAACATTTTTGCAGAACATCCGGCGCGTCCATTTGGCGGCGTCGTTGGCTCCAGTGCGTTGAGCGTTTTCGATTATCATTTTGCGGTTACCGGTCTGAACACGCTCACAGCCGGCCGCTCCGGGGTTAAGGTCGACACTTCGTTCTATACGGATACTTTGCGCCCGGCATATGTACCGGAAGGTAATGGCAATCCACCGGTTTGCGTCAATCTTGTCTTTGATCCGCAAACCCATCGACTGCTCGGTGGCGCTGTTTTATCAACGTACGAGGTCACTGCGCAAGGCAATGTCTTGGCGCTCGCCGTTCAACATGGCTTGAGCCTAGAAGATTTAGCCGAAGCCGACTTCTTCTTCCAACCTAGTTTTGATCGGCAATGGAGCCTGCTAAACCTAGCTGCGCAACACGCATTAGGCGAACCACGCTTTTAATCGACTATTGTTTATTTGACAAAAGGCATTTGGGCTAGTGCCTTTCATCAGCCATGCAAAAAGGACCAAGCACTTTTCAAAT